>Ga0209319_1000229_pt1 | contig 89577 bp, 81 predicted proteins | sample RifGroE2_FD_184000 | JGI IMG/M metagenome (GOLD analysis project Ga0209319, IMG submission 184000) | Groundwater microbial communities from Rifle, Colorado - Groundwater E2 (SPAdes) (version 2) | ecosystem: Environmental > Aquatic > Deep subsurface > Groundwater | place: Rifle, Colorado, United... | reverse complement strand
AAAATTTATTTAAGACAGTTCGCCAATTGATCGAAACAGGTCTCTCACTCTCCGAAGCGCTCGAGCATTTCCCAGTTCAGTTTGATGCAATCACCTGCGCCCTCATCGCAGCAGGAGAAACCTCAGGCACCTTAGAAATGATGTTGAAACGCATTGTTTCCTGTCGGGAAAAAAAACATCAATTTTATCTTAAAATAAAACGGGCCTTATTTTATCCTATTTTATTGCTCATCACCGCCTGTCTAACCATCCTGTTTATGTTTACTTTCGTCATCCCTGCCTTTGCGAACTTGTTCGCCGATTTGGGTGGGCAATTACCGGCGCTCACCCAATTTTTTATTGATAGTGCGGGATTCGTCATTCATGGCGGCTGGCTAATCGGCCCATTACTGATCATCGGGCTTTTCACTTTTCATGAGCTCAAAAAATATTCACCCCGCTATCTCGTCTGGGCAGATCGTTTCCGATTAAACTGCCCTCTCTTCGGCAACCTATACAAAAAAACAATCATACAAGGATTCTGTCAAAATTTATCCACGATTTTATCGGCTGGGATTCCGCTGTCCAAAGCGCTTTCTTTGATCACGGAAACCCTCTCCAGTCACACCTTTAAAATCAATCTACAACACGCTTATAACGCCCTACAACAAGGCCTAACCTTTCATGAAACACTACAAGAAACACAACTTTTTTCGGATCAAATAATCCAAATGGTTGCTATTGGTGAAGAAGCAGGTAAACTCGACGACATGCTGGAAAAGATCGCCGAGATTCGCGAACAGGAGATTGAGCAATTTGTTGAATTATTAGGACAAATGCTCGAACCGCTGATCATTGGATTGTTGGGTTTAGTGGTCGGGAGCATTGTCTTGGCAATGTATCTGCCGATAGTCAAATTAGGTATGGTGGTGTAAATGTTCGAATATATCGCAGCCCATACAGGGTTGTATATTTTATTGGTCAGTGCGCTCGGATTGATTGTAGGCAGTTTTTTAAATGTGATTGTCCACCGTCTGCCGGTTATGCTGGAAAAAAATTGGCACCAGCAGTGCATGGACTATCTGAATCAAAGCACGCCAGCTGAAGAAACCATCACACAATATAATTTACTTTATCCTGCTTCACATTGCCCGAAATGTTATGCCAAATTACATTTATGGCACAATATCCCAATCATCAGTTATCTCTTACTCAAAGGTCGGTGCGCCTTTTGTCAAGCGCCCATCCCCTTGCGCTATTTTTTGGTCGAAATCATCTCGATGGTTTTATCCGTCATTGCCGCATTAGAGTTTGGACCCTCTTATGAATTGCTAGCTGTGCTGATACTCACCTGGTTTTTAATTGTGATTAGCTTTATTGATATTGAACATCAAATTCTCCCAGATGTTTTAACAATCCCACTCTTGTGGCTGGGTTTATTATTTAACTGCTGGAATTTCTTTACAACAACGCACGACGCTATTTTGGGCGCTATTTTTGGTTATTCATTTTTCTGGGTAATCGACAAGCTATTCAAACTGATCACGCATCAAGAAGGCATTGGCGAGGGCGATTTTAAATTACTCGCAGCCAGCGGCGCATGGCTAGGATGGGAACTGCTCCCATTCATCGTTCTTTGCAGCAGCTTGCTCGGACTGATTGTAGGATCATCGGTATTATTTGCTAAAAAACAATCCAGAAAAACACCGATCCCCTATGCTCCTTTTATTGCCATAACCATTTGGGTTGGCGCTATCTGGGGCTTTGATATTACACGAGACTATTTACAACTTTTTGGTATTACGTGGGCTAATGTCTGATTTTGTTGTTGCATTAACAGGCGGTATTGGATCGGGGAAAACGACCATTGCTAGCCTTTTCTCACATTTTAACATCGATATCATCGATGCCGATCAAATTACTCGGGAACTGGTTGAGCCCCATACGCCGTATTTCAATGAAATCGTTAAGCGTTTTGGTAAAGAAGTGTTAAATACTGAGGGACGCCTCAATCGAAAATGGCTCCGGGCGAAAATATTTTCGGATAATAATGCGAAGCTTTTCTTGGAACATCTATTACATCCCGCCACTTATGATATTTTGCGCACTCGAGCAAAAATGGCCCTTTCCCCTTATTGTCTCCTCATGATTCCGCTCTTAATTGAAACGTTACCCGATCCACGATCTATTGCTGATCGCATTCTCGTTGTGACGTGTCCGAAATCTGATCAAATCGACCGATTAAAAATGCGCGATCAACTCGATGCAATTCAAATCGCAATGATTATGCAAACACAAGCATCCGATGAAGAACGACTAAAATTTGCCGATGATGTCATTGAAAATAACGAATCGATTTCTCAACTGGATCCAGTTATTTTGAAACTACATCAAAAATACTTACAAACTGCTACTACAAAAAAGCAGACAACTTCTTTGCATGGATAAAATTTCTCATCGCCCTCAGAAAAAATTTAGCCAAAATTTTTTGGTAAACGAATCCATCATCGATGAGATTATCGCCCATATTCAACCGACAGAAAAAGACCTTATCGTTGAAATAGGCCCAGGACTGGGCGCGCTCACGACGGCATTACTGTCGGGGGCTAAAAAAATAACCGCTATTGAGTTGGATCGTTCCTTAATTCAACCGCTCAAAAGTACTTGCGAACCGTTCGGCCAACTCGATCTTTATTGCGAAAATGCCGTAAAATTCGATTTCTCGACTTTAGCCATCAACCATCAAAAAATACGAGTCGTAGGCAATTTACCTTATCACATTTCAACGCCGCTGATTTTTCATTTACTGCAATTCCGTGCGCATATTCAAGATATGCACTTTATGCTGCAGGAAGAGGTAGTTGATCGAATGGTGGCTGCTCCCAACAGCAAAACGTATGGCCGACTAAGCGTGATGACTCAATATTATTGTCGGGTCGAAAAATTATTCACCGTGCCACCGGATGCTTTTTATCCAAGTCCTAAAGTGTACTCCGCTATTGTTCGCCTCATGCCGCATGAACAACTGCCTTATCCAGCAACCGACTTTAAACGCTTTGAAACGTTGGTCTTGCATGCTTTTTCTCAACGCAGGAAAACATTGCGCAATGCCTTAAAAAAGTTAGTCCCAGAAACGGTTTTTCATTCGCTTCACATCGACCCTCAGCAACGGCCAGAAAATATCGATGTGCAATCGTTTGTCGCTCTGGCTAATTATCTTGGCGGCTAATGAACCCTTGACGTTTCTTACGACTTTATTAACACAATATTCTATATTTTATTGATTAGAATTTTATTTCCATGATAATATGATTTTATGAATTTACGGTATTTTCAATAAGAGGCAATGCTTATGGTCAGCCAAGTAATATCAGTGACGGAAATAGCACGTCATTTTTCGGATGTATTAAATCGTGTAAGGTATCAGGGACAAAGTTTTGATATTAAGCGGGGCAAAGATGTAGTGGCAAAAATAGTTCCCGTTCGCCCTTCCATGACTACCTCTCGGTTTAAAGAATTTTTATTAACATTACCTACATTAGATGAGGAAGATAGAAAAGATTTTCTAAAAACAATTGAAGAAACCCGTGAATCAATGAAGGACATTAAAAACGTATGGGAATAGTGGTTGATACCTGTGTTTTTGTACAGGCAGAAAGAGCGGGTATTTTTCCTGCTTTAGAACAATTTGAAGAGAACATTTACATTAGCGCCATTACGGTATCTGAGTTATTAGTCGGTGTGCATCGAGCTAATACGGCGGAAAGGCGCATCAAACGCAAAGCGTTTGTCGATGCGATAGTAACAGAAATTCCTATACTAGATTTTACGGCCCAGGTTGCCAAAATCCATGCTGAAATTTGCGCGGCTCTTCTGGACAAAGGGCAAACCATAGGCGCTCATGATTTACAGATAGCGGCGGCAGCATTAACGCATAATTACAATGTATTAACCTATAACCACAGTGAGTTTTCACGGGTTCCTGGGCTACTTTTAATAAATACTTGATTGTGGCTATAATTTTTTCATGCCATCAAACAAATCTTGTTTTGTCTATTTGCTTTATTCGCCTTTAAAAAAAAGATTAGCCAATGTACGAGAGAACATTTGAGCTTGCGCTTTATTTAAACTTAAAACCTTAATTCACATCAAGATCAGCGTCCCATTATCGAAGAGACGCGGCAGTCAAATATCTTGCATTAGGATCTTTACTATACGTGCTTAAAATATCCTCTAAGAGTTGATCGATTAAACTGAGCGTACTAAGATTTTCAATAAACTCGCCTTTCTCTTTCATCGTCGCCAGTCGCTCTTCCAAAACGGGTCGAACACTCCCCGCCGGAAATAAGTTAGCGAGTACATGCCTGGCTTCTTTATGGCCTAGTTTCTTATATAATTTATTACGAATATTCGCATCTTCTGCCGTCGTGCTAAATGCCCACAACTCAATGGGGCCGATGGTGCTCGTTAAAAGCTGTACGTTAGGTCCAATCGTCGTCGAAAATTGTGCCAAAAAAGTCGCCCCACTGGCTCGAGGCCCGTGTACGCGAGTTCGCAAAGCGTTTTGTGCCGTTTCTGTTAATCCAAAAACTTCAGAAGAACGTTGAACCGCCTGAGCCGGGCCCGCATCCATAATAAAAATATTAGTCGCAAATTCCACCATGACTCGATCAAAATCATCCAAAGATTGAGAAATGAGCGCTACCTGAACATTCCACTTTCGCCCTTCGCGCATATCTGTAATGACTTGCTCTCGAATGGCTTGTGATTTTGCGGTACGATGAAATTCATCATACACCAGCCGTTTAGGATCTTCTTGAATTTGAGAAATACGTTCATGATGGTAAGCCTGATATTGTGGCATCATGTCTTCCACATTTTTTTCCGTCAAATAATAGTGTCTTGCTAGCGTATAACGCGCCAGCATGTACATCACCGCGGTTTGTCGATCTGCTGCATCGCCCCCGCTTTTTGCGACCTCATCCAAATCTAAAGAAACAATACGTGCATCACCAATATCAAAACTCGTCACGCGAGATAAAATAGGATATTCCCGCACCGCGCTCGAAATCATGCGTCCAAAAGTTGAAATCAACGTTTCTCCAGTCGGCGTTTTGACTTGGCCATAAAGGTCTTCAATCGCATGCGCACGGCAAATAGAAGCTGCATCCGCTAATAATGGCATCGCATAACGCTGCGCCAATGTCGCTTCATGGATGAAGCCGGCCATAAATAATGCATCCGTCACTTCCCACCAAGTCGTCCGCTCGTCTTGAATGAAATCAATTTCCGCTAAAATACCATCAATCACCGGTTCAATTGTGAGTGTGTATAAACGAGCACTACCCTCTTCGGAGAAATTTTTATACAGTTCATTTACCACCAATCCCGCCATATCAGAAATGCCATCATACGGTTGAGTGGCGCCTAATGGTGTCGCCAATAAGGTCAAAAAATTAACCAAAAAACTTCTTTCTGAAGGCGTCGGATAACGACTACCCAATTGTGTATCAAAAGGATTAATCGAATAATCTCGTGTCATGCGCAGGCGATGATAAGCGACATAGTGCCGTTGTTCTTTCGGCAAGGCTTCTTGAATCAATGAAATTAATCCGCTACTGGATGGCCCAATATCAATAATCGCTATGCGAGGTAATCGCTGAATGCCGGCCGCTAAACAAAGGGCTAAATTAATCGTGTTAGAAAATACCGATTTACCTGATCCAGGACGCGCATACAAAAGATCTATCCACGTTGTCTGTTGACTCGAGCCAGGTTGATACGGCCACGGTTTTCCATCAGGCGTTCTAAGCAAGACAGCGCCATGCTGCCAAGGCGAAGCGGGTCGTGTAAAAGGTAACAGGTACATCACATCATGAAAGGGTGCGATAGAAGCGATCGCCATGCTATTGGTTGTTACCGCTAACATACTCGAGACGGCGCCTGCAAACGCATCGCCCGAAATTTCAGAAACCGAACAACTTCCCCATCCTTCCACCGCTCTTGCTAATTCCGCCGCTCTTGTTCGGAGAAGCTTAGTCTGCCCTTCATCTGCCCACGTCGCTAAAGAAACACGCAATTTAACAACGGCATCATCCGTATTGATGTCGATATATTGCAACATATTAGAGGCATCCGAAATAAGACGATTCGTTGATGCCGCAAAACTTAATATGCTGGCAATCATGGCTTTAAATCGCAACGTGCTCGCTGCATTTCCTTCTACAAAAAATGATATTCGCCAGGGAATATTAGCGTGTAATACACGATTAAATAAATGGGTAAATGTTTTAATTTCCTGCGGGAATAAATCAATAAACAATGACGAGTAAATGCGATCGCCAATGCGGCAGGTGCGTAAATCTAAGGTTTCCGCATCTCGAGGTAAAATTTGTCGACCCAGTGACGGCCATAGCAATCCAGAAATATCACCCGCGACGGTGCTGACCTCTCGAGGGGGGATTTTATCGCCGGGCAAAACAGGTTCCCATTCCGTATCGGTAAAAGTAGGATCGGCAATTAAACGCGCGGCGCGAATAGCCTCATGAACCTCTAAAGCACGGCAAGACAACCCGCTCGAATTAAAATCAGCAAGAACCGCATTGGTAAAAGAATGGTGCTCATCTCGCAACTCTACATTGGCCGCTATCACATTTTGAGACTGCTTAGAAGGAGGGATTTGATTCTCTTGAATTGCTTTCAATTTTTCTTTTGAAGCCCGTTTATTCTGCTCAGAAGTCAACAAAAAGGGTCTCGTCCATAACACTAAATAAACCTTCTCTGAGCCGCAATAACGGCTCATGTAGTTGACTCGCTCAACAAATAAATCTTCTAAATCGAGCTTTAAACGTTCGGCAGTTTCTCTAGCGGGCTGCAATATATTTTGCAATTCCTGTTGCACAGCCCCTGGCTCATAAGAAAAAAGAAATTGAAATGCATGCCCTGGACGCTTTAATGATGGACGAATAGTCAAGGCGATTTGCTCGCGAATTCGGTCGAATTCTTCATTCCCCAATAAATAGGTAATCCCTTGAACTTCCAATATGGAAATTAACGAACCATCTCGCGAAACCAAGGTGAACTCATCGTCAGCCGTTTCCAAATCGCAGTAAGACTCTGTTGTGTATTTAAACGATGTGCCAATCCACGCAAAAAAACTATCGATATTCTCGAAGATTTTATTAATAAAATTCATATATCCCTATTACCCTGCTTTATTTGAAACAAGCTCCTCAGCAGCGGAGGCAGCCCAACGCTCTAACTGAGTCTTAAATCTCGCATAAGAAGGTAATAAACGCAAATTCATTAAGAGAGTTTCTGAAACTTTTTTCTGTTGATCTGATTCGTATTCCAATAAAGCCCGGCCAAAGACATGAGGATCGCCCATGCCCGGACCAAATTTATCTTCAACCAATTGAGATCTAAATTTCAAAGTACGATAAATATTTTGAGCTGTTTCACGATAACCGGTTCCATTCGTCATCGCACAAAAAATGACATGGCAAAAACTATTCAATTCCACTTGCGACATTTCGGGTAAATAAATCAAATGTCCCCCGCCAAAACCGCCTTGCCCAACTTCTTGTACAAAAAAACATTGCGCGCAAAAACAACAGGCCGTTACTAAATTGGAAGAGCGATTATGACGATAATCGCCATCTAGGTTAACAACATCTTGATATTCTTTTGCTTGGAATCCGCAAAATTGGCAAGCATAACGATCCCGAGCGAAAATTTTATCTCTCAATGGTAAAAAGGCTGGATCCGCTTTACGCCTAAGGTAAAGTGGCCAGCCTTCTTGATTAATCGCTAATGCTAATTGCTGCATGACATCACGAGCAATGTAAAATAATCAACATTAATTTGATTACGTTGTCGACACACAGTCTAATGTTGTTCCAGTAACAGAAATAGGCGCTTCGCCAAATATTTGGAATCCAGTGCCTCTAATCAAGTAGGGTAAAAACATTAAACAAATCGCCAAGGCCAACAAGGAGATAGCTGCACCGATGGGGACTTGGGTTGGATTGTCTTTATGTGCTTTGAATTTCAAGATAGAGCCCACAGCAAACCCAACGCCCGCTAAAACACAGGTTCCCGTAATGACTTTCTCGAGCGGGGTATAAGCCCCCGTTACCTTGCTCAAAATTCCACTCAAAGTTGAATCCGCTGCTGCATAAGCGGCTATAGAATAAAAACCAGTAACAATCAATGTTGATAGAGACATCAACTTTAATAGGGGATAGATTTTTGCCTTTCTACTTTCAAGTTTCATATACATCTCCTTCAATAAAAAACTTCAATGACAATGAAAGTATAACATAAAATCTTAGTCAAAAAAGGCTTTTTGATTGCTACGAGGTAAAAAATGTATTATTTAATATATTAAATACGCCAAAAACATTGATCGATAAAACACCGCAAATAATCAGTGTGATTGCTCGGCCAAAAGAACCCTGTTGGCCGCCTTCCGCGGATTGACTTAACAGCAACCATCCTCGTATGAAAGACAATAACCCCACAATTTGAACTACCGTCCCCGCTGCACGTATTCCTTCATCCAGCTCTGTTGAAGAAGTTCCCCCTGCATACGCCATAGGCGTGGGTGCATTGAAAAAACTATTCAAAAGGACATGAATGATACTGGGCACATAAAGGATCATGACGGCAACAATCAGGTTAACCACCCCTTTTTTAAAATCCGGGGCCGATGATGACATCATACGAAAATCAGCATAACTCTTAAATTGAAAAATTGCTTTAGCAAAAATTGCAACGCCGATAACAACACAAGCGCCCGTAATAACCTTTTCGAATTCATTGGCATACTGAACAAGCGTCGCTAAAAAAGTATCTAAATTAATTTGATCCATGCGCGTAATGCCCTGTTAAAAAAATGATCTAGTTAAGAGTCTAGACCATAATTAATCTGCCTGCCAGAATTTGTCATAATAGCGCCGCTATAAGCATCAATAGAAGCCACTTTTCCGTACCCAGGAATATCATCGCCAACAGCGACTGTCATCGTTGTACCATCAGCTGCATGCAGCCAAGCTCTACCGGGAATAACCGCTTGTACAAAATACTGTTTTATTTGACGTAAGCGGCTATTTTTAGCGGCCTGACTGTTTTTTTGATAGGTTAACAGCGCATCTTGCAACGATTTGTTATGCTTCACTTGATCGCTTAAATCACTGATCGTATTCTGCAAATCGGATAAAGTACTTTCCAATCCGGCTATTTTTTGCTCTAAAGAAACGGATCGCTCCCGATTGTCAGCGGCTTGCTGACGCAATAATTCAGTCAATTGCGTATTCTGTTGTTGTAATTGCGTCATTTTATCTGTCATCGCATTGTCTGTTGTAGCATTGTCCGCAATGCTAGGCGCCTGCGGCGATATCGATTGAACAGGCACTGTTGGCAATACAGACTGTTCCGGTTTTTGGATATCAACAACAACCCTAGCCTGCTTTAAGGGCTTCTGTGCCTGAGTGCTGGAAGAAAAAAACATCGTCATCAGCTTTAAAACAATCAATAATAAAAGCGCGCCGCCCGCGATAAAAACAACCCATTTTCTTTTATCGATTTTTTTGATAACAGGCTCTTCTGGCGATTCCGTCTTAACTTTCTCTGCCTCTTCATGCATGAGATCATTAGAACCATCTTCATCTGTCAGCTTATATTCAATGTCTTCGTGTTGGTCATCGTAAAAATCAGCCATACGACTTTTGCTCCTGTGTTACTAAATCCGATTGCTCTCTTCTGCTATTACAAATCAATTACTGCTTGCATCACTGTCTTGTTGCATTGCTTCTGGAATGCCATCTGGCATAACATCCTGCATAAATAAAATACCCAATCCCACACCCGCATCCACCGTAACAGTAGGTTTCATATTAAACCATTGCCCGCTGACCGTGGAAATCTGTTGTCCAACCTGCCCTAATCCTACTAAAAACTTGTCTGTTGGCGAGTAAGAAGGCTTTGCCGTAGTCGTTGTTTGATTATTATTGATCGTCGTTGTCCCCGATTGATTTATAGCACTGGCATATCCCTGTAAGAAATTACCGGCAAATAAAGAGCCCCATCGTATTAAGTAATGATTATCAACATGACTCGCTAATGCAGTACTTGCTGTATCGGGATTAATAGCGACCGCTGAGATGGTCGCATTTTTTGGCCAATTGTCTTTCATGAGCATATTGAAATTCAACATGACTCTCTGTCCATCTGGCGTTTGAGTCAAACTGCCTAACATTTTTGCGCCTTTCAATTTACCAGAAACAATGGTTGCCATAATAGGTCCTGGCCTATCACTGCTGACACCGGTATTGAGCACTGCAAACATGATAGTACCGGCTTTAACATAAGGAAATGCGCCCGCCATTTGAGAGGAAGAAGCGCCCCCTGACATTGCGCCTCCATCTGCGTCTTGAGAAGCAGGTGCAACAACCGTCGTCTGCACTACAGGTCGCCAACCCGTCAATAATGATTGAGCCTGGTTCTGAATGGCAGATTGTAAATCGGCTACTGCCTTTTGAGTATTGGGATCGCTTAAATCAACGGGCGGCTGCGCTTGCTGAGTAACGCCTGCATTTTCTGCTGGAGATAATTGCTGAGCGACGATACTGCCTTTTGTTTCTGCTGGGCTCATCTCTTTTTGATAAGCGTCTAACAACATTTTCGCTTGATCAGCAGTGATCTGACCACTTTGCACCAACGCATTGAGTTTATCCGCATATTCACGAGGAGGTAAGCCTTGACTCGTCAAAGCTTTCAATTGTTTTCCGACATTGGCATTTATTTTATTATCTTGCTGAAGTTGATCAATCAAATCACTCGTTTTCGGCGCTGGAATTAAAGCTTGTTGCGCACGATAACTAGCGCTCAATTGATCTGCTTGAGGTTGTGTTAAATTACCCGATTGCACCCATTTGTTCAGTTGATTCTGATAAGCGTCAACTGAAGGATGCGTATCAGTTAGCTGATGAAGCTGTGACGCAACAGCGCTCGAAATGGATCCTGTGCTAGCGAGTTGGTCAATCAACGAATGAGTTGAAGGAATAGAAGGCAACCCTTGCGCTTTTCGATAAGCATTCACCAAATCAAGCGCCTGATTGGGCGTTAACTGCCCTTGCTTCATGAGCTGCTTGACTTGCTCTGCATACGCCGCTGAATCTGGTTTGTCACTCGTTAATTGTTTCAAACTATCGGCTGTCTGTGCTGAAATATCCCCTGCAGCCAACATTTGTTGGGCGAGCACATCGGCCGCTCGGGTTTGATCAATGCCTTGTGCATGGCTATACGAGCCAATCAACCGCTTCGCCTGGCCGGCTGTGATTTTCCCACTGGTCACCAATTGCTGTATATTCTTCGCATAATCTTCTAAAGTGGGCTTTTGATCGGCTAGCGCATTCAAACTATCAGCAACCGCGGGTGTCATCCCTTCTTTTTCTACCATCTGCGCCGTCAACACATGAGGAGGCATCATGACGCTCATATCAGGCGCTGCTGAAAGAGAAGGAGAAGCAGTGGGCACAGTCACATTACTGGGACTCTTCTGTGAACGATAAGCGTTTAATAATTGTGCCGCTTGATCTGGCGTTATTTTTGATTGATTGACCAATGCGTTCAATGCGGCTGCATATCCTTCCGGTGATAAATCGCCTGAAGACAGTTGTTTTAACTGATCGGCAATAGGCTTTTGTATGCTTCCAGAAGCTAGCAATTGATCAATAACATCATTGGCCGTTGCGGGAGAGGCCATCGCGGTTTTAGCGGCATATTCTTGTTGATAGGTCGCTAATATTTTTTTCGCTTGATCAGACGCTAATCGACCATCTTGAACCAATAAGGATAATTGTTCTGCACACTCAGCCGGTGGAATATCTTGCTTCACAAGGTCGGTTAAGTTGCTACCGACAACGGGCGAAAGATCTCCCGTAGAAACCATCTGCGTAATCACGTTTTGCGTATTTGGGCATTTTTGTGTATCGCAAGCCCCAGGAGAAGCATTAGCCGAAAAAGAAGCGGAACCATTGCCGGCCCCTTCCCCACTGAGCAATGCTGTAGGGATAGAACTTTGCCCTGTCGCTAAAGCACGTTGTGCACTATCTTGATTCGATTGAACAACGGCATTCAAGTAATGAGGAGGCAACTTATTACTATCGCCTGGAATAGAGCGAATTCGAGAACCCAATTCGGGTAATTGGGTTGGATTATTTTCCGAAGATCCTCCAACCGATTGGTAAATACCAATTAAAATACCGAGAACAAGCGTCACCGAAAAAATAATAATGACGACTCTAAATTTTGTTTTTTTCAGTAAGTCTTTAAAGTTGATCATCGGTCAATCCTTCAAAATTAATCGTGGTTGGCTCACCGTATTTTGAAACAATAATCGAAGCTGTTTTTCCCATTTCATAGGCCTTTGTTCCATCTGAATTTTTCATTACAGAAATCCATCCCGGCGATAACAAAGTGAGACGAGTACGAATATACATCCGTTTTTTTAAAGCCCATGCCACACAATCCGGGTCGCTACTATTTAAGACGGTAGCGCCAGCAGGGGTAATGCCATTTAAAATGGTTAATAAAGTGGTATTGACCGGTGAAAAATTCTTTTGGTTATCGAGTAAACTTTGAAGCCCGGATGGCGCGCCCGATCGGGGCTGATCCACTTGTAAGTCCGCTCGATAATCAACTTCTTGTTGCCCCGGAACTAAGGTAATCATAATAGGTGTGGGTAATCCTTTCAAATGGATCCCCATATTGCCGTACGTGTACATACTCATGGCCTGAATCATGAGCATATTTGAACCCGGCTGCCATTGAATATTAAATGCGCTTGAATTACCTAAATCGTAGGAATCAACCGGCCAAGGTGTTCCCGTATTGTCCGTAAAAAGAACAGACGTCACAAAACCTTCCTGTAAGCGAATAACGGGAGGATTAGATCCGGGTGATAAGCTAACGGGAATAACAGATAACACGGGCTTAGGCGGAGTGCCCGGCGTTGCAGATGCGGCTTGTTTAGTCACCGCCAACATATCTCTAAATTGCTTGATTTCATCCGGAGTCATCGGCATCGCACCCCGTGTTACGTTCTGAAAAGCTTGCTGCTGAATGGGACTAGCAGGTGGAAAAAGCGTATTGGGCGTATTTGGTGCGCTCACTGTATTGGTAACAGGGACTGCTGATTGATCACTCACTGGTGTTAATTGAAGTGTTGGCGGAACCGTCGAATCATTATCTGACACTGATGCAGCATATAAGTTAGAAAAATACGATACACTCGTGATGATGAGAGCTAATAAACTCACAAAGAGGTAATGTCGGCGCCCACTTTTCTTGTTCATAATAAAAAAATTATCCTTCGCCTTTAACTTCGAATTTGCGCGACAAATGAAGAAATCCCTACACCGGATATACTATCTAATGTGGAAATCCGCTCGATGGTCAGCGATATAATAAATGAATCATGCGCCGTTTCGCTCAAACTTTGATAACTAACGGATATGGGCACTTGAACTTTCCAAGTATATTTCCCATCTAACACATATTCATTTAAAACAACAGGCGCACTCGAGACGACTGCAGACAACATCAATTTTTTGCTTTCGACCATCGACAAATTACGCGAAGATTGCAAAGCCAATAAAAATTGACGCCACCCTTCTGTCGTAAAATACTGCCTTGATCCTTGCAATACGGTACGATAATTAAGAAAGTTATAAGTGAATACCGTCGTTACCGCTTGCGTTGCCCATTGAAGCACGGCATTATCAGTTAAATTCGGTTGATCCAAAGGAATCAGCGGAATAATACGGCCTGATTCTGTGGTCGCAAAATAAGTCGGTGCCGGCCTCGCATCCACAATCATAATAATAGCAACAACCAAACCCGCAATCGATAGCATGGCAACTATCAACAAAATAACCAGTTTTCGATAACTATCCCGATAAAAATCATTCCGTAACTTAACTACCTCTAAGGCATCATATGCCATAATCGATCTCCATCTCTTTTCAATAGCGAAACTATATAATACTCACCGTCATCTCTCAATACAAATCAGGCTCTCTCGTAAAAACTGTGAGAACAACACCCCTCCGTTTTTCATCGCTCTTACGGCAATTTATTTGTTTCAATCACGAGATAGTCTTTTGTCCCTGCCGGCAAGGAATGACTGGTGGCATAAATCATGCGCGCATGCACACATGCTTTCCACAAATATTGCACAACGGCATCTGCTTGTTGTTTGCCATATGCTTGGTTTTCCGCATCTGTCATAAAGGCGCCCGAATAACCCGTAACTTTGATCGTAATTTTTTGATAACAAGATAAAAAGTCTGCAATCGCCTCCATCGTATCTGCGGATTTTACCGTTAACGCCGTTTGCCGTCCTTCAAACAATTGATCGGATGCGACATTCAAATAAATGGCATCACCATAAAAACTAACCACGACCTTTTTTTTATGTAGCTTCGTTAAAAATTTACACTCTCTTGCTTGTGAACAAAATTCACCATACTGTTTTGGTGGAGGGGGTTGCGGTGGCACATGCGAACATCCCGTTATAAAAAATAGAAAACAGCTCGCCGCAAGCCATTTAAATCTGATGTGATGCATGCGTTAGTTCTCCCTTATTCTTTCATCTTATTGAATGATACGGCCAATTCATAAATCGTGCTCACAATTTTTGGCACGTCAGGCGATTCCGTAATAATCGGCGGATAACTCGTCGCCCACTGCATATCACGCGTCAATTCTGATGCGACCGTTTCGGCTTGTAACGTACTTCTTCCGAATAAGCGTTCCATCAATTCAATTTGCTGGGAGACCATTTTCTTCTGTAATAAAACTTCTGAGAAACCGGCTAATTGATCCTCTGGAATAATTTTTCGCGTCAACTCTGACAAGATGACTCGGGTGAAAATATCTAACGTTTCTGCTGAAGGCTCCACGGCCATCTCTTCTTCTATCGGCGTTTCAGTCGGTTGTTTCTCCGCCCCTTGATTAGAATACGCCAGTAACGCAGCGACGCCTCGCTCGATCAAGGTGGGAGAATCGCTCGTTTTCAGCGAATTGGAAATCAACTCGATATCCTGATTAAATTCTGGTGCTTTAAACTCAAAAGACTGCAATTCGATAATTTCAGATAAACGCTGCAAATGCTGCTCAAATTCAACGAGCGATTTCATCGTCGGCGATTCGATTCGTAAAAATTGATTGAGTTGCATACGCGCAGAAGGCTTGGGATTCGCATAAAATACTTTGGCGCGAACAATCGATGATTTAAAGAAAATATGCATTTCGCCTTCGCGTTGATCTTTTAAATCCAATAAATCAACCCGCGCTCGTTTCTCGGCAGAGGCGCTGCGCGCATCGCGATACGTGCTCGAAATGGCCTGCGCATCGGTCTGAAAGGAATCAACTTTCGTGACATAGGCTTCACCGGCCGTCTTATGAAAGAATTCCCACGTCTCGAGCGGATCTTCCAATTTCATCGCGATTTTAATGTTTGTATTCGCGCCGATGGACGCCGCTTCTTCTTTGGATGCTTTTTGGAAAGCGGGCAAATCTTGTCCAGCAAAAATAACAGAAAATCCGAGGGAACGCGCTTGCGCTGGAACGACGGCAAACCCTTTCACGGCATAATAACCATATTCATCTAAAATACATAAATAAGGCGTCGGCGCGTTTGTGGGTTTACGCAAAACCACATCGCGATATTCTCCTTCAACTTCTTCGCCCAAACCCGAGGCCATCATTGCTTTCAATGTCGCGATAATAATCTTTCCTAAATTCGCTAATTCATCGGGAGATTTTTCTAAGGCGGGCAATAACACTGCTAAAATACGACGATTCAAGACAACATCTCGCAAATCTACTTCCGCTAAATTCGTTCGCAAAATATGCCCGTAAGTATCGGCGAGTGATGTGAATACACGTGTCAATTGCATGGTAATAAATCCATGCTGTTCCAACACTTGCGACACCTGTTTGCCTTTTTTACTTTTATCATAACCGGGCAAGTTAATCACATAGTTGTACAAAGGCTCCAAAATAACGGGCGGCGCTTCAGCGAGAGTCACCGGCTCTTGATTGTCTCGAGGAAACATTTTATCGATCACAATAGATTCTAGCCGTTCCAGTCCAAAATAATTTCGTATGGAGTTTGCATCTAATAAAATTTTCCCTTTATCCCGCATGTATACCATAATTTTCATCAGCGCTTCGACAAAAGTAATCGCGCGGCCTTTCCACATGTCGCCATCCGGTGAGGCAGAACTTGAAGAATCCATCAAACTCACGACCAACTGAGACAACATGCTCGAGGAACCTTGTGAAAACGGATTGAGCGTGTTCGATAATCGTTTTGCTTGTGCGCCCACAATATCCCGCGCACCTGTCATGAAATTTAATACCAGCACATCATCTTCCCGACCCACGCTGCGCGCCATAGAAAATATTTTAGCAAATAAGGAATTATCTCCTTTACCGTCTACATAAATAAATCCGCTGCCAAACACCAATGAGTTATACGCTAAAGAGATCAGGGCTTCCGTTTTACCGCTACCAGTTGAACCGAAAATTAGCGTGTGCGTTCGCATATCATCATTATTAAACCATAATTCTTCTTCTGTTTTTTTCTCATTCCCATAAAAACAAATACCTCGCGCCATCCCCGGTTTATTTGAGCCTGGCCTTGGATCATTGTTATCGAGTATTTTTAAAAACATCGGAAGACGAAACGGCAAAGAAACTCGACGTGTGTAAGTATAAATAAAAATACCAATGCAAATAACGAGAATCAAATCTGCGGCGGGTGCAGCGACGGTCATGATGCCCACTACCGCCGCCAACATCAAAATCGCTGCATTACGAGGATTTTGAAAAAAATCATAAATACGTCTACCGAGCGGCCTCGTATCACGAATCAGCAATCCTGATTCTTGTTCCTGATATTTTTCCAGTCCACGAAGTCCACGAGCCATAAAAAATTAACTCTCTTTATCCGGATTGTATTTAATTTCTTTTAACGCTTGATCAAGTGCTTTTACCGCTTCATCAATCATTGGCGTAACGATTTTTCGCCCCATCTCTTTTTCTGCTAACCAATGCGCAAAAGGAGCGCTCACTTCAACAAAAGCAGTTCGTCGCCCCACACAGTTCAACATAAACCATAATCGTCGATCTAACGGCTTTAGCCATAAAAATTCTGCTGTTGCTAACACACCATCTAACCGAGCAAATTCTATAACCGAAGCCATAACCGTCAGCACGTAAGCATGCTTTTCTGTCACTTTGAGAATCTCTGGATGATTGATGTATTTTTTAAACAATCCTTCAACGTCTGAAAAATCGGGCTTTCCTTCTCCGCTTGAAGCAGATAATTTGTCTAAAAACGACCGTGATTCTTCGCTAGCGCGTAAAGCTTTTGCAGCAAATGCGGCAAATAAGGCCTTCACATGAATGGGTAATTTCTCTGGATTTGTCCACAGCGACCCTAGCTGCATTCTAAACAGTCGGATAGCTCGATTCTGCAATAATGTCACATTTGTGGTTTCCGCTTTACGCAACTGGCCCGGCTGAGAACCCACTTTTTCCAGCTGTAGTAGTTGATACCGTTTAGCAAAATACATCGGCTGCATGGCCATTGCCCAAGGGCCTTCATCAATATCAATTTCAATTAAATTGAGATTAACGACGGGCGTCAAATAAGGCCACACGGCTAATTGATGCTCCGTTAACGTCTTCATCGTATAACTATTCTTATATTTACCCAATGCGCTTTTAAAATAGAGCAGCATAGCCATTAACATTAACATGAGCGAAACAGGGATTTTTAAATAATGCCCTATCGTCGCTGCAATATTTTCAGCCTGATCCATCGTCACTGTCGCGGCCGGTGTGTTCAAAATGAATTGTTTGGTATCTTCTAAAGCCAGCGTGAAGAATTGAATCATATCAATTTCGACAAGCTTCACATGAAAATAAAAAGCGACGAGATACGTATGCCAAAAAAACCAAGCAATCAAAGAACCAATAATGAGCGCCATGGATATCCACACAGGACCCATTGCATTATAAGATTCTCCTTGTCCTCCGGAAGACGGCGCAGGTGGCATAAATTACGTTCCCTTTTCGATCAACCTTGAGATAGCATTAACATAACACACCTAAAAAACTTATCGCAAGTAACAATTGCCTTACTCGAGCGAATAGTTTAGCATCTTTTTCAAGTTTAATGGCCAAGAAGTGTACACTATGCCTTCGGCAGAAAAGGAAGCAACAAAAATATGTCCTCGATGTGGTATCCGAAAACCACTGATTGCTTTTTTGATTTCTTCAAAAGATCCCTCTTTAAAACAATACGGTGCTATCTGCCGCGAGTGTAAGCAACATGAAAAGCTCATCGCATGGCTAAAAACACACAAAACAGACGATGAGGATGAAGGTTCTGGCGGAAAAACGAAACAACATGGTATCAATTACTATACTAAATTACTGATGCTGCAAACCGAGCAGTCGATAGATAACGCCGCTGAAACAGAGAAAAAAGAATTAAAGCAAACGGCGGATATCCTACAAAAAGAAATCGAAGAAATCTTTCAGCAAACCGGTAAAGAAAAATCGCTCCAGGCGCGCCAACAAGCTGAAGCAGCAAAAACGAAACCATCGAAATTTGCAACAAGATATCCCTTATCCAGTGAATGGCATAAAATCCCAACGATTACAGGCGCCCATGCAAATTGGGTTGAGTTATTCCGATGGCTGTTGAATTTTCCGCCTGCTTTTCTAAATCCTGGTATGCAATTTTATAAAGTCATGGTACAAACGTTACGCTATGCTCATATTGTCTATCTTCATACTCACCTGCCAAACAATCCGAGTATAAACAAAGCGTTCTTTCACCCGCCTGCTGCTCAGACTGGACAAAGTGATGCAAACAAAACTTTGTCGAATCCATTGAATATTCAGCCCAACCGAAAATTCTAGTAACCCGAATTCGGAATAATCTTTGAGAGGAAGTTATTATTTCGCGTGCTGAATATCATTGCAATCTAAACCCACCTTCATCACAAATAAAAATACTGTTTGCGGTTCTACCCCCGCAAGCAACTTGATGCAAGTCGGGGGAAGAAATCCTAAAAATCAGCTCTAAGACAACCCTTTTTTTAACGCTTGTTGAGCAGGATCAAAAAGAGAGTTCATGTCGTTCGACACAATCGCCCCCCTCGTTTGCATCAGCAAATCTCGAGTGCCTACTAAGATACCCGATACGGATGCGGCCATTTCTTTGAAGCCCACAATGGTGGTCGCCATCTGCACTCGGATTTGACCGGGTATAGAAAGAAAATCAACAATCCCCTCTATGAAACTCGTTAACTGGTCGCTCACTCCCATTTGCTGGAGTTTTAATGATAAAACCTCCGTCGCTATGGCCGCCATATCCGTCAGAGAAGAAATACCGCCATCTTGTGTTCTCGAAAGAATTTCCGTATAAATACCGAATTCAACGTTAGACAAAAGCGCATCATAATGCGCCATGGTCGCAGTAAAATTAATACCTTCTACCGTTCCCTCTGCGCTTTTTGGCATCACCATGCCCGCATCCTGATCAACAGTGCCCATATAATTGGCACTATATTGCATCGCCGTTACCAGACTGGGCGCCAAATCTGACCATTTCTGGCAAATATTGAGATTAACAAAATCATCAATGGAAAGCTTGGTTATAGCATCGAATCCAAGATTCGTCTTTGTATAGATAGCGGCCGCCATACTTCTATTATCCATGGGAGCCGCATTGGGCGGTAATGTGCTAATCAATATTTTTTTCGCAAGAGGAGACATCGACGAAAGACACGTCTTGAAGTTATTCGATAAGGTTGCCGCGTTACCCCTCAACTTATTTTGCCAGGCAGGCAGCTTCGCAATGAAATCGCCTAAATTTTGTGCGTCTGGAGGAAGATTAGCCGCCTGAGCGGAAGGGAAAGTCGTTGTAATCGCCGTCTTAAGCGTATCACCGATACCGGACCCAACCCAACTGCATTGTATAGAATCATGCCCCTTAATAGAATAAGGACCGCCGGCATTAAGGCCGGATAAATGCGCCGTGGTACACAACACTTGAAGCAGCGCATACTCAATCGTGTTAATGAAATCTGTAATAGGATCTGTCACAGCCGCTATCGCTGCATCAATTTTCGCCGTAAAATAGCTTTGGATACTTGTTTCTATAGGTTGGATATTGATGTCGTTCGCCACATATTGGGCAAGCGTAGTCACATTGATATTCGCGCTCACCCAGGCAGACACATAGTTATTCCAAAGATAATTTCCGACATCCGATACCATATCCGCTCGCGCATTCGGCATAGATCGATCGACCCAATTTTGCACGCGGCTCTTTAACAAAATAGAAACAGAAGGTAACGTATCCGCACTCGCTTGAGGGAAATTTTGAGTGATGGTGTTTTTTAATATGCCGCCGATGCCTGGTGACCCAATACCTAAAAAGTTTTTAATGAGCGTCAAAATAGAATCTAAAGCTTGCTTAATATTGCTTACAAAATTGGATACATTGCAGAGGCCGCTAAATGTTGGGTTTTTGCATATGCCACTGATGAGCCCTGATATAAACGGTTCTAATTTGCTCTCCAAAAACGACTCTACCTGTGCTATATCAACTTTTGATTTAGCCCAAGGAATGACGTTATTGTTCATGAGTGAACTTTCCACATCTGAAGCCGAAGGCATCGTTCCACACAGAGGAAAGACATAAATATTACAATCTGTGCATCTTCCATAACAATGTCCCCAAAAATCACACACCGTCCCACATGCTTTGGCATAAAAAGTCCCACAACATTGTTGATCCGCCTGTGCAACGCCTAAGACCATCACACCGCATAATAATATTGCTTGAAATAATCGAATCCCCGCCCGTTTTGACAAAAAATAACCTCGCTTCATCCTGTTTTCCTTTCCTTTAAAATAATCAGTAATTAATCTGTAACGCCGTCGGCGTTTTATCTTGCGACGTTGCCGATTTATCCTTTTTATTCACATCCGTTCCCTCACTTGAATTTATCACAATCGGTTCTGGCGGTGGCAGTGCGGCTGCATGCGGTTCACAAGGGCATGCTGGATTAATCCGAGAAATTCGTTGTTGCGAACGGGCATCATACAAAAAATTAGAGGCAAATGCATTGTTTGGATCTTGTGCATCATAACAATCACAAGGTTTAACTTCCGGCTTTTTTTCTGGCGACGATAATGACAGAGCGGAATCACTGGTTATCGAGGTTGGCGGCGGAAAGTTGGCCGGCGCCTGTGTCAGTAATGGAGTATCAGGATTCATGCTCACATTAGCGGTAGGTGCCGCGGATAATCCGTAGGTATTACTCGTGTTCGTGGCGGTCGTTGTGGAAGATGGCCCGTACATATTATTTGTACTCGCGGGAGCAGACATCATGGGTTGACTATACAGATTGCCCATATTATTACCATAAATCGACGCAGGATTGGGATTGATGTTGAAATTCACATCAGGATAAACCGCAGAAAAACTCATCGTCGCATAGACCGCGCATAAAAAAGATCCAACAAATAAAATTACCTTTTTAAAGCTCATCATCTTGTTCCAAAATTTTAGTCACCCAATTGATGCGCTCTTGAGAAAAAACTCGACTTAGTAAGCGCAGCCGCTCAAAAATAATATTGCGCCGTAAAAAGAGCCCAGCTGGATCGTTACTGCTTTTACTATTCGATTCTGCATACATGAGCAATCGGGAGGCAGATCCCGGATGCGTGCTATCGATTGCCTGCAAAATGCGCAATACCCGGGCCATGCGCAAATGACAAACGACATTCACATAATGATCTTCTTGTGCTAATTCGAATTTGGTAATGCCATCCAAGCTTTTCCCTAATACGTCGAGCGCTTGCTCGATTTCAGGATGACCATCGACGGTCCAGTACTCGACCGCCTCCATAAACGAAATCACGCGATAGATCATCGAATCATCATAACCTTTCCAAAACTCATGCGCGCCTTGAGCGGTTAAATCTGGCATGTTGTTTTTCTGCACTCCCTGTTTAACGAATTAAAATTTTAACCATGTCATGACGGCACATGCAATCGTTTTCGTAAAATTCCGCACAATTAAAAAACCATTGCGCTACCAACCTGAGCTCGGGATTGGCTTTTATCCTAAACAGCACCTCATCTACCGGAATTTTCAACTGGGTTTTTTGAAAAAATGTGATATATTTAAATTATTCAGGAAGGGAAATGAAAATATGGGTCTATTTGGCAAAGCGGTCGGCGGCGTTGTAAAACCCTGTGTTGATGTAAAAACATGGATTGGTTACGATGCGTTAAAAAACAGCACGAAGACCCTCGTCTCTCTATTTAAAATGATCTTCAAAAAGCCACAAAAAATTACCACTCAAGAATCTTTTTCTGAAGTCATTGAACGATTGCATTTAACGGATCAAGATTTACAGCGCATGATGAAAAATTTTCTGGTTCATTCATACATTTATTTATCGGCTATGAGCCTGTCTTTAATTTACATGCTCTATCTCTTGTGGCGCACCCATTGGTATGCCGGGTTTTTTATGATATTAACAGCCTCTTTTTTTTGTGCTAAAGCGATTGAAGCGAATTTCCATCACTTTCAAATTAAACAGAAAAAATTAGATTGTACGTTGAAAGAATGGTTAGCAAGTGAGTCTATTCAACCCGAGGAAGAAAAATGAATCGAAAATGGCTTTTCATTTTAATCACGTTGTTGAGTTTAACTTTTTTTTCTCATGCCACTTTTGCCGACGATCCGTGTCAGGGTACCAGCACTCACATCTTCAACAATATTTGCTATTCACATGATGCGTCCTATCGATTGCTGTATGAATTTTTTGCACCAAAAGTAGATGCAGGAAGCCCCTTACCTTGGCCATGGGCGCAAGGTGACGATAACATTCCGAAACTTCCCAATACGACATCAACACAAAATGCACCCACTAATTCCTACCTCGCTCCCTTATTTAAAACATTCAACCAAGCAATGCTGAGCTTGGCTGCGATTGTAATTCTATACACTTTATTTACGGCCTTATTGGGCGCAACGCACCGAGGCGAGTTCATGGGCGGAAAAGCGCATTCGATGTGGTTACCACTCCGTTCCGTCGCGGGTTTTGTCATGATCATTCCGACCGTATCGGGTTATTCCCTCATTCAGCTCTGTATGCTTTGGGTTATTTTGCAAGGCGTCAGTCTAGCCAATTCACTCGTTCAAAGAACGCTTGTTCCACCTGTTATACACCCCATCGTCGACACATCTCAATTCACTTACAGACAGCATCTCACTAATCTTGAAAAAAATATCGCCTGCACTTATGATAAATATTATCCGCTATCCCGATCGCCTTATAGCTCACTAAGCGGTGGCAGCACTATACTCACGCCTACCGTATTGTCTGACAGCAAATTCTATTGTAACAGCTTTATTGATAAAGCGACTCAGAGCGGATATACCTTTAATTTTTGGCTAAGCCAGCTCGACCCGACACAAGATCCTCAAGTTCAACCCTGTTGTGCTATTAGCGCAACCCCAGATAATTGCCCGATGCCGAGCAGTTCAGGTTGGGTTTTATATCAATGTGGCGACGTACATTGGCCTACAACGAATAATTATACTGTGCCTCCTTCATCCTCTGTTTCAATATCGATGAATGGGCTATTTAAACCTATTTATGCGACTATACTAAACACTTCTTTTGCGGCCGCTTCTAATGACATTGATTATGAAAATGGAAAACCTACTTCTCAACCACCCTCTCCTTATGCAGGCAAAAACATACAGGCAATATTTGCACCGGCATTAACGACCATACATGATACAATTAATGCAAAGCTCCCCTCTGAAACGCCTGCTCCCTCCCCTAGCGTTGCACCTCTTCTTCAGGAAGGATGGGCTACAGCCGGCGCTTATTTTTATCAAGCGCTTAATCCTTCCTCGAGCATGGCTTCTTATCCGTCAATAATCAATCTCGATAACATCGGCATTCTTATCGATCAATGTATAAGCGCTATAAACAACACCTCCTTAACTAAATTTTTAACCACTTTCGATGCCTCCTCAAGCACTGCCGGCCAAAATTCAAGTACTGTGGGTCAAAATGCAAGCGCAGCGGGGCAAAGTGTAGGTACGACTGCTACCACAGGCGGTGGCGGCTTAGCGATAGATGTTATTCAATTCGCAATAAAAATTATAGCCCCTGGCCCTGACCAGACACCTACTATCGGTATTGGATCTAATCATCCACTGATTAGAATTCAAATATTGGGACAATACATTTTAGGAATTCTAACTGCCATTATTGCTTTAATGACCGCCGCAGCTTTTGTGGCAGGATTAGTTAGCCATATCGTTTCTGCTGTCAACCCAGTTTGGGGTGTATGGGATACCCTTATTAAAATATTTACCGCCCCCGCTGAAATATTAGCCGGTTTAGCCTATGCAGGGGCCATTTCCATGACGATCTATATCCCCATGATTCCTTATATCATCTTCAGCTTCGGGGTGATCGGTTGGTTAATCGCTGTTCTGGAAACCTTGCTAGCCGCTCCATTGGTTGCGATGGGACTTACTTATCCAGAAGGCCACGAAATGTGGGGGAAAGCTGATCCCGCGCTCATGTTACTGGCTAATGTCTTTCTACGTCCCGCCTTTATGATATTTGGATTATTCGCCGGCATTGTTGTTTCTCAAATAGCGATTTGGTTTATCAATGATACCATTCTCACTTTTATTACTGGTGTGCTATCTAATCCCGGAACAGTCTCCTCTTTGGGATTTTTCGGTCAGCTGATTTCAGTATTACTCATACCCTTCTACATCGCTATTTACGTACTGCTTATTATTACGATTTTAAACCGATCATTCGCCTTGATCTCTATTATCCCAGACCAAATCTTAAAATGGATTGGTGGACAAACCCAACTCGGTGAATATGCTCCTAAAGGTGCCGAAGAAGTCAAACAAGGGTTCGCACCCATGGCCAGCAAAGCAGCGTCAGGCGTTGGTTCCGCGGCTCCGGCAGCGAGTAGCTATGGGGGTGCTATTGGCAAAGAGCTTCACAAAGATAAGCCTAAGGAGACAGATACCGCTGCTGTTACTGTTAAATAGAAAGGACCCTGAGTTTTTTGAATAAGTAATAGCGAGAGGCAGAAAATGGATGAGGATGCTCGCTATTCAGAATCAGCGTGAACATCTCTCGAAAAGACACATCGAGGCAAACGGACAGACGTCCATTTAAATACGACGCAGATTGATCAAGGTACGCGAGCAGCGCTATCTTTTGATTAAAAAATTATCCCTGTCTCGCATCATTATCCGCGCTTTTTGAGCCGGCTATAATTAATTTATAAGTACGCTCTGAAATGATGCCCGCATTAAACTTTTCCTGCGCATCTGCGGCCATCGGCTGACCGGCTGTTTTTACTAACTCTCGTGTGCGTGCCGTCACTTTATCCAAATCGCCTTCCAGTAATTGATCTCGGATTTTCTCATCAAAGACCAAATACTCTCTGAGTGCAACACGTTTACCATCGACTGTCGGCACCAATTTTTGCCAAATCACCAGTCGCATAGTTTCGATAATATCAATCGTTCGGCCGTGCCGTTCTTCATACGGAAAAGAGGTCACCAAACGTCGCACGGTTTCCGCCACGCCATTACTGTGTAACGTCGTATAAACCGGATGGCCTGTCATCGCCGCCTCTAATGCCGCTGCGATTGTTTCCTGATCTCGCGACTCACCCACTAAAATCAGCCCGGGTTTTCGTCGCAATGCATTGCGAATACCTGCCGAAAAAGAAGGTAAATCCCGCGGGATTTCGGATTGACTCACAATCGACGTTGGCTTGGGCACACTGTCGAAAACAAATTCGATCGGAGATTCATAGGTCACGACTTTGCGATTACCTTGCTCCGCTGTCACAATGGATTTGATAATCGCCGCAAGCAACGTCGTTTTACCTGAACCTGTCGCTCCCGTGACATAAACAATCCCTTGATCCGGTGAAATAGCGTCTAATAAACGTTGCGGCAAACCCAACGTTGCTAAATCAGGCGGCTCATTCGGAATGACTCGCGCGGTAATTTGTATCCCTTGATGCCCTTCGACCACACAACCCGTCGCATTGATACGAAAACGATATCGTTCTGACCGGCTGGGATGCAATTCATAGTGCGTATCTATATCGGTACCACCCAATAATTGTGCGGTACCATTTGCCCCATAAATTTCATTGATAATCTCACTGACTTCGTTATTGGATAACGTGCGACGAGTAACACGATGCAATTGTCCGTAAATTTCTGCAAAAATAGGTTCACTGGTTTGGATCGTAATATCTGATGCCCCGAGCTGAGTACAGTAAATCAGCAAATCATTCATCGCCTCCACTTGAAAGCGCGATGGCTCACGAGGAAAAAAGAATGATGTTGGCGTTTGATTAAGATTGTCCATCTTGCGGCTCTACCATAATAGGTTTCCATCGATTACTATTGGCGTTTAATTGTGGGACAGCGGCAATTTCAAGCACTTGATCGTTAATGCGCATTTCGGTATGGTCGCTATTACTGGTCACGCCCAATCGGGAAGAAACGACATAAGGTCTCGTGACCATATTTTTCGCGAATAAATCCCGATAGAGCATCATACCCGCATAATCTCGCCGTAAACTGGCGACATTACTTTGGTAAATATTATTAGCCTGATCAATCCCTTGATGAAAACCCGTATCGATGTAAGTTTTCCATAATTTTCGTTCCTGTTTATTTTGAGGTAATAAAGAAGTATCAGGCAAAGTGGGTTTTTGATAATCCATCCAAAGATAATCTCGCCACGTCGGCGGAGCCGTCACAAAACGTGCTTGTTTTAAAATGTGGTAGGTATGGTCGGACAACGTAATAATATTGGGCCCCACCAAACTGAGCGACTGATGACTTTCTTCCAACACAGGCGGTAATACATTATCGGGCAACATCAGCCCAGAAAAATTGAAAATACGATCCAGCTCTTTTTGATTTTGCGTCAAAAGTTCATTAATTTGTCGCGACCGCATTGAGAGTCCACCCTGTGCGCCAATAGAGAGCGCGGTTTCTTTGAGCGCTTGCTCTCGAATTTTAGCAACAACAGGACCTTTTGGCTGAAGCTCTTGTTGCGTGAGTTGTTCAAGATCAGCGACTTTTTCTGTATCCGGTGGTGGACGCTGCGTCGAACATCCCACTACAAATATCCCGCAGAACAAGCTCGCCAAAAAATATCGGGAGATTTTATTCATCAGCTGCCCGCCTCTACTCATTGGCATACCTTAATTCAATGATACGTCGAGAAGGATAAACAATCACACTGGCGCGCTTGCCACATTGATATCCGATATCACGTAAAATATCGCCCACCGGCGTATTTTTTTCAGAAGCGGTGACAATAATAGGAATAGAAGGTGCTTTACCTAATACCTTCAATTGATAACTGGTCGCTTGGGCAATTTGCCTGACCAATGGTTCGACGGGACCATTCCAATCAATGGAGGTCGGCACCTCCATCCCGTAGCTGGATGGATTTGGCGGTTCACTGACTGTTTGTGCCGGGTAGGCCGATTGCTCTGTTGCGCCCAATTGATTGAGTGATTCACTCACAGAATCGGCCGCTTCGGCTAAAGCAACATACGCTTGATGGGTCGATTCCTGGTCAGGTGGCGGGGTTGTCGGTGCTTTTGTACAAGCCGTTAATACCAAACAACAACTCGCTGCAATCATCATCAATTTTTCTTTCATACGAGCACCCTGTCCCTCAACAAACTTATCCCTCATTGAATCAAGTTGAACTTCCAAAGTCAAGGGCGCAGCCCGTCTAACTGAATATTTGTTCGCTTTAAAAACTGAAATTTCAATGCGTACTGTCATCCCTTCCCTTGCTGATCATAAATCGATACAATAACCTTGTTCATAGTTCAAAAGGGGGTTCAATCTTTTAGCAGGAAGGAGAAATAATATGATAAACGGACAGTATAAAAACAACTGTGTTTCCACCGAACGATTACAAGTTCAAGAAACACCACCGATAAGTTATTACCTAACTCACGACGATCAATTGCTTGATCGCATGCGTTTGTTAATAAAAGATTATATTCATCTTAAATTTCAAAGACCGGTTTCCCAGCAAGAACGTATCACTTATCGATCCGATTTTGAAACGCTGCGACAACAACTCACAGATACCTTGCTCAAAACTTACATTACGTTTGAGCTAATGGACCGACTATACACCATCGAATACACTTACATGAGTTCATAATTATCCCATGAAAAAAACCGTTCAACATAAAGATCCTTTTGCGCTTCGCGAAGCGCAAAAGTACGAGCGTCCGATTGCTTCACGAGAATACATTCTCGATTGCTTAGCGCAACACGAAGGCAGCCTCACGCAAAATCAATTACTAGAAATTTTAGGTTTAACTACCGATTTCGAACAAGAAGCGCTCCATCGACGTTTGCGCGCAATGCTGCGTGACGGCGAATTAACAAAACATCGCAACGGGAAATATACGCCGATAAAAGTTCGGCCACTCGTCCAAGGACATGTCAGCGGCCATCGAGATGGCTTTGGCTTTGTCTTGCCCGATGATGGCACGGCAAAAATATTCATGCCCGAACACGAAATGCGCCAAGTCTTCGACGGCGATCACGTCTCCGTCAGAATTGTGAGTAAAGACACGCGCCATCGACGCGAAGGAAAAATAATCGAAGTACTCGAGCGAAAATTCAGTCAAATCGTCGGACGATTTTTTCTGAAAGAAGGCATCGGGTTTGTCGAGCCGGACAATCGTCGTATTCAGCAAAATATTATTGTCCCTAAAGAAAATAAGCTCGGCGCTAAATCAGGACAGGTCGTGATTGCCGATATTATTTCGTATCCCACATTACATACCGCTGCTATTGGACATATTAAAAAAATTCTCGGTGATTACATGGCACCCGGACTTGAAATTGAAGTCGCCATTCAATCCCATGGATTGCCTCACCTATGGCCGAAAGCAGTTTTAGTTGAAGCGGAAAAAATTCCCAATCGAATACCAGAACAGGAAATCAAAAAACGCACGGATGTCCGTGATATTCCGTTTGTCACAATCGACGGACAAGACGCCAAAGATTTCGATGATGCCGTTTATTGCGAACCTGATAAGAAGGGTTGGCGCCTCATGGTTGCCATTGCCGACGTCAGCCATTACGTCAAACCCGGTAGTACACTCGACGCAGAAGCACAGGAACGCGGCAATTCCGTTTATTTTCCCTCGAAAGTCATTCCCATGTTGCCGCAGCAGTTATCGAATGAGTTGTGCTCTCTCAAACCACTCGTCGAGCGACTTTGCGTCGTTTGTGATATGACACTCAATGCCTTAGGCAAAATCACTCGCTTTCGCTTTTATTCTGCCGTGATGAAATCACATGCCCGATTAACGTATAATCGTGTTGCCGCATTGCTGACAGAACCGTCTGCAAAAGCCTCATCACAAGAAAAAAAATTATTACCCCATTTACAGCACCTCGAAGCACTTTATGAAATTTTATTAGAACGACGTGCCGAACGCGGCGCACTCGATTTTGAAATTCCCGAAATCAAAGTGCAATTCGGTCCAAAACGAAAAATCAAACAACTGGTCCCGACAGAACGAACCGTCGCCCATAAAATCATCGAAGAAACGATGTTATGCGCGAATGTGTGTGCTGCTAAATTTTTAATACAGCATAAATCGCGCGGACTTTATCGTATTCACGACGGACCCAACTCAGAAAAACTTGCGAATTTACGCAGTTTTCTCGGAGAATTGGGCTTAACGCTCACGGGCGGTGATCTCCCCGACCCTATCGACTATGCACAATTACTATTACGTATTGAGGATCGAAAAGACAAACACGTGATTCATCGCGTTTTACTGCAATCGCTACGACAAGCTTTTTATTCCCCAAATAATGATGGGCACTTTGGTTTAGCATTTGAATCATACACGCATTTCACCTCGCCGATTCGACGTTATCCGGATTTGCTTGTCCATCGCGCAATCAAAGCGATCATCGAACAACGTGAAAATGAGTTGCCCAGCGAAGAAGCCTTATTGATGTTAGGCGATCATTGCTCGATGACCGAACGACGCGCTGATGAAGCCACGCGCGATGTCACGAATTGGCTCAAATGCGAATATATGCTCGACAAGATGGGCGAAACATTTAAAGGCACGATTATTGGGGTTACCCATTTCGGCCTATTCGTTGAACTCAACAATATTTATGTCGAAGGGTTAGTGTCGATAGAGGATCTCAAAAATGACGATTATACCTTTGATGCGGTAGGACAACGCTTGGTCGGCGCACGCACACGAAAAACTTATCGACTCGGCCATCCCATTACGGTGCAAGTCGTCCGCGTGAGTCTCGAAAATCGAAGAATTGACTTTATCCCAGCATAAATAAATATCCTGAGCTCAGGATAAAAGGCGTAAAAACGAAGGCTCTTCATTCATGAGTCGAGCTCCATCATCCCGCGGCTTGACCGCGGGATCCAGAAAAAAACACTAACGACATATCGGAAAATTTTTCTGTTCGAGAAGTTCAGTCTCTGCCTTACCTTTGTTCATCTTAAAAAATGTAACCGCCGCTGCAGCGGCTGCTAGCGGAGGAACAACCGCCGCCAAACCTGTGGCTGCTAAAACTGCATCCGGCACTAACGACGACGTGGCAGCAGGCGCTACACTTGATATAACAGGACTGGTAGTCGCTGATGCTAACGGCGCAAGCGCAACTGAACTTGCCGCTGTAGCACTCGCAGCGGCAGCTTTTGCAGCAGTAGTCGCGACAACAGTTGCAACAACCGCCGCAGTAAGACCACCGAGAGCAAGCGCACCTAACATTAAAGCAGCACCGCCCGTGACTATTGTTAAAGCTACCGCAGCAACTGCCGTCACAGCAACACCCACGCCTAGCCAAAATTTCCAATTTCGCCAAAATGGCTTGGATTTTGACTTTCCTGACAATAACGGCGTGCTCAGATCACGAGACATTGATGTGTCCGTAGAAGATATCCCTTGAGAAGCAAGTAGTGTAGGCAAACTCCCTCTTTTTCTGAGCTCTGTTGCTTTATCCCAAGTTATGGAAGAGCCACTCTCTTTACTAGCCCTTTCGTTAAGTTCTACCACTTTTTCACTTAAAGCTTCAATAACCAGCGGCGATTCGCCAGATAATTCAGGCAGGCAGTCTGTCCCATATAATTGATCATCTTTCCTATTAAAATTTATAGAAACACGCAATTTTGTCGAGTTATATGTAAAATTATATCCAGAAATACGCTTATGCTTTTTAAGATATTCAAAATAACAAACTACGTTAATAGCATCATCTGTTGAAATCTCTTCCCCCGCTTGATGTTTAACCGAGAAGAGACACGCTACTGGCTCTCTTGGAACACCTGCGAGCATAGTATCCGATATACCCCCGCCTAAAAGTCTTGGTGAAGCCCCGGGCCTTCCCGCTTGCGAAGAGCAATATTTCCAATCAATATCAATAAGCGGTTGCGCGCGACATACAGCAATTTCAACCTGTAACTCTTGTATTGTTCGCTCCGACAGCTTTCCAAATACACCAATCTCGGGGGCGAACCCAAAACCACCTTTTTTTCGCTGCGCCACTAAGCTCTGATAAGCTTCTAAAGCCCTTTGTTGGCTTTCTGTAGTAGTTAAAAAAGTAGCGAAAAAATCGTTAAATCTTTGAATTTCATCTTCTGATGTAAGTATTAGTTTTTCCTGTCTAGGCCATTGAGCAATTCCAAGATTTCTCAAAAGAAATTCATGACGATAAAGAATAAAGCGATTTTTAGAGTCTAAAATCAAATTATGAACTACGCCTAGCATCTGCCCTATTAGGACACCCATTTGATCTAAAGATTGCAAACAATTTCGCAGTGCCGTTTGATCATCTTGCGATAAACCTGTCACAAATTGCATTAATCCATCAGTTGAGCTTAACATTTTTTCCCTCACTTGCATTATTAAATGCATAAATATCTACGCGCAAAATATAGTCGATAAAAAAAATTTCGCCACTTAATTTTTAAGAATCAATTGCAACGCGGCGATCAGGTGATGTTTAATCGGCGAACGCCCACATAAAACCTATCGCCGCGGCCATCCCATTACCGTGCAAGTCATACACGCGAGTCTTGAAGATCGCAAGATCGATTTCATCCCGGCGTAAATGGGTGTGATGCTAAATATAGTTATTTTTTCGTTAGACAACCATCTCTGCTCAATATAAGTCTCCGTCATGGCAAGGCATAGCCGAAGCAATCCAGCCTTTCGTCATCCCGCAATTTTTTATCGACCTCTCGGTCGAATCCCTGCTGGTAAGCCTTCGCCCCATCCGGGCTCTCGTGCATATCGTGTAGTTGCAAACATTGAAGGGGAATGCCCACGTGTTGATTTTTCATTTTTAACTGGCGCTGGCATAACCATTTTTCTACCTAATTTTCTAAAGAACATTGCTGTGCTCCCTATAATTCTATGGTTTTCTGCTACTATTACTCCAGCACCGGCAGCAGCAATTCCTCCACCAGCAAGCGCTGTGGTAGCACCTGTTACAGGTATAGCTATAGCAGAGCTTACGCCTACTGCAGTCGCTACAGCAGTAACGCCAGCACCCATCACTCCCGCCGCTGCAGCCATTAATGGAATTCCTATTGATGAACCAATAAACGTGGCAGTTAACAACGCTCCCGCAAGAAATAATTCGCCCCCTAACAATATCGCACCAATACCTATAACGAAACCTACCGCCCTTCGAAAAAGACTTTTTCTCTTCCCTATGTGATAATGACCAAGACGAAAATCATCACCGTAAAAATCATATTTAAGATCATCATATATTTCTTTTCCCTCTCTGCGAGCAGCTGAAATAAGCGGATTACGTATTTTTTTGGGTATCTTACTTAAATCAGACCAAGACATACGATCAGGTGTTGTTGATGCTTGAGCGATTCTATCTAGAGTAGATTGATCTCGTAACATGACAGCTATCAATGGTTTTCGTATCTTTGCCGGTAATTCCATCAATTGTTGCAGCTGACCAAAATTTATTGTATCCGCAACACTATCGAAAATTAACCCTTGATTTTTTAATATCGTCTGTATTAAAGGGCCCTTTTTCTGTTTAGATAAAGATTCTATGTGTCGCAAACGAGGGAAATAATCTATCGATTCAACTATCGAATCAATAACCATTTGCGCTCTTTTTTCACTTTCTCTGGTCATTGAAAATGATTTTAAAGCCAACTCATTTAATACGATTGAAACAAATGAACGAGTATTTCGAAAAAATAAAGTATCTTTCAGCAATTGAACATCTTGCAGCAATTGAAAACGCCTTAATAATCGAGAAACATAAAGCAGGTTAAGCTCGTTTTGCTTTGTTTCGCTTGGATTCATAACCCGCACTAACACTAGTTGTATTTCAGCTGGTAATTGACGACAATCGTCCAATCTTTGAGATGTAAAATGTGCGCTGAATATTCTAACTGCAGCCATTAATTGTATTTGTATGTCAGAAGGTAATGTATGCCATTTTAATAATTCCCCAAATGTAACCGATCTTATTAGCTCTCCCCATTTATATTGGGGTACATCAGCTGTTACCAATTTCGCTTGCACTTGGGCGGGTATTTCTTCTAATTTTAGCCATTGATCGAATGTCAGCGATTGCGCCAGCTCTTTCCATTTATCTTGGGGTACATCAGCTGTTACCAATTTCGCTTGCACTTCGGCAGGTATTTCTTCTAATTTTAGCCATTGATCGAATGTCAGCGATTGTGCCAGCTCTTTCCATTTATCTTGGGGTACATCAGCTGTTACCAATTTCGTTCGCACTTTAGCAGGTATTTTTCCTAATTTTAGCCATTGCTTGAATGTTAGTGCTTGAGCTAGAGCAGTCCATTTCTCATCAGGCACAGCAGCTATCAATTCCTCTCGCACTTTGACAGGTATTTCTCCTAATTTTAGCCATTTATCGAATGTCAGCGATTGTGCCAGCTCTTTCCCCTTATCTTGGGGTACGCCAGCTGTTACCAATTTCGCTCGCACTTTGACAGGTATTTCTCCTAATTTTAGCCATTGATCGAATGTCAGCAATTGCGCCAGCGCTTTCCCCTTATCTTGGGGTACGCCAGCTGTTACCAATTTCTCTCGCACTTCGGCGGGTATTTCTTCTAATTTTAGCCATTGATCGAATGTCAGCGATTGTGCCAGCGCTTTCCATTTCTCATCAGGCACAGCATCTATAGTAACTATCAATTTCTCTCTCACTTCGGCAGGTATTTTTCCTAATTTTAGCCATTGATCGAATGTTAGTGATTGAGCTAGAGCAGTCCATTTCTCATCAGGCACAGCATCTATAGTAACTATCAATTTCTCTCTCACTTCGGCAGGTATTTTTCCTAATTTTAGCCATTGATCGAATGTCAGCGATTGTGCCAGCTCTTTCCATTTATCTTGGGGTACATCAGCTGTTACCAATTTCGTTCGCACTTCGGCGGATATTTCTCCTAATTTTAGCCATTGATCGAATGTCAGCGATTGTGCCAACACACTCCATGGCATAGCTGCTACCAATTTCGCTCGCACATCTTTTGAAAAACTATTCAATTTTTTTAAATCTTCGACCGTAGTGATCGTTGCAGCAAGCAGCACAGGCCATCCCTCTGGCGTTATGAGCTGTTCTATAAACTGCAGTGGCAAGCCCTTTAAAGAGTCTAATGAATTGATTTTACTAGCAATCAAATTCAATACAGGTTGCGGAACTTCCTGCAGATTTGGAATAATTGGAAACACCACTAACCTTTGGAATAAGCCAGGCCCTTCACTTTTTGTCGATTTACACGCTTGATAGATATCAACCAAAAGACGTAATTCCTCTATCAATTCCTGCATCTTCTCTCGAGGATAAGTCGCTACAAGATCGGCACCTGCTGCTGCTTTTCCAGCGAGTATGTTTTCAACCAAGGCAATACTATATTTTACCAACGTATTGAGATTATCTGACCAGTTTTTAGGTGATTGAAATATCGCCGAAAATATAATGCTGTTTACGTCCCATAAATCCAAGATCGGCTGACCTTGTCTGTCTACTCTTTTTGCTAGTAACATCGTAAAGTGTTTTTCCATAGCCTGATCTAACCCAGGATTTCTAACAGATAGCCTTTTATATAGACTTTGTTTTCCTTGTTCATCAGATTCTGGATTAAACCAAAGGGCCATAAAACTTTCAACCTGTGGCACATCGGATAATGCAGCAGAAATCCCCTCAAAAAAATTTTCAAATTCTGCAATATTGGTATCTTTTAATAATTCTCCTCTTGCAAAAACTGCAAAACAATTACGAGCCTGAGTTAAGGAATTTTCGATAATCTCAGCAAATAATTTTAGCTGCGTAGTAGCATTTTTTTTATAGACTTTAAGCGCTAATTGATAGGCCCTTTCCACCGCTAGAAGTTGTCTTAAATGAGTTTTTTCGAGATCAGCAAAAGAGGTGCAATCCTGAAGAATCTGTTTAGCTTTTTTGATTGCCGCCTCTCGATTGGACCCTCCATCATCATCTGGTTTTAAATTTCCTATACCCTCAATATGTCGAGTCCATTGCGTTATATCCCAGTATGGATCAAGATTCTCAAATGCCTCAAAAAAGTCTGATCTGTTTTTTGCGATATCTGGAGCATCTGGGTTCAGCCCGTTTTTTTCTATACCCGCTTTCACCTGTCGATTGGTTTCTTCTTTGATTTCTTGGAGAAATCTTTCCCACGGACTGTTATCTCCAAGAGCAAATGCCTTAAGAATAACAAAAAAATTGGGGTGATCTTGCAGACGCTTTGTTATAAATTCGCGTGCTATAGATTCAATGAACGGAAGTACAGGTCCAATAAGATGGATGCCAGGCCATATACGATCCAAAGCATAGACAAGATCATTAAAAAAACCATGATTACAAACTCTATTAGAATTCCAACGGTTACAGGCATTATACAGTGTTAAAACACGAGCATCTTGGTCTTTTTTTGTTTGCTCTGGGGTCTTACCTTGATCCAATACCTCGCTATTTAACGTTGCACGAGCAACCAATCCGAGTACCACTTGAAGTGGGATCATCACTAAATACACTTCGCCACCAATGTATATGCTTATAGGATCAGTAGTTTGTAGCAGATATGTAAGCCGTTGATCAATAGATCCCTTCAATGCTTGGATTGCCGCTTTTTTTTCGATGGGTACAAGCGTTTCATGCAACAGGGGACACTCTAATGCGGCTTGAAAAAATCGTTGAATATCCTCTCTGCATGCTGCCTTTTCCTCGTCTGAAAAGAGATCTAATCTCTCACTCTTGCCAGAAGCGGCCTGTTGCTCTTTTTTTCTCTGAAAATCCTCTTTTTGTTTATGCCCAAGCGTGAGTAACACAGCAGCAGCTGTGCTCGTAGATACGGTCGCTTGATGGGTGTTTTGTCCAAAACGTGTAAAGTTTTGTATCTCCTGGCTGGCCTGCATTGGCTCTCCCCTAAATAAGTTAAAGGCCTAATAACTATTCAGTGCTTTTTGGCGAAAAATCTCGGTTCTATATCAAATCGAGTCGATCAATAACAGTTACCTCAATCCTTTGAAGATAAATATAGCCCATAAGTCTTAAGGAAATATTAAGGAAATTTTTCTTTGCGCGAATTCCGAGTTGACCGAGTTGACTCATAATAAACCTAACCGAAGGAGGATGATTTAGGGGATAAAAAGAGCAACGTTGACTCATAATTCATATAACCGAAGAAAAGGGGATGAATTATGGATCAACGTTGAGATCAACCCCCCTTTTCCCCGGTTAGGTTTTATTATGAGTCAACGCGAATTCATACGAGTTCAACGCGAAAATGGCGGGAAGAAATCGCCAGAATGTGGCGATTTACTAAAAGCAATGGTATCACTGAGGGTTTTCATCGAAAGATGAAGCTCATCCAAAGACGCGCTTATGGATTTAAAAATTTTGACAATTATCGATTACGAGTTAGAGTGTTATGTGGTTAAGGATAGTGCCCCCTCGTTTGGGAAAGAGCCAAGAAACAGGAAAATTGGGGTGAACGATGGGGATTGAACCCACGACAACCGGAATCACAATCCGGGGCTCTACCAACTGAGCTACGTCCACCATATTGGCGCGCCTGGCAGGATTTGAACCTGCTACCCTCGGCTTAGAAGGCCGATGCTCTATCCGAATGAGCTACAGGCGCAGGCATCTGGTCGGAGCAGAGGGATTTGAACCCCCGACACCCTGCTCCCAAAGCAGGTGCGCTACCAGACTGCGCTATGCTCCGTAAAGAGTTCGCATCATATAAATGATTTACTTTCAAAGCAACAAAATTCGATTTTGACGGTCAAAAAAAGTCTGGTAGAGTGCTATTAAAAAATTGAGGGCATAAATCACGTCGCGATGAGTAAAAATTAAAATCCGATCTCCAACAATACAAACTCACGTAAAATCGCGGAAAAACCTCTCTAACGACAGGCGTATACCTGGATGACGTCTCTACAGACAAATAAGGAACAATGCATGACGGCACAATTAATTGACGGAAAAAAAATCGCACAGGCCATTCAACAAGAAATTGCTGGCGCGGTGAAAGCGATGACACAACAAGGAAAACCAGCGCCAGGACTCGCCGTTATTTTAGTCGGCGATAATCCTGCTTCTCAGATTTACGTGTCCAACAAACAAAAAGCGTGCGAGCAAGTCGGCTTTCATTCAAAAAAAATAATACTCTCGGAAGAAACAACAGAAAAAACGCTGTTATCCGTCATCGATGACCTCAATCAAAATCCGATCATTCATGGCATCTTAGTCCAACTGCCGTTACCCGCGCACATCAACAATCAAACAGTGATCGAACACATTGCCCCGAGTAAAGATGTCGACGGGTTTCATCCTTACAATTTAGGTCGACTCGCACAAGGAAATCCCGTCTTGCGCCCTTGTACGCCGTACGGCTGTTTAAAGCTGATCGAATCAACCGGTATCACACTCCGAGGCAAAGACGCTGTGATTATTGGTTCTTCAAATATTGTCGGCCGACCGATGGCGCTGGAATTATTGATAGCGAAATGCACGGTCACGATTTGCCATCGTTCCACTAAAAATTTAATCGATCGAATCAAGCAAGCGGAAATATTAGTGGTCGGCGCCGGTCAAGCAGAATTCATTAAAGGCGAGTGGATTCAAGCAGGCGCCGTCGTGATTGATGTCGGCATCAATCGCATGGCGGACGGCAGTTTAAAAGGCGATGTGGAATTTACGATAGCAAAAGAACGCGCCAGTTGGATCACGCCCGTCCCTGGCGGTGTCGGCCCAATGACAATTGCGATGCTGCTATCCAATACGCTACAGGCTGCAAAAATGAATGGGGATTGCTGAGGCTCAAGCTAAGTCACGTGAGGGTTTTCTTAAATTCCCGCCCGAGTGAGAGAATAACAAGCCGTCATCCCGTGGCTTGACCGCGGGATCCAGAAAACAGCCGTCCAAATAACGCACTTTCTTATCCCAAGTTCAGGTTCATTCGCAATGCACTTTCACATAATCCATGATTTCCCGCCGAAAACGTTCCGCGCTAAATTGCAGTGCATTTTCTCGGCAATTTTCAGCTTTCATTTTCTCAGGCATTGATTCAAAACGCTGCACAGCATCAATAATCGATTCGGGCGCTTGTTCCTCAAAAAATAACCCGGTTTTCTGCGCAATAACCGTCTCGAGCGCGCCGCCTCGACCGTACGCAATCACAGGCGTTCCGCAGGCTTGCGCCTCTAAAGGCACAATTCCAAAATCTTCTTCCGCTGCAAAAATAAAGGCTTTCGCTTTTTGCATGAGTGTAACAAGCGCCTCTTTTTCTAAATATCCTTTCAATTCAACATTGCCCGTTACCAATGCTTTAATTTTTTTCTCGTCAGGCCCATCACCAATCACAACCAATTTTTTATCCGGCATTTGCGCAAAGGCTTTCACAATTAAATCGATGCGTTTATACGGCACAAAACGAGACGCCGTTAAATAAAAATTTTCTTTCTCAGCGCAACAGGCAAAATGTTCCACATCAACGGGCGGGTGAATCACCGTCGCTTCTCGCCGATACACTTTTTGAATACGTTTCGCAATATACGCGGAATTCGTGATGAAGTGATCCACTCGAGCCGCCGAACAATAATCCCATAATCTTAATCGATGTAATAAATATCTCGTCACCATCGATTTCAATCCGCTTTGCAAGCCGGATTCTCGCAAATATTGATGTTGGAAATCCCACGCGTAACGCATGGGTGAATGCACATAACTGATGTGCCTTTGATTCGGGCCCGTGATCACCCCTTTGGCCACAGCGTGTGAACTGGAAATAATTAAATCATACGCAGATAGATCGAGCTGCTCGATTGCAAGCGGCATCAGCGGCAAATAAGTGCGATAGTGCGTTTTCGCTTTCGGCAACCGTTGAATAAATGTCGTCTTGGCTTTCTTACCTAAGCAATAATGTTGCCGCACATCCTCTTCCAAAAAATCAATCACTGAAAACAAATCAGCTTCGGGGAAACACTGCAATAGATGTGTTAAAACGCGTTCGGCGCCAGCATAAGTGACTAACCAGTCACACACAATAGCAATTTTCATACTGGACTTATGCAAAAAGCGATCTGCTTTGTTGAAAACCCACTCGTTTCCGCCGCGCATCTCATCGTTTTGCATAAGTCCAGTCATAGTAAATTCTCGGTAATTTTTTGAAACACCGCATCAACACTGACGTCTCTAACGCAAGTCATCGATGCACACCCTTGGATATGATAACACGGCGCACAAGACGTGGGTTGAATCAAATAATCGATCTTTTGAGATAGCGGTTTCCAATGAAATGGAGCGCTCATCCCATTTCCGATAATCGCCCCCGCAGTATCAACAGCGGAAGCAATATGCCCCGCCATTGAATCCACACCGACAAAATAACGAGCCGTAGCAATGACTTCGACAAGCTCAGGAAAAGTTAATCGATTACATAAATTAATACAAAGCGGCGATTCAACCTGAATTTGTGAGATCAGCGTCGATTCATGCTCGCCTTGGCCGGTTAACACAAAATGAATGGCGTGATCGATCATTTTTTTAACCAGCATTTTCCATTGTGCCATCGGCCATTCTTTAATCGTGTTGCCACAGCCCGGATGTAACACAATAAACCCTCGCTGCAAAAAATGATCGGGTAGAAATCGATGTAAATCGATCGTTATATTACGAGGCAATACTGGTTTCAGATTGGCAATATGCTGTATTTCAGGGAAAACAACATTCAATAGTGCTATGTGATAATCAACGACATGCTGATCTTTCAAAATCCACGGCTGTGGATCAGTAAACAAAGCGCCGCACCCACCGCGCGTATACCCAACGCGCCGCGGAATATGTGCCTGAAATAAAAGTGCCGCTGCATTGGGGAAATAAGCATACAAGTCGATTGCAACATCATAATGCGCCTCACACAAAGCGTTCAAAACGGCGCGTCGTGAACGAAAATAATGTACGATTTTTTTATATAACGATTGTTTTGAACGATTCACATACCAATGATCATCATAATAAATTTGGTCAATCAACGGATGCCGTTCTAAAATTGGCCGCGCCCATGAACCCGCCAAAAAACCAATTTCACAGGCAGGATTAGCGGCTTTAATCAGTGGTAAAATACTGGTCGCGATAATCACATCGCCCAAATGCCCTCGATTTGCCAATAAAATTTTTCGAGGCAATGAAAATTGTGCCGACATTTTTTTTGCGCGATGAAATAACAAATAAAATGCACATAGCGCATCCAAAAAGACGAGAATGATTTTCCCCTGCCAAGACATGGTTTCATATCGTTTTATCGACATAAATGATTATTCTCTGATTGTTTGGATAATCGAGACAAACGCCATCGCTGAAAAGTTAAACAATAAGCAGATCGAATTGGTTTTAAAATAAAAGTTGGCACCAAAAAATAAGGCGCCACATAAAACCAGAATGTTTGATATCGACCACAATGCTTTAAGCATAAGCGAAACGCTTTCCAACCATCTCTAACACTTGCGTGAAATTTTATACCCAGCACCGCCGACCGAATATGCACTTTACAAATATTAGACATCCAGGAAATATATTGATTCGTCATAGGACCGAATAATGCAGCTGCTATTTTTTCATAATTCGTTAAATCCAATTCTAGCCGTTTATAACGATTGCCCAATAAGGCGAGATCATTCTCTGTACGAAAGCCCACACATCGTTTTGGAAAATAAAACCACGTGGGGTGATTTAAAATAATACGCCCTATCATAAATACGTGAATATAACCGGTGCAATAAGCTTGAACTGATTCATTCGCCAACACTTCCCGCCAAAAGGCTTTCTTCACAATCTGTGCTGACATAAATCCAAATTGCGTAGTTAACGCCGAAAAGATTTGAGGTGACCCCTGCAATAATTGATCTTGCGCATCAGGTGAAAATAGCTGCCGAACACAAACTTCTTTTTTAAGATTCGACGTGTACCCTTTCACATTAACGGACATGCCGGATAAAGCAGGATATTGATTAAGCCGATCAAGCACTGATTGAATAGCGCCAGGCTCAACTATGTCATCACTGCCCATAAGCCAACAATATTCCCCCCGCGCTACATCAACGGCTTTCAAACAATTTTGATCAAATCCCTGGTTCGACAAAAACTGATGATAAACAATCGTTGGATAACGCTGTCGATAATCACGCACCAAAGCCTGTGTGTGATCTTCTGATGCATTATCGCTGATACAAATCTCAACTTGGCTGGGATCGGGTTTTTGTTCGAGAATACTATCGAGCAATTGCTGTAAGCACTCGGCTCGATTATAGGTCGGAATACAAAAGGAAAGTTTTAACATAATTCATTCTTCATTTTTCGGATAGAATAATAATGGTAAGCAGGCAAAAGCCAAAATCCCGTGATTAAAAAACATAAAGCTAACCCCAAGATAATACCACTTAACCCTAACCAGCGACTAAAATAATACAGAAAAATAACACTCGTAATTGCTTGGATAGGCACTGTCGCTGCAATAAAAGCGATTTTATTACGACTTTGAATCGCGGTCGCATAAGTATCCGTCCAAACCCGTGTTATATAATAAAATCCAAACAATAAAATCGCGATACCGGGAATAACCAAGGTATTTTTTGAAAAAATTAATAATAGGGGTTTTCTCAAAATAAAAATAATCAGCGTTCCCGTCACCACATATAAAGTGGCCATTAATCCATTGCGAATCAACATCGCATTAGCTCGGCGATATTTTTCGATTTTAGAATCGGCATAATGTTCTGAGAGCACTGGCCATAAGGCAATAAGTACGGCCGTATAACCAAAATACATAAATGAAAAAATCCGGTTAAACACGTTATAGACCGTAATATCATTGGCATTCAGCAACTGAGACATAATCACATAATCAATCCCTAAAACAAAAGCAGCACCCACGGCATTGACACTGTATTGCCACGCTTTTGATAGCATTTTTTTAAAGACGCTAAAATCGGCTGCAACAATACATTGACGCAAAGGCACTGCATGTAAAAATGATATGAATGCAAACGCCATTTGTGGAACCGTCCATCCCAACAATACCCATAATAATTTATTTTGATCGATCTTTAAAAAAATCAACAGTAATACCAATAGTAAACTACCCAGATAACTCATCGTTTGGTAAGCATAAGCCCAGTAACCGCGATGCTGTGCAAAGAAAATTTTATAAGAGATACCAAATAATGCGGCAAGAATGTACATATTCCCAGCGACAACAAGCAAATAACTTGACGCCTGCGAAGTTAATTTATGCAATAAAAAATGCTGTAAAAAAGGAGCAATCAACGAAAAGACCACTATTTCGATAATGCCCAGCAAAAAAATAAACAGCGTCAGGCTGCTTAAAAAACTTTTGGTATCTTCTTGTTTAACACGCAATAAAGAAATGTGATTTTGAATACTCGGGCCCAAACCTAAATCGGCCAAATTAAACCACAACAAAAGACCCGTAATCACGGCAAATAAAGCATATTGCTCTGTACCCACAAAACGCAACACCAAAGGAATAGATAGGACTTGAACGCCGGCAATAACGATGCGGCTCAACCAACCTGAACCCACAACATAATAATGCAAGGGTATGGACTTTAAATGTTTCTTCAACTGCACTTTCAGTTAATCCGCTTTCTTAATCAGTCAAATAGGACCTCGAATATTACCTGAATTATCAAAACGAAACACGGAGTTTTCGCGTGCCCTGTATACGAAAAAAAGCGATGTGTCGGATACGGCGCTACGATTCACTGATCAATGATCGATCATCAATCACCCTATCCGCAGGGGCATCCATCAGGAGTGCCCCCTATAAAAAACGTCGTATAACGACATCTTCTCTCAAGCCTCAATCCTGCTTCATCACATATTTTGTACAAAAAAAACAACGCTCCTTTCTGGTTTTAAATTGTTTTTGTGTCGTTAATAAAAACTGTTGAAGCCGTTCAAATCGTTCTTTCATCAACAACCACTCTTCAAGAACCGTGTTGACTGGCAATCGAATCGGCGGAAAACTTGCATCGATGTAAGAATCATTACAATGGATCAGATTGAATGCCGCGTCATAATAAAGATAATTGGGATACATATCGATCGTCGGGCATGAGTTGGGCGCTTCCTCAAAATAATCATAAACAGCCGACGCTAAATTTGGCGCATAAGCGGGCCCTATATCTAAAAAAATCTTGTGCATTTTATTTGTCATGTTAATTCTTTTGTGCTCCTCAGGATTTTTCTGAATAAGTGAAACAAGGGTATTTTTTTCCAAATAAAAACCCAGCTGTTGAAAACCCTTCTCAAGCATTTCAGCTGTTCGCTGTAAATTATTTTTATCATAAATCGTATCGAGAATGGCTGTTTTTTGATGAGCAAACATTCGCTGCGTCATATCAATCAACCTTTCTTCTGCACCTTGCCCTTGTTTTTGATATAAATTAAACCCTAAACGAAACTCTACTTCCGGATAAGCATAGGCGCGTGAAATACGATCCCATAATTGAGCCGTCTTTTGATGATGCGCAAAAAATCCGCCTGTTTTTATGACAATTCTTACGCTCGGTATCTCCGCTTGAACAGCCTCAATAATATCAAATAAATTTCTTGTTTTCCCTTCTTGATCGACTTGTTTATATAAAAAAGCTTCTCCACCGGTCAGCATGACATACACCGAATCAAACCTATTTTTAAATAGCTCAGACGTACAAAAAGTGCGCATATCACGTAACTTGGGTCCTAGTCGGTCAAAATCTAACGCCACATTTTTATAAATCTCGTCGTAATTATTACAGCATAAAACACACTGTTTATCGCAAGCGCTCGTTAACCCTAATATAAAACAAAATGACTTCTGCATGGTAACCCCTTTCTTTTGAATAAAAATATTGAACGGTTTTTGGCTGTTTTTTAACGGCCTGAATCTGATTTTAAAAAAAATGTAACTACTCAGCACGCTCACAGGAACGTTCATCACGATCTCACCTGGGTAGTTACAAAAAAATACTGAATTGGGTTTTTAAGAAAAAACAAGATGTGAACAAGGTTTTTAAAAATAAGTTCTAGAAAAATAAACTGCTTCGGAATGGAAAGTGTCTGTGAAAAAGATAGGCTTTGCAAGCAATAATTGCTGCAAAAAAATCCCCGCAGAACGCGGGGATTTTCGTTTCGATCATTGAAGGAAGGTTAGAAATACACGCCGATTTTAGCAATGGCGGCATTATCCGATTTACCCAACTCTGCCGTATTATAAGCAATAGCACCTGCACCTGTTGCTGTATCGTGCGAACCATAGTTCACATCATGACGATATTCGAGCGTGAGCACAGTGTTCGTCAAAACAGTTGAACTTAATGCGGCAATATAACGCACTCGAGGCACATTAAATACCAACGCGTCCTTAGACCCTTGCACACCCGCTGCAAAGTAAGTCGGCAAAGTAAAGAGCGTAAAGTTATAAGCGCCTTCCAGATTAGCGGCACTCGGTTTCGCGCCACGACCATTATAAGTGGCATTAAGCGGTGAGAATGACGTCATCGCAGTCACGTATTCCATCACCACATTATATTTGTTATAGGTAAAGGTATTATGCCAATCAAAACCCGGCACACCTCGAATCATCTTCTCGTTAGACCCCGTTTGATCAAACCCTTGGAAAGCAACATCCGTTCGGCCCGTTTCTTGCATACCTGCCGCATCAGCCATATCAGCGATATAACTGACACCGCTGTCCATATTCCAGGTATCATTGTTACCTAACCAAAAACCGAGGTCACCGCCATATTGGTTCACCATATTGCTGTTACCGTATTTTGCATCTCCTTTGAAACCAAAAGCATGCGCATAAGGTGTAATAATATTAGTTGCTGGATTCCAAGCAATGTAACTGAGTGACAAAGCGCGTGCTTTTGTTTTCGCTAACGTTTGAGTCAACGGATCTGAAATCATGAAAGAGGAATATCGACCGAAAGGTACATTCATTTGACCCAAGCTACCAAAAACTGGAGACTCTGCCAAATTACCTAACGTTAAAAATCCTTTCCCTAACCGAATATTAGAATTACTGACACGTCGCGTTCCTGCCGTATTGAAAGAATTATCATATTCAAAAGTGGCAAAACCATTCACCCATTTGCTGATTTCCGCAAAAGCATCCAACTCAGCGCCCGTTAAATTTAGATCGGTTGTACGAGGCCCGTGATAAGGACGGGTATAAAAAGCCTTCCCTTCGACGTCACCACTCAACACCAAGCGAGGTGTTGTCGGTTGTGGCTGCCCATTTGCTTGCAATTGCGCTTCATTCAGATAACGACGATAAAGTAATTTTTCGTCTTCATTGATCCCCGGCGCGTTAACAACCAATTGCCCACCAGAATAATAAGTTGGCTTATTTATAAATGGTTGAATGACAACCGAATTACTGAAACCCGGAATATATCCATAAATACCTGATAATCCAGCCGGCGCAGGCGTTTCTGCCTGAGCACTCTCCTTCTGAGCTTTTGAGGAAGTATTAGATTGCTGCGTTTTCAACGCCGTTACTTGCGCTTGCAACTTGTTCACTTGTTGTTGCAACTGTTCTAAAGTCGCTGAATTCGTATCAGCACCAAACGCTAAAGAAGCGCAACTCAATGCCGACAACGTAACGAGCGCTTTATATTTATTTTTGCTTCTCATAGGACCTCGCCATAAATGTTACTAATTTTATGTTTTTTTCTAACGATTAAATTATTTATTTTATAAACAATCGCTAGGCCTAGAACCTGCTTTTAAACCATCAAACTTATTTCATTTCAACCGTCAAAAGCGCAGCTATTATTACCAGGGCCATTTTTAAAAACAAGCACTATTTCCGATAAATAAGCGTTAAAGTGGCTCAAGGCTAAAATCCATCGGTAGCTCATATTTTTAAGTAAAAAATACGGCCAGAAGAAGGATGAATTTAAACACGCGTTGCTTCGCGATAAACCATCGTATCGACCTGGATTTCGGAAATTTTATGCATTCACGCACGAAATTTCTAAAAGAATAGGCCCTCATCATCTCGCGACTTGATTGCGTGGCCCCTGAAATAAAATTCATCATGTAACTACTCTGCTCAATCCTTTCCAATATCGGTAAATCATTTGCCGTTTATAGACTTTTGTGTAAGAATCGACTCATTATTTTCAAGGTTTTGGGAGTTAAATTTATGTTTGAATTAGAGCTAGTCGGAAGCATTCCTCAAAGCGCTATCATTAAAGTGATCGGTATCGGCGGCGGCGGCGGAAATGCAGTTGAGCACATGGTTTCTCAAAACATCGAAGGCGTTGATTTTGCTTGTGCTAATACCGATGCACAAGCGCTCAAAAGTTCTAACGCCAGAACACTCGTTCAACTCGGCTCTGAAATCACCAAAGGATTAGGCGCAGGCGCAGATCCTTTAATCGGCCGCCAAGCAGCTGAAGAAGATCGAGACCGCATCAAAGAAATTCTCGATGGTGCTGATATGGTGTTCATTACCGCCGGTATGGGTGGCGGCACAGGCACGGGCGCAGCACCGGTTATCGCACAAATCGCTAAAGATTTAGGCATTTTAACGGTCGCTGTGGTCACGAAGCCTTTCTCCTTTGAAGGTCGACGCCGCATGGAAGTCGCCGATCGCGGCATTCGTGAATTAAGCGATTACGTCGACTCACTCATCACAATTCCTAATGACAAATTACTGGCAGTGCTAGGAAAAAATATTACCTTACTGGATGCTTTCAAAGCGGCCAATAATGTATTGCTCGGCGCTGTGCAAGGTATTGCAGAATTAATTACAAAACCAGGGCTCATCAACGTGGACTTTGCTGACGTACGCACTGTCATGCGCGAAATGGGTATGGCGATGATGGGAACGGGCGTTGCCGTGGGCGAAGACCGTGCCCGAAAAGCAGCTGAAGCAGCTATTTCCAGCCCCTTATTAGAAGATGTTAATTTCTCTGGCGCCAAAGGCGTGTTAGTGAACATCACCGCAGGACTTGATATGTCTATCGGTGAGTTTGAAGAAGTCGGCGAAGTAGTTAAAAACATCAGCTCCGAAGAAGCCACTGTTGTCGTCGGTACCGTCATCGACCCCACAATGACCGATGAAATGCGAGTTACCATTGTCGTCACAGGCTTAAATGGTAAGAAAACAACGGGGACACGCTCAGTTTACGAGCCAACAGGAAGAACAGAGGCTATTTCAGCCGATGATTTTAAGCAACTAGAAAAGCCAACCATCATGCGTAAACGAAATATCCCCTCGAAGCCACTCGACAATATTGACGAACAAGATATGGATTATTTAGATATTCCTGCTTTTCTGCGCCGTAAAGAAGAACAGGAATAACTTGCAAAACGACAATTAACGACTATATTGAAATAATATCAGATAAGCTATTGAAAGCGATTAATTGGAGTAAAGATGAAAAACGATTGGCCCACACAAGATTTTGATATGAAACTGGCTGCAACAATCATCCAAAAACATATTGAATTAAATGATGGTGAACCTTTAGTTCTGATTGATGAATTATTCGAGCATATTCACGATACAAAAAACAACATACCCGCCTGGATTTCTGATTTAACTGATTCTTTTATGGTTCGCTATGGACACAACAAAGGCCGAGAGATCGCCAGCCGAGTCTTAACAAAATGTTTTCTAGCCGGGCAAACGATCCACTAAATATCCCGCCTCATTTGGGTTAACATGATTGTTTTCGTTCAGGCGTTAGATCAATTCATGTGGTCGCAACTGTCTCGCTACTTTATTCAAAACCCCATTAACAAATTTAAATCCATCCGTTGATCCGAAAATTTTTGCAAGCTCGAGTGCTTCATTTAAAATAATACGAAAAGGAATTTCGGGTCGGTATGCAAATTCATACGTCGATAAACGCAATATGCATAATTCTACGGGATCGAGTGTCTTTATGGCCCGATCTAAAAAAGGCGTGAAATGTTGATCCAATTGGTCAACATGCGTTTCAACGCCACGAATCAAATCAGAAAAATATTCGACATCTGTTTCCTGCAAATTTTCATTTGATAAAAACTGCGTCTCAATTTCATTCATCGGCGACTGAGCAATCAGCCATTGATATAAGGCCTGAACAGCCAATTTTCGCGCTTTTCTGCGCGCTGCTGGTTTCATATAAAATCTCTATCGGTTAAATTCATAAACGGGAAATCGCTGACATAGCGCCAGTACTTCTTGCTTAATCTGCTCTGCACAAGTTGTATCAGTCATGCGATTTAATATTTCAGCCATCCATCGCGCAATTTGACGGCATTCCATTTCTTTAAAGCCTCTCGTCGTAATGGCCGGCGTTCCAATGCGCAAACCACTGGTCACAAAAGGTGAACGAGGCTCATTGGGGACCGTGTTTTTATTGGTCGTGATATAGGCCTTCGCCAACGCTAACTCCGCGTCTTTGCCTGTCACATTTTTATCGATCAGATCAATTAAAAACAGATGGTTGTCGGTGCCGCCAGAAACGATTTTATAGCCTTGTTCCATCATTTCTTTCGCCATCGCTTGTGCATTACGAACCACTTGCTGCTGATACACTTTAAAATCATCCTGCATCGCTTCTTTCAAAGCCACCGCCTTTGCCGCGATAATGTGTTCCAAGGGGCCGCCTTGCAACCCAGGAAATACGGCTGCATTCAGTTTTTTCTCAATATCCGGATTGGCTTTTGCTAAAATCAACCCGCCGCGAGGCCCGCGGAGCGTTTTATGCGTCGTCGTCGTCGTTACATCGGCAATTGACACAGGAGATGGATAAAGCCCCGTAGCAACAAGTCCAGCCACATGTGCCATATCCACAACCAAATAAGCCCCCACGCGATCCGCGATCTCTCTCAATCGCTGCCAATCAATGATACGCGAATAAGCAGAAAAACCGGCTACGATCATTTTAGGATGGTGTTCTTTCGCTAGCTGTTCGACTTGATCATAATCAATCAATCCGGTTTCTATGTTCACGCCGTATTGAATCGCACGATACATTTTCCCTGAAAAACTTACCGAAGCGCCATGCGTTAAATGTCCGCCATGCGCCAAACTCATCCCTAATAAGACATCGCCCGGCTCGAGCAACGCCATATAAACAGCGGCGTTCGCTTGAGAACCAGAATGTGGCTGCACGTTAGCATAATCCGCATGAAATAATGTTTTTGCACGATCTATCGCCAATTGCTCAACCTGATCAACATATTCACATCCACCATAATAACGTTTGGATGGATAACCTTCGGCATATTTATTCGTGAGCACCGAACCTTGTGCTTCGAGTATGCGTGGGCTTACATAATTTTCTGACGCAATGAGCTCGATATGATCTTCCTGACGCATCCGTTCTTTCTCAATGGCATGCCACAATTCAGGATCAAATGTTTTAATAGACATCTCACGTGTAAACATAGCTTTTCCTATTGATATTTAATTTGGATTATTACTTTAAGCCGATACGTCCCGTTGATGACGGAATATCAATTCAGCGTAATTGTAACAGCAATTGAATCGAACGAAAACAGGTCATTCAGAACAGTGTTAGCAACAAATAGAAATGTCCGGTTTGATGTCCGCCCCGAAAACACCGAAAGGACCCTCAATAGTCCCTAAACTACTTCTCTCGCAGCACAAGCTTGGACTGTTCTTCCGCATGATACGAGGATCGAACCAACGGCCCGCAAGACGCATAACTGAATCCCAGCTGATAGGCGAGCTTTTCAAAATCACGAAATGTTTCTGGCGTCACATACCGATCGACGGGGGTATGTTTTAAACTGGGCTGCAAGTATTGTCCCAAGGTTAAACAATCAACACCATGCGCACGCAAATCGCGCATCACCATTTCAATTTCTTCATTCGTTTCACCTAACCCCAGCATCATCCCCGATTTTGTCGGTACCTGCGGTAATAATCTTTTATGCGCTTGTAATAATTTTAATGATCGTGCGTAATCTGCTGCAGGACAAATCGAAGCATATAACCGGGGTGCTGTTTCGATATTATGATTAAATACATCAGCGGGCGTTTTTCCTAAAATCTCAAGCGCTTCATCCTGACATCCACGAAAATCCGGCACCAAAATTTCGATTTTAATCGACGAAGCTATATCTCGAATTGCGCGAATACATGCCGCGTAATGCGATGCGCCTCCATCTTGCAAATCATCTCGATCAACGGAGGTAATCACAACATATTTTAAGCCCATTTCCGATACCGCTTTGGCCAAATTCTGTGGTTCATCAACATCTAACACATTCGGTCGACCGTGTTTTACATTACAAAATTGACACGCGCGCGTACACGTATCGCCCATAATCATAAATGTCGCCGTCCCGCGATTAAAACATTCCGCCAAATTCGGACACGCCGCTTCTTCACAGACAGTACATTGATGTTTCGACCGCAATAAACCTTTCACTTTTGCAATACTATTGTTGCTCGGTAATTTAATCCGAATCCAATCGGGTTTGCGCAATGGTTTTTGAATCACGGGCATGATGGTAATCCGCCTTGTAACTCAATCATTGAAGAATAACCCAAATTTGCTTTTAAATAATTCGCTAATTGATCAGCTGTTTGATCGATCGACACAGCCGGAACAAAATCACTGATCTGCGTCATCTGGAGGTTTTGAAATCCGCACGGATTAATTCGATTAAAAGGCGTTAAATCCATTTTAACATTGAGCGCGAGCCCGTGATAAGTACACCCTCGAGAAACCTTTAAGCCAATCGAGCAAATTTTAGTGTCTTTCACGTACACACCCGGTGCGGTTGCATGAGCCTCGGCAGTAATCTGATAATCTGCGAGCAGATGAATCACCGATTGCTCAATGGACGTCACAAAATCGCGAATCCCTTTGTTCAATCGCCGTAAATCAACCAGCAAATAAATGACTAATTGCCCTGGACCGTGATAAGTGATTTGCCCACCGCGATTCGTCTGAACAACCGGGATATCACCTGGACATAACAGATGCTCAGCCTTTCCCGCATGACCTTGCGTAAAAACCGGGTCATGTTCCACAATCCATAATTCATCGAGCGTTGTGTCGGTACGCATTTCTGTAAACTGCTGCATAGCCGAAAAAACTAGCTGATAATCACAACGCCCTAGTGTTCTAATGTAAAGAGGATCAGTTATCATTAAAATTTATAGTTGAGTCCTAATGCCGCAAAATCCGTGGCTTTAAAATTACCTGTTGCAAAATAATGGTTCACGGATAATGTCGTATTAAATCCATACCCCAACCAACAAGCCACACCAGCCCCTGCAACTGGCACATAACGATGCTCAGGGTCATACTTTGCCGTGCTCGACACATTGATATGAGAGCGCATCACATAACCCGCACCGGCATCACCATAAAAACTGAACCAATCGCCTAATGGCAAAGATAATTTACCCACCACATCAGCAATACGCTGTTGCATGTCTTTGTCAGTTGTACCATTGATATTTTTAAACTTAATCGGCGATAACCACAAGTAACCCGCTTCAGCACCGACATATTTAGTAAAATCGTAACCTAATAAGGCTCGCCCCGCGACGCCTTTGTTTTTCACACTGCTGACACTGTCAAATCCGGATTTTTTCAAGAGCCACGATTTGGTATAATGCGTATTGGCATAACCACCTTGCACGCCGACATAAAAATTCGTGTCGGGCGAAAAGTTACCGGGATAAGCATACGATAAAGAACAAACGCCAAGGCCCATTAAGCCGATTAATAGTTTTCGAGATGCGAACATATTTAACTTTCTCCTTTAAAAAAACGGCTGATTATCGCATGGTCAAGGAGAGAATAAAATGGTATTGTTCTGGAAGAATAATGGATCTTATTAAAGTTTTGATGTTTGGAGCAGATCCTTAGAAAGGACTCTTTATTCTTGCGAGTTTGAGAGTCCAGAAAAAACTGAGAGTTTAGAATTAATGAATACAGCAAAACCCCATCGTGTCATTCGATCTTTTGTTAAACGCGAAGGACGTATCACACCTGCTCAAAAAACGGCTTTTGAGACACTCATGCCGATTTATGGTTTACCAGAAACTCCGCTGAATTTATCTGATCTTTTCAAAAACAAACAGCCCATTTTTTTGGAAATCGGTTTTGGTATGGGGCAATCTTTAGCTGAAATGGCGCTCACTTTCCCCGATATTAATTTTATTGGCGTTGAAGTCCATCGCCCCGGCGTCGGCGCATTATTAAATGCAATTCAAGAACATAGCTTATCGAATATTCGCATCAGTTCTATCGATGCAGTCACGTTGCTCACAGAACAAATCCCCGATCACAGTCTCGACAAAATACAAATTTTCTTTCCTGACCCCTGGCATAAAAAACGCCATCATAAACGTCGACTCATCCAACCCGCATTTATTCAGCTCGTCTATCAAAAGCTAAAACCGCAAGGTATTTTACACATCGCCACAGACTGGCAAGATTACGCCGAACATATTACAGCCATCATGCAAAACGAATCTCGTTTCGAGTCGGTCAATGATGCCGAAAAGTTACCACGAGAATACACCTGGCGCCCGACGACTAAATATGAACAGCGAGGACAACGATTAAATCACGCTATTTACACGTTATTGTTTGTCGCAAAGTGATCATTGTCGTGACAATTCCGATCTCTCAATTCGACATTCCTTATTCGCGTGCTATACTTTTGCCAATTCAATTAAACTGATGGTAAAAACAATGACCACTCAACATCGCTATTTTTTATATGGCTTTACAATTTTGATGACGCTTTTTTTGAGCGCTTGCACCTCCATGCGCAGCGCAACAACAAGCCCCACCACAACCGTTCAACAGCAATACTTACCCGCTTTCGACGAGCAAATTGCGAGTCAAGCCATTGGGGAAGTAAAAACGCCTATCAACGAAAGCGCGTTGCCGCCTAATTCACCGCTCTCTGATCAAGAGGCCGTCACCAATGCACAAGCGGCGATGCGCGCAAACCATATTAACAGCGCGCTTGCCCAATTAAAAAGCGTTCAAGAACCCAGCGCTTTGCCAACGAATCTTCAAATCGCTTATTACGCCATCCAATCTCAGGCTTATTTACGATCGAATAATCTCTTCGCCAGCACCATCGCTCGAACCAATTTAAATCAACTCATCTCCGATCCGTCAACCATTCAAATTAATCAGGCCATCATTTGGCATAATTTTCTATCATTCAATACGAGCCAGCTCAACAGCGTCTCTCAAAGCAATTCCAATTTATTACGCGGGTGGGCGCAACTTGCCTTCATCGCCAAACAAAATGCCAATAGCGCGCCCGCCTTAGTGACCGCCTTAGAAAATTGGCAAACACAATATCCCAATCATCCCGCCAACGCCTTATTACCGAATAAAACGGTACTTAATCAAGTAGCAACCATTCCGCCTTCAGAACATATTGCACTATTATTGCCATTAACCGGCTCGTTTGCCCCAATGGGTAAAGCCGTTCGAGATGGATTTACCGCCGCTTTTTATGCGCAAACGCAGCGCACGCCGGCGCCTGCCGAATCCATATTATCGATCAAAACTTATGATACGGCTGCAACATCCGACATTCGCTCACTCTATCAACAAGCGATTCAAGAAGGCGCGCAATTTGTCATTGGACCTCTCACTAAAGAGGATGTTGACACACTCGCTAAAGCCGGCGATTTGAGCGTGCCCACATTGGCGTTAAATTACACCTCGAGCGAACAAAATTTACCGAATCATTTTATTCAGTTCGGCCTTCTCCCGGAACAAGAAACCACACAAGCAGCTGAAGCCGCTTGGCAATCAGGCGCAACACGTATGTTAATCATTACACCGACCGGCGCCTGGGGCGACACAGTAAAACAAGCCTTCACAAGAACATGGGAAAAGTTTGGCGGAGAAGTCACCGCCTCAACCTCATTCACCCCAACAGATAATTTTAACCAGGTCGTTGCCAATGCACTCAATATCAATCAAAGCCAAAATCGCATTGATAACGTGACAAAACTCCTCGGCAAAAAAATCAAAACCAAACTGGATCGACGCCAAGATATTGATGGTATTTTCTTGGTGGCAGACCCTGATTCTGCAAGACAAATTCAACCCTTATTGCAATATTATTATGCGGGTGATTTGCCGATTTTTTCGACTTCTCTCATTTATGGTGGCTACCCGAATCCCATTCGAGATAACGATCTCAATGGCATTGCCTTCTGCGATATGCCGTGGGTTTTAGAAACGTCGCCTTACATGAGCACGCTTAAGCAACAATTGAAATCCCTCTGGCCGGCTAATTTTCAGAGTTACATGCGATTGTATGGGTTGGGCGCGGACAGTTACTTATTAAGCCAATTATTTACGCGATTAGAATTGTTACCCAATATTCCATTAAATGGTGTAACGGGACAACTTTATTTGAATGGGGACCAACAAATTTATCGACAACTGGCTTTCGCGAAATTTTCTCATGGCGTACCGAATTTAATAATAAATTAAAAAAAGATATACTTTTTATTGGCCAGATTTAGATTTATAACCTATATTTTTAACGTCGAGTTTATTGATTTTAATTATAACTTTTTGGAGAGTCTGTGTATGCCAAATAAAGATCCAAGGGAATTACATGATCCAGCAACCACTTCGTCTTTCATCAATAACAATCCAACCGCACCAAATAATCCAGTAAACACCTTTCATCGTAATAACGATTCGGTAGGCTGTATTAAAACTTTCCAGAAGGAACGGGTATCGCTTGCTCGCTTGCTTCGAATGTTTCCTCCAAATGGAGATCAACGGATAGTTCCCTATCGCGCACCAGAGCAACAAATAGTACTGCGTGCGCTCTCCCGCCGCGATTAAACATTTCGCTCTGAAGGGCTCAAAACACCCCTTGAAAAATGCTACTCCACCGTCACCGATTTCGCTAAATTGCGCGGACGATCGACGTCGGTTCCTTTGAGCACAGCAACGTGGTAAGCCAGTAATTGCAGAGGGATGGTATAAATAATCGGCGCGATGAGCGCATCGATTTTCGGCATTTTAATACACATCATCTCTTTATTATTTTTAATCGGAAGCGATTGATCGGCGAAAACAATGAGTTCACCACCTCGCGCGAGAACCTCTTGTAAATTAGATGCCAGCTTTTCCCATAAATGGTCATTCGGCGCAATCGCTACTACGGGCATCTGTTTATCCACTAAAGCCAGCGGCCCATGTTTTAATTCGCCGGCTGGATACGCTTCGGCGTGAATGTAAGAAATTTCTTTTAATTTTAACGCGCCTTCCATCGCAATCGGGTAAGCCATGCCGCGCCCTAAAAATAACGCATGCTCTTTTTCTGCAAATTGTTGCGCTAATTTTTCAATGCGCGTATCTAACTTTAATGCTTCTGTCATTTTTTCAGCAATCGACTGTAAGGATCGGATCATTTTTTGACGCGCTGGTCGTGTTAATCGCGATTGACCCAAGGCCATCGCCAGAATTAGCAATGCAGACAATTGTGTCGTAAAAGCTTTCGTCGAAGCGACGCCAATCTCAGCCCCAGCCCGCGTTAAAAACACCAAATCAGATTCTCGAACAATCGAACTCTCGGGCACATTACAAATGGCAAGCGTCGCTAAATAACGCTGCTGTTTCGCTAAACGCAGCGCGGCTAATGTATCCGCTGTTTCTCCGGATTGGGAAATAACAACAAATAGCGTATTCGGTTGTACCACAGCTTTGCGATAACGAATCTCACTCGCAATTTCAACGTGGCAAGGAATTCGTGCGATATCCTCAAGCCAATATTTTGCAACCAATCCAGCATGATAACTCGTCCCACATGCCACAATTTGCACCTGCTGGACTTGTGAAAAAATTTCTTGAGACAATGGCCCAAACGCTTCAACAGGAATCGCATCAGGCAATAGCCGCCCTTCCAACGTTTGTGCGATTGCCGCTGGCTGCTCGAAAATTTCTTTTTGCATGAAATGGCGATAATGACCGCGCGTTACCACGTCGGCATCCGCTTCGGATATATAAATTTTTCGCTCAACATGTTTGCCGGCTGCATTATAGATATCGATTCGATCGCGATAAACATCCGCTACATCCCCATCTTCGAGAAAAATAAATTTTCGAGTAACGGGTAATAAAGCTAACGTATCGGAAGCAACAAAATTCTCACCAAACCCCAGCCCAATCACGAGCGGGCTGCCCGACCGCGCCACGATCAAATGATCGGGTTCATCCGCATTGAGTATGCTCAACGCATAAGCGCCTTGTAATTGCTTAATGACTTGCATGACGGCTTTCAAAAAAGGCTGTTTTTTGGCGGCCAAATGAATACAATGAGCAATCACTTCAGTATCTGTTTCAGACGTGAATCGGTAGCGTTTTTTTAATTGGTCACGCAAGACTTCGTGATTTTCAATGATACCATTATGCACCACAGCGATTTGTTCGCCCGATAAATGGGGGTGGGCATTACGTTCGTGCGGAATTCCGTGCGTGGCCCAACGGGTATGCGCGATGCCGACTCGTCCAGCGATGGGTTTTAATTGATATTGCTGACATAATTTTTCAACTTTGCCCAGCATGCGATAACGAATGAGTTGATTTTTATCATTTAGTAGAGCAATGCCGGCTGAATCATAACCACGGTACTCTAGCCGCCTCAATCCTTCGAGCAAAATTTCTGCTACATCTCGCTGACTGATTGCGCCAATAATCCCGCACATATCTGAACCTATGTTGACTAGTTGAACATCGAACTGATTGATTCGGATTCGCAAATACAACGAATTGCTTTTGCTAAAATATCACTGATAGTTAATTCTCGAATTTTTTTACATCGCTTGGCCGATGCGGAAAGCGCAATCGTATCCGCCACAATCAATTCATCAATCGATGAGTTCTCAAGATTGTCAATCGCCTTACCTGATAAAACAGCATGCGTCGCATAGGCAATCACCGATTTCGCCCCGTGTTTTTTTAAGGCGTTGGCTGCCAATGTCATCGTCCCGGCCGTATCCACAATATCGTCAATAATAATGCAATCGCAATCTTTCACTTCACCAATCACGTGCATCACTTCTGCTTCATTCGGTTTAGGGCGGCGTTTATCAATAATCGCCAATTCAGCTCCCGGCAACAATTTGGTTAAAGCTCGAGCGCGCACAACACCACCGACATCGGGAGAAATAATCATGATTTTTTTAGAATGCTTTTGCCTAATATCTTCGAGCATAATCGGCGTTGAATAGAGATTATCAACCGGCATATAGAAAAAACCTTGGATTTGATCAGCATGTAAATCGACAGTGACCAATCGTTCAATACCAACGGCTGCCATCATATCGGCCACTACTTTTGCAGAAATGGGCACGCGCGCAGAACGAGGCCTGCGATCTTGTCTTGCAAATCCAAAATAAGGGACAACCGCCGTAATACGTGTGGCAGACGCCCGACGTAAAGCATCGGCTAAAAATAAAAGCTCTAATAAATGGTCGCTCGACGGCGCTGAAGTCGATTGAATAATAAAAACATCTTTTCCTCGTACATTATCCAGTATTTCAACCTGAATTTCGCCATCGCTGAAACGACCCACTTGAGCGCGCCCAAGCTCGATGTGAAGATGCTGCGCGACTTTCTCGGCGAGGGGACGGTTTGAATTGCCACTAAAAATCATCATCACTAGACCCCTTTGAGTTGTACGCTGAACAGAGATTGGCTGGGGTGGGAGGATTCGAACCTACGAATGCGGGGATCAAAACCCCGTGCCTTGCCACTTGGCGACACCCCAAAATCGATTTAAAAAGCGATGCGTATTTTGAAGATAGCGAGCACGAGTGTCAATGCTTTTTCTGATTTTAACCAGATCTCTTTAAAAATTCGCGAATAAATATAAGAATTGCTCGCTTTTTAATCTGATTTATTGAAGGATCACCATAATAAACAACTTTCTCTCTTGCTTATCTCTCAAACCTCAACATCCTTTTCACTCGCGGTTTGAGCTCGCCTCATGATCGATTTTCGAATAGGTCATATACTCAAAAATCTTCACAACTTTTTTTACACCTTCAGTATATCGCGCAATATCAATGGCCTGCTCAGCCTGATCGTGCGTTAAAATACCCACTAAATACACGGTGTTATTTTCAGAGATCACTTTAATTTGATCAGGATCCATATCAGCATGCGCAATGATTTCGCCTTTGATTTTTGTCGTTAACCATGTATCACATAATTCTTGCGAGGCCGTATTGGGCGCGCCAATTTCGATAAAATTGTAAACATGTTTAACGCCAGCCGTATCTGCCGCTACCTTGGCTGCCAGTTGTCGAATATCTTCTGACGGCGCCTGGCCAATCAAAATAGCTTGATAATTAAAACTGGTGATTTTAATATTACTGGTTCTAAAACGTGCGTCGGATTTAAATACAGTATCAATTGAAACACTGATTTCCTGATTTTTTATTCTCTCCTGCCAATTATATCGATCATAAGCAGCCGATGCGCCGGAAAAAAAGACACTGGTACATCCCGACAGAATTAGCCCACACAATAACAAACAGAATATTTTGTAGGCTCTATGTTGTTTTGAGTGGTAAATAACCGCTCGATTTCTTTCAAATCCTGTTAAGGATTGAAGGGATGAATATCGCTGCGCGATGATTTTATTGATATTAATCATTACTCTTTCTTTTTTTAATGACAATACAAACCCACCCAGCATCTCGCTCATTTCTCAAATTTTTACACGGTGCTGCGAGATATAGTCAAAGCGGCGGTTTTTTTGAGTCTGCTTCGGCTACGCCTCGCAATGACGGCAGGTAGTTCCCTTCCTCAACCCTCATTTCTAATCATGTTGATATTCAAAAACCGTCACCACTTTTTGTACGCCTTCGACTTGCCTGGCTTGCTCAACGGCTAAATCAGCTTGATCATGAGTAACAAGACCCATCAAATAAACTGTTCCATTTTCTGTGACGACTTTAAATTGCCCGGAACTCAATCCTTTCGCTGCCAATAAATAACTTTTCACTTTAGTCGTAACCCACGTGTCGCTCGTTTGAACCAAATTCGTACTCGGTGCCTCAAGCGTCACCTCATTATACAATTTGGTAATGCCCGGGACAGTTTTTGCAGCAGTAGAAATTTGATCTTTTAATTCTTGAGTCGGCGCTTGCCCCACCAATAAAACCACCTGATTGTAAGCCGTCACCCCCACATGACATTGCGAAGCAATGGCATGATCGGCTTGTAATGCTTGTGTGACCTGATAACTAATATTTTCATCGTTCACGATCGTTTTAGTTTTCCGCTGATCATACAGAACCGCGCTCGCTGTAGCAGCACCGATAGCCGCGCCGCCTAAAAAAACGACACACCCTTGCAGGATGGCAATCAAACAAATCACACTTATTATCTTTTTCATCGGGTTCTACGCCTTCATAATTGTTGATCAATTAAATCGCATAAACAATGAATCACCAAAATATGAACTTCTTGAATACGGATTGTTCGATCAGCGGGCACGCGAATTTCGATATCGCTTTCATTTAAAACCGCTGGAATTTTACCCCCATCTCTACCGGTTAAAGCAATAACCGATAATCCTCGAGCATGCGCTTCTTCAATTGCTCGTAAAACATTTTTAGAATTTCCGCTCGTCGTAATCCCCACCAATACGTCGCCTGCCTGTCCCAACGCATGCACTTGTTTAGCAAAAACCTCATCAAACGAATAATCATTCCCTATCGCGGTGATCGTGGAGACATCAGTCGTCAAGGCAATGCCCGGCAAACTTGGACGTTTCAGCTCTAATTGATTCAGCAATTCACCTGAAAAATGTTGCGCATCGGCTGCCGAACCGCCATTACCACAAATTAAAATTTTGTGGCCCTGCTTCAAGCTATTCGATAACATCCGACCCGCCTCAAGAATGATCGGTGCCAATCCTGACACCGCTTTCATTTTAACTTGCACACTTTCATCGAAGTGTTGTTTTATGCGCTCTAGTAAATTCATCGTCATTCTCTTAATTCCTGCTATTCGTCTCTGGGCCCACAAGGGGCATATTTCATTTTGCCATAAAAGCGCTTTTTATCCATTGAAATTTAAATGTACCACCATTTTGTTCCGCACCAACCACATCAAAACGACACCGTACTTTATAAAGCAAACGGTTCGCCTGTAAATAATGTAAAGCAGTTTTTATGATGCGCCTTTGTTTGGTGGTCGTAATCGTTTCAATACCGCTGACGAAAGCCCCCTCATCTCTAAAGCGCACTTCAACAAAGGTATAAACATCTTGATCCATCAAAATTAAATCGATTTCGCCCCATGATGACCGGTAATTTTGTTGAATAAGCTGAAGCCCTTGCTCCTGTAAAAAAGCACAAGCAGCTTGTTCTGCTTCGCGACCTAAAGCATAGGCCGTTTTTTTATCGAGGCCTTTTTCCATCGATAAAAATATCCTCTATTCCGACGGAGTATAATCTTTTTGCGGCGAAGTCGATTTCACTTTCTTCGCTATTTTGGGCGGTAAAATATGAATAACCACATAATAACCAGGACCTTTCGGCGGAACTAATTCAACACGATCGCCAAACATTTTTTTAAAATCCTGGTAACCCGGATCCTTGGCAGCCTCTTCTAATTTAAAATAAGTCAAATGATAGAATCCTGGGTAAAGAAAAGAAAGGTGCAAATGCTCTCCTTTATGATTATAGACGGGTGCACCATGCTCCAAAACATCGCCCCGCGTATGTTCATTAAGCCAATTAATAGCGGGTGTTTTGGGATTAACGGCATAGGCTTCATGATCTTTCAAAGTAATCACCTGAACCGCCCCTACTTCTGCGGTATGATGCCAATGCGATTGGGTCATCTGAACAGGATGGTTGGGGTCCCCATAATGAGTCGTAACAGTTTCATCATGCTTGATTTGAGCTGCCGGCAAATCAGCCATCGCAACAGCACCCATCATAAAACCAATCATCGCGATCATCGTAGCTATTTTTTTTTGCATGACTTAAATCTCCTTATCATCGAATAATTCTTATGGTATTAAAGTTTTCATTGTTTTCAAACAAGTAATTCGCAAGGCATCAGGATTTCTAGGATTGACAAGTCATCGATCCCTCAGTAAAGTGCCCCTTCCAACGCCGGGGTGGTGAAACTGGCAGACACGCAAGTTTCAGGTACTTGTGGGGTAACACCCGTGGAGGTTCAAGTCCTCTCCTCGGCACCACATTATCGCTGGACTTAATCAATCAAATCCAAAATTAAAAAATATCGCAAAACGATGCCTGCCAGAACCCTCATAAAATTTCTCGCAACATAATAATTTCATCACGTTCTGCCCCGGTTGAAATAATGTCAATTGATGCGTCAATTAATGCACTGATTCGATCAAGATAACGAATAGCGTTGTCTGGCAATTGTTCATATTGCGTTACTTGCGCTGTAGGCGTTGTCCATCCTGGCAGCTCTTCATAAATAGGCTCGCATGCTGTCAACACCTCAGCCTCGGAGGGAAATGTTTGCACTACTTTCGACCCTACGCGATAAGCCACACAAATTTTGATCGTTTTTAACCCATCCAATACATCTAATTTAGTCAAGCTTAGACTTGTCACGCCATTCATACGAACCACATGTTTTGCGGCAACGGCATCGAACCATCCGCAACGACGACGTCTACCCGTCGTCGTGCCCACTTCTTTTCCACGAATAGCCAGCCACTCTCCATTTTCATCCTGTAATTCTGTCGGGAAAGGCCCCGCACCAACACGGGTCGCATACACTTTCATCACGCCTAATACTTCATCGATGGCTAACGGTGAAAAACCCGTTCCCGGCGCTACGCCACCTACCATCGTACTCGAAGATGTGACAAACGGGTAAGTACCATGATCGATATCCAACAAGGCCCCTTGTGCCCCCTCGAATATTAAATTCTCTCCTTGCTCTGTCAGTTGACGCAACAAATCGGGAATATTAGCAGCCAGCGGCGCCAACGCATCGGCCATCTCCATGCTCTCACGATAAATCACTTCAAAATCAACGGGTTGAGATTGATAATACTGCGTTAGTAAAAAATTATAATAATTCACATTTTCTTCAAGCTTTTGCCGAAAAGTGATCGGATGAAAAAGATCATTAAAGCGGATCGCGCGGCGAGCAACTTTATCTTCATAGGCCGGCCCAATGCCTCGACCCGTTGTTCCAATGGCTTTCAACCCTTTCACTTCTTCGCGGGCATGATCTAAAGCAACGTGGTAAGGGAGCAATAAAGTACATGTGCGGCTGACGCGTAAGCGGTTGCGGATGGCTAGGCCATACGATTCTAAAATATGAATTTCTTCAAGCAGCGCTTTCGGTGATAACACGACTCCATTACCAATCAAACATTTGACACAAGGATGTAACACAGCGGAAGGAATTAAATGTAGTTTAAACACATCGCCGCGATAAACAAGCGTATGCCCTGCATTATGCCCGCCTTGAAAGCGAATCACAGCGCCTGCTTTATCGGCCAGTAAATCAACAATTTTACCTTTTCCTTCATCGCCCCATTGGCAACCCAGCACCACCATATTTTTTGGCATAAACATCGTCTCCTCAATAATTAAGACAATCATATAACGGTTGATTGAATGGATAAAGTATTATTGAAAATTGAAAAAATGAATCACTCGTAAGATGGTAACCAACCTGAGTTCGGGATAAGAAAGCGCATTATTTGGAAAGCTATTGGATTGGCCTTAATTTGTTTTCGCTCATGAGTCGGACTTCGTCATCTGTGTGATTCATAGACATCCTTTCAATTTTCGCAGTTGCATTTCAATTGGGTAATTTGCATCTTGCATATGCTCTTTAGCGTGACAAATAAAAGTAAAAATATCAAATCTTGTAGTCACCACGTGTCCATCAAAAAAATAGAAAATATTTGTCAAAAACACGTAATTTATTGAATGATTCAAGATGAATTATTATTCGCAAACAAAAGAAAACAATCACGATCCATAATGATTGACAAGCAAAACGTACTTTTGCATCATGTCGCGCTGTGATCATTTTTTTACAGTTCTAGCGACAGGCGATATTCGGGGGATATAAAATGAGCGAGAGATAAGTTTACAGGATATATTTTTGATGTGCATTGCAAAAAGAAAATAGGTGCAATATGAATGCTTCAGAAAGGAAGAACATTACGAATTTAGCGCAGAAAATAATTGATGGATCAATAAATATAATAGAAGGATGTCGCCAAATATCTTCTTTGAAAATAGAAAAAGAAATGAGGGATAACTCGGATTTTTTAATTATCAGAGGCTTTGAATCAGAAACAGACGAGTACCCCCTTGGTATAGTGAGAAAAAATTACAATCAAGAGTCTTTAAGAAAATTAGATAAGGAGATAATGACATATCTTAACGAATCAAAGCCGGTAATTTTGGAAGCATGTAAAAATCTAATTAAAAAATATGGGAATTCAAATGTGTGATTCATAGACATCCTTTCAATTTTCGCAGTTGCATTTCAATAGAGTAAAGAACAGCCAAAAAAAACGGAACCCTGCGCACCTTGTTCAATAACGCGTCTTTCAAAACAAGCCATCCATGACTAATCCCTCTAGCCCAGCATCCCTGCTGGTCGTTTGTTGCTGCCTATTCGTCGCAACAAACTCTTCGGCGCGTTCAAATGAATTCCATTCATTTGCCGCATCTCACTTCGGTGCTCGGGGCCCTCCTCAATTTTCGCGAAAACAAACTAAGGCCAATCCAATCTCTTACTTGTCTTCCGTTATCCCGAACTCAGGTTAACTAAAAAATCACACTGAGTTTTTCTTCAGGAATTTTAATTTCTAACAAAATTTCGCCTTCTGCTGTGTGCGTTTCAGAAACAATCGCGTGAGATTGATAGAGCTTGGCTTTGATGGCTGCTTCCGTTGGCTTTAATTTTAAGCAACAATGGATGAGGGTGTTGTTAAGTCGCTCTGCAATAGCCTGCAATAACAAGGCCAGTCCTTCCCCTGAAATCGCTGAGATCCAAACAGACACAGGCAACCCTAATTGATCTCGATCGATATGGGCTGGTTGCGCTTTGGACAATAAATCCACTTTATTAAATACCGTTAATCTCGGCACTTGATCCGCACCAATTTCAGTCAACACAGCATCCACCGCGTTCATATTCTCCGAGCGCTCATCCGAGGCTGCATCCACCACGTGAATCAACAAATCCGCTTCTTTGCTTTCTTCGAGCGTTGCACGGAACGCATCAATTAAATCATGTGGCAAATGACGAATAAATCCTACGGTATCGGCTAAAACCGCTTCCCCTACATACGGTAAATTGATTTTTCTTAAGGTCGGATCGAGGGTCGCGAATAATTGATTGGCCACATAGACCTGCGATTGCGTCAGCTGATTAAAAAGCGTCGACTTTCCCGCATTGGTATATCCAACCAAAGAAATGGTCGCGATATTTGAACGATATCGTTTTTCTCGTCGCAAAGCGCGCTGTTTACGAATATCCTCTAATCGTGCTCGAACCGTTTCGATACGCCGACGAATAATTCTTCGATCCACCTCCAGCTGTGTTTCACCAGGACCTCCTCGTAATCCAATGCCGCCTTTTTGGCGCTCCAAGTGAGTCCATCCACGCACCAATCGTGTCGCTGCGTGCTTTAATTGCGCCAACTCGACTTGCAGCTTACCTTCAAAGGTTTTGGCACGTTGGGCAAAAATTTCTAGGATTAATTCGGTTCGATCAAGCACTCGCCATTTCAGTTCTTTCTGTAAATTACGTTCTTGGGAAGGCGTGAGCGTATGATTCACTAAAACAACTGAAATGGATTGATCAACCACGGCTTGCCGAATCTCTTCGACTTTCCCTTCCCCAATAAAATATTTTGCATTAGGTACTTGCCGACGACTCGTCATCAGAGTCATCGGCTCAAAATTCGCTGAACGTGCTAATTCCCTGAATTCTGCAATTTCCTCTTCAGCAAACAGTGCATCGGCATAAAAGTAATTGTGAAAAAGCAGTGCTTTAGCGTAAATAGGCATTCGTAGGTGCGCTTATTCCATACCTGGTTCTATTATTTCTTCTTGAACATAAGCCGAATAGGTCACGTGACGCGTTGGCACGATAGTCGAAATAGCATGCTTATAAATCATTTGAATAACATTACTGCGCAACATGATCACATATTGATCAAAAGAATCAACCAACCCCTGTAATTTAATCCCATTCATCAGATAAATCGATACCGGCGTTTTTTCTTTTCTTAAAGAATTCAAAAAAGTATCTTGCAACATTTGTCCATTATTCACGCTAAAATCTCCCTCTTAATTTTTTCTTATCATAATAAAAACCTTTGGCAAAAATTGTAGAATTTTTGACCACTGTAACATGATGATGCAAAAATGCAGCCGACTTGTCAACCATTATTTAAAATGCATTTCTTGCAATTGATTTGCCGTTTTTTCTAACAAAGAGGACAACCCTTCTTGCCAGCCCGCTATAAGCGCCGTGGAACTTTTTTGAGTTAGCGGAATAGACTCTTCAAAATCTTGAGTCGATAATAGTCGCCACTGATTTTGATCGTCCCGCCCATAAAACTGGACATTCATCGCGATAACCGCCATCGGTTTATCTGATTGTCGATAATCGGCATAAAGCGCTAACAGCTTCATCGCCAAAGCATATTTCGCTTTCAATAAGCTCTCATCGGTGACAACCTGTTTAAACAAATGGGTTGAAGTAAAATATTGCTGCGTCACCTGATAAATTTGCTCGCTGGGTGAAGCCATCCAGACATGATAATAATCTGTTACATATTGGTCTTGGGAAATTCGATAACTCAACGTGAGATTATTATAAGGCGCAACGCTTTTTGTTTTCCCAATCAACAAAGCACCGGGATAAACTGTCGGATAATTTTTCTCGGCAATAATCGGATTCAATAAATATTGCTCTTTGGCTTGATATTTCACATTCAAACAAGCAGCGCAACACAACCCTATCAGAACAACGACAACCATATCGATCGCTTTTTGCGTGAGTTTAATCATAAGTTCCTCGGATCCAAAACAGCGGGAGGATGTCCAAATAAAACAGCCGGTGGATAAATTTTTGCTTGATCAGAAACTGATTTTAAATTCTCAGAAATCTCTCTTAAATTATCCAATGTCGTTTGAATGGGCTGCCCGGAACGATTAAATAAATCATCTGTCTGTTGCACGAAATGATTCGTTGAATCCAATACGTTTTGTAATGTTGCAAACAATTTTTTAACATCCACTTGCTTTAATTCATCTAAAATATATTGCGCATTATCAGCAAATCGCCCCAGCGTGCTGGTTGTCGCCGGAATATAATAATGGTCGGGTTGCCAATTAATTTGAATGGCTTTGCTTTCTTGAGGATTGACAAAGTTTAACTCTAAATAGGCTGTCCCCGTTAATCCTTGTGGCGCTAATTGAATACGTAACCCTTTTTGAACATCCTGCGCGATGGCAGATCCAAGTGTATTTTGTGGGGTTTGCGTAAGAACAGGCTTATTGATTGCAATCAACACATAAACGTATCGGCCGTATAAATCGCCCGCCTCTCCATCATGAACCGAATAAATCTCGCTAATCAATCCAATCCGTTTAACATACCCAATTTGCACGCCTCGATATTTAACCGGAGAACCTTCTGATAATCCCTGAACAGATTCATTGAAATACGTTTCTACGTAGATTATTTTTTGAAAAATTCTTCCCGATCCAAATAAAATCAGACCCATAATGACAATCGTAATAGCTACAATAACAAAACTACCAATCCTAAAATAATTCGGTTCCTGCCCTTCTACCATAAACATTTCATCCTATGATTAAGCTTCCGGCTTGCGATTAAAAAATTGATTCACCCAAGCATTTTCTGACTGTTGTTTTAAAGCAATAGGGTTCCCTGCCGCCACGATTTTTTTATCATGCAACAAAATACATCGTTCTGCAATGGCAAAAACACTCGGTAATTCGTGCGTGACCACAATAATCGTCATCCCCACCGTTTTCGACAACTCTATAATCAACTGATCCAATTGCGCAGAAGTAATGGGATCTAATCCCGCAGAGGGTTCATCTAAAAATAAAAGACTGGGTTCCAACGCCATCGCTCTGGCAATGGCGGCTCGTTTAACCATCCCCCCACTAATCTCAGCCGGATAATAATCAGCATAGTCATTTAAACCCACTAATGCTAATTTATTCCGTGCAATTGCGTCGATCGCTTCTTTAGGCAAATGGGTCAATTCCTGCAAAGGCAGTTGAACGTTTGCTAATAAAGTCATTGATCCCAACAAAGCACCGCTTTGAAACATAACGCCCATATGACTTAAAACTGACAGTCGATCTTCTCCGCGCATTTGCACGAGATTTTTCCCATCGATAAAAATAGCGCCTTTTAAAGGCTCCATCAATCCAATCATACAACGTAATAATGTCGTTTTCCCTTCGCCTGATCCGCCTAAAATAGCAAACACTTCACCCTGATACACATCAAAATGGACATCATCCAAAATAACATGATCTCCATATTGAGCGGTCAGTGATTCCACGCGAACGATTGGAATGGATGCCACAACTACACTCCTAACGCGTAATAAACACAAGCAAAAATACCATCCACCAGAATCAGCATAATAATGCTGTTCACAACGGCTTGTGTTGTTGAATAACCCACTGCTTTCGCGCCAAATCGTGTTTTCAACCCATGCAAGCAGCCGACTGAAGCAATCACAATACCAAAAGCAGTCGCTTTAACCATCCCGCCTATAAAATCATCCCACTGCATCACTTGGCTTAATTGTCGTATGTACACATCCATCGTAAATCCCAATGTATGCATCACGAATGCACATCCCAATAATCCAAAAAAAATCAAGAAAATATTCAGCAAGGGCGTCATCAGTGTTGTGGCGATAATGCGCGGCAAGACTAAAAAACGCACCACATCGAGTCCCATGGTTTGCAATGCATCGATTTCCTGATTGACTTTCATCGTGCCAATTTCTGCCGCGAAAGAAGAAGCGGTTCGCCCTGCCAATAAAACGGCTGTCATGAGTGGCCCCATTTCTCGCAAAAGCGAAATGCCCACCAAATTCGCAATATATAAATCAACGCCAAATTGTCGCATGGGGATAGCAGCCTGAAAAGCGCTGATCAGCCCAATCAAAAACCCAATTAACACAATAATAACGAGCGCATAAGGGCCAACTTGTTCTACCGTCAACCATAAATCCTGCCAACGTAAACGCCGTGGAGAACGAAGAACAAGGCCCAATTGATAAATAACCTGTCCGATAAAAATAATATTTGTTTTCAAATCACGCGCAAAGATAACCATCCAATAGCCAAATGTTGTCACAGAAAACATAGAACGCTTTTTTGCGCCCTCTTCATCTGAAAGCTTTTTGGGTTGAGTCATTTTATCGAGCAGCGGTTGATAAACTGCCGGAAGGTGTGCCATAACGCCTTGCCGATGAGATTGCTGCTGTCGCTGCAATAAAGTCATGAGCAAAGACAGCCCTGCCGTATCACAGGAGGTAATTTGTTGCATATCTAAAATAAGTGATTCAGGCTGATAGCGATTTTGTAAAGCGATACACTTTTCCCATAATGCGCCAATAAATTCGATACGCAGCGCACCATGAAATGAAAAAGTGATTTTTTCATCATTTTTAATGATTTCAACGTCGCCTTGTACTTCAGCCACCATACAGCATCCCTGATCGAATCGATTGATTATTCTCTCATGCTAATCGTTTTGGATCACGAAAAAAGTAAAGTAGTCGATAAAAATCTTCTTCTATTCCATCTAAAAAAAAGCTATACATCTGATTGCGCAGAAATAAATTTTCATGAACTTGTACTATTATTGGAGATCATTTCATTGACAAAGAGAATTCTCTTCACCGCCATTTTTGTTAGCCTGTTTCTGTGTGGGCAAGCTTTTGCTACTACAATAACACCTCTAGCCAATATTCAAACAACAGAAACGCCTTTAACGCTAGAAGATCTACAAAACCCAAAAAAAATGTGTGAACTTAATGGCATTAATTATATGGATGCCGTCGCATGGGTAAAACAATTACAAATCGCCATTCACAATCAGGATAAAAATGCGATTGCCAATTTAGCAACTTACCCGTTAAGAATTAACGATGGTCCAAAGAAAACACACTTCATCAAAGACCAGAAACAATTTTTGCTGGAATACAGCAGTATTATTACAACACCCGTCGAAAATAAGATTTTACAGGTAGATTCAACAGATATTTTTTGCAATGCTCAAGGCGGCATGATAGCCGACGGAACTATCTGGTTTTCCTCTCAGGACGCTAACCTCATAAAAATTCGCACAATCAATTTATCTAGAGTCTATCAAAATATGGAATAGAACCATAAAAATAGGGATTTTTTGAAGAAATAGATTCGGGGGAAAAGCGCGAATTTCACACATTTCCCCGAAATAAGCATGTTATAATTGGCTCATCGTCCAAAAATACCGGTTTTTACCGTATGCAGAGAGCATGGATACAAAAACATCCACCACAAACAAACTTTAAGAACACAGTCCAAACATCGAAATTCGCGTTCATGGGCGTGGGAAGGATTCTTCCTCCTGTAGCATGGGATCACCTGTTTTCTCCTTCGCCAAAGTTGCCGCTGCTGTTGTGGCCAATACAGGGACCGCGACAACGGCTGATGCCGCGACCAATAACTGATCTGTGGTCACTGCAGATGTGACAGGCGCTGCTGCTGCCGTTACGGCAGATGTCACCAGTGAAGCTGAACCACCCACCGTCGGCATAGCTGACATGATCGAACCAGTCGATGCAACGGGTACTAAACTTGCAGAAACCCCCGCTGAAGGCACTGCCGACGCGGCGGCAGGCAAAGCCGAACTTGCCGTCGCACCAGAAACTATTGATCCTGCTGCCGCGACCGCACCGACGTGAGCACCCACAACAGTAACTGTAGCCGCGGCCACAGCAAAACCACCCGTTGCAACAAGTGCCCCCAAAGCAATGGCGCCAATACCCCCTGTTACTAACACAGTCGCGGCAAGGACAGTAACTGCAGCCGCAGCAATTCCCACGCTCAACCAAAACTTCCAGTTTTTCCAAAAAGGGCGAGGTTTTGATGCGTTTAATAATGGGGCTTTCTCTTCTCCCCCTGTGGGAGCGGCCGACGCCGTTGCCGCTGTTATCGAATCTCCTCGCCTTCGAGAGAAAGAGTATATCGTTGTCATCACGCCTTCTTGATCCCATTTTTTCTTTAAAAAATCTTTATCAGCCTCACTTACTAGCAGCCGATCGATCGTTTCTTTCTTTGAAAACAACTGACGCGGGTTCGCTTCCTGTATGAACTGCGTTAACAAGGCTATGTCCCTATTTACAGCCAGAAAGGCCTCAAAATAATATCCATTGGACTTAACACGATCACCCAAATCACGTAAAAAACAACCTACTAGAGATGTCTTTGTTTCTGCAGCCATAAGCGTCAGCAGCCTTTGTACAATACCCTGTCGTCGTCGTTGCTGCTGCTGCTGCCCAAAATCTGCTTCTGATGATCGCCCCGTAGCGGCTTGAATCTCTGCCTCAAGCGCAACCATTTGATGTTTTACTGCAAAAGCATCAGCCACTCTTCGCGGCCAGTTCTTTGTATTTCCTACCTCTAAGACCTCATCAAGGTTTATTTTTTTTATAGAATCATCGCTCAACGCAGACAAAAAAGAGACCATGCCTGTTAAATTCGCGGGGCTCTCTTTAAATAAAAGATCTAAAGTAGATATAACAAGTTTCGTCGAATCAGAAACCTTTGGCATGCTCTGTGCACCAACACTATAAAAAGCTCCTCGTGCACTTTCTCTTTCCACTGCTTTTTTCTTCTTTGCTGTAAGAGAGCCTCGTTGCTCACTTGACAGAGCATCAACCGCTCGACAAATAGCATCTACATCCGATACATATCTGAAATCTATTTGATAAATCAACTGGCCTCTTTGTCCATCATTCAGCACGCGCAGTGCGGCAATAAGCTCAGCATCAAAATATTCTTCAGCGGCATGAATAACTGCAGATGGAAGCTCTTTAAGCTCGGGAGTAGCAGAACCAGCAACAGGGTGAGGGGCGGCGAATACCGAGCTCCATTCTTCGTCGGGACGAAGTAATGCTTGTTGTGGAACTGGCACTTCAGCTGTGGTGGCTTGCATATATAACCCTCTTCTTTAAACTTAAAAATATACTATATTTACCCCCCCTACATGTCATAGTATAGTATTTTTGAAAAAAACCGCCACTTTAGTTAATACAAATCTCGATTTAGAAAAACTCAACGAGCAGGAAACACAATCCGTACGGCGGCAACAGGGAGAAAATAAAAGCACCCAACGGGTGACCCCCTGTTTAAAAAACTATCGCAAAACGCTACATTCATTCCAGACTCAATCGATGGAAAATGAACCCCCCTTTCTCGAGCCACTTATACCACCAACAAAATCCATTTCGATCCCAATACAAGATTTTAATCTTATCGCCTCGCTGATTACGAAAAACGAACAAATATTCCGAGAGAGGATTCTTGCCAAACGTATCGGCAACCAATATCGACAATCCATTGATTGATTTACGCATATCCACTGAGAAACGCGAATTCACGTTTATAAAATACGCACTAACTCATTCTTTTCATCAAACTGAGAAATCGCTTGAATCATAAATTTTCCATCGCCTTCGCGTTTCATAAAAACGACCACGTCGATAGCCTCATGGATTAGACGCTTAGGAACAACCGGCACTTCTTCTAAAATCAAATCCTCGAGACGCGATATCGTGGCTTCTGGGCTGTTGGCATGAATCGTACAAATTCCGCCAGGATGTCCTGTATTCCAAGATTTTAACAACTCTAACGCCGCGCCATCTCTCACCTCGCCAATGATAATTCGATCGGGTCGCATCCTTAAAATACCTTTTACCAAATCACGCATCGTCTTCGTTTCGGAGGTTCGAAGCGTGACACAGTCGTCAACGGCCACTTGCAGCTCAGGCAAATCTTCTAGCACAATCACGCGATCTTTGGTGTCTTTTAGTTCATTTAATAAGGCATTGGCAAAGGTGGTTTTCCCTGAACTCGTGCCGCCGGAAATTAAAATATTCTTTTTCTCGATAATCGCTTTCTTTAAAAAATCCGCTTGTTTTTCGGACAAAAATGTTTGATATACATAATCATCTAACGTGAAAATGCTAATCGCTTTTTTGCGAATAGAAAACGTAGGCGCTTTGGTGATGGGGGGAATCCAACCCTGAAAGCGAGCACCGTTTTCAGGCAAATCACAAGCGATTTCAGGATGCGATACGTCGACAATAACATGCCTTGTCGCAGCCACGAGCTTAATGACATTGAAAACAGATGAGGGATCTAAGACTTCTCCGGAAAAATATTTCCCTTGCGTCAACGATTCGACCCATAATTTCCCATCGGGGTTAACCATGATTTCAATAATTTTGTCATCACGCAATAACGCATCAATATCTAAACCAAACGCAGTCGTTAACATATCTAAATGACGCAATGAAACATATTTGTTCATGCTAAAATCCTATCATTTTATGAGCAAAGCCGACCATATGGGCACGATTCAGTATACCAAAATATCGTCCATCAAACGATTTGTTATTGAGTACACTCATCAGCAAATATTGATCCGATTTTAACTCGCCGCAAAATGGGCTATTCGGCAATTTTTTATTCGGCTGATAATATTCAAAAACATAGGCTATTTTTTTTTGGCCGATCCATACCCAATGATTTTTTTTGCACACATAATCTCCTGGAATAGCCATCACTGTTTTTAACAAAATACCGCTTTTCGGAACCCATCGTTGTTTGATTAAAAACGCATCGATGGTTAACGGCGGTTTAAAAATAATGATATCGCCCCGATGAATACTCTTGATGGGTCCAATAAAATAAATACCTTTAGGCATGCTAGCAGATGACTGAATCGAAAAACCAAACCCGAGTTGTTTTATAAAAAAAACAATCACAAAAATAAAACAGATAATCAATAACGCATAAATCAAGGCGCTAAATCGTCTCACCGGCAGGAAATATCGCGATTTTTCACGGGTGATCTTTATCATACGCGAGATTGGTTTTAATGAGTTTTTTAATTTCTTTCAGAGATTGTTCGGAAAGGCTGCGGTGAATTCTTTCTGCCTCTTGCATGCCTTGCTGGATCGATTTTTCAGCTGAGGAGGAATGCGTTATTGATCGACCGGCCAAACCTTCCGCTGCCCCGATGTTTTGTAAGGGGCCCGATGCGCCAGCGGCACCGCCTGAAATTGCCGTACCCGCTGACAGAGGCGAACTGGCTGGAGACGAAATCATCGTCGCTTGTTGCATCGAAGACGCTGTTTCGCCCGCGATGACCGATGGGATAATTGCCGATGCTGTAGACGCTGGAACAGTCGAAATCGGCAAAGGCGATAATGACATAGAAAACTCGCCCACAACATCTGATACGAGCGTGGGTAACTTAATAGCAAAAAAGAGAAATAAAAGACCCGCAAAAAAGACACCTAAAGATTGGTTAATATTTTGAAGGGTCTCTATTTTATCAAGATTAAATGACGTTAAAATGGTGATCATCAAACTCATAACCACAATAATCACCATGACTCGAGCGCCTGCTTTAAAAACAGACTGTACTGCACGCGTTAACAATCGATGTCCCGGATAAAAAATACCGAAAGGAATAAAAATAAGTGCAACCAATGAAACCAAATAAAATCCCACAATTTGCAGTACAATTTGAATACCCAACAATCCAAACACAAACAAAATACCCAACCCAATCACCAATTGCACCAACGGAAATCCAATACCGCTCGAAGCCATCGATGCGGATTGCAATAAGGCAACACCCACGTTATATCCATACTGCCAGATCAGCGAGGGATTAAATAAAAGGTTAGTGACATTATTGTTTCTTGCTATCGATCCACCCATTTGCGCGAACGACTGAATCACCTCTCCCGTCAAATAGCTAAAGTTCTGTAAAATAAATAAAATCAGTCCGATTTTAAGAATCTTAAAAACCGCACTGCCCCAATTAGAATTAGCAGAAAACGCCCACAGCAATCCAAAAACAACCAACTCAAAAATAGTAAAAAAATAAAGAAGATGCGAAGCGTATAACGAAATCGTTGAAAACGCATCGGTAATACGCTGCAAAAAGGTCGTCTCGACTAATGTAAAAACACCCGGATCAATCATGATTTTCTACTTGAAATAAAGGTTTAAATTGATTTTTTTTAAAAAACTTATATTTCGCTTTATCAAAATACTGGTTAATTTGCTGCGTTGATTCATTATCGGGGTTCGTGGACGCTTGCGCATTGGATTGTGGCGTTGTTGCTGGCGTGTTTGATACGGGCGCTTGGCTGGTATCAGCAAATACGCTGAATGCCGGAAACAACAATAAAATGATCATTAGTTTTTTCATGGCGTTTTTCTCAAAAATGAATCTTAACCCTCTCTGTTTGGATCAGGTTTAAGAAGATGAGTTTCTCACCGAGCCATTTGGCTATACGGGTGGCCTCTGACAACTATCGCCACGTTTTTTCGACAATCTCTGCTAATTCTTCTGCAATTTGAGTGACCAAATTAACATCGACTCCTTCAACCATCACACGAATAACAGGTTCAGTCCCCGAAGATCTTAATAAAACCCTCCCTTGTTGGTTGAGTTTTTGCTCGGCCCGTTTCAACGCTATCTGAATCGTGGGTTCGCAATGAAGCTGTGATATTTTTTGAGCTATTTTCACATTAATCAATTTTTGCGGTAATTTTTGCATCCCTTGCTTTAACTCGCGCAAAGATTTATTTTGTTCGACCATGATCGACAATACTTGCAATGCCGTAATAATACCATCGCCTGTTAACGTTTTATTAAGACAAATCACATGTCCCGACGTTTCGCCGCCCAACGACCAACCTTTCGATAATAATTCATCCATCACATAACGATCACCCACCTTGGCGCGTGTGAAATCAATGCCCCTTTCACGAAAAGCGACTTCCAGGCCATAATTACTCATGACTGTCCCAACAACGCCCCCAGCAAGTTTATTTTTACGTTGCCAATCCGTCGCTAATATAAATAAAATTTCATCGCCATCAACTACTTCGCCTTGATGATCCACTAAAATCACCCGATCACCATCTCCATCAAAAGCCAATCCAATATCAGCGCCTTCAGCAACAACCATACGCCTTAACATGTCAGGATGCGTCGATCCGCAATTTTCATTGATATTAAATCCATCGGGATCGGCGGCAAGTTCGATTACTTCAGCATCTAATTCGCGACAAACAGATGGCGCAATGTGATAAGTTGCGCCATTGGCGCAATCAATCACTATTTTCAATGGACGAAAAGAGAGGCGAGAACCCACCGTGCTCTTGCAAAATTCAATATATCGGCCCGCTGCGTCAACAATGCGACTGGCTTTACCGATCTCTTCTGGAATAACCGACGTAAGCGGTTCTTCAATTTGCCGCTCAATGTCGAGCTCGAGATTATCGGGTAATTTGGTGCCTTCCCCTGAAAAAAACTTGATCCCATTATCTTCATAAGCATTATGCGAGGCGCTAATAACAATACCAGCCTGAGCGTGCAGCGTACGGGTTAAATAAGAAATGGCTGGGGTCGGCATAGGTCCCAAAAGACAACAATTAACACCCGCGGCGGCTAATCCTGCTTCTAAAGCAGATTCAAACATATAACCGGAAATACGCGTATCTTTCCCGACTAACACATTGCCTTTTCGCCCTTGCACTTTTGAAAAAACGCGGCCTGCCGCCCAGCCTAATTTCAACACAAAATCCGGTGTAATCGGAAACTGCCCAACGCGCCCACGAATACCATCTGTACCAAAATATTTACGTTGCATGAGAGTCTCCATGATCGAATAAATCTCCCTGCCCGCTCGCTGGATCCGACGTTGCAGATTTTTCTTTATTTAAAGCGGTGGTGTCAGGCTTTTTAACCGCAGAATCATCATGATTAGGGTCGATCCAATCTACGGGCGCACGCGCTATTTTACCTTCCATAACATCGCCAATTTGGTCGCTATCCAGGGTTTCATACTTAATCAATGCTTCTGCCATTAAGTGTAAGATATCGACTCGATCTTTCAGGATTTTTTCGGCGAGGTGATAGTTTTCATCTAACGTACGTTTGATTTCTTCATCAATCTGCTTGGCCGTATGATCAGAAAGTTCTTTATGTCGCGTCGCTAACGTTTGTCCCAAGAAAATTTCACCTTGATCTTCTCCATAAACAACAGGACCTATTTTTTCAGATAAACCCCATTGCGTTACCATGTTACGCGCTAACTCAGTCGCTCGCTTAATATCGCTGCCCGCACCGGTAGTAATATAGTCTTTTCCAAAAATAAGCGCTTCAGCGATGCGCCCGCCGTAAAGCGAGGCAATTTGACTATTTAACCGCTGTTTTGTCAGACTATAGCGGTCTTGCTCCGGTAAAAACATCGTCACACCCAATGCTCTTCCTCTCGGGATAATCGTCACTTTATAAACAGGATCGTGGTCTGGCACGATACGCCCCACAATAGTATGGCCTGCTTCATGATAAGCGGTTAATTTCTTTTCTTGCTCACTCATCACCATCGAGCGGCGCTCTGCCCCCATCAGCACTTTATCTTTCGCTTTTTCAAGCTCTAACATGCTAATGGTTTGTTTGTTATTGCGAGCCGCAATCAAAACCGCTTCATTGACCAAATTGGCTAAATCTGCGCCAGAAAAGCCCGGCGTCCCTCGGGCAATTAAAGACACTTTGACGTCGGTATTTAAAGGGATTTTGCGCAAATGCACATTTAAAATTTGCTCTCGGCCACGAATGTCCGGCAATGATACAACGACCTGCCGATCAAATCGCCCCGGTCTCAATAAAGCGGGATCCAACACATCGGGCCGGTTAGTCGCTGCTAATACAATGACGCCCTCTTTCCCCTCAAAACCATCCATCTCAACTAAGAGTTGGTTAAGGGTTTGCTCGCGTTCATCATGTCCGCCGCCCAAACCAGCGCCTCGATGACGTCCTACGGCATCAATTTCATCGATAAAAATAATACAAGGCGCCTGTTTTTTTGCTTGCTCAAACATATCCCTCACACGAGATGCGCCGACGCCGACAAACATTTCGACAAAATCAGATCCTGAAATACTGAAGAATGGAACTTTGGCTTCTCCCGCAACGGCTTTGGCCAATAAAGTTTTACCTGTTCCCGGCGGACCGATTAACAACACGCCGCGAGGAATACGTCCACCGAGCTTTTGAAATTTGGCAGGGTCTTTTAAAAATTCGACGAGTTCTTTCACATCTTCTTTCGCTTCATCACATCCCGCTACATCACTGAACGTAATTTTAATTTGGCCATCATTCATCAGCCGGGCGCGACTACGACCAAAAGAAAACGCACCACCTCGCCCACCCGCTTGTTGTCGGATAATAAATATCCATAATCCCAAAAAGAGAAGCATCGGCAGCCAAGACACCAAAATCGACATCAAAATACTGCGTTGTTCCGGCGGCTGCCCAGTCACATCAATTTTCTTATCGATCAGCGTTTGCATCAGACCATGATCGAGAAAAGGCACGTAGGTTTCAAAGGCCGTATTATCTTGTGTTAATCCTTTGATATTCCTATCTGTAATAGTCACGGACGCCACTTTACCCGCATTAACCTGCTGCACAAATTGTGAATAGCTTTCCTGCGATTGCTTTTGCGGATGGGGGCCAAAATAATTAAAAATCGTGATCAATAATGTTGCGATGATAATCCATAACAACAAATTCTTAATAAAATCTTTTTTCAAACCTACTGTCCCTCAGTCCAAATTCATCTTGTCATACCACCACTCTTCAGCACGCTCCTGAAAACGCGCATCATCATGATCCAAATATACTATAGAATATTCGACAACCCAACAATTTATCTGGGATTCAAACAGAGTTGATGAGTCGCTGCTGCGATTCCCATGCTCGCGGGAATGCTTCGCATTTCATTAATCCGGCTTAACCTCAATCTTCTGATAATTTTGTGCTAACAAATACACTTCTTTCGATCGGTCTCGGGAGGCATCGGGTTTACAAACTTTTATAGACTTAAAATTAGCCCGCAATTGCTTATGATATGCCTCAAAGTCTCCACCCTGAAACACTTTTACCAAAAATGTACCACCAGGTTTTAACACTTTCTGCGCAAAATCCAAGGCTAGCTCTGCCAAATAAAAAACTTTCGCTTGATCGGACACGATAATCCCACTCATATTAGGCGCTATATCCGATAACACGACATCAATTTTTTGAGTCCCAATTTGCTCTCTCAGTTGGTCATACACAGTCTCTTCTTGAAAATCACCTTGAATGAAATCAACGTGCGCTATCGGTTCCATCGGCAAGATATCGAGCGCAAATATTTTACCGTGATGCTGTAATAACTTGGCGACTACTTGAGACCATCCGCCGGGTGCTGCGCCTAAATCGACGACATTCATCGGCGGCTTAATTAAATGGTATTTCTTGTGAATTTCTAACAGTTTATAGGCGGCCCGACAACGATACCCTTCTTGCTGGGCTTTTTTAACGTAGGGGTCTGCAAAATGTTCCTTGAGCCACCGCTCGCTGCTAACTGAACGCTTCATAAATTAATGTTTCGCTATTTTATGCATGGATGCCCGATGCCGAGCATGTCGAGTCGATTCTTTCTTGTGGATGGCTGAAACAGTCATCACGCAATTATTGTCGTCAAAGCTCGCTTTCAAATGATAATGACTGAGCAATTGACCCATCACCGTCGAAAAATCAGGGCCCGAAAAAGTAGATTCTGTTAGCACACTGTATTGATCATCAGCATGCCATATAACTTCCCAATTATTTTCCTGTGCAGCACGCTCGACATTGTCACGCAAACTACCTTTTTGAACCTGAATAGAAACTTGATCTTGCAGGGCTTTTGGATAATCCCTGGATGACAAATCCGATGGCTGAGAAAGATTAGTCCCGTGAGAAGCATCAGCGACCTGCCAAGTTGCATAAGACATTATCGGCGCCATGCCAAATACCACACAGCCGACTAGGAAAATCCTTCTCATCACGCAAGCCCCCTATAAAAATTTTTAAAAGTATATGCTATTTCATCAAAAGGTTCAAAGCACCCTATCAAAAACATCGCGTAGCAAAGCTACGGCCGCACCCCTCAATCCTCAACCCTTAAAAAAACCTACAAGCGCGACTCAAATCCCTCTATAATGCTTCGCTATGTTGGAACAAACTCAATTATCACTCGTACAAACTATCTGTATTTATGCCTTACCGGTATTATTCGCCATTGTTGTCCATGAAGTGGCGCATGGATGGATGGCATCAAAATTTGGCGACAAAACCGCTTTGCTCCTCGGCCGACTCACCTTAAACCCACTCAAACACATCGACTTATTCGGCACGATCATTATTCCGCTCGTTTTATTGATGACAGGCAGTGGATTTATTTTTGGGTGGGCCAAACCGGTTCCCATCAATCCCCGAAATTTTCGCAACCCCACCAAAGCCATGCCCTGGGTTGCAGCCGCTGGACCATTAGCGAATTTGATCATGGCACTGCTTTGGGCCATCATCGCGAAAGGAGGCTTATTGTTACTCCATCAACAACTATCTTTTGCTTTACCGATCGTACTCATGGGAAGAATTGGTATTGATATTAACCTTGTTTTAATGCTGCTGAATTTAATCCCCATTCCGCCGCTAGACGGCAGTCGTATTCTCATGGCTTTCTTACCCAAACAAGCTCAATACCGTTATGCTCGGCTCGAACCGTACGGCCTCATTCTTGTGTTGATTTTACTCATGACCGGTTTGTTAAGTTCTATTGTGTGGCCAGGCATTACCATTTTACAGAGTCTCATTTACACACTATTTGGATTATATTGATTCATGGTGAAGATTTATTTGGTCGGCGGTGCTGTACGAGATCAATTATTGGGATTGCCGGTCACCGAAAAAGACTGGGTCGTCGTCGGCGCCAGCGCCGATGAACTCATCGAAAAAGGATTTAGACCCGTCGGCAAAGATTTCCCTGTTTTTTTGCACCCTGAAACTCATGAAGAGTACGCGCTCGCAAGAACCGAGCGAAAAATGGGAACCGGTTATAAAGGATTTACTTTTTATACGGCAAAAACAGTCACGCTCGAAGAAGATTTAAAGCGTAGAGATCTGACAATCAATGCCATCGCACAAGATGATCAGGGGCAACTCATCGACCCATTTGGGGGACAAAAAGATCTACAAGCCAAATGCTTGCGCCATGTATCCCCCGCCTTTGCTGAAGATCCGGTCCGCGTATTACGCATTGCTCGTTTTGCCGCGCGCTTTGGACAATTTAAAGTCGCTAAAGAAACCCTTGCACTCATGAAAAGCATGGCGAGTTCTGGCGAATTAACGCACCTTGTCCCTGAGCGTGTTTTTCAAGAATTAGATCGAGCGCTTGGCGAAAAATATCCGTGGCGATTTTTTGAAGTGCTCAGGCGATGCGGCGCGCTGAAAGTGATCTTCCCTGAAATTGAGGCGCTATTTCATATTCCTGAACCAATCGAATGGCACCTCGAGAAAAACACAGGAAAGCACTTATTATTAGCCTTAAAACAAGCGACGCGATTAACACAAGATCCCCTGGTTCGTTTTGCCGTTGTCGTTCATGATTTTGGAAAAATTTTATCGCCTCAATCGATGTGGCCTAAACACCATCGCCATGAAGAGCACGGGGTCGCAGTAGTCAAAAATTTTTGCACGCGACTACGAGCCCCTCGCGCTTATGAAGACTTGGCCTTATTGGTAACCCGCTACCATATGTTGTGCCATCGGATTTCCAAACTCAGCCCCACAACCATTTTAAAATTATTGCAGACTTTAGATCCTTTCCGAAAACCGGAACGGTTCGAACAATTTCTATTAGCTTGCCAAGCTGATGAACAAGGCCGACAAGGGACGGCAAAAACACCTTACCCTCAAGCAGATATTTTAAGAAACATCTACCAGCAATGCGCGGCAATCGATATCAAAACACTCATCAAAAATAAAAAGCCGCATCAACTGATTCCCGAGCTCATTGCGAAAAAACGGCTTTCTATTATCAAACAAATCATGGCTTGAATTTCATCGATTGGGTATGTTACATTGATCAGTAAATTTGTAACTATTCACCAAGATCGTGATGATACAAGAACGCCCCCCGAGCATGCTGAATGGTTACATAAACTTCAGCAAAAAGGAGAATAATTGTATGAAAGCACCGAAATGGCTTGGCCTTGCTTCACTGGCTTGTTTATCGCTTGGATTAAGCAACGTGGGACACGCCGATACTTATTTTCCGTCTGGTATTTATCTTTTAGCGGGCGGCGGTTATAGCCTCTATGATGCTAATCTTGATTTAAAACCCGAATCATCGGGTCAAACTCTCCGCAAAGATGATCTCAATAAAGGCAACGCTTCATATATGGGCGGGGTTGGCTACCAATTACCGGATTATGTTCCTTTACGCATGGATTTAACTTTTGTGCATCGTGCTCGCGTTGACTATAATCAATCGCCCATTGTCCCTAACGCAACCATCCCAGAAACCTTAAACAGTCAAGTCAAAACCAATTCTGGCTTCGCCACCTTTTATTACGATTTTCACCTCAGTGATTATTTTATGCCTTATGTGGGTGCCGGCGCTGGCTATAGTAAAAATGAAGTAGATTTAAATGCAACGCCAATCGCAGGGGGAACAACAGCGAGCGTTAATAAAACGAAAAGTGGATTTGCTTGGCAGGTCGCTTTAGGCTTTCGATTTAAAATCATCAATAACGTCCTCTGCGACGTCGGGGCAAGGCATGTTGATTTAGGTCGAGCACAGTGGGGACCCTGGGGGCCCAATAATTGGCAAATAACCACGCACGATCTCAATTCAGAAGAAGGTTATCTCGCATTACACATTTTCTTCGGCGATCAAACCCCTTATCAAGCCCCCTCACTCATTAATGATGACGTGATCGGAGGCGGCGGATAAAAATATACGTAGCGTTTTTTAAAAAACCGCTACGCGTTTAAGCCGTGCACTAAACAATCAAGTTCCCATCAAATAAAGGTTGTTGGCCCAAAAATAGAGGGCCAAACAAAAAATATACCAATTCCAAAAAAATAGCCTATAATCCGCAATTCGTTTGCTCTGGTCGCGGATCAAACGAGCTTTATTAACTACTCATTGGAGTTTCGTATTATGACAAAGAAAATTAAATTCGAATTGGCCGCGCAAAAGCGTGCGCAAATTGGGACAGGTGCGAGCCGCCGCCTACGTAAACAAGAAGGGCTTGTCCCTGCGATCGTGTATGGCGCTGGTAAAGAACCGTCTCCGATTACCTTAGCACATAATAAGGTGGTCAACGCGTTGGAGCATGAGGGGTTTTATTCTCATATCTTAACATTAACGATTGACGATCAACCAGAACAAGTCGTTCTCAAAGATTTACAACGTCACCCTTATAAAAAACAAATTTTGCACCTTGATTTTCAGCGTATTCGTGCGGATGAAGAATTGAACATGCATATTCCTGTTCATTTCATCGGAGAAGCCACCGCAGTAGGACTCAAAAATGGCGGCGTTTTAACCCATCATATGACAGAAATAGAAATCCGATGTTTGCCAGCAAATTTACCTGAATACCTCGAAGTCGAAGTGTCACAAATGGATATCGGTCAAGCCGTGCATTTAAATGAAATCAAATTACCTAAAGGCGTTGAAATTGTCGCCTTATTGCACGGGGAAGACAACAATGCGCCCGTCGTTAGTATTCACATGCCTCGAACAGTTGTTGAAACTGAAGTTGCAGCGCCCGTAGAAACTGAAATCACAGGTCAAAAAGCTGCGAACGCTGAAGAAACGGCTGCTGCCTCTAAAAAATAATGGGAACACTCCCCATTCAGCTGATTGTTGGCTTAGGTAATCCGGGCACCGAATATGAGCGAACTCGCCATAACGCAGGTGTCTGGATTCTAGAGCGTTTAGCCCATTTAGCGAAATCATCATTAGCGCCAGACAAAAAATTTCTGGCGCTAACTTCTCGGGCCAACTTGTTCAATCAACCTGTTTATTTATTATTCCCGACAACTTATATGAACAATAGCGGGAAATCCGTTCAATCATTTGCACATTACTATAAAATCCCGCCTGAAGCTATTTTAGTCATGCATGACGACTTAGATCTGCCAATTGGAACAGTAAAGTTAAAACAAGGCGGTGGACATGCAGGTCATAATGGACTTCGAGATATCATTCAACAACTAGGTAGTCACAATTTTTTTCGATTACGTATTGGCATTGGTCGTCCCAATAATCACAGCAATGTAATTGACTATGTATTAAAACAACCTACGCCCAACGAAAAAACAATCCTTGATGAAGGGATTGATCGCGTCATGCCGATTTTTCCTGATATTATTGCGGGTAATCTCTCACAAGCAATGCAAAAATTACATACTGAATCGGGCGTTAATTAACCTGAGTTCGGATATTTAATCTTTTTCCCAATAGTAAAAAATGACTACAATCGCTAGATTCTCGCACTGGCAAAAATGATAACAGAATTTTTTTGATCCTATAAAATAGTTTCGACTTAATCTGACAGTACCCGGTTTTCAAGAAGCAACTGTCAAATCAAGTCTGAATCAAGTCTGAATCAAGTCTGAATCAAGTCTGAATCAATACAGCTAAAAAGATCAAGCATAATCCTCGCAAAAGCGAGGATCTAACAACAATAAATTCTCACAAATGTTCCAGACTAATCGATCAACTACCTTGTTGCTTTTCACGAATTTCATCGAGGGTTTTACACTCAACACATAAAGTCGCGGTAGGTCTTGCCTCCAATCTTCGAAGCCCAATGGGCTCTCCACACGCTTCACAATGTCCATAAAGACCTTCGCCGAGCATAAACAATGCATCATCAATCTTCTTAATAAGCTTACGCTCTCGATCACGCGCGCGTAGCTCTAAATTAAATTCTTCTTCTTGGGTTGCCCTGTCAGTAGGGTCGGGGAAATTAGCGGCTTCATCCTGCATATGATGGACGGTCCTATCCGCCTCTTCAATAAGACGAGCTTTCCAAGCTAACAAAATCTTTCGAAAATGTTCACTCATCCGTGAACTCATATAATTTTCTTTGTCTTTTGTCATATAAGGCTCGATGCCCGGTATGCCGATATTATTGGCAATAGTTTCTGCATTCACTTTTTCATTCACCTTTGTTTTTCTTATGTTATTTTTCTTGGTCGGTTTTGTCTTTTTTGCTGGTATCGCCACTGCCACTGTTTTTTTTATGGCGACTTTTTTTGCAGCCGGTTTTTTCAACACCTTTTTTTTCTTTGACTGAGCCAACAACGTTGATGATTTAACCTGCTTCGCCGATATTTTTTTCTTGGCTTGAGGTTTTGTCACCTTTCCCTTGAGCTTTTTTAGCTGCGCCACTTTCCGCTGAATCTGAGTTGCTTTCATTTTTTTTGGAGGCTGCGTCGTTTTCATCGGTTTAGCCTTCCTGACAACCTTTTTAACCACTTTTTTCGTCGCGCTCTTCTTTGGCACTGCTTTTTTAATTTTCACCGCCATCCGTTTTTCCTCCTATAAAAAACACGCAAAAAATCTCATTTAAGACTGATCAGGTTTTACCAGAAAGCCTTATATGAAGCAATCATTTTTTAGTCAGATCACCTTGCCGGTCATTCATTTAATCCTAAAAAAATGCTATTTTTACGCGCAAAGGTCACTCGATCTTTTGAAGAAAGATCCTGGCTTGTTTCGATGGACTGATAGTCTTGCTGAGCCAATAATTCTCTCACTGCAAAACCTTGGTCACAGCCATGTTCAAGCAATAAATATCCGCCCGGCTTTAAAAAAATCTGTGCCTGCTCAATAATCACAGTCAAATCCGCTAGTCCCGCTTGCGCAGCCACTAACGCCTCTTGTGGCTCATAACGCATGTTCGGCGCCTGCAAATGAACATCGTCCTGTGCGATATAGGGTGGATTGCTGACCATTAAATCGTAGGGGCTATCGGTTAATTGCTCACACCAATTACTTTTTAAAAAACACACGGAAGAAACACCCAGCTGCCTTGCATTCAATCGAGCAATTCCCAATGCCTGCTCTGAAATATCTGTTGCTGTTATTCGCCACATGGGGCGCTCAATTGCTAATGAAAGGGCGATCGCCCCGCTACCCGTCCCCAAATCAACCATCTTCAGTGAATCATTTTGAGGAAAAAATTTTAATGCCAATTCAACCAGCAACTCAGTTTCCTGTCGCGGAATTAACACCGCTTCATTAACTTTAAAATCGAGCGACCAAAATTCTTGATGGCCTGTTAAATAGGCCATTGGCTTGCCGGCTTTTCGTTGTTCCAGCAATTCGTTCAAATTATTTTTTTCATCCGATAGTAGCGCTTGTTCCGGGTGCGCATACAAATAACCTTGATCAACGTTTAAAACTGTTTTTAATGCAATTTCCACATCCAATCGAGCCGTATCAGAATCGGGCAGAAGAAAAACAGCGGCGTTCAAAAAATCCTGAATGCATAACAAAAAAATAAAATGATTTGTCGCGAAGCGACGCTTTCTCTCAATCCTCAATCCTCAATCCTCAATCCTAATTATCACTCAGCAATTCCCGCGCCAAAATACGCATTTAAACAAAATGTTAACTGCCGCTCCTTCCGCGATAGGAGATTCTCAAGGGGGAGAATCGCGATTCTCCCCCTTGAGTGCGAGCGCGAATTCACTTCGCGAGAAGCATCAAATTACTGACTATTACTGTAATGTTGCCAACAAATCAGCCTGATGCTCTCGGGATAGCGCCTCAACTAAAGGAGCTAAATTACCCTCCATCACTTCAGGCAACTGATATAAGGTTAAATTAATGCGATGATCGGTAATGCGCCCTTGTGGATAATTGTACGTTCTAATTCTCTCAGATCGATCGCCCGTTCCAACCAAATTACGCCGAGTTTCCGCTTGCTCCGCACGTTGTTTTTCTTGCTCAGCCGCTAAAATTCTTGCTTTCAATAAAGACATCGCTCGCGCTCTATTTTTATGCTGCGAGCGTTCATCCTGACATTCAACCACGATACCCGTTGGCGCGTGCGTAATGCGAATCGCCGAATCGGTTTTATTGACATGCTGCCCACCCGCACCCGATGCACGAAAGGTATCGACGCGCAAATCGCTGGGGTTAATCTCAATATCGCTGACCTCATCCACTTCAGGCAACACAGCAACCGTACAAGTTGAAGTATGCACACGTCCTTGCGCCTCAGTCTCGGGCACGCGTTGCACGCGATGAGCGCCTGACTCAAATTTTAATTTCGAATACACCTCTTTCCCGATAATGCGTGCAATAATTTCTTTGTAGCCGCCATGCTCGCCTGGGCTCATGCTGATAATTTCTGTTTTCCAACCCTGCGATTCGGCGTACTTGGCATATAAACGAAATAAATCGCCCGCAAAAATAGCCGCTTCAGCGCCACCCGCGCCGCCTCGAATTTCCAAGAAAATATTACGCTCATCATTTTCGTCTTTAGGCAGTAATAAAACTTCTAAGTCTTGCTCTAATTGTCGCAACGTTTTTTCGGAGTCATCCAACGTTTCTTGAGCAAGCTCTTTCATCTCGGGGTCATTCAATAATTGCACTGCTTGCTGCTTTTCGTGCAACGCTTGCTGATAGCGTTTGAACGTTTTGACAACTGGCTCGAGACGCGCATATTCTTTGGAATATTCTTGAAATTTTTTCGGATCACTCGCCAATTCGGGATCGATGAGCAACGCCGTTAATTCTTCATCACGATCCGATAAAGTATATAGTTTTCTTTCGATAGATTCTTTTAACATGATTTTTACAATAATTAGTTGATGTGTCGCAAAATGCCGTCTAATTCATCGAGACTGTTATACGCAATTGTCACCTTGCCTTTTCCGCTCGCATGATGAGAAAAAACCACTCGTGCACCTAATTTGTCGGAAAGTGAGCTTTGCAGTGATCGAATATTTACATCAATCGGGGCCGGCTGTTTCGCCATGGGTTTATCCGCTAATAATTGGCGAACCAACCTTTCCGTTTCGCGTACCGACAATCCTTTCTCGACAACCGTTTTCGCCGCTTCGGTTTGCTTGAAGCCCTCTAATGCCAATAAGACTTTTGCGTGTCCCGCATTAATTTCATCTCTCTCCAATAAAATTTTCACTTCTTCATTGAGATTTAACAAGCGCAATGTATTGGCAATCGCTGCACGTGATTTCCCAACCGCATCAGCCACTTCTTGCTGAATCATCTGAAATTCGCTCATCAATCGCTGCAAGGCCCTCGCTTCTTCTAACGCATTTAAATCTTCGCGCTGAATGTTCTCGATTAGCGCCATTGCAATCGCCGCCTCATCGGGCACATCGCGGACAATCACCGGCACTTCGCTTAATCCCGCCAATTGCGCCGCACGCCAACGTCGCTCACCGGCAATAATTTCATACATGCGATCACTCACAGCACGCACGATAATCGGTTGAATAATGCCTTGTGTTTTAATGGATTCAGAAAGCTCGGTGAGTGAATCGGGATTAATTTCATGGCGCGGTTGATATCGGCCACGACACAAATGTTCAACCGGCATTTTTTGTAATTCACGGATATTGGTTGTCGCAGATGTCACCGATGAAACCTCTTCATTTTGTGAAGAATGAGTCGACGCTAATAGCGCTTCTAAATTACGACCAAGCCCTCGTTTTTTTATCATGCGACAAATTCCTTTGTGCGGTTTAAATTATCTTTTCATTTTACCTGAGAATTTATCCGAACGCGAATACAAGATTGCGCGCGCATCACCTTATGATTAGACAAACAGCATAAAACCGCTGATCAAAAAAATTAGCGCTAAAATAAGGTATATATGACGTTCTTCCTGTAACCTGAGTTTGGGACAATGGAACAACGGAAGGTAAGTAAGTGGCCGGATTAGCCTTATTGTTTTCGCTCATGAGTTAGGCGTTGCCTGCGCACCTTGTTCAATTCGGACTCCATCTATCGAATTGTCATTTTATCTATATTTATATTATTTTCAGATATGGCTGACGTGGATGTGACGCGAATGCAAAAAGAAGCAAATTATTCTGGGTGTTTTTTTGTGTAAAACAAATAAAAAAGAAAATACAGAACATCAACCAAATCCAGAATAGTTTTTTGTTTTCGCAAAAAAATGGTCACCCCAGCATACTTTGTTTATGGACTAACAAGATCGTTTTAAAAACAAAGAATCATAGGAGGCGTGTCTCTTGTGCACCAACAAAAAGCGCATTGCGCAACAAGTGATTTTCTCAAATCTAAGCCACGATATAAAAGAGAACGGTAATATTCGAATTACGACTTAAAAGATGAATAAAAAAGAAGGCGTTTTTGTAAAGATAGCTGAAGAACAAAGAAGTTATGCGTATCGATATTTTAGAAATTCAAGAACGTATCAACTTTCGGCGATACGAATAAAGAGCTTGGCGATGACCTACTTTAGCGAGAGAACGAGCCCTCACGATCATTGGCGCAGGAAGTTTTCACGACTGAGTTCGAAATGGGATCAGGTGGTACCCTTCCGCTATTATCGCCAAGC
>Ga0209319_1000228_pt1 | contig 89598 bp, 71 predicted proteins | sample RifGroE2_FD_184000 | JGI IMG/M metagenome (GOLD analysis project Ga0209319, IMG submission 184000) | Groundwater microbial communities from Rifle, Colorado - Groundwater E2 (SPAdes) (version 2) | ecosystem: Environmental > Aquatic > Deep subsurface > Groundwater | place: Rifle, Colorado, United... | reverse complement strand
AATTAACACTTACTATATGCCATGGCTTTAAAATATGTAAGGCCATTGTGAATAGGTCAATCCCGCTTGTCATATACTTTGTTTTTGCCGCAAAGGTATAACTACCCACTCAAATTAGAAAAGAACCTTTGGGAATAACTGGAGCAATATATAAAAGACTTTGGTTATTAGATAAAGATATTGAACAGTTAAATAGAGCAATAAATTATTATGGCAAGTGCTTCAAAATCAGGTCTGATTATTACACAGGGGAGAATTACGCACTGTGTTTGGAGTTTATGTCTAAAGAAAATATTGACGCTGATGAGAAGATTTATTTTAAAATTGAAGCAAAGAGAACACGAGAGCGAATCATAAATCTTCTTTCCGAAATGTATCAAGATGAAAGTTTCAAACAGCGAAATGATAAAATGTGGGTTTACGCAACCCTAGCTAATTGCTACTTTGCAGTTGACAATACGGAAAAGGCAAAAGAATTTGAAGCTCTTTTTGAATTGGAAAACCCCGTTGACTGGGAAACACAAACTTTTTTAGACTCTAAGGATCACCTTTTAAATCTTAAAAAATAATACGATGGCAAAGAATTACACAATCTTTATTAGTCACTCATGGGCGTATGTACATGATTTAAATAATTTAAAAAATCTTCTTGAAAATCGAGGATACTTTAACGTTCAATTTGAAGAAGCAACTCCAGATGTTCCAATTAATTCAGACAATGCTAGTTACATCAGACAAAGACTTAGACTAAAAATTTCGAACTCTAATATTGTATTAGGCATTGCAGGAATTTATGCTTCACATAGTGATTGGATGCAATGGGAATTAGACAAAGCTATAGAACTTGGAGTTCCTATTGTGGGTGTTGTACCAAGAGGTGCAGAGAGAGTTTCAACAGTTGTAAGTTCTAGAGCGAAACAAGTAGTACGTTGGAATACTGAAAGTATCGTAGAAGCCATACGATTGTGGGCATTATAAATCACGAACTCATAACTTCAGCTACCCGTCAAGTGCGGGTTCGGTGGTTTTCGATGGGCATCTTTCCGCTCGTGCAGCTTTTCGGCTTGACAGGAAATCGCCCGCAATCCGCCCCTGCGTGTAGCTTCCTACGTTAGCAGCAAGTTAAAGAATCGACCTTCATAACTAATACTTAATAATATGAAAAAAACAATCGGATTACTTTTTGTAATGACTTTTTTGAGTTATTATTCTAATGGTCAGACATTTTTAGGATTTAAAAGTAAACAGAATTCTACAACTATTCCTTTAATAGAGTTTGATTGTAAAAGTGTTGATACACTGGCTGTCTACTCTCCTGATTTTGGAATATTCTCGAATGTCTATTTTAGTAAAAATAAACATGTTGGTTTTGTTTTTGATCCAACAAAAATAGACTCAATTGAATTAATAATAGGAGGCTATCCTGTTGACCCTATGTTGGGGAAGAAATATACTGAATCACAATTAATTGACATTACTAAATTTTTGAAATATTATTTCGAACGTAAATATAAAGCAAAGTATCCTAATCCAACAAATGAAGATTTGAATAAGATTAATCAGTCAGTAGAAAATGAGCTTTCAAGTTATATTGATGTTGATGGCGAGTTATTAGTAATTCTTTTTAGAAGTGATATTAATACAACGTATAGATTAAAAGCTGAAGAATATGGATTTATTTATTTTAACAAATCATTACCAATAAATGCTCAGTTTTCTGGGGTTCCCGCAAGTAGCGATTTAAATAATTTGGTAAACTTATACTACCCATTTCAAATTATCCCAAAAAATGCAAAGAAAAGATGGACAACAAATGTTCTTAAAAGAGTATCCTTTGGTCCATATTTGTTATCATCATTTGATGGCAGCGTAAAAATTCAAGGAGGTGGTATCATGACAGGGATTGGTCTCTCAGAAAATGGAACACCAATAATAGGCTGTGGTATTGGATTTGCAAATAAAAATTCTCCTTTTTTTATGTACACTATCAATCCTATCGAGATTATGAGGATCATGTTCAATCCGAAAGAAATTAAATCAATATTTAAAAACTATTAAAATCAAACAATATGAAATTCAAATGTAAAATTTGTGGAAACGTTGTAAAGGATAAAGCTCCTAATACATGTCCAAAGTGTGGTACTAAAAATTCATATGAAAAAGTTAAGGAGGATAAATAACCTGCCTATAATAAATAGGACTTTGAGCGGTCTGCAAGACCCAGCGATGAGTACATGTTGAACTACATCCCTTAACAAGCTATGTACTTACCGGCAGTTATTTACATAATTCAGAGGGAAATCGGCTGTTGTGGTTGGAGAAATTAATGAATTTGAGGTAACTAAAGTAATCTGGTTCTAACAGAATAGTGCTATAAATGAATGTTTTTGATCAGTTTAAGTGTCCTGAAGGTATAATTTCCCCGCTACGAGCGAAACAGGCGGCATCTTAGAATGGGATTAAGCAATTGCAGGGGTTTGGCTTTGACATATCTCAAACTCCGGAACAAGTTCAATGGCCTGTTCAACAATCGTAATACCAGATTTCTTTCTCATATCAGTTTTTTTTTGTGAATAATTCCTGAATAACGGAAAGAATCGGGTACTTTTGAAAAAGTTATCCTGCGCAGGCGGGATTTAGTTCAACACGCAGTATAAAAAATTGCCGGGACAGTAGGTTATTCAAGGGTTGTAGCCCGCTTCAACTTTTCTTATAACTAGATAGGAAATCGCACGCAATCCCTTACTGACCATACACGCAGCCATTGGGTACAAATTTAAAAGTTGCACTATAGTGAAATTTAATCTATCTTTGTGTCATGGAATCAAAAAAGAAATATAGGACAGCGATTTTCTACAAAGATTACTTCGAGAAATTTTTTCTTGAACAATCTGATAAAGTTAAAGCGAAAATCATCTGGACTATTCAATTGATTGAAGAACTAGAAAGAGTTCCGGAAAGTTTTCTCAAACAAATTGAGTCTACAAATGGACTTTATGAAATAAGGATAAAATTGGTGAGAGATATTTTTAGGATATTTTGTTTTTTCGACCAGGGAAAATTGATAATTCTGATAAATGGATTTCAAAAGAAAACGCAAAAGACGCCTAAAAAAGAAATCGATAAGGCATTAAAAATAATGGAGGTATATAAGAATGAAAACAAATGATATAATGGATCTTGATGAATTCAAGAACAAGCATTATGGACAAAAAGGAACTCCAAAGCGAGATGAATTAGAAAACGGTTATGAAAACTTTAAATTAGGAACTCTTTTGTATGAAGCTCGATTGGAGAAAGGCATGACCCAAGCCGAGTTAGCAGAGAAAGCTGGCACGACGAAATCATACATCTCAAAAATTGAAAATAATGTAAAAGAGGTTCGACTTTCAACATTACAAAAAATCGTTCAGTTAGGTTTAGGAGGACAACTTGACTTATCAATAAAATTTTAAAAAAACTGCGCTAATAAATAGGATTCCTAGCGGTCTGCAAGACCCGGCGATGAGTACATGTTGAACTACATCCCTTAACAGGCTATGTACTTACCGGCAGTTATTTACATAATTCAGACGAAAACCGGCTGTTGTGGTTGAAGGTATTACTGAACTTAAGGTTACTAAAGCTATCTGATTCTGATAGATTAGTGCTGTTAATGAATGGCTTTGACTTTTTAGAGACCTGAAGGTATAGTTTTCCCCCTACGAGCGAAACAGGCGGCATCTTAGAAAAGCATTAAGCAACTACATGGGTTTGGCTTTGGAGGATACAACCTGGCGAGTGTATTCCGGGCAATACTTGTAGATGACCATCCTGTTTTTTTACACACAGGATAGGTACAGGGGTTTATACTGATGAGACGTTAAAACCATGGTTTAAGTTATTGCGGTGGCTATGCACACTTTAAAGTTTTCACTTCTTTTATAGTTCAGCGTAGCCTGATAAGAAAGTGCTTCGAAATGGGAAATTAACCATATAGCCAACGTAGGCGTAAGTTAAAAAGAACTTGCATTGCACGGATAAATGTCGTATATTTGTACGTATTAAATGATGTATTATGGACTCGAAACTCACGTTGAAACTAGATAAGTTTGTGATTGATAAGGCAAAAGATTATGCTACATCACAGAAAAGAAGCTTATCACGGATTATTGAATCCTACTTAAGATCGTTGATAAATAAGGATAATCCTAAAGAAGCCGACGATATCGAAATATCTCCTTTTGTAAAGAGTATAGCAACAAGTGTTAAAATACCTGCTGATTTTGATTATAAAAAAGAGTATGGTGACAATTTAGAAAATAAGTATAAATGATTCCAAAACTCTTCATTGATACAAACATCATGTTGGACCTATTAGGTGAAAGGGTTCCTTATTATGAATCTATTGCCAGGGTAGCTACATTAGCAGATAAAGGAAAAATAAAAATGGTGGTTTCTGCATTTTCATACCCAACTGTTTATTATCTACTTAGAAAATTTGAGAGTTCTGAAAAGGTGAAGGAGAAATTAAGGAAGTTTAGGATAATTTCAGAGGTGTCGGCATTAGATGAAATAACTATTGAAAAGGGCTTGGCGTCAGACTTTATAGACTTTGAAGATGCCTTACAATACCATTGTGCTTTGAAAGCAGACTGTAACATTCTCTTGACAAGAAATGCTAAAGATTTCAAAGAGTCAACTATACCTGTAATGTCAGCCGATGAATTTCTTCAAAGCATTAAGATAAAATAACCTACGCCTGATAAGTAGAACTCTGAGCGGGCAACAAGACCCGGCGAGGATTACAGGTTGAACGACATCCTTAATAGGCTATGTACCTACCGGCATGAAATAATTCAGAGAAAACCGGCTGTTGTGGTTGAAGGTATTACTGAACTTAAGGTAACTAAAGCTATCTGGTTCTGACAGAAAGCTGTACTATTCTTGATATTTGCAGAAACGATGGTTATAAATGATGATTGGTCTTTCTACGACTGGTATATTTGAATAACTCTAAACACTGTGTATAACAAAAACTATATGTCAATTGAGGTTTCGGTGCGGACAACAAGGCAGTAGTCTGCAATCCGGATAGCTATCCCCCGATTGCCATCCGGGAGCGGTGCGACGCGACAGGAAAGCAACCCGCAATTTCCACCCTCGTATAGTTCCGTCTGTTGGCAACAAGTCTTCCTCTATTTGGCTTACAATACTGAGAAACATTAACATATAAAACACGTACATATAACCATTTTAGGTAAAAAATCCGGGTTAACAAAGAATCAGCATCAAAACGGCGGGAAAAACTAATTTATAACAAATCATTAACAATTGCTAATTGAACCAAATTAGTATTTTGTTTCTTTATATATTGTATAATTGTGTTTTTAATCCTAACCTCCCTGAAGATGAAACAAACTCTACTCAGATTTACCATGAAGCTGACTTTAATGCTGATGGCACTTGTCCTGGGCGGCATGCTCAGAGCTCAGCCTGCAACGAAAGATGAAAACGTGCTTCATGATCCTATGATCATGCGTCCCGGTTATGTGGCACCCAACGAAGATGCTGTGGCCTCATCGGTGGTTACCATCGGCAACTATGATAACTTCAAGCTGGGTGTTGACTTTGCGGAATGCAGCATCACCAACAACCCCCTGAATCCACTCCAATATTTTGCTGTATGGAACTCTACGGGTTCTGCCGGCGGAAAAGGATACTATACCCTTGACGGCTATAACTGGAATGCAAGCAGTCCCTCATGGACGCAAATGCGAGGTGATGTAGTGGTTGCTTACGATAGTTCCGGTAACCTGGCCTATCAGAACATGTATGGCGCCTCAAGTATACTTGGAGTAAAAGTAGCCATAAGTTCAAACAACGGACAAACATGGGCAGCTCCTGTTAATTCCAATTCTGGTGTTGACAAAAACTGGCTTGCAGCCGACCAGACTTCCGGACCTTTCTCCAACCGTCTCATGGGTGTTATGACAGCCAACAGCGGCGGATCAGTATCGAGAAGCTCCGACAACGGGGTTTCATGGCAGAGTTCACCCAACCTCAACCCACAAAATTTACCGGGAATGTCGATCTGTATTGGACCAGACGGCGATATCCAGGGAGGATCACAATACATCGTGACAAATTCAGGAAGTTCATTTGCCTCGGTCTATACATTTTTCGAATCGAATGATGGTGGTGCCACTTTCCAGCAACGATCTGCACAGTCATTTTCGAATACAGTCGGATCACAGGTAAACGGCCGCAATGCGGTGCTCAACATGCGTACACGTCCCTATCCCAATATCGCCGCGGATAACAGCTACGGCCCTCATCGCGGGAGGCTCTATCTGGTATATGCATCCAATAACCCTACCGGTAATGGCAACAAACCTGACATATTCCTTCGCTATTCAGACGACCATGCAGTCACATGGTCACCCGCTAAAGTTGTTAATGACGACCCCAACTCACAGAACAACCATAACTGGTTCCCAGCCATCTGGACTGAAAAGAATACAGGCCGCCTGTACATCTCATGGATGGATACCCGCGACACACCTACCAGCGACAGCGCCATGATATATGCAACCTATACCGATGATGGCATTACCTTCCAACCCAACCAACAGATATCCAGCAAGAAAATGAAAATCAATTGCTCAAGCTGTGGTGGTGGCGGAACCCCGATGTACCTGGGCGACTACAATGGTATCGCGGCCAATCCTGTGACTGCTATGCTCGCATGGACCGACTTCCGCGATAATAACTTCGGAAGCTATACGGCATATTTCCCAGATTATGCCATGCGCACCATGTTGGCTGTCAACGACACCCTTATCGATACCCTTTCTGTGAATGTGGCCGTCCCGTCTGTAAAACTTTACAACAACACTGTAGAATTCTCCGCTGAAGTAGCCCCTTCTCCTGCCACTGGCAGCTTTGAATTCTATTTTCCAAATGGCAATACTCTCAGCACACTCCCTGATTCTGTCAGCCTGCAAGTGGTCAGACAGGGTGATGTTCCAAGTGGCGTTTACAACCTCACCGTAACTGGCCGTGGCCCTAACGGAACCCCTGTTCACAAACGTTCGCTGATCTTCAAGGTGGTAAATACAGCTCCGGTAGCTGCCTTTGCTGCTACAGAAACCGGAATCTGTACCGGTTCTTCTATCGGTTTCAACGATCAATCGGCAGGAGCACCTACCCAATGGGAATGGGCATTTACCGGGGGATCACCCGCGAGTTCTACTGCACAGAATCCATCGGGAATCACTTATCCTGCTTCCGGTTCCTACAATGTTACATTGAAGGTAACTAACGCCTTCGGTTCTAATACGAGTTCAAAACCCGCTTACATAACTGTTTCAGATCAGCCCGCAGCGCCTGTAGCTACTAATGCTGAAATTTGTTTCGGTTTGCCGGTACCTCAACTAACAGCCACAGGGATCGACATCCGCTGGTACAATGATGCAGCCCTTACCACTCAGGTTGGTTCAGGCAACAGCTTCAGCACGGGACAGTCATTACCAGGTATCTATCAGTATTATGCTACCCAGTCAACCATAGGTTGCGAAAGTGCCGCTTCAATCGCTACACTGACCATTCACCCCAAGCCCGAAGCTATGGTCGCCGACTTTGACCCTACCTGTTCGGCATATCCTGCCTTCGATCTTGTGAACGGGACGCCTGCCGGCGGTGTGTACTCTGGTCCGGGTGTATCAGAAAACAGATTCGATCCCTCAGTAGCAGGTGTCGGCGAGCATAAAATCATCTACATCTACACCGATGAAAACGGGTGCGGTGATACAGCGTCTGCTTCGATTATCGTTAACGAATCTCCTGCTACTTCACTGGCGCCTTTCGAGGCAGTATGTGCAAATCAGGCCGCATTCAATCTTACAGGCGGCCTGCCTGAAGGAGGAACATGGTCGGGTACCGGAGTTTCAAGCGGGCAATTTGATCCCGCCGCAGCTGGTCCCGGCGAGCACCTCATCACCTATTCCATCGCACCTGTCAACGGCTGCGAAGGGATGGCTTCGCAACCTCTCACTGTCAATACTGTTCCACAACCTGTGCTGGGCAGCGACACTACGCTCTGCGCCAATCTGGCTGTAACTATTGATGGTAATACACCCAACGGGGTATCTTACCTGTGGACTCCAGGTGGTGCAACTTCCCCGACCCTCGTTGTCGACAGCACCGGAATTGGCATAGGGGCAGCCGCATTCGTACTGGCGGTTACCAGCAACATGAACTGTACCGGTACCGATGCGGTTATAGTTACGTTTAAAGATTGCACAGGCATCGAAGAATTTGCCGGTGCACTCAGACTGAATATCTACCCGAACCCGGGAAACGGTAAATTTGCTCTCGAACTGAATGCTACCACTCCACTGCGACTCAATCTGAGGGTAATTAACACATTAGGCAAGGAAGTATATGCTCGCCAGAGCATTACCGTAAACGGCAGCCTCAAATACACCCTCGACCTCTCAAATCAACCCGACGGCATGTATGTGCTATATGTGTATGACACCAAATCATCTATTTCGAGAAAGATTATCATTTACAGATAGCCATTTTTAGTCAGTTTATTAACTCATAAAAGGGATCCTTGCCCTGGGATCCCTTTTTTCATGAGTAAAAAAGGGGTTTGGTGCACAATTTTAATACTTTTGCCAGCGATAATCACGAGACATGTTGCAATTTCAACATGAGAACTAAACTCACCAGCTTCTTTCTTCTGCTTTGCCTGATGGCACCTCTCGCTGTTACCACACTATGGTATCAGCAGTCGCGTCGTATTGTGAGAAAGCAGGTGAAGCAGATGATGATCCGTGGAATTAACCCCGGGAAGCTTATTCTTCTCCGGTTCAGCCATGAAGACACCTCCAGACAGCTCAGGTGGGAACATGCACAGGAATTCGAGTACAACGGAAACATGTACGACATCGTTAAAACGACACAGACCGCTGACTCGGTAAATTACCTTTGTTGGCCCGACCATCGTGAAACAGCGCTTAACAAAGAGCTTAACCGACTGGTCGATATAGCCATGGGAGATGATACGGAAAATAAACAAAACAACAAAAGGCTGATTGATTTTCTGCAACAACTCTATCCTCCTGAGCAAACAGATTCAAACCTTCTTCCTGAATCAGGCCTTCTCACCATCACCAGCTACAGAAAACATCTGATTACAAGATCACTGTCAATTGACCTGCCTCCTCCAAAGATAGTGTAATCAACGACGATTCATCCGGTTTTCCTTAACTCTGTCCGTCTCATTGGGCGTGCTTTATGCTGCAATATGTTTTCAAAATAACAATGCAGCATCTATTTGTTGCACTGTCCCGGATAAGCGCAAAGAATGTGTACGACAGTCGGAATCAACTTTACTGAATCGCAAATAACCTTTTTTATTCTATTCATTTACCCTACTTTCAAAACTAATTTTCCAGTGAAACAAATATTTACCCTGGTCATAGTCCTGATGGCCACTCTTTCAGGCTTCACACAGGTTATTACCATCAAGGATGCCAAAACCGGGGAACCGCTCGAGATGGTAACCCTTATCAGCGATATTCCCCATGCCTTTGCTACCACTAATGCCAAAGGACAAGCCGACATCAGAGCCTTTAAAGATGCAGAACTGATCAAAATCAGATCACTTGGCTACAAGGCATCAAACCTGAGTTACAAAACTCTGGAATCAGAAAAATTCCAGCTCACCCTTATCCCTTCAGCCATTAATATTGATGAAGTTATCATCTCTGCTTCGAAATGGAGCCAGAGTACTGCTGATATCTCCTCAAAAGTGGCGACGATTTCAGCCCGTGAAGTCGCGCTGCAGAACCCTCAGACCGCGGCCGATATGCTGGGCATGTCGGGCAAGGTATTCATCCAGAAGAGCCAACAGGGTGGCGGCAGTCCCATGATCAGGGGCTTTGCCACCAACAGGCTACTATACACCGTTGATGGTGTAAGAATGAATACAGCCATCTTCCGCGCCGGGAACATTCAGAATGTCATCTCGCTCGATCCTTTCGCAACCGAACGAACCGAGGTATTATTCGGACCCGGCTCAGTGATCTATGGCAGCGATGCCATCGGTGGCGTAATGAGTTTCCAGACGCTCACCCCGCAACTCTCGATGAATGATGCCCCGCTGGTTACAGGGAAAGCCGTTACCCGTTATTCATCAGCCAACAACGAGAACACAGGCCATTTCGACATCAATATTGGCTGGAAAAAATGGGCAATGGTTACCAGCATCAGCGCCAACAAGTTCGGTGACCTGCGCATGGGTTCCGATGGTCCGAACGAATACCTCCGGCCCTTCTATGTACAACGGCAGGACAGCATGGATGTGATCGTTACCAACAACGACCCTCAGGTACAAACACCCTCGGGCTATTCACAAATCAACATGATGCAGAAAATTCGTTTCAAACCCAACGAAAAATGGGACTTTCAATACGGCTTCCATTACTCAGAGACTTCTGCCTACGATCGGTATGACCGTCACATTCGTTACAAGAAAGGCCTCCCACGTTATGGTGAATGGTATTATGGCCCTCAAAAATGGATGATGAACAACCTGAGCATCGAACATAACGGAAACACCAAACTATACGACCAGATGAACATCAGGCTGGCTCACCAGTTCTTCAAAGAGAGCCGTGTCAGCCGGGATATCAATAAACCAAACCGTGAAATCAGAACCGAAGAGGTAGATGCATTGTCGGGTAACATCGACTTCACCAAGTTGCTCGGCAGCAACAATACTCTATCTTATGGTGTGGAAGGAATCTACAACGACGTGACCTCCACCGGGATTGATGAAAACATCAATACAGGTGTCAGTAAGCCGGGTGCTTCGCGGTATCCGCAATCGACATGGGGTTCCTATGCCGTGTATATTACAGATCAGTTTAAGCCATCAGAGGAGCTGATGTTCAATGCTGGTATTCGCTACAACCAGTATATTCTCAATGCTGAGTTCGATACCACTTTCTACCCTTTCCCATACACCAAGGCCGACATGAACAATGGAGCCCTCACCGGCAGTCTGGGAATGATATACCACCCTGCCAGAAATACAACCCTTAGTGTAAACCTCTCAACCGGATTCCGGTCACCAAATGTCGACGACATGGGTAAGGTGTTCGACTCAGGTGATGGCATCGTGGTAGTCCCTAATCCCGACTTAAAGGCTGAATATGTGTACAGTGCTGAAGTCGGTATCGCGCAGGTTATCGACGACATGGTAAAGATCGACCTTACCGGTTACTACACCTATCTCGACAACGCCATGGTGCGCCGCGATTTTACACTCAACGGACACGACAGCATCATGTATGATGGTACTATGAGTAAAGTAACAGCCATCCAGAACGCCGCCTCGGCTACAGTGTATGGAATTCAGGCTGGCATGGAAATACAACTCCCATCAGGATTTGGTTTCACATCCGATTTCAATTACCAGCATGGAGAGGAAGAACTTGACGATGGCACCAAGAGTCCTTCGCGTCATGCCCCTCCATGGTATGGCATCTCGAAACTGATATACCAGACTAACAAGCTTAACCTTCAACTCTATGCTGTTTATAGTGGGGAGAAGAAGTACAACGATATGCCTGAAGAAGAGAAAGGCAAACCCGAGATTTATGCCATCGACGCCGACGGCAATCCCTACTCACCAGGCTGGTACACCCTCAACTTCAAAGCCATGTATCAGTTTGCTGATCACCTGACCGTAAGCGCAGGGCTTGAAAACCTTACCGACCAGCGCTACAGGCCTTACAGCTCAGGCATCGTGGCAGCCGGACGTAATTTCATTCTGTCGGTTAAAGCTACGTTCTAACGGGCATCCTATAAATATCCCTGAAGCAGAAAATTACTTTTCCAGACAGGGTATTCAATCATCTTAGCCTAATAAAACGGAGGCTGTCCCTGATCAGGTGACAGCCTCTTTTATTCTCTGCCAATTGAGGTTTTTATTATCCACCGCCAGACTAATGCCACAATAAATCACGCAGATGCAATTCATCACGTTACAAATTACCATCGGCACATCGCACAATTGGATGATCAACAATTGCCTATTTCACCAAATGCCCTTTTTGTAATCTACAGGAGTAATTAAATCCTATAAGCCCACTGATCAAAACATCTATCGTTTTGCATGAGAGGTTCCTGAATCATTTGCAACTAAACTGATCCAAAAATACTTTCTAATGATCTCGGTGCATTTACAGCAATTGGCTCAATTTAAAATCCCATTCCTATCTTTGCGAAAGGAATACTGACAGATGATAAACTTTTTGTCCAAAATTCGTTAAGTGACTTGGGGAAGAAGCACCTGTAACCACAAGCGCCTTAAATACACCGGCTACATCGGTTACGGAATATTCAAATATCATTTTATCACCTGTTAAACCATGGACACTCATTCCGACATTTCATATAAGCGATAGCTATAGTTCAACCCTTTAGTAAGACCCTCTAAACCGCCCGCTCATGAAGCCAATAATCGTCACCCTCCTGGCGCTCTTCTCCATTACGATCGTCAAATCACAGGAGTTAAATACTGCCCTGAAAATGAAACTTGACTCCATCCACTTCAGTGATCAGGCACTCAGAGAACTGCTTCAGCCCGCTATATCCAACGAGAAAAAAGCTGAAGTGCTCGAAAAACTGGGTTATGACGCGCAAGCCTTTGAACAGGACAAATGGAAAGTCATCAAACATCAGGACAGCATCAACCTGGCTGAAGTAAAGAAGATCATTGCCACTTATGGCTATCCGGGAAAATCACTGGTAGGAGAACCTGCCAGCTTCACTGCATGGCTTGTCATTCAACATTCCCATGAAATCGAAACTTACTTTCCCATAATCAGGGAAGCCGGAGAGCACGATGAAATCAACAAGACCTTTGTCGCCATTATGGAGGACCGGATGCTGATGTATCGGAAACAGGAACAGATATACGGCTCGCAGAGCAGCGGGAAACGGATAAAAGACGAGGCAACCGGGGCCGAAACGACTGTATATTTCATTTGGCCAATTAAAGACCCTGACCATGTAAATGAACTGCGCAAATCGGCTGGCTTTCCAGACACCGTCGAGGAATATGCAAAATCGATGGGGATCGATTATAAAGTAGTGAAACTCGGGGAGGTGGTAAAAAAATCCGAAGATAACCAATAACGCCAATGACGCAGGCTTAATGAGATTTCTTTTATGCCTTGCAATAAGGAATACCGACAACGAATTAACCGGCAAAATCTGATTAACTTTTAAACCACCAGCTCTCTTCAACTTTTCACGCCAGAGTTGATCTTCCTATCCCAGACCTTAACAGTATACTCCATCTTTCAGATACTTCTGTACATACTCCTTTACCCCCTCTTCAAGCGAACGAAAAGGGAAAGTGATCCCGGCATTACGGAGCTTTGACATCGGGGCTTCAGTGAAGTACTGGTATTTATCGCGGATATCGGCAGGTGTATCAACGAAATCGATCTGCGGCTCAAGGTCAAGGGCAGCAAAAACAGCATTGGCCAGATGAAGGAAGGCTCGTGCCGTTCCGGTACCAAGGTTATAGATACCCGGCTGAGGTCTTTTAAGGCTCATCTCGTACATCACCTCAACAACGTCACCGACATAGATGAAGTCGCGCAGTTGCATCCCATCGGCAAAGTCAGGGCGGTGCGAACGAAACAGTTTTACCCTGCCTGTATCCCTTATTTGGTTAAAGGAGTGCATTACTACCGAAGCCATACGTCCCTTGTGATATTCATTGGGGCCATAGACATTGAAGAATTTAAATCCGGCCCAGAAAGGAGGAGTGGCAGTTTGCTTCAGCATCCATTTATCGAACTCATTCTTTGAATCTCCATAAGGATTCAGGGGCTTCAACTTTTCGACCAGTGAATGATCATCTTCGTATCCCAATTCACCGCCCCCGTATGTTGCTGCAGAACTGGCATAGATAAGCGGTATGGCATAAGCCGTACACTGTCGCCACAGCTCTTTGGTATAGTTAAGGTTCAAGGCATCAAACACCGACACGTCAAACTCGGTTGTATCGGTGCGGGCACCCCAAATGAAGATAAAATCAACGCGCTGGCGGTTTTCAGTCAGCCAATTAAAAAAATGCATCCGATCAACCAGCAAGGCCAGATTCTTAGCTTTCAGGTTCAGATTCTTATCCTCACGCGTAAAATCATCCACAGCAACAACCTCCCTCACACCGGCCTCCTCAAGCCTGCTTATCAAACAACTACCGATGAATCCGGCAGCACCTGTGACAACGATCATAGATTTTCAATTTTAAGCTGCAAAGATACTCCGTTTCGCAAATCACAGGTTGATCAGGTAAAGTTGATGCCCCCCTGATCAGATCAAAAACAAATCAACAATTTATCAACCAATTACAAAAAGAATAAAAATATCTACCCAAAAGGTTGAACAAATAATAATCTAAATTGTAATTATTACAATGAAACAATAATTATGATCACAATGTTATTTCAGACTATATGACCGATACGAAAGAAATCATGCTGAAGCTCACCGGTAAGGGGCTAAAGGTAACCCCCCAACGGGTTGCTGTTTATGAAGCCCTGGCAACGACCTATCACCCTACGGCGGACGAAATCTATCGCAAGGTACTGGAAAACCTGCCCGGACTGTCTTTTACTACGGTGTACAATATCCTCGATGTTTTAGTCATGAAGGATCTGGCTCAGCGGGTAAAGACCGACTCCGATATCATGCGCTATGATGCCGTCACCGATCACCACCACCACCTCTATTGTGCTTCTTCCGATCGTATGGAAGATTATTTCGATCCTGAGCTTGATGCACTCCTGCAAAACTATTTTGAGCACAAACAACCCAATGGTTTTAAAATTACCGACATCAAACTTCAGATCATGGGGCAGTTTGAAGCAACTGAAAAAAACACATAACAAATAACTATTAAATTAATTTTCCATGAAAACGATGAATCAAATCGGACTCGATAAAGTCCGCTCAACCCAACTTATTGAAAAGCTGAACGATCTGCTGGCCAACTATCAGGTATTCTACCAGAACACCCGGGGTTTCCACTGGAACATTAAAGGCGACAAGTTCTTCGAGCTCCACCTGAAATTTGAGGAACTCTATACCGATCTTCAGCTCAAAATCGATGAGATTGCCGAACGCATCCTCACCCTCAGTGGCACACCACTGCATACTTTCAGCGACTACCTTAACATATCGCAGGTAAAACCTGTTTCGAACAGCACCGATGGCAAAGCCAGTGTCAGAAGCATTTTGGACACCTTCACTATTTTGTTGATTAAACAACGTGAAATTCTTGCCCTCTCGGCTGAGGTGAATGATGAAGGAACCAATGCCATGGCTTCTGACTACATCCGTGCACAGGAGAAACTAGTCTGGATGTATAACGCTTTCCTTGGATAATCATGTGAACGATTGACTTTTCCGGCCACAGACGAAGAATTGGGATGACCCTGTTAATGCCTGTTTCAGGAAATCAAATATGCTTATATTTGCATGACAACTCCGATTCAGAAACATCCGGGGCATCCTCTTCTTACCCGGAATGCAATCCAACCCTTTCCTTAAATAATCAAACCTCAGAAATACTCTCATAATTAATAAACACGAATACCATGAAAGAAAAGAGCATTGAATTATTAAACAAAGCCATTGCCGATGAACTATCGGCTGTTCACCAGTACATGTATTTTCATTTTCGTTGCGACGACCTTGGTTACGATCTCCTGTCGAACCTGTTCCGAAGGACAGCCATTGCAGAGATGATGCACGTCGAGAGACTGGCCGAAAGGGTATTGTTTCTCAAAGGCGAAGTGGAGATGAAGGCTGCCGAAGATGTACAAAAAATCCACGAAGTAGAAAAAATGCTTGCACTGGCTACCAGGATGGAGACCGGCAGTGCCAGGGATTATAACAACTGGGCCAATGAGTGTTCAAAAAACGCTGATTCTGTATCTAAGAAACTTTTTGAAGCACTTGTGGAAGAGGAAGAAACTCATCTCGACCAATATGAGAAGGAAATGGAAAACCTCGAAAAATTTGGCGACAAATACCTTGCCCTTCAGGCCATCGAACGAAGCAAATCAGGCGGCATGGGAGCTTCTGCAGAATAACTCCTGGAGTTCAGCTTCACTGATAAACCATTCAAATCAGGCACTATCAACTGCTATCAGGATGTAATTGCTGGTTAGCATCATATTGACAGAATAATATTCTGACTACTATAGAAAAACCGGAATAATCCGGTTTTTCTGATTTTTATGCTGACATAACAATTTCATGTTTTATGTCCGAAGGAATCATTTATGTTAGGATAACAGTCAGTAACTAATCCTGATTATCCGAATCGTCAATTTAAGACAGCTAACTGAAAAAACCACAGGGTCATTAATTTGTGGTCTAATTCCTGAATCAAGCAGCAAGGCTTCGCGATTTCAAACTAAATAGCACCGGAAGAACATATTATAATGATTCTGTTATACACAAACAGTCGGGTGTATATTTTCAAGCTCATCATCAAGTCTGTGCCCGGTTCAACTGTTAGCCCATTAACACCTAACATACTGTAAACCCGCTAAAAAGATATGTAAAAAAGGGCTCCGTTCCCTCTTTGGCCTAACTTTGGCCTAACTTTGGTCTCTCTTTTACTTGATTATCAGTATGTTTTAAGTGTGTCTATTGTTACTTAATCCTCAATGAACGGATATTGAACGGAAATTTTTAAAAATTGCGATTTTCACTGTTCATTGAACGAAGTACGAACGGAAGTGACAAAACCATCACAATTGGCAGAAATCATGAATACTTCCATAAAACAACACATATCATTGATTAATTGACAATTACAATAAGATACCAAAGATTTTATCGTTATGGAATAATACCTTCAGATGAGAACAAAAAATAATCATTTAACAGAATGAATAATTTCCTGACTTTGGCACGGGTATTATTAAGGGCGTGGCCAATTTTTCACCAGGGAGTTACCATACCCGACTTATTAAAAAAGCCGCAATTGCTTTAGGTCAGCAATAACGGCTTTTAAGTAACCGGTAAAATAGTTTTATTCTGTCACTTCAACTTGTGATTGATGCTTCACCTTATGGGGAGCATGCGGATGCCAGCCCACCAACCCGAGCATGATAAAAAATCCTACCAGATAGGCCAGAATTACATGCCATCCATTCTTCACATACCGGAACACCGACCTGCCTTCAGGAAACTTATTAGTCAGCGCTACCCCGGCCGATGAGCCAAACCAAATCATGGAGCCGCCAAATCCGACGGTATAAGCCAGCACCCCCCAGTCGTAACCACCCTGTTCAAGACACAGCTTGGTGAGCGGAATGTTATCAAACACCGCCGATACAAACCCCAGAGAAAAAGCACTCTGCCATGAAGCAGCAGGTAATTCGTCAACCGGCATAAGCGAAGCCGTAAGTACCAAAGAAGTAAGAAAAACCGTCCCCTGCCATGAATTCTGTAGTTCCTTCCAGTGTGCTTTCCTGAAAAAATTACCGGCCAGAATAGCCACCCAGACGCCTACGGCCGGGAAATCGAGAAGGGCATTGGCCAGGATGGCAAATACCAATATCATCGCAACAATCAGCAGTTTTCCATAATCAATGATAAGACCTGGCGTGGGATCAGCCTGAATAGGCTGATATTTATGCTGCTGAAGTGCTCCAAATACGCCAAAGATCAAAAAAGCTCCAATGGAGGCTATAAAGGCATGGGTGACATCGAGCGGATTCACACCATCAATCCACATAAGGGTTGTTGTTGTATCACCAACCACACTTCCGGCTCCTCCTGCATTGCTGGCAGCGATGATAGCAGCCAGAAATCCTATATGAACCCTTCCCTTATAGACAACAAGGGCAATTGTACCACCAATCATGGCAGCCGCGATGTTATCGAGGAAACTTGAAATAATCATGACCAGGAGCAGGAGTACCAGTCCTCCCTTCCAATCGTTGGGTAAATATTTGGGTAAAAACTCCGGTACGCGTGATTCCTCGAAGTACTTGGCAAGAATACCGAAGCCGAACAGCAAACCGATCAGGTTAATAAGGGTACGCCATTCACCTTCCGCTCCGGCACTTCCGATTATATGATCGATGAGAGAAAATTCAGGCGCAAAAATGAATTTGGAAATCAGAACCACTATAAGACCTGTCAGGGCCACGTACATGGTCTTATTATGAAATAATGCCACTCCAACCAATGTCAGAGCAAAGAGTATAAATTCAAGCTCAATTCCACCTACCGATGGCATAGCATTGGCAGCCATCAGGTTTGTAGAGCCCAACAAAAAGAGCGGAAGCACGAAAAGCGCTTTTCGAAAAACTTTGTAAGAAAACATAGATTTAGTTTGTTGAGAATAATCATTTCAGCACAATCCTCACTTACACAGGAGGATAAATAACCAAGGGACGATGTGACTGGTTTCAGAAACATCCGGCACAAGTGAGTGTTCAACACAGCAATGATTTCAGGGTAATCCAACGTGTTTCATCACCAAACAACTGTTTCATATCAGGTAATGAAGTAACCCCGGCGATAGGAGGAAAGAACAAAACACCATGAAGACTCACTTGTCGGGCAGCAACAGCGAGTCCCTTGCTCCGGACAGGGCGGAAGTCAAGGAAAACAACCACTGATAAATCAAGACAGCCGTTGTTCTCCAACGGCTCGCTATCGCTTTCAACAACCGAACCTGTCAGTACACTTTGATCATGGAACTGCATGCAGGTTATCGAAAAAGAAGACGGCAACACACCATCAGTTGTAATAGTTACAACCGCATCTCCTGATAATAAGAAGAGTAACACCAAAAATAAAGGAATCCACCGGAGTCGTCTGAACATGATAGCTCTAAAATGTTTCTCACGATAAACTAGCCGGCAAATGTAATAAGTTCCCACATTATTACAATAGTCTGAAAAAAGCCCGCTTAGATGCGTCTGCTTTATCCTTCAAGTGGTTGTACTGACAATCATCAGTCTCGAAACAAAAAATAATGACCGGGAAATATCACCTGTACGTGTTGAAATATATTAGCTTTGCATCAGGAAATAAATACACGATGTTGCCGGAATTCACAACATATCATACCCTCTACCACAACAACGGCAAGGGACTCTACGCCTGCTGGATATGCTAGGCTAATCCGTGACTGCCGCTGATTCGGCATTCATTCATGTTGTTTTTTGGTTCTCAAATCTTCCTCCTCTCTTAATAAATTCCCCCGCATGAAAGGTATCGTGTTCGATATCCGTCGTTACGCCGTGCATGATGGCCCGGGCATACGCACTACGGTCTTCCTGAAAGGCTGTCCGTTGCGTTGTTTCTGGTGCCACAATCCTGAGAGCCAGACATCGGCTATCGGAACCATTAACAAACGCCGTACACTGGATGGCAGTGTAGAATGGTTAGCCAGCACTGTTGGCAAAGAAATGACGGCAGATGAAGTGATGCGGGAAATCATCCGCGACAGGCTATATTTCGAAGAGAGCAAGGGCGGAGTCACCTTTTCGGGAGGAGAGCCGCTGATGCAACACGGTTTTCTGCTGGAGATGCTACAACAGTGCCACGAAGAAGGTATCAATACAGCAGTTGACACCAGTGGTTTTGCGACCAGTGAAGTATTCTCAAAAGTCGCAGCTACGACAGACCTCCTCCTGTTCGACATAAAATCAATTGACGACCAATGTCATTATGAGACAACAGGACAATCAAACCATGTAATCCTTAAAAATCTGGTATCGCTTGATGTACCGGGGCTAAGGCTTATCATCCGTATCCCGCTTATTCCAGGCGTCAACGATGGATTAAAATCGCTGACCGAAACAATCAATTTTCTTAAGACCATCAGACAGCCCGTCGAGCGTGTTGATTTCCTCCCTTTTCACAGGTTGGGTCAACACAAATACGAAGCACTCGGGCTGCAACCGTCTCCCAAACTACCCAACCAACAAGCCACCACCAATACCCGTGAAGCCCTTTCCCTGTTCTCAGCGGCAGGCTTCAGGGTAAAGGAAGGAGGATAAATTTTTCAAACCAAATCAGAAACACTGAATCATCATGATCACCGAACGTGTAAATAAACTCCGCCGTCAGAGTCTGGACGCCATCAATTGTATCAGCGCGGAAAGAGCGTTAATAGTTACCCGTTTTCACCAAAGTGATGCAGCGCGGGAAGTTTCGGCTCCCGTCAGAAGGGGCCGCTGCCTCATGTACCTGCTCAACAACAAAACAATCTGCATCAATCCGGGAGAGTTGATTGTCGGAGAACGGGGACCTGCACCAAAAGCAACCTCCACTTACCCCGAAGTGACACTTCACTCGCTCGAAGACCTCGACGTATTGCACAATCGCGCGAAAGTCTCCTTTAAATCAGATGAGGCCGTACGTGAGGCATATCGCGACGTCATTATCCCGTTCTGGCAGGGCAAGACACATCGTGATAAAATGATGGGAAACATGACCAGCGAATGGAAGGCAGCCTACGATGCAGGTATCTTCACCGAATTTCAGGAGCAACGGGCACCCGGGCACACGGTACTTGGAAAAAAGATGTGGAGCAAGGGGCTGCTCGACATCATCGACGACATCGAAAAAAGTCGTGCTTCGCTCGACTTTTTCAACGACCCGCAGGCCTTTGAAAAGCAGGAAGAACTCGCAGGCATGGAACTCGCTGCCAGTGCTTTGATTCGTTACAGCGAAAGGCATGCCGAAGAATTGGTGCAGCTGGCACAAGCAGAAACTGACGATAAGCGAAAGAAAGAACTTGAGCAGATGGCAGCAGTCTGCCGACGAGTTCCAGCCCATAAACCCGAAACCCTTCATGAAGCCCTTCAGCATTACTGGTTCATTCATCTGGGGGTGATCACCGAACTCAACCCCTGGGACTCATTTAATCCGGGACGACTCGATCAGCACCTCCTCCCCTTTTATCAGCAAGACCTTGCATCAGGGCGCCTCACGAAAGAAGAGGCCCGTGAACTGCTTCATTGTTTCTGGATTAAGTTCAATAACCATCCGGCGCCGCCCAAGATTGGCGTCACTGCACTCGAGAGCAACACCTATACCGATTTCTCACTCATCAACTTAGGTGGTGTAAAAGAGGACGGCTCTGACGCTGTAAACGAAATGACCTACCTGTTGCTCGAAGTAATTCAGGAAATGAGGCTGCTACAGCCAAGCAGCATGATACAGGTAAGCAAAAAAAACCCGGATCGTTTCATCCACAAAACACTCAATATTATCAGGACAGGATTTGGGCAACCCAGCATCTTCAACACCGATGCCATCGTTCAGGAACTGATGCGACAAGGAAAAACACCTGAAGATGCCCGTAACGGCGGGGCTTCGGGTTGTGTTGAAAGTGGTGCCTTTGGTACCGAAGCCTACATACTGACCGGTTATTTTAACCTGACAAAAATTTTTGAGTTAACCCTCCATGACGGCTTTGATCCCCGCACCGGAAGACAGGTTGGCCTTCACACAGGTGAGGCGGATAAATTCAGTACGTTTAACCTTATGATGGAGGCCTTTGAGAAACAGGTTAACTATTTCGTTGACATCAAGATCAGAGGCAACAATGTGATTGAAAAGCTCTTTGCCATTAACCTGCCGGTTCCTTTTCTTTCGCTGCTTATCGACGACTGCATAGCCAACGGGTGTGATTACAATGCCGGAGGCACCCGCTACAACAGTTCCTACATCCAGGGTGTTGGATTAGGTAGTCTGACCGACAGCCTGACCGCAATTAAACAACATGTTTATGATCAGCAGACAATTACGATGAAAGGAATGATCCAGGCGCTTGACAGTAATTTTCAGGATTATCAGGAACTCAGAAAAGAGTTGGTTTTCAATACTCCGAAATGGGGTAACGACGATGACACCGCCGACAGGCATGCCATCGGGATATTCAATCTCTTCTTCAAGGCTGTGGATGGAAGGCAATCACCACGTGGCGCTACTTACCGCATCAACATGCTGCCCACAACCTGCCATATCTATTTCGGTCAGGTAACAGGAGCTACCCCTGACGGAAGGTTGTCAGGCATCCCACTATCAGAAGGAATCAGTCCTGTACAGGGAGCCGACCATTGTGGTCCAACTGCCGTTTTAAAATCGGCGGCAAAGATTGATCACATCAAAACCGGAGGGACCTTGCTAAACCAGAAGTTCACTCCCTCATTCTTCGACGACAACGAAAGCTACGGCAAACTAACGGCACTCATCCGCAGCTACTTTCGGATGGACGGGCACCACATTCAGTTTAACGTAGTAAATGCCGATACACTGCGTGATGCACAAAAACATCCGGAGAAATACCGGGATCTTATTGTTCGTGTTGCAGGCTACAGCGATTACTTCAACGATCTGGGTGAAGACCTTCAGGATGAAATCATCCGAAGGACGGAACACAGCGATTGCTAATAGGGTGTTACATGAGGAGCTTTTACTTCAATGACGTGAGAAAAGCCCATATCCTACGGGGTTAATAGTCTCAGATATACATCGGCTAAACAATACACAGACCAGCGAAGAGATTGCTATGCTGAATTGCTGGTGTTATTTGCCATTGCCGGAGAATAATCAATCCGATGCCGTGATTCGTCAGGACAAAAGGCCAAAGATATTTTTAACTGTTTTAGCAAAGAAGCGTTTCATCGGCAGACAGCGAAAGGCAACAGATAGCTGAGCGAAATAAGAAATCAGTTTATTTTAACATGGTTCAATTGAATCACCTTTTTTACCTTTGCTCCTGACACCTGCCTTCACCATGGTTCACTCAATCCACAATAAACCAACCTCGTATCATGTATACTTCTAATCCCGGTTACCAATCTTCGCTTACACTTCCGGAAGTGTATAGCTTCACTGTAGCCGGGCAGCCCGTAATCATCACGACCCTGCCTGATTTAGTTAAAGCAGATCAGACAGAGATGGGAATCGCAACGGAACGGTTGGCAGACCTAGCAAAAGACCGACTGGACAAACTTCAATTAAGCCCAGATCAAACGATGCTTTTCACCAAAAGAAGTGGAGATAACAGCAGGATCATTGATCTTATAAATGAATCTTACGGACTGAACACAGGATTATCATTGGATGGTATGGCAGCTCTATCTGTCAGGCGTTATCTGCAAAGCGGCGCAACCAATGCAGGCAGCTACTCATACAACACACCAGCCGCTTCGATTCAATGTATGGTTACTCCATTGACAGGTTACGATTTCGAATGTAAACTCATGAACATCCCGGTTAAAACTGTGGCTACTGGTCAGGAGACAGGTGTTCCGGGTATAGGGCTGGTGAAATTTGACATTGTTTTTGCCGGTGAATTTTATCTTCTTACAGCAGCTGACACCTTGGGTATCACGTTAAGCCATGAAAAGACGATGCTGCGAAGGATGGAGGATTACGGCCAATGGATATTGCGGGCAGCCGCAATCAATCTGAAGCAGATAAACCCCTTTACAATGCAAGAGGCGATACCATCAGCCGTTGTTTTCACCGGAACAGATAACGCCTTTCCCATACAAGCCACTGCAACCCCTCAGGGAACCATTAACCACTCACCCGGCGCAGCAGCATCGTGTACAAGAGTCGCTTCCCTGGCCGCCCTTAAACAGCCCCGGGAAGCCACATTCATCATCAGGAGTCTGTTTGGATACCAATCGTTGGTCGCCATTACTGAAACGGATAACTCGTCCGGTTCTGATATTATAACCATGTCGGTAACCCTGAATGTCTCCCTGCTGCAAGCAGGGCATCTGTTCGGATAGTAAAAACGAAATAAATAACAACTCAAATACTACAGTATGAAAGCCAGACTTCTTCTTATGCTATTCCTCTCAAGCGCACTCACCGTTATCAGTGAGACGTTGCAGGAGCAACTGAACGCCCTACCCGGTGTAAAGGTTGAAACCAAAGCTGCTGCTCCCGGTTTCACCGAATCATACATCCTCACAATCACCCAGCCCCTCGATCATCGTCATCCTGAGAAAGGGACTTTCACACAACGGGCTTTCCTTTCGCATCGGGGTTTCAGCAAACCCATGGTGATGACCACTGAAGGATATTCGGCCGATTACGCCAACAATACCTTTTTTGAGGAAGAGCTGGCAAACATACTCCAAAGTAATCAACTGGTTGTAGAACACAGATACTTTTCAGGATCCAAACCCGAAGGGCAGCCATGGGATTACCTTACCGTTGAAAATGCAGCCGCTGACCATCATCATGTTATCGAATTGCTGAAAACCATCTATAAGGGCAAATGGATCACCACCGGCATCAGCAAAGGCGGCCAGACAGCCGTTTACCACCGCACGTTTTACCCCAACGATGCCGATGCTACAGTAGCATACGTAGCGCCCTACAATATCGCTCAGGAAGATCCCCGCGAAATCTGGTTCCTGAAACAGGTGGGCGATTCGATCACCCGTAGTAAGATCACCACTTTTCAGCGGAATGTATTGAAGCAACGTTCGGCGGTGCTTGACCTGTTAAAGAATCAGGCCGGGAAGCGTCAATACACATGGGCAATGAGTCCTGACAGTACGTTGGATTATATGGTACTGGAATACCCGTTCAGTTACTGGCAATGGTGCAATAAGCCTGAAAACATACCAGGAGCATCAGCCACACCCCGTGAGCTATACATGCATCTCACAGCCACGGTTGGCCTTGACAACTTCACCCACCCGGGGATGGATGGAACACAGGCTTTCTTCTATCAGGCCTACACTGAAATTGGTTATTATGGTTACGACACCACCGGCGTAGGTGATTTGCTCTCCATCAAAAACGGTTACATCAGCAACAGTATCATGGCCCCCAAAGGACCGCATTACAAGTTTAATCCCCTCACACTTCAGCGTGTGCGTGATTTCATTGCGCTGGAAGGTAACAACATCATCTATATATACGGGGGCAACGACCCTTGGTGTGCCTCAGCCGCCCTGCCGTCGACGGCGACCAATGCCCTTCGCATCATTGCACCGGGAGGCTGTCATGGAACACGAATCGGGACATTGAGCAGTGAACCAAAAAAGAAAGTTCTGGACACCCTGAATGATTGGCTGGGAAACAAAACTACTAATACAAAATAATAGAAACCACCCATGATAAATCACGACAGAGCTTCGAATGCCCTTCAAATGTTAAAATCAGGATATAACTGTGCCCAATCGGTATTGGGTACATTTGAAGAACTTATTTCAGAAGACAACCGGCAAGCCATCAACATCGCTTCTGGTTTCGGAGGTGGTATGGGCAGACTACAACTAACCTGTGGTGCTTTAACGGGTGCCTATATGGTCATTGGACTACATTGCAGTACGACTGTTACCGATGAAGCGACCCGCAAAGCGAAGGCACGGGAACTAATACAACAGATCACCCTGCAGTTCTCTGAAAAACACCACGCCACCTCCTGCAGTGAACTTTTAGGGCAAAACCTTAACACACAGGAAGGCCGCGAAGCGGTAGCCGATCAGGGGCTTACTGCCGCAGTATGTATCCCATGTGTATACGATGCCGTTGAATTACTTCAGCAAATGGGAATTGGCTGCTGAAAGGCCTGTGGATTGTATTTTACAGTCCCACAGAAGGCATGTGTAGATATTTCATTACTTTTGCACCCTCTTAACCAGCCGGCTGGTTTGTAGCAGTCGGTTTAAATACTTATATCTATGATTAACATCACGCTCCCCGACAAAAGCGTACGACAGTACCCCGAAGGCGTTACAGGTCTTGAAATCGCCCGTAGTATCAGCGAAGGACTTGCGCGCAATGTATTATCCATCAAAGTTAACGACGCGACATGGGATCTCACCCGCCCCATCACTACCGACGCCAACATCAGGTTGTTCACATGGGATAACGAAGAAGGGAAAGCCACCTTCTGGCATTCATCCGCCCATCTCATGGCCGAAGCCATCGAACATCTCTATCCCGGTACCAAATTCGGAATCGGACCCGATATTGAAAACGGGTTCTATTATGATATTGACTTTGGCGATCGACAGATATCATCGGATGATTTCAAAAAAATAGAAGATACCATGCTTCAGTTTGCCCGCGAAAAACAACAGTATGTTCGTCGGGAGGTATCGAAAGCCGAAGCACTCGAATATTTCAACAAGAAAGGCGATGAGTATAAACTTGAGCTTATCAGCGACCTTGCTGATGGAACCATCTCCTTCTATGAATCAGGACAGTTCACTGACCTTTGCCGTGGACCTCACCTGCCCGATACTTCAAGCATTAAGGCCATAAAATTACTAGCCACCGCAGGCGCATACTGGCGTGGTGATGAAAAGCGCAAGATGCTGACCCGTATCTACGGCATCACCTTCCCTAAGGCTAGTCAGCTTACCGAACACCTTGCTTTATTGGAAGAAGCCAAGAAACGCGACCACCGTAAGCTGGGTAAGGAACTCGAGCTCTTCACCTTCTCTCAGAAAGTCGGACAGGGATTGCCCATCTGGCTTCCTAAAGGAGCGGCCCTGAGAGAAAGACTTGAAAACTTCCTGAAATCGGTGCAGAAAAAGGCAGGTTACCAACAGGTTATCACACCGCACATTGGCAATGTAGAATTATACAAAACCTCGGGTCACTTCCAGAAATATGGAAAGGACTCGTTCCAACCGATCGCTACACCTGTAGAAGGCGAACAATACATGCTCAAGCCGATGAATTGTCCCCATCATTGCGAAATCTACAGTTACAAACCTCATAGTTACAAAGAGCTGCCCATCCGTCTGGCAGAATTTGGAACGGTTTACCGTTATGAGCAGAGTGGAGAACTACACGGACTAACCAGGGTAAGGAGCTTCACGCAAGACGATGCCCATATTTTCTGTCGTCCCGATCAATTGAAGACTGAGTTTATCGGTGTTATTGACATCGTGTTGCATATATTTAAGACACTCAATTTCGAGAATTTCATTACACAGATTTCAATCAGGGACGCCAAGAACACCGAGAAGTACATCGGGTCAGATGAGAACTGGGAAAAAGCAGAACGGGCCATCATCGAGGCCGTTCAGGAAAAAGGGCTCACAGCCACCATTGTCGAAGGAGAGGCAGCCTTTTATGGCCCGAAACTCGACTTCATGGTACGCGACGCGATAGGCCGTAAGTGGCAATTGGGAACCATTCAGGTTGACTATAATTTACCCGAACGCTTTGAGCTTGAATACATCGGTGCCGATAACCAAAAACACCGCCCCATCATGATTCACCGTGCTCCTTTCGGTTCAATGGAACGTTTTGTTGCCGTATTGCTTGAACACACTGCCGGCAAATTCCCGCTTTGGTTAACTCCAACCCAGGTGATGATTTTACCCATTAGTGAGAAGTTCATCGATTACGCCAAAAAAGTCCAGCAGATTCTTGAAGAAAATGAAGTCAGGGCACTGGTAGACGAGCGCAATGAAAAAACCGGCAAGAAAATTCGGGATGCTGAACTTCAGCGTATTCCATTCATGCTTATTGTTGGCGAGAAAGAAGAAGCCGAAGGAAATGTCTCCGTCCGTAAACAGGGAGAAGGAGACCTGGGGAGTCGCCCGACACTTGAATTTGCAGAAATGATTCGTGAAGATGTAAAAAAAATGACGAACTGATATTGCGAACGCATTAATTTTAATACCTTTGCAATCCCCAAAAAAAAATAAATGTTGTACAAACCTGATAGGAGGAAATTACAATAGCTGCACCAAATAACCGGCCTTCAAGGTTTCCCTCAAAGGGAAAAGAAGAGCCTTACAAAGTAAATGAGAAGATCAAAGCCCCGATGGTACGTGTTGTGGGTGAAGATTTCGAGCAAAGGATCGTCTCTGTAAAAGAGGCACTTGACATTGCCCGCAGCATGGATCTCGACTTAGTTGAGATCAGCGCTACTGCTAATCCACCCGTTTGCAAACTCATCGATTACAGCAAATTTCTGTATGAAATGAAACGCAAGCAGAAGGAATTAAAAGCCAAATCGGCCAAAATTGTGGTAAAAGAGATCAGACTTGGTCCCAATACCGATGACCACGATTTTGAATTCAAACTCAAACATGCAGCAAGTTTTCTTCAGGAAGGCGCCAAAGTAAAAGTGGAAGTGTTCTTCAGAGGACGTACCATCGTTTACAAAGATAAAGGCGAGATTATCATGCTGAAGTTTGCTCAGGCTCTTGCCGAGTATGGTAAGGTTGAAAGTCTGCCCAAACTGGAAGGGAAAAGGATGATTATGATTCTCTCTCCCAAGAAGCAAAGCGACAAATAAGAATGAAACCCATTAATTTAAATACTGCGAAGTAATGCCTAAGATGAAGACCAAATCCAGCGCCAAAAAAAGGTTCACCTTTACCGGCACTGGTAAGATCAAGAGGGCTCATGCTTACAAAAGCCACATCCTCACGAAAAAATCAACCAAGCGGAAACGTAATCTTACGTATTCAGCCATCGTTGAGAAAGCCGATGTTGCCAACGTTAAACGCATGTTAGCCTGTTAACAAATCAAATTATTAACCTTACTTTCAGCATGCAAGATCCCGTATAGACGGGGCGCTGAAGTGAAAAACACTGAATTATGCCAAGATCAGTAAATGCAGTAGCCTCAAGGGCACGCCGCAAAAAAATCCTTAGCCTCACCAGGGGACAGTTTGGTCGTCGTAAAAACGTTTGGACGGTAGCCAAAAACTCATGGGAAAAAGGTCAGCAGTACGCTTACCGCGACCGTAAAGCCAAAAAGAGAAGTTTCCGCGCACTGTGGATCACCCGTATCAACGCAGGTGTTCGTCAGTTCGGAATGTCGTATTCCGTTTTCATGGGAAAACTCCATGATGCAGGAATCGAACTCAACCGTAAGGTATTGGCCGACATCGCCATGAACAACCCTGAAGCATTCAAGGCCGTTGTTGATAAAGTAAAATAGCCTTTTGCTAATACGTATCAAAAAGGCCTCCGTCATGCGGAGGCCTTTTTTTCTTTTTGTATAACTTCGCTCCATAATCTATAGAATGCATGACGATCTCAGAACGCTACAACAACATCATCGACTGGTTCAGCCATCACATGCCACAACCCGAAACGGAGTTACAGTATCACGACCCCTTTCAGTTGCTTGTGGCAGTGATCCTTTCGGCTCAATGTACCGACAAACGGGTAAACATCATTACACCGGCATTTTTCAAACAGTTCCCCAACGCAGAAAAATTGGCAAAAGCCACACAGGAAGAAGTTTTTAACCTGATCAAATCATGCTCCTATCCAAATAACAAAGCAGTGAACTTGCTGGGTATGGGCAAAATGCTTACCGAAAAATTCAATGGAATTGTCCCCCCGACAATTGAAGAATTGACGCAGCTTCCGGGCGTCGGACGCAAAACAGCAAATGTGATCGCATCGGTGGTATTCAACAAGCCAGCTATGGCAGTCGATACTCATGTTTTCAGGGTTTCGGCGCGTATCGGATTAACCCGTGGTGCTAAAACACCGCTCGAAACAGAGAGGCAACTGGTAAAACACATCCCCGCGGAATTGATTCCCAAAGCCCACCACTGGCTCATATTGCATGGCAGGTATGTTTGTCAGGCCAGAAAGCCTAAATGTAACGAATGCGGCATCAGTGCCTTGTGCAGGCATTTTGCCGCAGAAACCAACAAAGAGAAAGATTCATTACAGCGCTAGGAGGTGACGGGCTATCGCAGCAGTATCCTGAGCTGAAGGTGTGATATAAACAACACTTTCTGGATTTCGTGCGGATAAGCCTCCCGCATAGGTTTTATCGTAATAATCAAGCGAAAGCCGCGCAACCTCATGCAGATCACCAACAGCCAATGCCTCAAGCGCGATCTTTAGCTTATCACCACCAAGCCTTTTCCCAATTTTAACCAGTGCCTCTTTCAACAGGATTATGTCTATAGATCCGTACATCCCGACCAGTCTTTCAACCCTTTCAGTCCTTGAAGCACCTGTCACATAGGTTCGGACCTGTTGCATCTGATTATAGAATTCTCTTGGAATAAAACAGTTGCCGATGGAAAGGCTCTCATCTTCAACCCAAATAACCTGATCTCTGTTAAAGGTTGATAACCTGTAATAAAGCAGGTTCTCGAAATGCTCGGTACCAGGCTGGGGTTCCATACCCAAACCACCGAAAACAGAACCACGATGGTTGGCCAGCGCTTCAAGATCAAGCACCTGAGCACCAAGCACACTCATATGCCGGAGTATCTCTGTCTTACCTGAACCTGTAGGGCCTGCTATCACCCTGAGGTTATATGCAAGTCCGAATGATCCCTGAACTTCAAGTCTGAAAGCCTTGTAACCCCCTTGCAGTCGATTGGTGGAATACCCAATCAGGTTAAACAACCATTCCATGGCAGCGCTCCGCAGACCACCCCGCCAGCAGTAAAGACTGACAATTGATCCGGCAGGAGCATGTTTCATCAGTTGCCGGCATCGAAGAGTCAACTCAGGTCCAATTAAATCCAATCCTAACAAAATGGCAGCTTGTTGCCCTTTACGGGCATATTCGGTGCCAACCCTGGCCCGTTGTTCATCGCTGAAAATTGGAATATTGATTGCCCCCGGGATGTGTCCCCGCAGAAACTCCTGCGGCGCCCGTACATCCACTAAAGGATTATTGGCAGATGCCTTAAGAAAAGTGATGACTGGCAATGGTTCGTTTGGCATGGGTCTATAATCTCCTGCAAAGGTAGTAAATGACCTCTGAAAGCAGCATTAAAAAAGGGGGACTCCTGCACTGCAGAAACCACCCTGAATCTTATAATACATTTAACAATAAATACTACTTGCCGCCGGTAAGAATCATCAGCGACCCCTGGTAGGTTTCATCGCCAAATCGGCCATAACATTTCAAAACATAGAAGTAAGTACCATCGGCATGACCGCCGCCATCCCAATCGTTTTGATAATCTGTCGATTCATAGACCTTCCTTCCGTTACGGTCGTACACCAGTAATTCCATCCGATCATAAAAATCACTGAGAGGCCATTCCTCGAGATCTGCCTTTTTACTTCCATGAATGGTAAACAACTCATTTTGTCCGTCACCATTGGGAGTAAATACATTAAACACTTCCGGCTCGGGTTTATCTATCTGAACTTCTTTATAAACACTTGTGTCGCACCCATCGTTGCTGATGGCCCAGAGTTTAATCATATAACTCGTCGTACCAGCCTCCAGAACAGTAAATGCTGTCTTGAATGTATGCAAGGGATCTGTTTCAACCGACCTCGAACTATCTGGTTCGCCGAAATCCCATTGCCAGTTGGGTATCGAATTATCGATCAGATTAATGGAATCGATGTTTGAATAAAATTGAACATCTGGTTTCTGAACAATCACATAAGGTACAGCCTCCTCGGTTGATAACCTGATCGCCGGAGCAGGCTTTACCTTCACCTGAAAAGTAGTATCAAACCGGCACCACTTGCTGTCGTATATCGTCAGCTTGTTTGGGCCACCCTTTAGTCCCAGCACAATAGTATCAACACCAGGATTCAGAAATCCACCATGCCAGTCGTATATAAATGGAGGCGATCCGTAAGTTACCGAGACAGAATAGCGTCCCTTTTTCTCCTTGACACATCCCTCCATGATCTGGGTCAGGGTGTACCTGATATATTTGGAATTAATCAAAACATTGGCATCAACAAATTCGGAAATAACCAGTTGCTGTTCCGCATCACGAAGTGCCGAAGTACCTTCCCAAATGATAGCAGGATTACCCGGGTTAAGCACCGTAAACTGAAGTTTAAACATGACAGCCTCGGAGCCTATGGTTAAGGCTCTGACAGAATCCCAGGTAAGCTTAACGACAGAAGACGATATCAAATCGGTCTGGAAATGTCTATCCAGAAAATTCATAGCATAAAAGACACTATCGAACCGCATACGCGAATCATCAAAATGAACCAAAAGCTCAAAGCTGTTAACACCAATTACCCTGGTGCCGGTAATGGAAATTTGTACGGTATCGGGACTACAGGCAGTATCGCTGATGAGTTTGATGACAGGTTGAGCTTGGATCTGTGTCAGGCTCAATGCAGTAATGAACCAAACTACCGCCGCTTTAAAAGATATTTTCGAAAACTTCATTTGACCGTAAGTATTAGCTTGAGTTACCATACCCTAAGCGGGCACTAAATTATGAAAATTACCGGCGCGAACATCAACCGGCTTTTATTTGGCGATTAAAAACCTCCGGTTGACAACATTACAAGGGTACAACCCCAGATCACCTCAACACCTGCTTCCTCCAATTTCTTCCTCAAGGGTATGTTTTCGGTTCCTGGATTGAAAATTATCCTTTTCACATTACCACCCGTAAGCCATCGCTCATACATATCCTGATGGCCGGGGCTGAGGTAAACGGTTGCCGTATGCGCCTTTGTATCAGGCGACATGCTCCCGAAGATCTCAACATCCCCAATCATGCCCGATGTGCTACCGATGGCAACAACATGATAGCCATTGCCGGCCAGTTCTTTAACCGCAGCATAAGAATACCTGAATGGTTTAGAGCTGGCTCCTAACACAACAATCGTTTCGCCTGAGGGTGTTCTCATAAAACTATACAACTTGTTATAAAAAGATACAACGTTTCTGGTGGAAAGGAATTGTATTGAACCCGCAATTAACTCAGGTGAGCATAGCCAATTATCAGGCTATAACCCCTTGGCGGGTAAAATGGTTTCCTTATCTTTGCCGGCAAACACTCCAAAAAATTACTTATGTTCTACCTGATGATCCTGGTTTTTATTTTAGGCTATACAGCTATCGCGCTGGAGCACCCGCTCAAAGTCAACAAATCAGCCTCTGCTCTGTTATTGGCGGTGGTTCTTTGGGTCTTACTCATGTTTGGCGGAAAAGAATTACTCGTCAGCACTGAAGCATTTACAAAATACCTTTCTGAAGTCCCGGGCGGCACTTTTGCCGATTGGCTTTCTCACCACGCCTTACTTGAACATCTGGGTGAGGTCAGCGAAATTATTTTCTTCCTGATGGGAGCAATGACTATCGTTGAACTGGTTGATTCACATGAAGGCTTCAGAATCATCACCGACAAGATAAAGACCACCAAAAAGGTCAAGCTGCTTTGGGTGACCAGTATAATCACCTTTTTCATGTCAGCCGCGCTCGACAACCTCACCACGTCGATTGTAATGGTTGCACTGTTGCGTAAACTTATTGCTGACCGTCACGACCGCTGGTTTTATGCCGGGATGGTTATCGTTGCTGCCAATGCCGGTGGAGCATGGAGCCCGATAGGTGATGTGACCACCATCATGCTTTGGATTGGAGGCCATGTGACCACTGTAAATATTATGCTTAAAACCTTCCTCCCCAGTCTGGTAAGTATGCTGGTTCCTCTGGCAATCCTTTCCTTTACCATGAAAGGAACTGTTTCAAGACCAAAAGCGGATAAGGCGCATGGACATGGAACTCAATCAACTACTTTAGAAAGAAACTTTCTGTTCTTCCTGGGTATTGGACTACTTCTCTTCGTTCCTGTATTCAAGACGGTTACCCACCTTCCCCCTTATCTGGGCATGTTATTTGGACTCGGGATATTGTGGCTGACCACTGAATTGCTTCACAAATCCAAAAACGATGAAGATAAAGCTCATCTCACGATCGTTGGGGTTTTACGGAAAATTGATGTTCCAAGTATCCTGTTCTTCCTCGGTATTTTAATTGCAGTGGCTGCACTTCAGGTCGCCGGGCACCTGACCCTGTTATCGGGCTACCTGAATGACAATGTAGGTAACCTCTATGTCATCAATCTTATAATTGGCATATTGTCAAGCATCGTAGATAACGTCCCGTTGGTAGCAGGTGCTATGGGAATGTATGCCGGCAGTTTTCCTGCAGACCATTACTTTTGGGAGTTTCTGGCCTATTGTGCCGGGACGGGTGGCAGCATCCTGATCATTGGGTCGGCAGCCGGCGTAGCCGTTATGGGAATGGAAAAGATCGACTTTATATGGTATCTTAAAAAAGTGAGTCTACTGGCTTTGATTGGCTATTTTGCGGGTGGTCTTGTTTACATTGCTCAGGAAGAATCAGGCATTCTCCATATCGAACCTCAACAAATAAGTTCAATTGACATGACCAACCGGCAGACCATCCGGGATTACCTTACATCAGTAGAATTTACCACCAAACAAGACTCAGGCACGATAACCAGGCACTTCTTTGAATTCACAGAGAATGGCGAGACGTTTACCGGCGTTAAAAACAATATAAGCAGTTCAGAAGGGAAAAGCGAATCAATTAACATGATTCCCGCTTCCATGAAAATTGAACCAATAGGTGACAAAGTGAAACTGGAAATCCAGGGCATTACCTATTACCTTACCGGCGACCGCAAACTCTTTGAGGAGGATACTGCCGCCGTCAATGGGATAGGCTTTGAATGGGATAGCTCATTGGAAGGACATTAGTCGGGCATAAAATCATCAAATTGAAAGCTTCGCTTCCCACCTCCTTCTGAAATAAAAACCGTTTAACAAAAATGCCGGATCATCCTCCGGCATTTTTTATTGCAACGATTATCGGGCTATCAGAGCGATTCTTTACCTTTATAGCTTCAATTGAATCAAACATGACCGAACTCCTCTATCAACTCTTTCAACAACATCCTGTCATCTGTACAGATTCCCGTAGTGTTACACCAGGATCATTGTTCTTCGCCCTTCGTGGAGATAATTTCGACGGAAACCGCTATGCACTGAAGGCAATCGAAGCCGGTGCAATATGTGCAGTAGTCGATGATCCGCAGTATTCAGCCGACCACAAGTGTCTGTTGGTAGATAATGTACTGTCGGAGCTACAGCAGCTTGCCCGCTATCACAGGTTGCATCTCTCCATCCCCTTTATCGGAATCACAGGTTCGAACGGAAAGACAACCACCAAGGAACTGATAGCGGCAGTGCTGTCGCAACGCTTCAAGACCTGTTACACCCGTGGAAACCTGAACAACCACATCGGCGTTCCATTAACATTGCTTTCAGTCACTACAGAACATGAGATGGCCGTTGTAGAAATGGGAGCCAATCATCAGGGTGAAATTGCCCAACTCTGCGCCATTGCCGAACCCGATTATGGACTTATCACCAACATCGGGAGGGCTCATCTGGGGGGATTTGGTGGATTTGAAGGAGTGGTAAAAGCCAAAACAGAGTTATACAATCACCTGAAGGCCTTCCGCGGAAATGCCTTTGTAAATACAGATAACCCGCTGTTGATCACACATGCGGAAGGCTTAAACCAAATTACCTACGGAGCATCAGCCGGCGCGACCTTCAATGGACGGATTCTCAACGAGGGGCCAAAGCTGGCGTTCGCATTCACTCACATGGAGCAGGAATACCCCGTCAGAACGCAACTTATAGGTCACTACAATTTCGACAATGTGATGGCTGCAGTTGCCGTGGGACTAACATTTGGGATTAAGCCCGAAAATGTTGTAAAAGCAATTGAAAGCTATACACCCTCAAATCACCGGTCGCAATGGATCACCACCAAAACCAATCAGGTGGTCATGGATGCCTACAATGCCAATCCATCGAGCATGGAAGCAGCACTGGACGTTTTTGCTGCTATCGCAACCGACAGGCCACGGGTACTGATTCTTGGTGGTATGCGTGAACTGGGTGATGAATCAGATCAAGAGCATCACCGGATACTCGAAAAAGTACTGGCCATGTTGCCTGACCGCGTACTTCTGGTAGGGGACGAATTTAAAGGGATGCACAACGATTGGTTTGCTGACACAGAAACGTTGGCTGTAGCACTCGAAGAATCACCCATCAGCAATGCCCTTATCCTGATTAAAGGATCGCACGGGAACCACCTTGAAACAATCCTGCCCTTATTATGACGCAAAAACCCGTCAGCGTACTGGGGCTGATGTCGGGCTCTTCAATGGATGGACTCGACATAGCCTGTTGCCGCTTCTGGTATGATCAGCGGTGGCATTTCAAGATAGAAGCTGCCGAAACACTTCCCTACCCTGAAGGATGGGCAGCCGAAATTACCCTCCTGATGCAGGGTACTGCCGCTGAACTTGCCCGACGGCATGCTTCCTATGGTCTGGAAACGGGAAAGATGGCGAAGAAATTCATCAGCCAACATCGCGTAAACCCGTCCTTCATTGCATCGCATGGACATACCATCTTTCATGACCCTCAACACGGATATACCTTTCAAATTGGCTCTGGCGCCTCATTGGCAGCTGTTACAGGATTGCCGGTGGTTTGCGATTTCCGGTCAACCGATGTAGCACTGGGTGGTCAGGGAGCACCACTCGTCCCCATCGGGGATGAATGGCTCTTCGGACATTACACGGTATGCCTTAACATCGGAGGAATTGCCAACCTATCTTTAAGGATGGCCGGCCAACGACTTGCATGGGATATCTGTCCCGCCAATATGGCACTGAACATGGCAGCCGGCTGGCTGGGGCTTCCGATGGACAAGGATGGAGCCATTGCCCGCAACGGCAAAGAGATTCCGGGACTAGCCGCTCAACTGTCAAATCTGCACTGGTTCGCCTTAGCCCCTCCAAAATCGCTGGGAAGGGAATGGTTTACCGACCATTTTCTACCATTAATAACTCCCTGGCAAACACAACCCGAAGATTTATTGCACACCCTGACACGATGGATTGCACGGACCATTGCTGCGGCATTCCCCGGCAAAGATTTCGGGACTGTTCTTACAACAGGTGGCGGCGCACTAAACAGCTTCCTCATGGAGGAAATCAGGTCACACACGCAACTCACCGTCGAAATACCCGCCCGTCAGATCATCGACTTCAAAGAAGCATTGATTTTCGCCTTTCTGGGCCTCCTGAGAATGGAGCATCGAAACAACATAATAGCCGATGTAACAGGAGCCATCAGGGCATCCTGTGGCGGAGCTGTCTACCTGCCATAAAAATTTTCAGCACTCAGGCAACTTTAAACTAAAATTGCAGTCTTTAAGGCAACATAAGCTTCACAACATTTTAGTTTAACAGACATCCAAATTTGCTGCATGCGCCCTGCTAACCACGAAGCAGGGCGTTTTTTATTTTATTTCCCGGTCGAAACAATTGATAAAGTTTTTTTAATAAAACTAATAAACCGAGATAAGCCATTTCTTCCCTCATTATTATCCTGTTCGGTAATCAGCTTGTTTTCATGTGTGAATCATAGCTAAACAACAGGCCATTGAAGCACTTTTCATGTGGCTGTTTCCCGACTTTTATTAACCATTAAGCCATCAGCATTTGCCTGAGGCAGCCGGCATGCAGAATTCCGGGCAAGAAGCATAATTCGCACAGGCTAACTTTTCTTTTAACGATAAGAAGCTGTTCTGTTCTTTTTAATACATGAGTTAAATCATAGTCATACTGCATTTGAAACCGCTTCATAGTTGCTTCGTTCCCGTTTCGTGAAAACACGAAGCGCCTTCGAAGCTACTTCGAAGCGACAACGAACCGGCGCTATGTTTAACTACTGTTTGTCAGTACTTTTCGTGTTTTGTGGTTTGTAGTAGAAAAATGTGGTTTTTTCCCATGTGGATTCAATCCAACAAATAATGCAACCGATGAAACAATCGTGATCCGAATACTCACGATGGTATGATCATTACAAAGAAGAACATCAATACTTCTCTTGGGGATTCATCAGAAAAGAACATTTTTCAAATAGTTTAAATTACAGGCAACCAAAATATATTATCGTAGTCTGTATATTTAATACAACCAAGTTGATATATACGAAACGATCTTCAGAAAATGAAACACCTGCTATTTCTCCTGACATACTTTTTAATATCCCTCTCCTTAAATGCACAAAGTATCCTCTGGATCGGAAATGGAAATTACGAGACCGAATACCCTCTCTACACAACTTATGGAGCTCAAAAAGCAACTACTGTTTTAATCAAAAAAGAAGAATTAATAGCCGGAGGCGGAACACCCGGTTATGTGACTGAAATCAGGTTATTTCTTTCAACCCCTGCCAGCACAAACATCACTTTGTCAGTTGAAATTGGGAATACAGATGCAACAACGGCTGCATCCGCAGATTTTTCATCCGAAAGCAAAACCGCAGTTAAAACAATTTTGATGGGTTCACTGGGAGAGATAACCATACCAATCAATGGCAGCTTTTACTGGAATGGCAGTAAAAACCTGTTGGTTAATTTTTGTCCGCATGTTGAAACCGATGGTGCAACCAGCATGGTCAAAGCATCACTTATTTCAGGCCGGACAGCGAAACCAGTATCCAATAATTGCCTACCAGGAGGAACAGCGTTGTTAAACTACAGGCCAAACATTGGAATCTTATTGGGACACAGCTCTTTCTCAGGAATCGTTTATGACTCTGTTACACAAGAGCCTATACATGGTGCCAGAATCTTCTTTCCCGGAACCGTAAGTAACCCATCTGTTTCAGAATGGACAATTCCCAACGGGACATTCTCATTCGAAAATATACCAGCCGGTCAGAACGTGGTGCGGATTCAAAAGCCAGGTTATCAGGATATGACCATTAGCCTGAATTTCCCCAATGGACAGCCTTTAGCTCGTAACTTCGCCATGCTGGAATCACTCCCCCCGAGCCAATATGGATATGCCGTTCTGTCTCCGGATCAGACAGAGGTTATCATAAAGTGGAAATTACCTATAAAAAAAATCGAATACATTCACGATGATGGTACCGCTGAATCATATATAACAATGGAGCAGGGGAAACGATATGCCGTTTTTTTCGACAGCCTCCCTTCCAATGAGAAGCTCTTCCCGTGCGATATTAGCATTTATAATAATGATAACAGTATCATGGGCTGTTATGTATACCAGATGCCTATTGATAGATCAACTGGTTTACCTGCTACTCCTGTTGATTCAATGGAAATTTGGACAATGAGTACAGAAAAATGGCAACTATATAATCTGTTTTTACCCAATAAAATGTTCGATGGAAACTTTTGTATAGCCTTAGGTTCGCCTTTAATTAACAGCACAAAAATCGGGGTGGATCAATCATCGAGTGGCAGAAGCTATATCTATGACGCTGTTAATGGCTGGCAACCCTATACCGGAGGAAATTTTCTCATACGGGCAACTTGCGAGACAAACGAAATAAATCCGATAATTGGAGGAAAAGAGGCCGTTGGTCCTGTTAGTTACGAATTTTTCAGAGTAAAGCAGGGTGATGAACCGCAACCCGCGCTTTTTACTTTTCTTGGGGAGTCGGATAGTTTAGTATTCGCCGATACCAATTGGCCACAGCTTCCTGACAATGGCTATCGTTGGGCAAACAGAGTAGTGTACTCCATGAACAGAAAATCAGAATTCTACTTTTCACCGGTTGTGGGTAAAAATTGGGTAGACTCGGTTACTTTTATATTCAACCGCGATTGTACTGGTGATACTTCGAGATTTGACATAGTCCTTATTAACTATCTATATGATTCAGTTTATATTCTTAGTTCAACAGGTAACCAGCTCACATTCCCTGCGGTCTGGAATGGCAGATACCAACTGAAAGTTTATAGTCCAAACTATGGTTTGATAGTTGATACAATAACAATTTACAATGATACTATTGTCAGCCTCTTCCCTCAATTACTAACTCCTTCACCCGGAGAGCTAAAAATTGACACCACCACTGCCCGATTAGCCTGGAGAATTCAGCCAATTTATCTGGATACATTATTGCAGGTAAACTTTAATGAAGGAACCTGGCCAGCTTCCTGCGTAAACCATGGGGCAAACTGGGGCGTTGAACAATCGGGACAAGACTCACTTTCTGCCAGATTTAGCTGGTCGCCTCAACTCACAAATTATGAATCAAGGATTAGATTCGCAACCGGTCAAGTAATTAATCCATTATCAAATAAAATTAGAATTAGATTTGACTTAAAACTTGATAATTATGCGACAACAAATGAGAATACAATGGCGGTAGAAATAAACGGGTACTCTTCTTCGCCCTTGTGTACTTATTCGAACCTAAATGGCAGTTTTGATTGGCGTCATGAAAGTATAATCGTCGATTATGGTTACCAACCTGAATATCTCTCATTTGTAGCCAGAGGTGTTAACAGCAATGACATAAATTACTGGTACATCGACAATATATTAATTGATGCTTTTTATGTTGACCCATCACCCTGTTTCGAGGGTTACAATGTTTCTCTCGACGGCAATTATATTCTTACTACTCAGGATACCACCTGTTTACTCCCGTCATCGTTGCTTGCTTATGGGACAGAACATATTGCCACAGTTTGTGCCATGTATCCTGGTGATTCAGCCTGCGCGTCACTTACATTCGCTTCAGGGTACCTGCCTCCGGTTGATGACGCATGGGCGACCGCGACAGAGGGGACGGGGTATGTGGGATGGGTTCCACCACCCCTCCCTTCAGGTACGATACTTAACAAACTTGGATATGAAGTGGTTCGGAATGATTCGCTAATCTCGTTTGCAGAACAGTCTGCCATTGGTTACACCGATGAAGGCATACCAGATACTGCTCTTATCTATGGTGTTACAGTTTGCTATAACACCTTTCCAGGAGGTGACACACTCAGATCGCGCATGGTTCTCTGTGACACCGTTCAGAATTCCGATGCAATGATGATCCCATTTAATGAGGATTGGTCTGCCATGTCGTTCGAAGATAACAACTGGATATTTGATCCTTCTCAGGGAAACTGGTCAATCACACCAACTTCCGGCAAGAGCGGGTTCTGTGCTGCCTTCAACGGCACGCCTGTTTTCAGCGAATACAGCTATGCAATGTTAAGCCCTTACTTCTCAGCTTCCTTATTCGATTGTGCCGACATTCTTCTTTCTTTCGACCTAAAGCTCCTATGCAACGGAACTTCCGAAAACCACTTTGATGTTGATATCTTTGCTGGTGGCCAATGGATACCACTTCATCAGTATCAGGCACAGGAGTCGTTTGAATGGACACCTGTTTCTACTGATATAACCCTCTGGAATAGTGAGCCGTTTCGTCTAAGATTCAAGGCATGGGGTAATAACTCGTCCTTATTGGGTTCATGGATGATGGACAACATCAGAATAGATCCGGTTTGCAAGGCGCCTATAGGACTTACCTTAAACCAGGCGACTGAGGGTATAACGCTTAACTGGGAAGCCCCCGACTGCCTTACCAGCAAAACTGTCCCCTTATTTATCCGCCCATGGAATGGTATTCCGACAGATGTCAGAGTGAATGAGGCCAGTCTCTCTTTTGTTTCGGCCAGTGGGAACGGACTCGCATCGTTAAAAATTTATAATGCCGGCAGGCTTAAAAGCGAGAACTATTCTTTCATTGTATCTTCTTCAGAAGGCCTTAACTTAATGGATACAGTTAATATTACAGCCCCTGTAGCTGAGGGATGGATTGAGATAAGCCCTTCCCGCGGTCTGGACTGGCCAGTTGATGGCAAATTGGCTCTAAGAGCCATCCCTGCGGGAGAGACAACGGGTTTGCTGACCCTGTCATCCGATTCCAATGCCATCATACTGGCAGGGCTTTCTGATGTGAACACATTTCCAGATGCTGGTTTACTATGGAGTTCGCCCGATGATGATTCACGCTCAGTGAATGGTTACCAGATATACCGTGACGGAGTATTTCTGAACTCCTCACCAGTTGCAGACACCTTCTATATTGACATCCCCGGGTTTGACCTGATTCATTATTACACGGTTTCTGCGATTCACGGAGGAAATTGCGAATCTGCCATGAGTAACGAAGTTCAAAGCGACATTACAATCGGGCAACAGGAAGAGGATGGCGCCTGTCTTTTCACAGTAGGTCCCAATCCGGCAAATCAATATGCCGAAATAGCATGGCATATAGCAAAAGAAGACAAAGGCAGGTTGAGTTTGATAACTGCACTGGGTAATGAGGTATTCTTCACCGAACTCGGACACTCATCGGGTAGATTGAAGTTAAATACATCAACAATATCTTCAGGAGTTTACCTCCTGAGACTTAAAACAAGCACAGGAACAACCCTGATCCGAAAACTTACCATTGCACGGTAAGGACAGGTGTGATTCAGCAAGCCCGCTCCGCAGATTATACCTGCGGAGCGTTTTTATTGTTGACAACCGGATGATTAAGTGAAGAAGCGGGGAATCCTAACCCTTCAATTCTTCTTCTCCGAAGTGAGAAAGGTGTAGCATTCAGGGCGCCTGCTTTCTTTAAGAGTATTTCTCGGAGTAATATTCTTGTTACGGCTAAAGGTGAGATCAATCGCCTGATTTCCAACAAACGGATCCTCCAGTGGTCCTTTAACCAGGGTTTCCCCCAGCGGAGAGACAAGTACCGAACCACCGGTAAAGTGCAGATCACGTTCACTTCCGATACGGTTGGCAGTCGCCACATAAAACCGGTTACACAGGGCATGTACGGCCACAGCCTGCTGACAGAAAGGTAAGACAAGGTTTGAAGGATGCGCCACCAGATCAACTCCTTTAAGTGCCAGTATACGCCAGACTTCAGGGAACATCCAATCGAAGCATACCAGCATTCCCAATTTTATTCCGGCAATTTCAAAAACAGGCAATCCAGTGTCACCAGGTTCAAAAAGATCTGCTTCATTCCAGAAGAGGTGCATTTTACGATACTTTCCAATGAATCCTGAAGGCCCCACCAAGATGGCTGTATTGAACAACCTGTCACCATCTCTTTCGTTAAAACCCGAAACAATAAAATAGTTTCCGTCGGCAGCACGAGATGTTAAAAACCTGATGTACACAGAATCATAAACCGTCTCAGCGCATTGAAAAGCTTCGTTCCTGTCGGAAAAAGCATAGCCGCTTGAGGCAAGTTCAGGTAATACAACGACATCAGCCTTCACTTTATTAAGCAGCAAACCAATCCTGCTGATGTTTGCTTCAATATTACCCAAAAGCGGAGCAAACTGTACCAAAGCCACTACAGGCATTTGGGTATCAACTCCTGATAATTTCAAATTCTCCATTGGTATCAATTCGAATAATGGTAGAAGGAAAAGTAGCTTTCAGATCATCACGTCCATGCGCTACGGTATAATCAACAGCCAGGATAACCTCTTCCGGGATCGCTTGAAAAGAAGCCGGGGAAGGCAAGCCCGAGACATTGGCCGATGTAGAGGTAATTGGCTTGCCAAATTGAGCAATCATACCTCTACAGAATACATTGCGTACGATACGGATGGCAATACTACCATCGGGCGCTATAAGATTTTTAGGCAGGTTCCGTGCGTCAGGGTATATGATAGTCAGTGGTCTGTCATATTGTTCGATCAAATCGTGCACAATCGCAGGCACCGATTGAACGTAATGAGTTAACATCTCTTCACCGTCAACCAGAATAATGAGACTTTTACCTTCATTACGTTTCTTGATCGTATAGATTTTCTCAACAGCTTTGCTGTTGGTGGCATCGCAACCAAGTCCCCAGATGGTATCGGTAGGATATAAAATCACGCCACCCTTTCGTAAAGCATCAACCGACTGATCAAGGTCGGCATTGATCAGTTCCTCATTCATTGTTTAGTCTGCTTAGTAATTTATTTATATCAATCGTTGTTGCACATTTAAAATGCTTTTCCGGACACTCCTTGTATCCGTGTAGCCCGCATGGACGGCAAGCCAGCGATTCACTTGTCTCAATGACCGATGAGTTATCACTTCGCGGGCCGAATCCAAAATGAGGAACAGTACTACAATAAACAGCAGTAACAGGAGCATTCATAGCAGAGGCCAGATGCATCGGAGCCGAGTCATTTACATAATTCATAACGGCATCACGCATAAGCGCGGCTGTATCCATTAGTGACAGCTTGCCAGCGAGGTTTAGTACATGATGCCCGCCAACACTTGTAACAATGGAATCACACAACAAAACGTCGTCCTTACTCCCCAACAATAAAACCTGATAATCTGTCACCTGTTTAAGAAACCCGCTCCATTTTACGGCGGGAAACTGTTTGGTAACCCACAAAGAGGCGGGAGCTACCGTCAGATATGAATGAGTCTTATATTGCGAAACTTTTGCAAAGGAATCCGCAGGAGGATATAGCTGCATAGGTGTAGTTCCCTCAGGTACCAGGCCTGATAGCAAAGATAGATTACGATCCACCTCATGCCTGCCATCCAAATAGTGTGGAAAACGCTTTGAAAAGAAGACCGAAAAAGGATTTTTACTGAAGCCTCTGGTATGTACTGCACGACTGAACGCGGTAAGAAAACCGGAGGATGCAAACCGCTGAAGGTTTATAATCAAGTCGTAGCGCTCCTGTTGAATAAAACGGAGCAACTCCAGCAGGTTTCTGTATTTATCATTCTGCTTATTCCATACTAAAACATGCCGCAGAAAGGGGTGTGCAGTAAAAAGACGGTCATTCCCCTTTTTCACCAAGATATCAACAGCATCGTCCGGATGGTAGCGATGCCATTTTTCGATAACAGGAGTAGCCAGTATCACATCGCCGATTGAAGCAGTTTGTATGATGAGAATTTTTTTCATTTTTCGGTTTAAAATAAACAAGAAACCGCTCAGAAGAAAGAATATGCAGACGGTTTAAAAGCTATTGAGGTTGAGTAATTACCAATTCCCCAAGAAACTGAACGACTTTCCGGGACTATCAAATTCCAGATAATGCTTCCGTTCAGACGGCTACACCAAACTCACGCAAGGCATTATTCAGACTGGTTTTAAGATCAGTGGCGGGTTTTCGCTGTCCAATAATCAGGGCACAGGGTACATAGTATTCACCTGCAGGGAATTTCTTCGGGTAACTACCCGGAATAACAACTGAACGTGGAGGGATAAAACCTTTGTATTCGACGGGGCTTTTTCCGGTAACATCAATGATATGGGTAGAGGCTGTGATAACTACATTGGCCCCGAGTACTGCCTCCCTGCCAATATGAGCGCCTTCAACCACAATGCAACGGGATCCAAGGAAACAGCCATCCTCCACAATGACAGGCGCAGCCTGTACAGGCTCAAGCACACCGCCGATACCCACACCACCGCTGAGATGGACACCGGCACCAATCTGTGCGCATGACCCAACAGTAGCCCAGGTATCAACCATAGTACCAGGGCCAATCCATGCTCCAATGTTCACATACGAAGGCATCAGAATGACACCGGGAGAAATAAAGGCACCATATCGTGCGATAGCATGAGGAACAACCCTCACGCCCTGAGCGGCATAATCAGACTTAAGCGGAATCTTATCATGAAACTCCAAAGGCCCACAGGTAATAGTCTGCATGATTTGCTGTGGAAAATAGAGCAGAACCGCCTTCTTCACCCAATCATTTACATGCCAGGAATCACCGAAAGGTTCAGCAACCCGAACCTTGCCCTTATCAAGAAGACATATCACCTCATTGACAGCCTCCCGGGTAACAGGCTCTGATCGTTGATGAGGGTCATCCCATGCGTTTTCAATGGTGCTTTTTAAATTATGCATAATAAAAATTCTTATTGCAAAGTTAACAAAGAGCCGGGTTAATTGTACTGTTTCTGGTTTACTTTCGGCGAGATCGTTTCGCCGGGCAAGATCCGCTGAGATAGTACGGACATATAACATATAGCCTGTTGTCAATAGTTACGAGTCGTAGGTGCACGCTTCATGATATACACAAAATGGCATGTTTCATCCTGGCAGTAGAAATAAAAAAATTAACAACCAACGATATAGCAAAACATACTGAACCCATATTCAGGAAACGGTCGGCTTGTAAAGGGATTAAGCTACCATTAAAAACGCTAAACTTTATGCATAATTAATAGGTAAAGTCAAATATAGATCAGGTAAGCATAGGGAGGACAAGGAAACAAAAAAGGCTGCCCGGGTTACCAGACAGCCTTTTTGACTAAAGAAACAATTTTTTAGTAGCCCTGACCATCAAAAGATGTTCCAACACGATCCATCGCGCAACGGAAACCAATGAAGTCAGATGAAAGATTTTCCTCCAGAAAACGTCTTTGACCTGGGCTCATAAAGTAAGCACCATCTTTCCATGAACCACCTTTATAAACACGGGTACGATCGGTAATCAGAGTAGAAGCACCATCACCAGCTATGCCCCCAGTCCAGTCACCATTGTTATACATAAATTGGGTAGCCTCTTTGTTGTCGCCCTGTTTCTTCCAGTCATTACCCTGAAAGTCAACATGGCTTGCCCAATCACCGTCCAGATAATTACGATTATCGGCAGTGCGATAATTACGACGGAAAGGCAAGGTAGGATCGACAGAAGGATTCACAGCAGTACGTTTGATACGACGGTAATCAGGATTGTATGATTTTTCTTCCTTGTAAGTCTGGGTGGAAATATCATACACAGTTTTAGGACTATTGTAGGTGGTATCAGGCTGACGGCTGTTATCAATCTGTTGAGAACCGCTGCTTGTAGGAACAGGAGCCGTAAACAGGTTTCCTCTGAAAGGATTCATATCAGAAACATCAAAAGGCGACTCTCTGCGGTAAACATCGGCTACCCATTCTGCCACATTGCCGGCCATATTGTATAAGCCATAATCATTGGGGTAGTATGAGATAACAGGGGCTGGCACATCGGCACCATCATTAAGACTTCCGGCAATACCCATGTAATCGCCACGGCCACGTTTAAAGTTAGCCATAAAGCGACCAATTTCACCATCGCTTTCATTGCTGCTTCTGGTAAAGTTACCATCCCAAGGATAGATACGCCGCTCACGGATATTTTCAAACTCACTATTGCCAATCAGGCCAAGCGCAGCAAACTCCCATTCGGCTTCAGTCGGGAGTCGATAAGCCGGCAGAATGATACCATCTTCAATACGGGCATGTCGCAGTGTTTGCTGACCTCCACCGGTACCGGCATTCCCTTGTCCAACATTAGCACCTATATCGGGTAAACCCAACCGTTCATTAGTTCCCTGCTGTTGGTCACCTTTAATGAATTGGTTAGTCAGATAGGCATCGGTGGTAAAAAAGTCGTTGGCATCAGGTTGCACATCGAGTGCATAAATACCTTTTCCATAGAGCCTGATCTCGTTGACACGGTCGGTACGCCAGCGGCAGAATTCATTTGCCTGCAACCAACTGACACCTACAACAGGATAATCACGATAGGCCGGATGTCTCAGGTAAAGATTAACGAGAGGCTCATTGTAGGCCAACTGTGCACGCCAAACCAGTGTATCGGGTAACTGACTCAGGTAATACTGCTGGTAGTCCATGGTAGCCTGAGTATAGAACACTTTCTTCATCCAGTGAAGGAATTCAAGATAATGCAGATTACTCACTTCGGTTTGATCCATATAGAAAGATCTGACAGTAACCCGGCGGGGCTCATTGTCCTGTTCCATGATGAGGTAATCCTGCGTGGAACCCATCAGGAAAGAGCCACCTTCGACCAAAATCAGACCAGGACCATTGTCCTGTCCGGTAAATTCAAATTTCTCAAAACCACCCTGTTCAGGGTCGTTATAATTCCAGCCAGTCGCAGCAGATTGCTCCTTGCCTTTCTTAAAAACACTGCAGGATGTAATTACGCCAAACAGAAATGTTAGGAGTGTAAAGTACAGAAATGGTTTGCTCAATCGCGTCATTTTTCTCTGATAATTTTCAGGGTGCAAATATACGGTTCAATCAGAAACTGGGACAAGGGATCGGCCCTTTATTTTTACGGTTGTTAAACCTGCTGTTGTCGAATTGGAAACCGAAAGAAATTTCATGGGCTCCTCCGGTTACGTTTTTCAACTTCGACACGGTCACATCATAGCTATATCCAATTCTGAACGAATTGTGCTGGAAGCCCAGCAGGAAGATAAACGCATCGGGGTTTTCGATATTGTGGCGGAACCAGGTACCCACGACGAAAGGGTATTTATTAAAATACAGTCCGATATTTAACTGCTTAAAATTCTGTTGCTGTTGATAGAGGATATTTGGCGACAGGCTCATCCCTGTCTGTGACCTGCGATTTCTGACCCGGGGTTCCAAATCGATAATCCCACCGGCATGAAACGTAATCTTCATGTTCATTTTGGAATTATTATCATTATAGAAACCGTCGAACGGTTCAGTCAGGTGATGAACAGCCAGACCAGCATATAGGAAATCATCATGGCTGAAAGCCAGTCCGGCAGAAAAGTCAAGGGTAGAAACGTTGGGGTTATCAGGCTGCCTTTCGTTGGTGGGTCTGACAATCCCTCTGATCGGATCAATCTGATCCTCGAACGTCAGGCTACTCCAATCCAATTTACGTTGGTAGAATGAGGCCTGTAGCCCGGCGTTAACAAATGTTTTTCGCCCAACCGGCAGGGAATAGCTATAAATCCCGCTAAAACTCGTTGTTGTTAAAACACCATCACCTGCACGGTCAGTATTAAATAATATACCAAAACTGCTCGAAATATTTGGAATATACTGATCATAAGAGGCGTTATAAGTTACAAAACTTGCCGGCAGACTGGGCCATTGGTTGCGGTAGTTAAGAATGAGCCGTGGGGCAAAGGCTGCACCGGTAAGCGCCGGATTAAGATAGAGCGGATTGGCGTAGAACTGCGAAAACGCAGGATCCTGACCTTTAACAACCACAACACTGAGTGAAATACTCAAGGTTAGAAGAAATGTAAAAACTCGTCTTGACATAACGGTAGCTTAGCCGATAATAGGTGAAGATTCAAGAACAATATTACAACAATTTTTCGAGCAATCATGCAGAAGGTTTTGGGTCTCGTGACAATAATTCCCGCTATTGGCCGTTTGTCCCGAAAGCGATCCGCCGTAAGTTCATCGTAAAACATGAGTACTTATACTCGGCTGACAAATATAGGTTGCATTTCTTTACTAACCAAACAACCATTTTAAAATATTTATTGTCCGTCAAGTTCTTTTTACTCAATTTGTCACTACCAACGGTGTTGAATCGAAGGTGCTCTTTTCCGAAATTAAAGAATAAATCATACAATATGACCACTTTAAAACGTTTTCGAATTTATCTGACAGCTATCCTGCTCATGAACACATTCTTTTCTTTTTCCTCAACCGAAAAGATGACAAAGCAGGTTATTTTACGTTGGGAACATCAATTTCGTTACGACTCCGTTTTAAATAGTTCATTGTTTTCACTTCGATTCATTGAAGGTGATGTCGATCAGGAAGGGCACAATCTTCCACTCTACCGTTTTATTACACCTCTTCCCGAACAAGGACTCCGACCTGTGGTAACACTGGAAAATGCATTGTCTGAAGAATTTCCCCATTCAAACATAAATGGTTATGAATGGATTAGCGATAATTATGAGATCACCTCGTCAACTTTTCTTCAAAAGGGTGAATGGTTTGCCGAGATACTTCTGATTCCTGTCAGAATAAATACGTTGACTGGCTATCCCGAACTACTTACCCGCTTTAAAATTTCCATTGACTGGGAAACGGATAAAAATTTCAAAATGACTGAAGAAGTAGCCGATTGGCCTGAGAATTCAGTTCTTTCATCAGGAAGCTGGCTGAAATTTAATGTTACCGGCCGGGGCATGGTCAAAGTGACTGGTGCTGACCTACAGTCCGCAGGTATCGATCTGTCATCCATTAATCCTACGCTAATTCGAATTTTTGGATCGGGTGGAGCACTTCTGCCCGAAGCCAATAGCCAGACCCGCGATTACGACCTCCCTGAAAACCATTTATTTATTTCTGATGGCGGGGACGGGAAATTTGATGCCGGCGATTATGTGCTTTTCTACAATCCCGGGCATGAGAAATGGATATACAACTCCTCTGCACAACGTTTTATCAGAACTCAAAATCCCTATGCCGTATCCTCGACCTTCTTTGTAACATGGGATGGTGAAACAGGAAAAAGAATTACACAAAAAACACTTCCCACCACCACCCCCGGTGCAAACCTCAATTGGTTTGTCGATTACTTCGCCCATGAAGCAAACCTAAGCAATCTTATCGGAACAGGGCGCAAATGGTTCGGTGAAAATTTCAACCTTTACACAGATAAGGAATTTTCTCTGACATTTGTTAACCCGGTAATTCCTTCCCAGGCAATTCTTAGTTCATCCGTAGCCGGGAGGGCATACTCCTCAAACCGCTTTTATGTTACATTGGACAATACACGGATTCTTTCACAACCGATCGGTATCATTACCAGCACCTCCCTGGAGGCAAGTTACGCCCTTGAAAGATTCGACACCTGCAATTTCAACCTGACCACTGCTCAGCCAACCCTGAAATATGAATACAGCCGGGCATCGACATCTTCGGAAGGATGGCTCGATTACTTTGAAATCAACTATAGAAGGTTACTTTCTTTTACAGCACCATGGGTTGCCTTTTCAAATCCAACAGGTGTTGGAACCGGGGCTGTTACCAGATATAATATTTCCAATGCTTCTTCAGCACTTCAGATTTGGGATGTAACCCAACCACAAACTCCCCAAAAAATACCCTTGCAACTTTCGGGACAGACTGCATCGTTCAATGACCATGCAGACACTCTCAGGACCTACGTTGCCTTTGATGGCTCAGGTTTTCTAAGTGGTACCGGCTGGCAGAGGGTAGGCAATCAAAATTTGCATGCCATATCGGAGGTCGATTACATTATTATCAGCTACCCGGGGTTCATCGACCAGGCTAACCAGCTCGCTGATTTTCACCGGAACAGGGGGTTAACTGTTAAAGTAACTACTCCGGAATTGATTTATAACGAATTCTCCTCGGGAAACCAAGACCTGTCCGCTATCAGAGACTTCCTCAGAATGGTGTATCAACGCGGAGGACGCGGACATCAACTCAGGTGGGTACTCATGCTGGGGGATGCATCTTACGACTATCTTAACACACTGGAAGTAAACCACAACTTCGTCCCCACGTGGCAATCAACCATCTCGCTCAGCCCGGCCAACTCCTATGCAACAGACGATTTCTTCGGGTTGTTTGACGTGACCGAAGGGCAAGATTGTAATGGCTATATTGACGTTGGCATTGGCCGTTTGCTGGCCAAGAGTAGCGAAGAAGCGCAGTCAATGATTAACAAAATTATCGGTTACCAGGAGATGACCAACGAGAATATGCGCGATTGGCGTAATGTGATCTGTTTTGTAGCTGACGACCAGGACAGTGACACTCATGTAAAACAAAGCGATAACATGGCACGGATGATCGACACTACCTACCGGCAGATGAACATCGACAAAATCTATTTCGACGCCTATCAACAGGTGTCGGCTCCAGGCGGCCAACGTTATCCTGAAGTTTCTGATGCCATTAACCGACGCGTGGAAAATGGAGCGCTCATTATAAACTACACCGGGCATGGCGGTGAACTGGGATGGGCTCATGAACGCGTTCTCCAGATCAGCGACATCAATAGCTGGCATAATCTGGACAACTTACCCTTCTTTATAACTGCTACCTGTGAATTTAGCCGCTACGACGATCCTCTCAGGGAATCAGCAGGTGAAAAAGTATTCACCAATCCCAATGGCGGAGGTATCGGATTGTTTACCACATCACGCCTGACGTATAGCGGCTCCAATGAATCACTCAACAGAGCTTTTCTTTCGGTTTTGCTGGCCCGCACATCCGATGGATACCTCACTCTTGGTGAAGCAGTTCTAAAATCAAAACAATTGAATGGGAGCAACCTTAATGGAAGGAAATTCATCCTTATCGGCGATCCTGCCATGAAGCTTGCATTTCCTGAATATTATGCCGAAGCAACATCAATCGAATATGGACTTACAGGTCTTCCGGCTGACACCATCAGTGCACTTGATGAAATAATTATCAAAGGAAAAATAACCGACGCCTCAGGGACAACCATGACAAACTTCAATGGGGAAGTGTTCCCTACCGTTTTCGATAAGGCTCAAAATATCACAACCCTGAGCAACGATCCCGATAGTCCCAGTTATACGTTCTCCCTTCAGAAAAATGTCCTCTACAAAGGACAAACTAACATAGCAAATGGAGAATTTGAGTTTTCTTTCATCGTCCCCCGCGATATTGAATTCCGTTACGGAAGCGGACGTCTGAGCCTCTATGCCAGGTCGGCTGAGACTGATGCAACCGGATGGGATCATGACTTTCTTATTGGGGGCTACAGCAAAAATTTCATTCAGGACAACCAGCCACCAGTCATTTCACTTTTCATAAACGACCAAAACTTTATCGATGGTGGGATCACCGACGAAAATCCTGTTCTGTTAGCATATCTGAACGACGAAAGCGGGATCAATGTCTCAGGTGCCGGTATAGGTCACGACATCACCGCAATTCTCGACGGCCAAACAGATTCACCATACATACTCAACGACTTCTATCGCGCCGATGTGAACACATACAAAAGCGGCATGATCAGCTATCCGTTATATAACCTGAGTCCGGGATTACATACCCTTAAAGTGACTGCCTGGGATGTTCAAAATAACCCGGCAACAGCTATTATCTCATTTGTCGTGAACCCTTCAGGGACGCTCGTCATAGAGAATATTTCCAATTACCCAAACCCTTTTACCAACATTACAAACTTCGTATTCGAGCACAACAGTCAGAATTCTGATCTCAATGTAGAAATCGAGATCGTTAACCTGGTTGGGCAACGAATGACGGTGATTCGGCGTACAATTCCGGCCGGCGGATTCCATACTCCTCCCATCGAATGGGATGGCCGCGGGGGCAACGGGCAAGCAATCGCCGGTGGATTTTATATTTATCGTATCAGGGCGACCGCATCCGATGGAACCAGCACCGAAGGCACTGGGCGCCTGATTAAATCGGGAAAAGTATTTTGAAAAAAGCGAGATGCCTTCAATAGAAAACCTGTTACGCTACCATGTAGTCCCGTTCGGAGTCCTCAATCTCTTTTACAATTGTTATACAAAGAGATGGAACAATTGCTTCACATCTGACCAAGAAAAGAGTATCTTTGAAACCCTAGTTTAGACCTATCTGTCATGAAAAAAATCTATCAATTTCATTTGCTGGTTATCCTAACGGTACTGGCAACAGGTTCCTTTGCAGCCGAGCTGAAGATCAGCAAAACACTGGATTGGAAGTATCCGTCAGCAACGACAACTATCAGTGAAGGGTTACCAATTTTTACAGGTTTCGGTATACGCGATTATGCAGAGACACTGCCTGTTTTTATCTGGCAACTGGCCGACATTATGCCACAGACAACCGCGAATGCGCGAGTCGAAAATATCGTCCTGATGGAACCGCTTCCCGGAGTCACGCTGTCGCCTGAAGATTCAGCGCTCGTGCCTGATCATGTGAATCCAATAATTACCCGTAGTATTGATCGCGGCACGCATTCACTGGAGATCGGGTTTATTCCAATAGTCAAAACTGCGGACGGAAAAATTTTCCTGATCCGGTCGTTCGATCTGATTATAGATACTCAGGACGACGGACAGGGTTTAAAACAAGCTTCAGGTATCATCTGGAAAGAGCAATCAAAACTGGCCACCGGGACATGGTACCGACTGATGATATCCTCGGATGGTATTTACAAAATCACCTACAACGACCTTGTTGTCTGGGGTATCGATCCTTCTGGTATTGACCCTGCCAGAATTGGACTGTATGGCAACGGAGGCGCAATAATTCCCGAAGCCAACAAGGCTTCCTTCCCTGATGATTTGCTATCGGTAGGAATTGAGATATCGGGTGGCGAAGATGGCAGTTTTGATCAGGGTGACTACATCCGGTTCTGGGCAAATGGACCCCAACGCTGGACATACAACACCAGTTCAAAGAAATTTAAACAAAATAAAAATCCTTATGCCACTGAAGTGCCCTATTTCCTTAATATTGATGATGAAGCCCCCTCAAGGGTTACAATCAAAAACAATGTAACCAACGACCCTACCCACATCGTATCAACCTTCCCCGACTTCTACTATTTTAAACCCGACAGTCTTTCAGTCAGCAGAACAGGACGTACGTGGGTAAGCAAGCAACTCTTCCGGTCCACTGAACCCCGCCAGTTCAATCTGAATTTCCCGAATACTGTGTTAACGTCTGCAGCCACTATCGAAATTTCAGTAGCCGGATGGTCCAATACGGCCAGCAATTTCTATGCAGGTGTCAACGGATCTCAGCTTATTAAAACCGTTATCAAAGGACTGAATGGCAATGATCTTTTCTATTTTACGGGTGTACCAGCCACGAAGGCTCAAGGTTTTTTTCCTTCCTCTGACAACATCAATGTATCTATCTGGTATGATATGGCAGGATCAAGTCCTGTAGGCTACCTCGATTACTTTTCACTACAGGTAACCCGGAAATTGCAATACACTAACAATCAAATGCCTGTATTTTACAGCCCCGAACGTGAATCGTTAAAAATTCCGGAAGTGGTTTTCAGCAACCTGACAGGCAGTCAACATATATGGGATGTCACCCAATCCGATTCCACATACAATTGTAATTATGTTTTCGACAACGAACTGAATACCGGCCGTATCAGAATGAACACGACTGCATTGCACCGTTTTGTTGTTTTTGAGGATGGCGATGAATACACCCCGGAATTTAACCAACCTGTACCCAATCAAAATCTCCATGCTCTTCAACCTGTCGATTATATCATTATTACACCCGATTCCCTAATAAGCGAAGCAGAACGTCTGGCTGGTTTGCATCATAATTACAGCAACCTTTCATGTCGGGTAATCCCCATTGAACAGGTAATCAACGAATTTGGCGGAGGAATCGCAGACCCGATGGCAATCAGAGGCTTTATGCGTATGCTGTACGATCGTGGACTTTCGCAGGGTAATGCACCAAAATACCTCCTGCTTTTTGGTGACGGAAGCTACGACCCGCTCAATCGCATTCCAAATAATCAGAATCTGATTCCCGCATACGAGTCGCTCGAATCTTTCAATCTGGGAACAAGCTATGTGACTGACGATTTCTTCGGATTACTCGATGAGGGAGAGGGCGATTCAGCCAATGGGACTCTCGACTTAGGAATCGGAAGGTTTCCTGTATCAACGATTAAACAAAGCAAGGAAGTGGTCGACAAAATCGAGTTTTACCTCACTCAACAGCCCAAATCCTTTGGTGATTGGCGCAACCGTTTTACTTTCATTGCCGACGATGAAGATTCCAACGCCCATATCGACCAGTCCCACAAGTTGGCATTGGCCATCGACACCCTGTTACCCGGACAGGTGATAAACAAGGTTTACCTCGATGCATATGTCCAGACCTCAACACCCTCAGGCAACCGCTATCCGGAAGCCCAGTCTGCTCTTAACCAATACGTGAATGATGGTTGCCAGGTGGTAAACTATACCGGACATGGTGGTGAGCTTGGATGGAGCGAAGAAAAAGTTCTTGAGATACCCGATATTGAAGCATGGGATAACTACAACGGGCTGCCGCTCTTTATCACGGCAACATGTGAATTCAGCCGCTTCGATGATCCCGGTCTTCTCTCAGCCGGTGAAAGAGTACTCCTCAATCCCAATGGCGGTGGAATAGGTCTGATTACTACCACACGACTAGCCTATTCAACCATCAACTTCTACCTGAACGAATCTCTTTATCAGATATGGTTTGCCAACAGCAAACCTCGTGACTATACCTTTGGTGACCTTATCAGGCTATCGAAAAATGCCAATAAGAACGATTCAAGGATGCGTAACATCACCTTGCTGGGCGATCCTGCACTAAGGCCAGACTTCCCTGTCAACCGTATCCGCATTACGACAGTAAACGAGACACCCATCAACAATTTCCAAAGTACACTGAAAGCCCTGTCAGAAATCACGGTTGAAGGAGAAGTAATTTCACCATCAGCCAGTCTGCTTGGTAATTTCAACGGTGTACTCGCATACAGGCTCTACGATAAACCAATGAATACTACGACTCTCGTCAACGACCCGAAATCGAAACCCTTTACTTTCCCTGTTACGAATCAGCAATTGATTCAAGGAAGGGCTACCGTTGAAAATGGGAAGTTTAGGTTCACCTTTATAGCTCCCCGAGATATGCAAATGGCTGGTGGTTACCCGTTGCTAAGCCTCTATGCCACCGACTCAACCGATGACGCTACAGGACATGAAAAAAGACTCTTCTTTGAAGGCTCAGACCCTCAGGGGTTGGCCGACGACCAACCACCCGTTATTCAGGCCTGGCTTGATGACCGCTCTTTTAGAAACGGGGATAAAGTCAATCAGACCCCCCTGCTCATTGCCGACATCAGCGATAATCTCGGAGTAAATTTCGCCGGACTCGGTTTCGGCCACGATATCACTGCTGTGATCGATAACCTGTCAAGCGCTACCATCGTGTTAAACAGTTACTTTCAACCCACCCTCGACAATCCTCGCTCCGGAAGCCTCAGCATTATGCTCCCTACTTTAAGCAGTGGAGTTCACACTCTGGTGCTCAGAGCTTTCGATATCAATAACAATGCAGCATCCCTGACTCTGAGTTTTTATATTGGCGAAAGCACTTCTGAAATTTCATTTTCTGACATATCGGTAAGGCCCAATCCCTTTACCGAAACAACAACCATCTGGTTCAGCCTTAACAACAATAACAATGATCTTACAGCCACTCTTCAGATTTATGATCTGTCAGGACGGCTGGTGTACTTAAATACGACGACTCCAGAAGCAAATACCGGAAAAATGGTCAGTATTACCTGGGATGGAAAAAACAATTCAAATGCCCTGGTACCTTATGGTGTATATCCTGCTCGTATCATACTGATTGACAAAGAAGGAAATTCTGTTTCAGCCGGTTTTAAACTTATTAAAGCGGTCACTCCTTAACTCTATATTGAAAGGGACTGATCCCTGTTGAAATGATTTTTTAGAAATATTCCTTAGTTTTGCATACTTTTTTGGAAACACTACGTTAATAACCGTACAAACACATCTCTAAGAGGAAAACTAATTATCCTATGCGTTTCAAACTGAAATATTTTTCATTGGCTCTGATAGCCGGTCTTTCCCTGAACAGCCAGATGGTCCGGGCGCAGGAATCGAATGTATATCGTCCCCTGGCCATCACAACTGCCGTGCCTTTTATGCTGATTGCACCTGATGCCCGTGGTGGCTCAATGGGAGAAACCGGTGTAGCTACCGACCCTGATGTAAACTCCATGCATTGGAATCCTGCAAAATACGCTTTCATTGACAAACAAATGGGATTTTCAGTCTCATATAGCCCCTGGCTAAAAGAACTCGTTGATGACATCGGCCTCGGTTATCTTACGGGTTACTACAAACTAGACAAACGTCAGACAATTGCCGGTTCCCTCAGATATTTTTCGCTGGGCGAAATTCAATTTACCGATGCCTCAGGAGCGGATAAAGGCATATACAAACCCAACGAGTTCACCATTCAGGGGACCTACTCACGTTTATTTACCGATCATCTGTCAGGAGCTGTTTCGGCAAAATTTATCTATTCAAACCTGACTCAGGGCCAGTCAGTCGGATCCGGAAATGTAGAAACCCACGCCGGGACTTCTGTTGCTGCCGATGTTTCAATCTATTACCGTAAACCTATCGACTTCTCCTCCGGACAGTCGGGTCAGTTTGCGTTGGGGGTTAACATTGCCAACATTGGTTCAAAAATCAGCTATACCAGTGATATAGAAAAAGACTTTATCCCCACCCAGCTACGTATTGGCCCTGCCTTCACCTATAATATCGATAACTTTAATACGATTACAGGCACGGTTGAGTTTACCAAACTGCTCGTCCCTACACCCCCGATTTATGATACCGGCGTGGATGTTAACAATGAAACGCCTATCCTGAGAGGTATGAATGATAATGTTTCTGTTTTTCAGGGGATGTTACAATCATTCTATGATGCTCCTGATGGTTTCAGCGAAGAGTTGAAAGAAATCACCTGGGCTGTGGGCGTTGAATATTGGTACAACAAACAGTTTGCCATCAGAGGTGGTTATCATCACGAAAGTGCAGATAAGGGTGATCGCAAGTTTTTCACCTTCGGTGCCGGCCTCCGCTACAACGTGTTTGGACTTGATTTCTCATACCTAGTGAGTACCGACCAACGTAACCCTCTCGACAATACCCTTCGGTTCAGTCTCACATTCGACATGGATGCCTTTAAAGCTCAGGAATCGAAATAAAATATCTGCTCCAGATTATACAAAGGCTGCCTTAAGGTGGCCTTTTTTTTGCAGCTGCCCATTGTATTATACCTCTATGCAGCATTGCTCAAGTTAACCTATTTCCGTAGTTGACAGTTCAGGGTTAAATAATTTTAAACAATAAGTATAAATGCCCGCGTTTAAAAATCGAAGGTGCCCCTTTTCATAACTCATACCAATGTCTAAAAACTGTTCAATAATTGTTTAAGGACGATTAAGTAACAATTATTATACTTAAAGAATACTGACAATCAGGTCTTCAATAGATCCACATTATAATGAAGAAGGACTAAAGCTGTTTTTCATATATCTTTTCAACTGGAGTCTAGTATATTAGAGGGAAGTTTGGGGGACGTAGAGACGCACGGCCGTGCGTCTCTATGTGCGGTTCTCTGTGAAACAAACGCACTGCCAACATCACGCGCCAGCAGTCAATGTTAATGTCAAGCCCCACAGCTATGGGGCTTTGGCTTTGGCCCCCGATATTCATCAGTACCAATCCCTAAATTTTGATCCCTTACATTTTCTCATCGAGTTCTAACCAGCGGAGTTCACAGGTGTCGAGTTCGGCAACGACTTCGCCATAAACCGTCGACCATCCCATCAACTGATCGGGTGAACCTGTGCCGCTGTTCATACAATCAGACAGCTCCAACTTGCGCTTTTCCAGACGTGCGATGTCGATTATCAGTTGTTCATATTCCTTTTTCTCGGCCCAGGTGGGTTTGCTAACAAGCTTTGCCTGACGGGCAGATTCAACTTCTGGTTTTTTTGTCTGGTTTTTCAGTTCTTCGGCAGCCTGTCGCTCCTGCTCCTTTTTCCATTCCCGGTATCCACTGTAATTGCCAGGAAAATCCTTGAGTGCACCCACACCATCAAGTACGAAGAGATGGTCGGCTACCCGGTCAAGAAAATAACGATCGTGCGAAACGACCAATACGCAACCCGGAAAATCAAGAAGAAAATCTTCGAGCAAATTCAATGTCTGAATATCGAGGTCGTTGGTTGGCTCATCGAGTATCAAAAAATTGGGGTTTTGCATGAGCGTGATCAGCAGGCTTAGTTTCCGGCGCTCACCACCACTAAGTTGTGAGTAGGGTGCGTATTGAACGTCGTAACCAATTCCAAAGTAATTCAGAAACTGAGGGGCTGCCATTGAGCCATCACCAGTTTTTACCTCCTCAGCGATGGCCTTTACAAGATCGATAACCCTTTCATGTGAGGGCAGTTTTAATCCATCCTGTTCAAAATAACCAAAGGCGATGGTTTCACCTGCATCGATTGTGCCACTGTCCTGCGCCAATTTTCCCATGATCATTCTCAACAGTGTCGTCTTGCCGGCGCCATTACGGCCAACCACACCAATTTTATCGCCGCGCTTAAATGTATAGGAGAACCGATCGAGAATGGTAAGATCACCGAAAGCCTTACTCACATTATTCATCTCCAATATTTTGCGCCCCATACGCTGCATATTAACGGCAAACCCCCTGTCAGAATGTTTGTCACCCTGACGCTGAAGTTTCTCTTCAAGGTCATAGAATGCATCTTCACGCGAACGGGCTTTGGTGGCTCTTGCCTGAGGCATTCTGCGCATCCATTCCAGTTCGGTACGATAAAGGTTCATGGCTTTTTCACGCCATGCGGCATCGGCTGCCATCCGCTCCTCCCGTCTGGAAAGAAACTCACTATAACCACCCTTGTACCTGTAAATTTTCCCGCCATCAAGTTCTATCAGATCGTTACACACGGCATCCAGAAAATAACGGTCGTGGGTAACCACCAAAAGCGTCATTTTCTCACGTGAAAGATAACTCTCGAGCCATTGTGTCATCTCGATGTCGAGATGGTTAGTCGGTTCATCGAGAATTAAAAATTCCGCTTCAGCCAGGAGTACGGCTGCAAGAGCAACCTTTTTACGCTGTCCGCCCGAAAGGTTGTCGGCCAATTGATCAAATTGGGTGATACCTAACCTGTCGGCTATTTCCCTGGCCCGGCTTTCAAAATCCCAGGCCTGATGGACATCCATCAGCGTAGTAGCCTCTTCAAGTGCCTTTTCTGTTTCAGTAGAATGGTCTTTCCGGTAGAGTTCAAGACAAACCTCATAGCGTCGCATAGCCGCAGTGGCAGGATGGTCGCCGGCAAACAGATATTCAGCAACTGTGATGCCGGCCGGGATAGGTGGATTCTGAGGCAGATAAGCCATACGCAGGCCATTCCGCTTCGACACCAGGCCTTCGTCAGGAGGCTCAATACCGGCAAGTAGGTTTAGCAGGGTAGTTTTTCCTGTTCCATTGCGAGCGATCAGCGCAGTTTTCTGTCCCTGGTCGATACCAAAGGTAATGTTTCGGAATAAGGTTTTCTCTCCGACGGTATGTGTCAGGTTCTCGGCCAGTAGAAGATTCATAAATCTTGAAAGGGATTAACGATGAAGTATCAGAAACGCCAGGTGACCGTCAGCCCCTGAACAGGCGGAAGCGGCTGTATAAAAGGAGTGGTCATTGCCTGTTGCTCCATAGGAGCCTGAATAAAACGGAATGTAAGGTCATCTGAGATGTCATAGTTGAAAAGGTGGGCATCTACAGTGGCATCCACCATATTGAGAATATAAAGCAGGGAGCCAAAGATGTAGGTAAGTTCTATATTTCGCCGGTAATAATCACTTTGGCTCTTCAGTTGGGTCGCATCATACTTGTCGACAAGTTCGTTGTCGATGGGATAGGTATCTTTATTTACCTTGTAGAGGTACGCTTCGTGCCACCGCCGGTACTCGTTGCTATTTTGAATACCCATGTATAACAATCCTCCCAGGCCGGCGTAAATAACGGGTATCTTCCAGTACTTTCTGTTGTAAGCCTGCCCCAGACCAGGCAGTACCATAGAATATAGGGTTGCACGTTTAGCTGAATGGATCTTAACGGCAGCAGTATCGCCTGTCGGCGAATCAGACCGCTTCCGCTTAATGACAACAGAGGTGGCAGTACTGGTATCGGGAGCGACAACCGGCGCTGTGAACTGCTTTCTATTTGCTGAATCGGCAACAACAGGGTCGGTAACCTGCGCGGCAACCGACCCTGTGGTCATCATCAGGATGAAAATAATTATACGAATAAAGCGTCTGGCGGTCATTGAAATAGCGAAAGGATGCGATTAAACTCCTCGTCGCTGCGGAACGAGATGCTGATAGCCCCCCTACCCCGTTGGTTCCGTTTAATCTCAATTTTCGTACCTGTTTTCTCACTTAAGCTATTCCGCGCTTCGATAAACCGATCAGGAAGCAACAATTTCTCTGCAGGTTGCTTAAAGGTTTTCACGGCAGGTTGGTTAATCTCTTTCACCCGGTTCTCGACATCACGAACCGACAAATCCTGCCCGATCACATCGCGCAGAAGCAACAGTTGTTGTTCCATACTGTCTACAGTAATCAATGCTCGGGCATGACCCATCGTAATCTGATGGTCGCGGATGGCAACCTGAATTTCAGGGGGCAGTTTCAAAAGCCGGATATAGTTAGTGATGGTGGAACGATTTTGTCCGATACGATCAGCCATATCGTTGACCGAAAGACTGCATTCCTCCATTAAGCGTTGGTAGCTGATCCCAATCTCGATGGCATTCAGATCTTCGCGATGAATATTTTCGATCAATGCCATTTCCAGCATCTGCTGATCATCGGCGACACGGATATAGGCCGGGATATCGGTCATGCCGGCCATTTTAGAGGCCCTCAGACGCCGCTCACCACTAATAAGCTGGTATTTATCATACCCAAGCTTGCGTACCGTGACGGGCTGGATAATCCCCTGCTGTTTAATCGACTCACAGAGTTCCTGCAAGGCGAGTTCTTCAAACTCATTACGGGGTTGAAAGGGATTGGCCTCTATTTTATTAATTTCGATTGAAGCTACAGCGCCAACGACAAATTCACCTGAAATATCCCTCGAGGTGATATCGGTTTCAGGGCTTTCAAGGATAGCACTCAGACCTCTTCCAAGTGCACTTTTTTTTGGTTTCATCTGCGTCATGGTTCTAGTTCGGCTGTTTTGTATTGGCAAGATTATTTTTCTGAAGAATCTCACGTGCCAGATTCAGGTGATTTACAGCACCAGTGCTGTTGGCGTCGAACATGATGATGGTCTCGCCATAGCTCGGAGCTTCACTCAAACGGGTATTTCTTGTAATAAGGGTATCGAAAACGATCTGCTGAAAGTGAGTTTTCACCTCTTCAACCACCTGCTTTGACAGACGAAGCCGGCTGTCGTACATCGTCAGAAGTATCCCTTCGATATCGAGGGCTGTATTCAGCCGCGACTGAACAATTTTGATGGTATTCAGTAATTTTCCCAAACCCTCGAGCGCAAAATACTCGCATTGTACCGGAACGATGACCGAGTCGGCAGCCGTCAGAGAGTTTACGGTAATCAATCCAAGTGAGGGAGAACAATCGATAATCACGAAGTCGTAATCATCTTTTACCTGATCAATCACCTTCTTCATCATATACTCACGATTAGGCAACCCTATCATTTCGATTTCAGCACCTACCAGATCAATATGAGCCGGAATTATGTCGAGATTGGGAGTAGTGGTTTGAAGGATGATTTGTTTTGGATCGGCATTGTCAATAATGCACTCATAGATACTTGTCTTGATGTTTTTAGGATCAAAACCCACACCGGATGTAGCGTTAGCCTGAGGATCGGCATCCACAAGGAGTGTGCGGTACTCAAGAACAGCGAGGCTGGCGCCCAGATTGATGGCAGTGGTGGTCTTCCCGACACCGCCTTTTTGATTCGCAATAGCGATTACTTTTCCCATAAAACAGTTTAATCGTAACTTCGGGACAAAGGTACAACTTTATAAAGCAGTGCTGATTCATCAAAAGAAAAAAGAACAATCGTTTCGAATTCAAATAGCTGACGTTTTATGCCAAAGCCTCCCCCTCAATCAATTGTTTTTATGGTTGCACAGAATCAGCCCCATAAAAGATTGTCAGGAAAATCCAACTATTCAACCCGGGTTAGCAACCCGATGATAAAAAATTACACATCTGAAAACTCATCATAGTTCAACAATAAAATACACATTCTTTGATACTTGCAGCTAAATCTAAAAGATATTTCAGGATTACAACAGCAAACATCTAGGAAAAGCGTTCCGGGCACCGGTAAATTTCTTACTTTTGCACTCCATTTTATTAACGTTCCTTCGTCGCTTATGCTTAGTCGCCGTCATCTCCGAATCAAGGTGTTGCAATCACTGTATGCCTTCATTCAATCAGAAAACGATCGCATGGATCAGGCCGAACGCCAATTGCTCCAAAGTATCGATCGGATTCTCGAACTGACAGTTCACCACTTTTCGCTACTCTTTGAAGTGGCCGATTTTGCCGAAAAAAGAATTGACGAAGGGAAACAGAAGCACCTTCCCACAGCCGAGGATATCAATCCCAACCTTCGTTTTATTGAAAATCCATTTATCGGGAGCCTCCGTGCGAACAGAGCCATCAACCGCAGCATCGATCAGTTAAAAATCTCATGGCGCGATCATGATGATGTAATCAGAAAAATTCACAACAAACTACGTGAGGCTGACTTTTACAAAAAATATATGTCGGCTCCAACGGTTGGGTTCAACGAACACCGTGATGTTGTCCGCCACCTGTTCAACGACATCATCTTCCCGATGCCCGTCGTACAGTTCCTTTTTGAAGAAAAAAATATCTTTTGGGCTACTGATGCACAGACAGAGACTATCACCATCACGGGCAGCGAGTCGTTTGAAAACAACGATCTGTTCCGCTTTATCGATAAAGATGTGATTGGAAGGATGTATCATTACGTGGCCGACAATCAGGGCGATATGGAAGTAACCTGCGAAGAGTCGATCATGTTTCCTGAAAATGATTACTTCATGGCTGCTTATGTCACCGACCGCTACCTGCGGGAAATGACACCCGATTCGGATGAGTTTGCTCCCTTGCCCTCAATGCTGAAAACCGACTCTACGCATCAGGATGATGACCGCGATTACCTTTTGCGCCTTTTCCGCAAAGTACTGATCAACCGCCAGCCATACCTTGCACAGATTGCTGAACGTGCCGAGAACTGGGAAGCCGACCGCATTTCAATCATGGACATCCTGATCCTTCAAATGGCTCTGTGCGAACTCACCGAGTTTAACTCCATCCCCATCAAAGTCACCATGAATGAGTACATCGAACTGACCAAGATCTACAGTTCGCCAAACAGCAAGATGTTTGTAAATGGTGTACTCGACCGCTTGGTTACCGACCTGAAGGCTGCCGGAAAAATCACAAAAACAGGCAGGGGATTGATGGAAGGTTAATCCAATACTCAGGATTTACTATTAGTTTTTCGCTCATAAACTATGGCTTTGGCTTCAGATAGCGACCATGAGGCAAGGTCTGATTATATAGCGAAATCATTCTTAACTCTGTGGACATCCTTGAAGCAATCGCGTTGCCAACATCACGCGCCGGCAGTCAATGTTAACAGCTATGGGCTTTAGCGTTTCCTGAAGGCATAGCCATAAAAAAAAGACACTTCTCTCCTATCCATCAAAAAAAGGCAGCTTGCTCTGGCACAATTCTTGCCTTACATACATTATGCAATTAAAAGAATATAGAACAAGAATCATGCGAAAATCAAGCAAAGATCGACCTTAGCTGGACGCTTAAACTACGGTTGATCTACGGTTGATCTACGGTTGATCTACGGTCGATCTACGGTCGATTTAAAAAAATGATACATTTTGCACATCCTTACAGAAGCTGAAATGTCCGGCATCCGTCTGATGCAATATTCTCTGATATTGATTGGAATTTATGGATTGGAGACGATATCATTTTAGCAGAGACAAGGCATGGCTTGTTTCTACCAAAAGACTCCCTGCTAAAAATCGCCAATAACCATTGGGGCGATGGCTATCGGGACGAAAACCGGAAATTTCCAAATTGCTGAATCTCTTTCAGCTTTGGCTGGCCGACACGCAAACAACCTTAATCCAGATCAAATAAACTTCTATTTTTCCTGCCGTGCCGTGATTTCAGATAGTATTTCTGTTGCCGTTAATTCTCCTACGGAATGAACCACATACTTATCTATCTCAAAATAATTACAGATTTCTTCTATCAGTGCCGGCCTCATGCTTACAACCACCGGCACCCTGTGGTTTCTGATCAGGTCAAAAAAGAAATCATGCCACAACGCCCCTTTTAGCTCAATGGGACCGATCTCATCTATAAGCCACAGATCTATTTCCTGATTGCGCATTGCTTTCATTTCTCTGATACCGGTTTGAAGCGCCTCAGGTGAAAAGAAAAACCGGCGCAATGGTTCCCAACCCGGTAACTGGTTATCGCGGCAAAAAGGAAGTAAATGTCCTGAATCGATAAGTTGCAGATCGAAACCCGTTCTCTTGTTGTTGTTCCAGTAACCCCTGGCCAAAAAGCCCCCGCAACGTAGACCATGCCCGCGGGCTTCCTGCAATAACTGCATCATCAGGGTACTTTTCCCTGAACCCTGTTCACCCGCGACGACATAAACTATTGTATGACTCATTCCGGTATGATATTGTAGTGCAAAATGCGGGATAAAGGTAGTAAATTAGCGCCTTTAATACAGAAATTCAAATGCAGGTAGCATCAAACCGGCTGGCCGATGTCGTATCTTATTACCGGCAGTATCTTCAACAACATTTCGACAAAACTGAAGCGGCTACCCTCGTCGGGTGGGTGATCGAAGAGAAGTTGGGTATCAACAGGCTAAAGATGTTGACCGAAAGTGATTATAGGTTAAGTGAATCAGAATTACTAACCGTCCATTTTGCCTTCAAGCGGATTGCCGGACACGAACCGGTTCAATACGTGTTGGGTAAAGGTTGGTTCTATGGCCGTCCCTTCAGTGTTTCCCCTTCGGTATTGATTCCAAGACGTGAAACGGAGGAACTGGTTGCCTGGGCACTGGAACTGTCGGACTATGGCCGGCGAATTCTTGACATTGGTTCAGGTAGTGGTTGCATCGCTATCACACTGAAGCTTGAGCGACCCGATCTCTCAGTTGTAGCAATCGATATTTCTGCTGATGCTCTTGAAACCGGGCGCCGTAATGCTGAAATGCATGCCGCAGCGGTTGAGTTCATTCAGGTTGACATCTTTCAACTACCTGTTGGCGGCCCGGAAGGCCGGTTCGACCTGATTGTTTCAAATCCTCCTTATGTCAGGGAAAGCGAAAAAACGCTGATGCAGCCTGATGTATTAAACCATGAACCAACGTTGGCATTGTTTGTGCCCGATGACGACCCCCTGCGCTTTTATCACCGCATCGGAGAATACGCGCTCCCCGCACTGAATGAGGGGGGAATACTGTTATTTGAAATCAATGAGGCCTTTGGCCCGGCCACCGTCGAATTACTCAATCAATTGGGTTTCCATGATGTCGTACTGAGAAATGACATGCAACAACGAAACAGGATGGTAAAGGGGATAAAATAGAGACTAACAAACTATCATTGGAAGATTGGCTTTGACTTTGGCTTTTGGCTCACGATAGCTATCGGGACGAGATTCTCTTGTTCTGTGATTCTTTGTCCATAGAAAACCCCAATACCACAGATCAGCCTATCGTCTGTTGCCAACACGTTTTATCGGCATTAGGAGCAAAGCCACATTTCTTCAGATATTTCTCATGCGCACTCGTCAGCGCCACTGTCTGAATCAACTTAAAACCCTCTGACGAGAGTCCGCCTCCAGCAGGGCCAAAGGCATAGCCCCCTGGTTTCATGTCGCGATAAGCGGCAATAGCATAATCAAGCTCAACCCGCAAGGTCCCGGATTCACCGGCATTACCCAGGATAACAGAAGCTACCGTCATATCACGAAGAACAACATAAGCACGGTTATACATATCAGGATTGAATTTAAAACCAGGAAAGAACTTATTAATGTCATCCTGATAAAATTCAAGAAAAGCTTTAAGGTAACGGTTGCTTAACTGCACCGGCAGCAATCGGAAAGATTCCTTTTTGTTGTATAGCTTCGTCAGGTAAAAGATGTTTACCATTCCGATCAGGGTATTCATCAGACCTACCGGCAAGCTACCAATCAGAAAGCCATAACATGCAAACAGAACATTACCGCCCAGATTAATCCAGCGAAGCCGGCGCACCGAATTCATCGTCATCCCGATAAGAATCATCAGGGAGGCCAGATAACCTATCCACTCCTGCAGAGGCAATCCGGCTAAAGGTTGTTGAAGTATGTTTAATAACATCGTTGCAAATTAATTCACTAAGGTAATACATCCATTTACAGAAAAAATCATCAATCGTTTTGGTTCATCCGGTCCACCTAATCCTGATGCAGGCAGCTGGTAAGTGACTGTTCAGCCTTACGCAGCAGAGGCCGCAATTCAGGCGATTGTAACTGTATGGCCGCCTTCAGGGGTTCGATGGCATTCAGTGCATGTAACCGGGTAAGGGCATCAGCAGCGGCAGCCACTACCGTTTGATCTGCACTAAACAGTAAGGGAGCGATGGCATACCGTGCCATGGGATAAGGGTGCTCTGCAAGCCAGGTGATAGCAACGACCTGTGCCGAAGGGACACCAGTCAGCAAGGTCTGTAGTTGTATATTCACCTGACTGGTCCTTAGCGAATCGAAAACCATTGGTACGATAGCGCAAAGATTCTTTGTCTGCAAAGTTGCTCCATTTCTAATTCTAAGTAGCTGGCTTACCATCTTCTCAGCCCCCGCTGTCACCTGAGGGCGGGCAAGACAGGAAATCAGTACTCCTCTGCCTTGAACTGCGACACAGATGACAGGTACATTATATTTCCCGAAACGCACACTCGCAAGAACTCCCACTCCGGAATCTGCAGAATCGATATCTACCTCATCAAACCATAGCACGATGCTGTCAGGAGAAAGCGTGAGATTCACCTGATAAAAACCATGGCTAATCAACACATTACCAGCCTGAAATTTTGCCATATCAGGTATCTGGCTAAAAGTCAACACCAAGGCCCCGGTATCAGCCCAATCACGTAAACGGTTCACTATCGGCTGACCTAAATAATTCCAACAGTATGGCCCACAGGCAGGTGGAACAACAATCTTTGCGCCAGGCGTTATCGGAAGCGCCATGAAGGCTGTCGGTGTTATAAGCTCCACCTCAAAGTCCGATTGATCCTTCAGCAACAGAAAAAGCTCATCAGCAGACCTCTCTCCACACTCCTCAGAACTGATAATGTATACATTACTGTGACGATCAACAGTCTTATTGTCGCCACCCACAGTTGACACCATCAAATACAACACGCCCCGTATAATCAGGTAGAACAACAATAAAAATCCAACAACACGAAGCCAGGGATATTTCATTTGTAAAAAATTCAATAAATTGAGTCAGAAGTCTTGAATTCTGAGTTCCGAGGTGATAGTTTAGGCTTAAAATCAAATACTAAATAACAAACTCGTGTTAATATCAACTAACAATCATCACCTTATCCCCTGTTCGGTTAAAGCCTCTTGTTCCATACCCTTCTTCCACCAGGTTTAATAAAGCATGATTTCCTGCTGCAAAGCGGGTACCAAAGAGACGGGTTACAGGATACTGGCTGAACATCAATGGGCTCAGTGGCGTAGAAGGACCGACAAGCCAAACTTCTGTTCCATCAGTGACTTGCTCCATAAGCGACACAAAGGTGTTATTGGTGATCGAAGTGGCCGTAACCATTAAAAGATGACAACCGGCAATAGCATCGGGCAGTTGTTCCGGGGGGCTTACCATCGATTGGTCAACTGCAGGGTCAAAAATAGTCAACCCTATACCAGCCTCGCGCAGGGGGGCAATAAGCGGACAAAAATACCCAATCATCACCATCGAGCGAAAACCAGAAGCAAGGATGGCAGCACCGATATCTGTATTGTCACTCATTCCGTCGTGTATATTAAAGACAGCATTCACGGTAGCCTGCGTAATCACACGGCCGGCAGGTGTCCCGAAGTCGGGTACAAAAACAGCAGGAAGGCTTACAGGAGAGGCAACTCCAAGTGTTGCACAGACTCCGCACCTGCCATCAGACAGCATCACGGCACAGTACCTTTCACCGAACACAAGCCGGCTATAGGTCATACCTTCGTAATCAGTTTCTGCAGTCAACAACGGCAATGGGTCGGAATAAACGATTGTTTTCATGGCACAAAGGTACAAAATACCCTTCAGGGGTGATCAATAGTAATGAGTGACCACCATTGGATGCCACAGTCTCCGGTATGCTGAGTCGATTTCGCCACGACACACGGAAGTAAACAGACATTTGTTGTGCGATTCAAGATGAAGCGTAAGGGTAAGACTGCACGGCTGCTTACTACACTGATGCGAAACACAAAGGGGTTCTTCAAGACAGCAACTGCGTCCAAGCATATAAAACACATCATTCAAAAGCAAAGGATTGAGCCCTGATGCCCTGGCAACGACCTTCATCGCTTCCACAGAGGCCTCCCTGACAGAAGAATCATCAGCAAGCCCCCTACGACTGGAAAGATTGCCGAACAGTTCATTATCGACAATTTCCACACATCCTGTTCGCAGCAGTACCCGTTGCATATGATAATCCATAACAGGAATGATATTCTCAGGATCATTTATCTGATAAAGCCGGGCATCAATAAGCAATTTAAGCAGAAAGGTCGACTTCTTGTACAGAGGATCAGCAAATGGCAATACGTGTCGAAGTTGCTCATAAAAGGACTCAGGACTGTTTTTCAAACAATTACCTGTCGAAATAAGGAAATCTTTTACTGAATTGTTATAATACTGATGAACAAAGCGTGCGGACTCCTTCATCAGGAAAGCCCTCTCCGACCGCCTGTCAAGCGTAGAAGAGGCAACTGAGCCTTCAGAACTGAAAAACAAAGCCAGTTCATCGGCCAGTTGATCAGCCGGCAATTCAACCAAAAAAGAAGGATCGAGAAAATGCGGTTTCGTCTGAGCCATTCTCAGAAAACCGTCTTCCAGATAATCCCACCCAAACAGATTCATCTCCCTGTTTTGAAGGGTATAAGTCTGATGACAAATGGCGACAGAGAAAAAGAACATTCGACTTCGAAGTTCCTCGGAAATGGGCGAAACCAGAAAAGGCCGCTTCAAAAATTCCGGTCTGAAGGTAACGACCGATAGCCGCTGTCCCAGCAAATGGCACTGCGCTGAGTTAACGATCGCACCATTGTTTGTGATCTCCATCAGTCGGCTTTACCTCCGCTAAAAAAATCCTCCTTGTTCTCGAACAAGATATTGAAAGTAGTAAATGAGCCGTAGATTCTGGTGATATATTGCTGAAGGTTAACTTTCTCCTCATCGGTGAGCACCGGATGACTGTTGATGCTCTGCTCAAGAACCCTCAACCTGTCGCGTGCCATCACAATCTTGTGGAAAAATACCTCCACAGGTATTTCTTTTGGTTTCAGGCTTGTGTTGGCGGGCTGCAGCAGCAGGGTGCCACCCTCCCACTTCCTTCCAAGTTCGATGTGCTTCTGAAGCGCACCGTAGCGATCCAACACATCCTCAATGGCAGCAGCCAATTGCTGCACATCAATCTGAGAAGAAGCCCCCTGACTGTTCTCAGGCTGACTCAGAATTTTTGCATTGAGGTTGTTTTTAGCAAACTCAACGCGGCCGCCCCTTTCAAAAAAAACTTCAACGGTGGTAAGATTAACAAGACTTACAACACCCAGACCATAGCGATCATGGTCGATCCGTGTCCCGGGAGATAACTGGTTCATGATTCAACATTATTTGCTTTTTGTATCGGAAGGATAAAACTAAAACGGCTCCCTCTTCCCAGCTCGCTCTCTACCCAGATTCTTCCGCCATGCTGGTTGATTAATTCATGACAGAGCAATAGGCCAAGACCCGAGCCGGTCTCGTTATCAGTACCCGACTGTTTTACGCTCCGATCAATCCTGAAGAGATTTACCTGATCTTCTATGGTAATGCCTATACCATTATCGACAATCTCTATCCGACACCAATCGTCATCAGTGAAAGCCGACAATGAGACCAATCCACCCTGGAAGCTAAACTTGATAGCATTGGTCAGTAGATTTCTAAACACCGTTTGCAGCATATTCTCATCAGCCACCACCGCGGTATTGAAAGGAATATAACTGATCACCTGAACTCTCTTTGCCTCAGCCTGTCCGGCTACCACCCTGATAGACTCCAGGGCGACATTACTCAAATCGATTACCTCCGGATTAAAGCGCAGCCCGCCTGTTTGCGTACGCGACCACATCAACAGGTTCTCAAGCAGACGATAGGTGCTCTGGGAAGCAAGGCTGATGCTCCTGATAAAGGTATGCTTTGCCTTTTCGTCAAAATTGTCCCATTCACGCGTTAGCACATCACTGAATCCCAGAATTGAGCTGAAAGGATTCTTAAGGTCATGTGCTATGATACTGAAAAATTTATCCTTCGATGCATTGGTTTCGCGCAACTGCTCTTCCCTCACCTTCAGTTGCTCAAGTGCCTTATCGCGTTCATCACGTTGACGGGTAACCGACTCATAGTTGAGTGTATTCTGAAGGGCGATGGCGAGATAGATTCCGATGCTATGAAGAATTGAGACATGGTGATTGGTATATACCCCGGTGTTAAACGACTGCACTGTGAAAACGCCAATTCTGTTGTCGCTCACAGTCAGCGGAATGTATACCCGTGCCTGAGCAAGCACACCGGTATTGGGCTCAATCACTGCGTCAGGGGGAAACCATAAACCGACTTCGGCCTGCATGTTATTGACCACAATTGGCTGTTGGCTGTTGAAGCAGAGTACGGGAAAACTATTTTTATCAGAACAATGATAGGAAAAGGCAGGAATCGTTTCGTTTTTCTCGATGGCATCCGTAAACGTCAGCGATTCATCGGACTGATTGTACATCCCTATTGCCAGTATGTTGCAGGGCATCAGATTCTGTAGGTGGCTGTAGAGGTGTCTGATGATGTCGGAATTGCCGGTGTGTGAAATGATGTCTTGTCCAATCTCGCTTATCTTTACAATATTCTGGTTGGCTTCTTTCAGGTCGTCCGATGTCTTAATCAACTCCCTGCTTGTAAACCGTTGTTTCCGCAGAGCCACAAACATAAATACTGACAGCACTACAGTGAATACTATAATGTATATCAGCATGTTTCGTGTTTGCTTCACCTTCTCGAGCGCAAGGCTGTTCTGCAATTGCCGGTTGAATTCCTTTTCACTGATATCAGTCTTCTTGACCGATTCATTCATTTCCTTATCCCAGTACATGGCAAGTAGACTATCCTTGATGACACCAGATTCTTTCTCAAACTGCAGGGCCAGATCAATCCGTCCCTGTCGAAGGTATAACTTCGACATAAAACCGTAGATGATAGTCATCTGCTTTCCATAACCTTGCTTCTTCGAAACCACCAAAAGACTATCAAATGCCTTTCTGGCTTTTTGCATTTGCCCCATGAAAGCCTCACACAGTGCCAGATTTAGTGCCAGATTTACCTCATTATACGAACCGGAGGATAGTTTTAACGATTGTGCCAGTTTATAATACCTGTAAGCCGAATCGTATTGTTCACGCCGAAACAGTAATCCGCCCATGTTATTGGCAATATCGAGTGCTGCTTTCTTTGCATTTGAACTGAGTGCCAGCGGTAATGCCTGCCCGAGTGTTAGTAGGGCCGAATCGGGTTGTTTCTCATCTTCCTGTATGGAGGCGATGTTGAGCATATTGAGCGCGATGCCACTCAGGTGGTTTTGAATTCGATTGATGTGCAGGGCCTTAAGATACTCCCGCCTTGCTTCCGGCAAGTTCTTCATCAACAGGTGAATATTTCCCAGGGCATTAAACGACCAGGCTAACTTCATGCTGTCATTCAACTTTTCAAGTAGCGGAATACTCAGCTTTACATTAAGCAAGGCAGAATCAAACTTACCAGCCATCGCATAACAAAAGCCGATATCGTTGTAAAAGTAGGCCCTGCGCTTATCAGGGAAACCATCGGGCGCCTGACGGTATATGAAATTACCGTATTGAAGTGCTTCGGGGATCTCCGATTTTGCCTTGTAATGATAGAAAAGTGCAAGCGCGGCATAAGTGCGTTCAAGCGCTTCATCTTTTTCATCACGGGTTGTATGAATGATCCTAAAATAACCAAACAACTCCTCCGTTAAAGGAAAGTTGCCGCTTTCAACGAGTGAATCGGCCAGTTGAACTGTTTCTCCTGGCGTTTCTTTCTTTTCATCACCTGAATGGAAGGTACAGGATACCATGACCAATACCAACAGGCATAGAATTACTAACCTGCAAAAGTGATCTTGGGGATGTGAACCAAAGTGCTGCATGAATGTTGAACTTGGAAATCTGGAAACGAAGATAGAGATTTTTCAGTGAGATGAGCTTTTTTTAAAAAACTTACTAAACGATTGAGCGGAAGATGACGCCAAATAATAAGCCAACTGAAGCAAGCAGACGGTCGGTAATGACCGTTTTGATCACTGGAGTCCTGATGGGAGCACTCGATATTTCGATCGTTGGGCCTGCCTTGCCTTCAATCGAACGTACATTGTGGATGGATCCCTTGTTCCTGTCATGGATATTTTCGGTTTATGTTCTGGCTTCCCTTGCCGGGATACCCCTTATGTCGCGTCTGTCGGATGTTTTCGGACGCCGCAATATTTATGTCACCGCTGTGGGCATCTTTGGCCTTGGATCATTGGTAGTTTCACTCACCGACAACTACGTCATCCTTCTGATAGGAAGGGGTATTCAGGGCTTCGGCGTAAGCGGCATCCTGCCTGTTGCCTCTGCTGTCATCGGCGATATCTACCCACCCGAAAAACGGGGCAGGATGCTTGGTCTTATCGGTGCTGTCTTCGGTGTGGCTTTTATTATAGGGCCTGTTCTGGCGGGTACCGTGCTGCACTTCTTTCGATGGAATGCACTCTTTTTCATCAATGTCCCGATCAGTTTCATCCTCATTCTGGTAAGCCTTCGAACATTACCCTCGAAAGCGATAGCCACAGCCGACGACATTGATATACGGGGCATTATAACCCTCACGGCCGGGCTAATCTTCATCACTCTTGGTATCAGCAACCTGAAACCCGACCATTTCTTTCATTCACTTACCGACCCCATCACCCTCATCTGGTTCACCTCAGCCGTCCTCTCTATCACCCTCCTGGTTGCCATCGAACGTCAGGAACCTTTTCCCGTGGTGAAGCTCGAATTCCTGTTCAACAAGCAGGTACGTCTGGTAGGACTGATGGCATTTGGGCTGGGACTGTTTCAGGCATCTTTTGTTTTTGTGCCGCAACTCATCATCTTTCTCTTCCGGGTCGATGAATCGACTGCGGGCTTTATGCTGATCCCTGTCATCACAGGTAGCGCCATAGCAGCGCCGCTGGCAGGACAGATAACCGACTGGAAAGGAAGTCGCGTAGTCATCCTGGCCGGATTGATAATTGCAGCCACCGGATTGCTGCTGACAGGTACCCTCCCCCACGAAAAATGGCTGATATATCTGGCGGGTGCCCTGATCGGTATAGGATTCAGTATGCGAAGCTCGCTTAACTACATCATGCTGAGTGAAGCCGATCGTCGTGACCGGGCATCAGCACAGGGTCTCCTTACCATTTTCATCAGCCTCGGGCAACTAACAGGAGCCTCCATGATTGGCGCCATTGCAGCCGCCCCTTCCAGAACTGGAGGTGGATTTGGCATGGCCTTCACCCTTTGTGGTATTATTGCCATCGGGCTGGCTGTTGCAGCCCTCTTCCTGAAAGGACAGGCCGCGGAATTAAAAACTGCGAGAGAAAATGATGCATAATTAACGCACTCGAAGACTCCTGAATTAACCATAGCCATAGCCACAACGTTGCACTGATCAGCAGACTATCATTAGCGTTGTTAGCTTGTCAGCCATAGCCCCGATAGCCATCGGAATCGAAGTCAAAGTCAATAACTCCCTCTAGTTGCCGAAAGCCATAGCCTCCCGATAACTATAGCCTTTGCCAATAAAGAAATCTATTGCTGGTCTATTCCCCAAACTGCCTCTTTAACACCTCCAGGTTCTTCTCCCTGATTTTAAGTGCCGCGTTATACCGCGCGGCCTGAGGTAGCTGTTTTATGGCAACCGACTTGTCCAACCAATAGCGGGCCATCACCAGATTACCCAGCACTTCTGAGGCTACCGCCATGTTAAAACAGGCCATCGCGGCACGCCGGTTGCTTTTGTTTTCCGTCAATTTCTGCCATTCGGCTGATGCTGTCTCCCATTGGTCAGCTTCGGCTGCCAGACGTCCCTTCTCCATCCCCCCACTCTTATCACTCAGATACAGGCGGCTAACAGACAGCCAGAAGGGGGAAATCTGCATGCTATAACGTTCGCCTGCGGCAAGCGCAACGCGTCGTAACGACTCATACCGCCCAGGCAACGGATTCAGGGCACTGTTCACTGTATAGCCATCACCGTAAAACCTGAGGGTGTCGATATAAACCCATCTGTCAACAATACGCTTCTCTGTCAGATCATACATACGCCATGCCGAGGCTGCCAGAACAGTCAGTTGTGCATTTACCACATCGTTGAAACCGTAATAATAGTCAACCTGATCGTAGGTGCTGATACTTTCCAGGACTACCACCCCCTCAGTCTCATCGGGCGTAATCAGACCCAGCACCTCCGGCAACATCGGCTTCCTCATTTCGCTTGTGTCTTTGAGCGGAACTATCACAGGATTGGACGATAGCGTGTAGCGATCCGTTTCAGTAAGTTTTGCAGCAAGTCCATCCAGCGCCGACATCGACAACATGGTGTCAATGCGCGTAGTATCATAATAGAGTTTGTCCTGAAAGCCATAAAAAGTACCCATACTGTCAGATTGCTTCAGCAGCGTATTGTTAACAAGAGTCAGGTGTCGGATGTGGGGCGGTATCTGCGCCTTCGCCGGCCACATCACCTCAAAATCAACCTTGTGGGTGGTAACGCAGGACGTGGCTATAATAGCCACGACGAAAACAATGAGAATATAACTTTTGCGTAACATAGGCAGTTTACAGAAAATTAGGGACGGATACAAAATTACATGGTTTTGTTTAGCGGCGGTCACCCGGACAAATGTTAAAACCAAATAAACGCTTAATTTCTCAAAAACTGATAACTGTTAGCCCTGATTTCACTGACCAGCCCGGCAATTTTCCCCTGATCGACCTGATAATGTATCAACACCCGGGTGAAGATCTCGATACTGGTTTCAAACTCTTCGGGAATCACCTCATTAGCACCCAATAAAAACAGCGGTTTGATGTTTGCGATAAATCGTGTGCGAATGATGATGTGAATACCAGCATTCATACGGCGTGCTAAACCGGTGATCTGCCTGATGCCATGCGGATGGGCGATGGTAACCACTAGTACTCTTGCCAGCATGATCCCTGCATGTTCAAGTACCCCGGTCTGTGTGGCATCGCCAAAGGCTATTGGTACTCCCCTGGACGATTCCACCCTCACTGTCTCGGGATTCATTTCCAGTACCCGGTAGCGTATGCCGGCCCTGCGTGCCGCTGTAGCAACATTTCGCCCATTGATGCCATACCCAATGATGATCAGGTGATCCGTCACATCATCTCCTTTAAATGGCACCTCCTCCTGCTTGCCCCCGTTCTTCAGACGCGCCGGCAAAGGGAGCCTGATCATCAGGTCGGCAACTATATGTGCCTTGTTAACCATCATGGGCGTCAACGCCATGGTAAGTACCGACACACTAAGAAAGAGCTGGTAGTTACCAAGAGAGAGTATCCCTTCCTGAACCCCCAACTTGCTGAGGATAAACGAGAATTCCCCTACCTGACTAATCGACAACCCAGTCATCACTGCCACCCTGAGCGGATAGCCCATCAGCACAACAGGAATGGTCCCTGTCAGCGACTTGATCAACAACACAACCGTTGTCACCAGCACTACCAATCCAATATTTGTCACCAAAAACTTTAAGTCGAGTAGCATCCCTACCGAGATGAAGAAAAAACTGGTAAACACGCTAATAAATGGAAGTATATTACCCAAAGCATGCTCGCTGAATTCCGATTCCGAGATAATCAGTCCTGCCATAAATGCCCCCAATGCCAGCGACAATCCAACCAAAGAAGTCAGCCATGCTACAGCAAATGCGATCACGATGACGGTGAGCAAAAACAATTCATTACTCTGCGTGCGGGCTACTTTCAATAAGATCAAAGGAACAAGTTTGCGGGCACCTATAAGGACAACAGCGGTCACGCCTACGACTTTAATAACCAATAAGGCTATTTCGTTCAAACCGCCTGATGACCTCCCGGCTAATATCGGCAACACCAGAATCATGGGGATGATTGCCAGATCCTGAAATATCAAAATGGCGAGCGAAGTACGCCCCCGCGGACTATCAATGGCCCCCGATTCCTGAATCACCCTGATGACGATAGCCGTGCTGCTAAGTGCCAGCAGCATCCCGATAAACCATGACTCTTTGCCACTACAGCCAGCCATGCCAGCCACCAGAAACACCAGACAAATGGTAAGTACTACCTGAATCATACCGCCGCCAAGCACCATAGCCTTCATTCTGATAAACTTCTGAAGCGAGAATTCGATGCCGATTGAAAACAGCAGCAGGATGATACCGATCTCGGCCAGCATATCGATATCATGGAGGTTGGTCACGAGTCCTAACCCATGAGGACCCGCTACCATGCCGGTTAACAGGTAACCAATGATAACAGGAATATGCAGTCTTTTGCTGATCAGAACCACCACCACTGCGATGGCGAATAAGATGATGACGCTCTTCAGAATCGGAATATCCATGCTGTAGAACTTTAACCAGGCCATCGTCTGACGACCATATTAAAACGACAAAATCATAAACAACCAACGCCGTGACTTCCGCTGGTACCCAATGATGCTGCGGCGTCGGATGGTTGGGTAAAGATAGAGAATTAACCGAAAAGACCAATCTGGAAGTGATTAAGCTCTGATTCGCGGAGGGTTTCACTAATACTATTGTTTCCGATAAGATTGTTAATAGTCAATTCACCAATCAAAGCCAAAGCCTCCCGATAGCAATCCAAAGCCAATGTCAAATAAAAACCGATTGATAATCAATCCGCATTCATTAACAACAAAAATATTACCCGCATTTTTTCAAAATTTTAAGGCCACTATTTGGTAAGTTCAAAAAAAGAAGTACTTTTGCACACCCGTTAACCACACGGTAGTTCTTCAAAAAATGGCCCGTTCGTCTAGGGGTTAGGACGTCAGGTTTTCATCCTGTTAACAGGGGTTCGATTCCCCTACGGGCTACATGTTAAGCCTCCTCAAAAGGGAGGTTTTTGCATTTCAGGAGGTTTGGAATCTAAGGGAATCCGGCCCAAAGCCAATGCTAAAGTCAATGCCAAAGCCCTTAGTCAACCCTTTCCCGGTCGCCACCAATGTATCAGATGCCACGCAAGCCATCCAGGAAAGAACCCCAGCACGTTGGCAACCAAATCGAACAATTCGAACGAGCGGCCATAATGACCCAAATCCTGAAGAATTTCCATCGACAATCCCCAGAACATCACAACAAACAACGGCAACCACTGCCGACTGCCCCTGAAGAGACGGGGCCACCCCCACAACAAAAGAAACGTAAAACCTGCATACATGCACATATGAATCACCTTGTCTGCATGTCTGAACAATTTCACCGACGGTAAATCATGCCCCGACACAAGACTCAGCGCTGTAATCAATGCCACGTAGAGAAAGAAAATCCCCCGTCGTACGGTGGGTTGCTGAAGAAAGAGAAACAGTCGACTGGGTTGCATTGACTAAATTTGTCTAAAACGAAATTACTATTCTTTCCCGAAATCATTTACTGAATGACTCTAAGTCATCAGTTCCTGAAGCACCAGTCTATCTGCTCCATCCCGTCCGAGAGAAGGACTGCCGGACTGATTTTGCAGGACTGCTCCCTGAACTCTTTAACAGAGGCAGCAAGGATGAGGTCTGGCAGACCGATGGTCTGCGCCAACGCTCCATGAGCCCAACATCCTGAAATATGGTTACTGAAGTCGATAGCGGATAACTAATAGCCAGAGCTTACAAATCCCTCAACTCCAGCAATACCTTGACAATTCTTTCGGCGGTGTGACCGTCCCAGAGCTCGGGTATTGCGCCTTTTTTCCAACCACCGTCGAAAAGAAGCTTCATAGCCGGACCGATAGCTGCAGGGTTGGTGCCGATGAGTTCGTTAGTTCCAACAGTAATAGTCTCAGGGCGTTCAGTATTGTCGCGTAAGGTCATGCAGGGAATCCCCATCACGGTGGTCTCTTCGGTGATGCCACCCGAATCGGTGATGACGGCCTTACTTCTTTCAACCAGATAGTTGAACTCCAGATATCCCAATGGTTCGATCATGTACAGATTTGAGGCCTCAATCGCTGACCGCGCTTTCGAAAGTCCGGACACATCTTCCCCGATGCTGGCTCCTGAAAGGATCGCCTGAATAACTCTGGCGGTACGCGGATGGACAGGAAACACGACAGGAAGACCATGTGCATGGTGAATGATTTCACCCAGCAGCTCGCGGAACTTCTCTTCCTCATCCACATTGGCAGGCCGGTGAAGGGTCATCACTATGTACTGACCCTGTTTCAGTCCGATTTCATTCCACACAGGCGGCATCACAAACCGTGGTCTGTGATGCAGCAGGGTATCGATCATGGTATTCCCCACCCGGAAGATCCGGTCGTCAGTTACCCCCGAACGACGAAGGCTCTCATCAGCAATCGTCGTGGTAGTGAAGAAGTAGTTGGTGATGCTGTCGGTCACCATCCTGTTGATCTCTTCGGGCATGGTCCAGTCGCCTGAACGGATCCCTGCTTCTACATGAGCCACCTTCACATGAAGTTTCTGAGCACTGATTGCACAGGCCATGGTAGAAGTCACGTCGCCAACCACCAGACAAAGGTCGCTCCTCTCTTCCATCAGCAGCCGTTCATAACCCACCATGATGGCAGCCGTCTGCTCAGCCTGAGTTCCGCCACCGGCTCCCATGTTCACATCTGGTTCGGGAATTTCCAGCTCCACGAAAAAGCTGCCGCTCATATTCTTGTCATAATGCTGCCCGGTATGGATCAGCCGGTAACTAATGTCAGCACCAGTCGCACGCGCTTTAGAGATTGCCTCGATTATCGGCGCGATTTTCATGAAATTGGGCCTTGCACCCGCTATAATATCAATTTTCATATATTCCGAAATTCATTACTAAAGTATTTATCAAACTGTTTTCTTCTTCATTAGTTGAAATTTCTCCACCCAGACGACCCATAGGGCGAAAAGCACAGCATAGAACAGTGGACGGAGTATCCAATCGTGTGAAAAATGCCAGTATTGTGGTTGCCAGATAACCATGACCGAGAGGCTGATAATCCTGAACAGATTGGTCAGGTGCATGGCCAGCATGACCATCGGAATGTACCACAATTTGTGCCTCCAGGGCCCGGGATAGAGCAAGAACAACACCAATACCTGGTAAAGCTGTTTAAGCCCACTACACCCTGCCGTAATAGAAACATAACCTGAACCGGGGAACACCATTGTACGCGGATCGAGTATGTTAAACTCAAGTCCGAGGATGTGCCGGTTAAACCATACAGACGAATCGAACACCGTCTTCATAAGTGCCTCATTCAGCCAGATAACCCAAGCCCAGGAATGTATCCCGGAAGCCGTTGCCCGGTATAGAAAATGAAATCCAAGAGTGATGATCGAAAACCACATCACATTACGAACAGGCACCGGAATTTTATCGTAAATTATAATGAACTGTTTAACCATAAGTATTTTCGATTGTAACTGTTTTATTATGCTGAATCAGACCATGAACCACCGGCAAACAGAATCGTGCCGCCGGATAAAATGCCGGTAGCTATATACTACCTGAACAACTATCCTTTTAGAATCCAAGTGCAAAACCAGCATTGATTAAGGTATGAGTGCCTCTGTAAAATGCAGGGGTAAAAGTACTAAGGTTCTGTTCGGCACTGACACCATCGGCATCGTATCCTTTGGTCTCTGACCGGCTTACCGATGCATATAAATACCCATTATAAACAAATTCCCAACTCGCTTTCAGCCCGTATTCAGCGTGCGACCATGTGAGGTCGGCAAAGGGTTTGTCGTCACTTACACCCTCACGGTTATTATACACATAGTTGTTATAATGTTTGGCATCGGTGAGCCAGGCTGTCAAACTAAGTCCCCTGATCGGTTTGTACCTTACTGCAAGGTAGAGTTCCTTTGAATTATCGCGTAGATAATGCCCCAGGTTGTAATCGTTGGATGTAAAAGTGGTGGTGCTGATTTTATGCTGATATGTCAATGGCTTGGTAAGAGTGTACTCCCCTTCCAGACTAAGCCCCGTCAGCGGCCATCCATCCAGCCTGAAACCCGGTTTCAGGCTGAAGAAGTTATGAATAAGTCCCTCTTTGATCCGGCTGATGTGCAATTCGTCGAAATAGGCTGACATAAACAAGTGCAGGTGATTAATCTGGCGACTGCTGATATCGAAAAACAACTGGGCATTCTGTCCCGACTCACCTCTTGAATTGGTGTTGTTGAGGGTATGGTCAACCGATTTGTAAAAGAAGATCGGGATCAGATAGGCAGGATGAACACCCTGATCACTGTATATCACAGAATTACCAAAGGAGATATCGAGCCTTCTCAACGGGGTGATGGTAATCATGTTGGCTGCAATGTATTTAGAACGCATCACTACCCGGTAAACATAGTCGTCCCAGAAACTACGGGTGCTATCCACTACGTTGCTCACCAGCCAGCCATGAATGTAGTTCAGCTCAAGCCATCTGACAGGCTTTATCTTCAGGGCTATGTGGGCAAAACTGGGGGAGTTACCACTCAGAATATTGCTGCCATTGCGGTTGTTTCCCCAAGTGAGGTGATCTTTCACCAATCCGAAACTACCCCACTTCCATGAATAAACAATTCCACCGTTCATCTCGCTGAAATCAACCCCGCCATCAGGGTTATTCTTGAGTGGTACACCGGGTCGGTTGATGAAATAACCGGGCCTGACGATGGCCTCACTCTCGTGGTTATCACGCAGGCTGGCCCAGGCACTCCAATTCCTGCCAAAGGTGGCGGAAAAAGCAGCACCCCAGTAACTTCGGGTCAGGTTATCGTCAGAGTTTCGTGTTATCTGATAGCCCAGAATAGGGCGGAGATCGAACCGGAAAAGGGAATCGGCATAGCTCACCGACAGCGATGTCGGGTATAGTGAAACAGGTTTAAAGTACCCGGCAAACAGCTTGTAACGCTTTTCCTGCCAACCTGGCACAAATTCTTTAAGATAAAAGTCGAGTTCCGCCTTCTGGCGCAGTGAAAGTTTTTGCTGTTCCTTCTCCGCTGACGTAAGCCATATGGCGATCTGGTCGCGGCCATACGGCTTTATTGCCGAATTGGGACTTATCAGTCCGATGGTGGCAAGCTCATCAATAAACTCGTAGATCCCCAAGTTAGTTGTTGCCTCGGGCAAGTATTGCGACCGACCAGTCAATGGCATCATCATCCATCCGATGATCAGCGCGGTCAAGTATTTATTCATAGGTTTTCTCTGTATTTAAATAAAACAAATCCTGGTTCGTTATGTCCGGGTTGACTACCTGACATGATTGTGAATTGGGACAATAATAGACTCTCTGGCAACCGGCAGTAAGCATTTCGATCAGGCTGCCGACCAGCAGATTTTTTAGCAGCGGGCATTTAAACTGTTTGTTATGGCCATAACCGGGGGCTAATGGCTTCGGGCTTTTCGGAAAAAAATATTAAAGAAAGACTTCCAGAAATACTTCCAATCGGTGAGAAAAGGACTCCTGGCATAGGCCTCCAGGTAATGTCGTTCTGATTCCATGATCTCGTCAAGAGTGTTTGGCATATCTGCATAGAAAGGAGGAACAAGCCCCGGTTTAAATTTCGTACGAAGCTCCTGAAGTTCTGGCGTATAAAGACTGAAGTAATGCTTACTCAGGGGGCGTACTCCCACCAGTTTCATGTCGCCCTTTAGCAGGTTAAAGATCATTGGCAGCTCATCGAGCCAGAATTTCCGCATAATCTTCCCCAGGGTTGTTACCCTGAAATCATCGGCAAATTTACCACCATCCTGAAGGTCGTTTTGATCGAAGATATATTTTTGGAGGTACTCTGAATAGGCATGCATCGTCCGCATTTTGTATACACCGATGATCTTACCGCCCTTTCCAATACGCTTTAACCGGATGAGAGGGCCATAAGTGGGATGGAAATCGTAAGCCGGATCAGATACCTTTCTGACAATGAAATAGAACAATCCGTTGATGAAATCCGCTTTTACCACCACGAAACCGCACGAGTAAAGCCGACCTAATGTTTCCGCCTTTGAAATCAACCGGTTGTTGCCACGCGTGATCATGAAATAGATATTCTTGGTGACGTACAATTTCGGGCAAATCCGGTTAATGATGAAATCAGAGGTATAAATTACATAGTTTAACCCGAGTGGATACCTTCTCAAAATCCTTTCTTTTCGCATCACATACGTTTCAGCACAACCGGCAAAAAAACCGCCTAGTGGCAATCTTGTATTGACGGTTTCGAAGAACTTGTTGATGCGCTGAATGTCATTAATTTTCCTAAGGTTAACAATTGTAGAATAACGATTTCGAGGAATATTGACCAGATTAAATCGCGTGGTAGTGGCCAGCACAGTGGTCATCGGATCGGCAATCTTCAGATTCCCGCACAGGTATTGCAAAACCTTTTCTCCTGATTCCTCCCGGATGGCCTGATAAATAACCTCTTCCGACGGGCATTCAGCAGACGATGCATCAATTGAAGGACCAACAAAATTGGCACCAAATGGCTCGGCACCCAAATGTAAATCATCAGATTCAAGCGCATACCCCCCTGTGGCTGTTTTCGAAATCAGTCCCCTCAGAAAGGCCAGTGCCAATTCAAGTATAGTAACAAGGCCCGCTGTTCCAAAAAAAAGATACCGTGATAAATCAACATTATCGAAAAGCACGACGACTATGCTAATAAGCCCAACGATCAAAAAATTGCTTACAATCACCGGCTTCAAATGAGCTTTCATCCGGGGGTCGTCCTTGAAATTGTACTTATCAAAGTAAACACTCACTACCATCCAGATGCCTGCAAAAATCCAGAAATCCCTATGATATGCCTCCAACAGCGCCCCACGGTGTCCAGCCTTTAAATACACGAAAAAGTAGAACGAAGCTACCAGCAGCATCATATCTACAACTACCTTGACAGCATTTCTAAGATTTGTTTTGTTATTTCGCATATTTTAAAGTCACATATTTCTCACTCCGTATTAAGTATGGCAAAGATACCAAAAAAAAATAGCTCGTATTCGTAATAGTTCCTGATCATTGGATTTTTCACCAATCTGCATGCCTTGCCTAACATATTGTACATCATCTGAGATAAATACAAAGAAAAATTATTCATGTCCTCATTTTACAATAGGTATGGACACTAACTTCATAATAATTTAATTTTTACATAGTATTTTCAATAACAACAATGACGGCTCTACTAAACGGTGATAAAGAAAGAAAAAAATGATAATCAGATTTTTAACAACCAGTTTGATACTACCTTCTTCAGGTCTGAATTTAAAGGGCAGGGGTGGTTATGATATTACAACTTAAATACCAAATATTTAACAGCTAAAGCACTATTTCCAGGGCACGATCAGCCAATGGTGCAGGTTATACAACAGTTCTGTCAAATGATACAGAAAAGGATTATAAATCTTGTTCCATCTGCCGGGATTCACCCACCGACCGCCAAAACGTGCCTTGAAATCTCTGACACCATAAGGTTTCCCCGGGACACCCATTCCCATAAAATCGAAAGTATGACACCCCAATCTTCCTGCTTCGGTGATGGCGGTCCAGGTAGCCATGACGGAGGGATAAACATGATATTTACTCAGTTCCTGATCGGCACCTGCTACATATAGTTCGTACAATGTCTCTCCGGGTGTCATCGGACAAACAATCCCTCCAACCACCTTCCCCTGCCACAGGCATACAATGAAGCAGCCAGGCAAACTGCCATCGCTTGTCATCGTGTTGAACGACCTGAAGAAGGACAAATCAGGCAGCGGTTTTCGTACCCGGTGCCGGTAACGATGTCTCAGCAGTTCATAGAATGCAGATACCTGTTCATCGGTAGGACGATTGGAAGTGGTCATACCACCCTGTTGCGAACGCCTGACCTCCCGCCTACGGCTGGGACTCATCTGATCCCATGCTGTCTGTGTATCACCTGCTGGTGTCAACAGATTTAATCTGTCGGCATGGCGGTAGCCATGAGCACGGAATGGCCTTTCCAATTCCGGCCGCTCTTCAGCCATTCTAAATTGCACAAAAAGGGTGTACCATGGTATAACCTCGTGCAACCGGGTCAGCATATCGTCAAAGGCCTCAGGCATTGGCGCACCAGCCGGACCATGCCATACCACTGCCTTGGTAGTAAAAAAACGTGAAAGCCCCTTTCCACCACTGAGTTGTACCAGCAACGATCCCTGTCCATTGGTAGCATGAACCTGGATAATCCTGCTCCCCATGGCTTCCGTAAAAAAAAACTGTCCGTACGAAGATTGATAGAAAGAAGTCACTATTATTTTATTAATCCATTACAATACTGACAATCAGAAATTATATCTTATGAAGGAGTATATAATACAAACACCTTAAAAAAAACCTGATACATGCTTCCAAACCGTAGCCATCGGCTTGCTGCATTTTTCATACGAATACAACGAATTCCGGGTTGCACAGTTATTGAAGGTTTCTTTTATTTATTCGGCAGCCGCGTCAGCGGCGTTATCCTCCCAGCCGCGATGCGGGGGGATTGGGACGCCGATATGCGGACAGTATTAGGACATCAATACCGGAGGAAAAGCAATCACATCTTCTGGTCCAGACTTTTTCCTGTTTCGATATGATGAAAATTCGGCAGAAATGTTTGCATCACCTGCACGATGTCGGCTTTCTCAACGCCCGGACGCAAAAGAATATTTTTCAGGTCACCGATCATCCGGTGGATCTCTTCCAGCGATCGACGGGGGGCATTCCTGATCACCCCAAGTGAATGAAAGGTATCGAGATCGAGGGCTTCGCCTTCGGTGAAGAACTCCTCGAATGACTTCTCACCTGAGGTATCTGAATTAAAATAACAGACCGGCCAAAATTTCGTGTCCTCCGGCATCACAGCGGCATACTCTCTGGCATCCTGCTCGGAGTCGAAAGGCAGCACCTCCATCCCCATCGACTTCACAAAGGCTTCGGTGATATCGCTGAATGAAGTGAGCTGATGTTCTTCAAGTTTCGGGAAGAATATCTCACCTGTCTGCCCGAGCATGCAGGCCATCATACAGATCTGTCCCGACTCGTCGGGCGATACAAAATAGCGTTTTACATCCGTGGGGACAGCAAATGGCTGCCTTTTCATCATTCGCTGAATGAAACCGTCAAGCAGACTGCCATTGCTGAAGGCCACGTTGGCAAAACGTGCGGTGGTAACAGGGAAGTAGCTGGCATAGGCCATAATCATCTCTTCCATCATCTTTTTGCTGGCTCCCATAATATTCACCGGATTGGCAGCCTTGTCGGTTGAAACGCAGAAGAAGTGCTCAGGCGGGTTCTGAGCCAGTACCCGCATGAATTTCTCAGCCCTGATCACGTTGTTCTCAAGCAGGGCAGTGATACTGTAGTGATCTTTCTCGCTGCGCACGTGCTTGTGTGCCGAGAAGTTGGCCACAATGTCGAAGGGGCCTTCGTTGCTCAACATCCGGTAAAACACCTCGTCGTTATAATTGATCGGATAGGTCTTGTAATCCCCGGGTACGTACCCGCCTGACGTGCTGCGCAAATCGCGCGTCAGTTCGGTCAGGCTGTTTTCGGATATATCGGCAACATAGAGTTTCGATGGTTTATACTTTAATACCGATCGGATATAAGAGGAACCGATGGTGCCTGCACCTCCGATCACCAGAATAGATTTTCCCCCGATGGCTTTTGATAGCTCATCATGAAATTTCGTCAAATCCGATGTGAAGAAACTATCTTTCCTATTTGTGATAGAATCAGAGATAAATTTATTGATGTTTAGCATATTATTTTGACTTTAACTTTGACTTTGACTTTGGCTTTAAATATCAAATCAATGTTTGTTATTGGTGATGGATTCAATCAGTCCATGAATCTGTTTCTGTAATCAAAGGAGTGGCTCAATAAGTTCTTCCTTATCTTTATTAGCTATATAACCAGTTTCACAGGCAATGATCATTTGGGTTTCCAGTTCAAAAGCTGAGCCAATACTCATTTCCAGAAATCGAATAAATTCCTTCGGAGAGCTTCTTGATGCTCCTTCTGCTATATTAGAACCAATAGAAACACCTGCCCGTTGCATCTGACCAGCCAAGCCAAACTTCTCATGAGAAGGAAATAACCTGGATATTAAATACACCGATCTCGCAGTTGTAATTGCCTCTTTCCAAATATCGTAATCTCTGAAATTTCTCATAAAAGATCATTTACAGTAATAATGTCAAGGTTGAGGTTAAGGTCAAGGTCAAGGCCGAGGTAAAAAAACTTACACCATTTTTTCATCTCCCTTTACCACCGCGCTGCTTGGCAGGTTCACCACCCTGTCGGCCAACCACCGTGAATTCTTCAATTCATCCTTCTGACAATATTCAAACATTGGCATGTCAGTCATCAGTTCCCAGATGGGACGGGTCATGACGCCATGGTCGTTGGTGTACTGCAGTATTTCGTCGCGTTCATGGCGATCGCTGGCAAGGATGACGTTGAGCCAGTAGTTGGAACGGGTTCCTTCGCGCTCGGAGAAAAATTGCCAGGGGGTATTGATGAAGAAGGCCTTGTATTTCGCGGCGAGGTCGCGTTTAAGTTGCAGCAGATAATCCAGACTCTCAATCTGTGCACAACCTAAAGCGGCAGCCAGATTGGTGAGGCGGTAGTTGTATCCCACGAAGTCGTGCCTGAACTCCCACCTGTGTGGCACCTTAGCCTGGGTAGTGAGGTGTTTGGCCATTTTCGCCAGCGATTCGTCATTGGTGAGAATCATCCCCCCACCTCCGGTGGTGATCACCTTGTTACCATTAAAACTAAGTATCCCGCACCGGCCTATGGTGCCGGTATGGCGATCGCCGGTGTAGCTGCCCAGACTCTCCGCGGCATCTTCAATCAGCGGGATGTTATATTGGTCGAGTACACGTACCAGTTCTTCAAGATAAACCGGGTGTCCGAAGGTGTGCATGGGGACGCAGGCGGCAATACGGCGGTTGGTAAATTTATTAAATGCCGATAGTTTTGAACTGTCAGTCGATTGCTGATTGCTCTTGGAAGCCCGCATCTCCGCGTTTTGCTTCAACCAGGCTTCAACGGCCTTGGGCGAAAGGCCCATGGTATCACGATCGACGTCGAGGAACACGGGATGGGCGCCAGTGTAGCTGATGGCATTCGCCGTGGCGATAAAGGTGAGAGACTGAGTGATCACTTCGTCGCCTCTTTCAACACCATTGATAAGAAGAGCCATGTGCAGGGCAGCCGTGCCGTTCATCGCGGCCACAGCATAACGGGCACCCGTGAAGTCGGCGCACAGCTTCTCGAAACGACTGACAAACTCGCCAACACTGCTCACGAAATTGGTATCGATACATTCGTTCAGATATTTACGTTCGTTGCCGATGAAACGTGGCTCATGCAACGGAATAAATGCCTCAGGTTCCAGGTACGTTTCCCTGACGAAATCGACGATATTACCGTATGAATTCATTGTTCTATGTTTTTCAATGCAAAGTTAAGAGAGTTTCTGACGTCATCGCCCCCAGATCCTATCGGAAGTCAAAGTTAATGCCAATATCAATGTCTATGGTAGAGACGCACGATCGTGCGTCTCAGATAACGACAATGGTCATGGCAGAGACGCACGGGTCGTGCGTCTCTACAAATATCCCTCTAACATACTGGAAACCCGCTAAAAAGACATGCGAAAAAAGACTCCGTTCCCTCTATGGTCTAACTTTGGTCTAACTTTGGTCTCTCTTTTGCTTGATTATCAAGCTGTTTTTAAGTGTGATATTGGTTGCTTAATCTTCAATGAACGGACATTGA
>Ga0209319_1000227_pt1 | contig 90115 bp, 85 predicted proteins | sample RifGroE2_FD_184000 | JGI IMG/M metagenome (GOLD analysis project Ga0209319, IMG submission 184000) | Groundwater microbial communities from Rifle, Colorado - Groundwater E2 (SPAdes) (version 2) | ecosystem: Environmental > Aquatic > Deep subsurface > Groundwater | place: Rifle, Colorado, United... | reverse complement strand
ATTGTTGGAAAATGATCATAACCTAATTATCCATTAGGTTGTTTTAATTATGGAAAGTATCTTTTCAGGTTGGGTTATCTTGAGAAAATGCAGGACGTTTTAGTTGCTTTATTTTGGGATATTACACCTAGCAGCTCTTTAACGAAATATATATTTACACTTCGCTGTACCAGTTTGCTTGCAAAAGTATGCCGGAGCATATGGAGCGTGCCCTTAATCCCGATCCGTTTAAGTTCTCTGCTGAAGGCATGAGAGAGGTCACTATACTGGGTTCCTGGCTCACTTCTCGAAAAGATATATATCTGCCCCTTCTTTGCCTTACTTTTGAGGCATAGCAGGTGCTTATGTAGCGTATCATTGATCGGTATTGCCCAGAATTTATGTGACTTTGATAGCTCAATCATTAGGGTACGGTTTTTAACGTCGATATTAGTCCACTGTAGTCGCTGGAGTTCTCCAGCTCTCAACCCTGTATGTATTAGCACGACAACAAAGTCCCTCACAAATTGTCTTACTTGAGTTAGGATAGTATGAAGCTGTTCATCCGAAAAAAAAGAAAACCCTGATTTTGATATTCTGAAGAGCGGTTTTGAAGCAAAATTAGATAAATATATATCCGTTGATGGATTGATTGTTTCAGTCGAATCAAAATGCAAAATAGCTATTAGTGATTTTCTATACTGGCAAATGGCTCACCCAACCAAAAATTTTACTATAACTATAAGATATCCAGAAACGATGACAATTCGGCATAAACCTTTTGTTCTTCACAATAAAATGTGCATTCCCCTTGAGGCACCCGGTTACTTAAGACTTACATATGATTCTTGGATGCTTCCGATGAGAGGTATGGCTTGGGAATTTGATAAAAGATCAATGAATGATTAGGCGAGTATAAAACATAACCATGGAAAGCTAATTTAGCATTGAATTCTTGATTGCTTCTGTTAACATCTATTCCATAAAATCTTATTAAAAGAAATGTAAGGTGAGAAAAAATGAATAATGGTGGTATCTCTGAGCCCTTCTCAGAACAAAGAGAGAATAACAACGGACCAAACAATAACGAGAGTAAATACAGACGGCTCTATGAAAGCATGATGGATGGATTCGCCCAGGTTGATATGCAGGGGAAAATCATAGAATTTAATGATGCCTTCGAAAAAATGCTAGGGTATAGTCCTAATGAGCTTTTACACTTAACCTATCATGATTTTACCCCGGAGAAATGGCATATCTTTGAAACTCAGATAATAAAGGAACAAGTACTTGTCCGGGGATATTCAGATATTTATGAAAAAGAATACAGACGAAAAGATGGAACGATATTTCCTATTGAATTACGCACTATTTTGCTCGCTGATAACGATGGCAAACCTCGTGGAATGTGGGCAATAGTCCGAAATATTACCGAACGCAAAAGGTCTAATGACCTATTAAAAAAAAGTGAAGCCCGTTTCAAGACTATTGCAGAGGGTTCCCCCATTGGCATTTTCATGAACGAACCGGATGGAACAGCTAGTTATATCAATCCTGCCCTAGAAAAAATATTAGGAATTAACAAAGAACAAGCGCTTGGTAAAGACTGGGCAGAAAACATCCACCCGGAAGACAAACAGTATGTAATCAACTCTTTCAACCAATTAATTGTTTCTTCCATAGAACAAGAAATAGAAGCCCGCTGGCTTCGCAAACCAGACAACTCGGTACGAATTAATAAGATACATGCTATTTCAGTTCGTGATGGAGATCAAATATTAGGATATATTGGCACAGTGGAAGATATTACTGAACGAAAACTTAATGAAGAAAAACTTCATGAAAGCGAAATGAAATTCCGATTAATGTTCGATCAATCCCCGATAGCAGTTTCTACGGCAACACCTGATTTTCACTTCACAAGTGCAAACAAAGCGATTTGCCATTTCCTTGGATATACTGAAGATGAACTAAAAAAAATGACCATACAAGAAGTCACATATACTGAAGACATCGCATTTAATGACAGAAACCTAAATGACTTATTAAATGGTAATATTGATCATATTGTTATGGATAAGAGATACCTCCGAAAAGATGGAAAAATTGTCTGGGGCCATCTTTTGGTAGGAAAGATAACCGGGCCTGATGGAAAACTACTCTATCTCTTAACTGTCATAGAAGATATTACCGAACGTAAAAAGATTGAAACCAAATTAATTGATAACGAAAAAAAATACAGGGAACTCGTTGAAAATGCTAATAGTATAATTCTTCGCGTGGATTTGAATGGAAAAATTAATTTCATAAATAAATATGGGCTGAATTTTTTTGGGTACTCAAAGGAAGAGATTATTGGGCATCACGGAATAGGAACGATAGTCCCTATCCGGGATAGCACTAATCGTGATTTAAGCAAACTCGTTAGTGATATACTCACAAATCCTAAGGATTTCGAACAGAATATAAACGAGAACATCAAACGTAACGGAGAGCGTGTATGGGTAAATTGGACAAATAAGGTTATAACCAACAAGAAGAACCAAATTGTTGAAATCTTAACTATTGGCAGCGATATAACCGATTATAAAAGGTCAGAAGCAGCTCTAAATAAAGAACGTGATCTTATCAAAAGAATTGCAGATACCAGTCCTGTTGGGATTAATTTTGTTGACAAAGAAGGTAAAGTAACCTTTATTAATAATCAGGCTTCGAAAATAGTCGGCATTTCTCAAAAGGATAGCATAAAACTGCCGTATAATGCTCAAATCCTGAAACTATCAAAATTTGATGGCACCCCGCTTGCTGAAGGCGAAATGCCATTTGAGCAGGTTAAGAATAAACTTAGCCCGGTTGAAAATATACTGATGACTATTGAAACCCCGGAAGGAAAACAAAAGTTTCTTTCAATCAATGCGACGCCCGTATTCTCTGAAACAGGGGAATTCGATGGAATGGTTTCATCGCTTGAAGATATTACCGAGCGTAAAAAAGCAGAGGAAGAACTGCATAATTATCATATTAAGCTAGAAGAGCTGGTTAAAGAAAGGACCGCAAAACTTGAGCAGGCTAATAAGGAATTGGAAGCCTTCAGTTACTCCGTATCGCATGATCTGAGAGCCCCGCTGAGAGCAATAAATGGATATTCTGAGATTCTTTTAGAAGATTATGGAACTAGTCTTCCGGCTAATAGCACTAAATACTTAACATCGATTATTGATAACGTACACCGGATGAATCAATTAATCGATGATCTGCTTAACCTATCCAAATCAAGCAGGCAAGAAGTAGTTTGGAGTACCATAAATATGGAAGAACTGGTCAAAAAAGTATTTGAAGAACAGAAAACACTTTTGGAAGACAGAAATATAGAATTCTCAGTTATGGATTTACCTGTTACCCGAGGTGATAGCTCACTTATTAGGCAAGTATGGGAAAATCTTATTTCTAATGCAATAAAATATACAAAACATAAAAAAACAGCAATAATCGAAGTAGGTTCTTTTCTCCAAGATAACACTATCATTTATTATATTAAAGATAATGGTGCAGGCTTCGATATGACCTATAAGGATAAGTTATTTGGCGTCTTCCAAAGACTTCATACATCGGCAGAATATGAAGGAACCGGTGTGGGACTTGCAATTGTAAAAAAAATAATTCAAAAACATAATGGAACAGTTTGGGCTGAATCGGTAGTTGGAAAAGGAGCTACCTTTTATTTCACAATCGGCTAACATTTCAAATACTCACTATCTTTATTAAGTAATTATCACTTGACTGATTTCGGTATGCACGCTGGATATAGCATTCAAAATATTTGGTAGTAATTGGGAATGAAGTGTGGTATAAATAGAACCGGTGAAAAATGGGTAATGCTTCCCATAATGATCGAGAACATTGTACAACTATATAGAAAATAATATTAATCAAGTCAGAAATCTCATACCCCAAAGGTCCTTGGTTCAAATCCAATTCCAGCAACCAAAGAAAGCCGAAGCCCTGACTGATATTGGTTTTTTTCTTGTAGTTTATGCGGATCTTGTCAAAGCAATTATTTCGCCAGTATTCCTTGAATAATCAAGAAATACTGGATAATAGAGTATTTTTAGGTTAGAATTTGTAATTGTTACAAACATTATTAAAGTGGTTTTGTAGAGTGACTTTAAGGCATTATATAAGTACGCTTAGAAAGGAAAAACACAACATGGAAAAAGGCACTGTAAAATGGTTCAACGAAACCAAGGGATTTGGCTTTATTACTCCTGCAAATGGCGGCGAAGATCTATTCGTTCATCATTCAGCGATTAATGGTTCAGGCTTCAAAAAACTTGCTGAAAATGAAGCAGTAACATTTGAAGTTGGACAAGGTCAAAAAGGACCTTGTGCAGTAAATGTAACTTCTGCATAATAAGCATCGTTAAATAAATCAACTAAAAGGCTCCGTTAATTCGGAGCCTTTTTTTGTTGTACAATTATTGGGCTGCTGGTACAGAAATGATTAAAAAAAAATGCGATCTCATATTCTAGAGCTGTTTCGGGCAGCTTCTGTGCCCCATTCTTCTATCGGGCTCAAGCATACCGATTTTTTTGGTGGACGACATCACGAGAATATCTCTTCTCTATCCAAAATGATTGGTAAGGCAGGATAACCCAGCCAATCTTTCTAACATTTATAGTTGAAATCCCGTGAATTTTGTTTATAATTTATTCTTATTAATTAATTTATACTCAAAAACAATTTGTTTTTCGAATATTTATAGCCTTTACACTGCGAAAACCCTGGGTAAAAGATTGATTGGTTAAGGTATAGCGAAAGAATCAATATGATATTAACGGATGGAAGAGGTTTAAAATGAAATATAAAGTATTTGTTGATGGGCAAGAAGGAACGACAGGATTAAAAATAAACGAGCGGTTATCAAACCGAACAGACTTAGAAATCCTGAAAATTGATCCGGAGAAAAGAAAAGATACGGAAACCCGCCGTACATTGTTGAACGAAGCCGACATTGCCTTCCTTTGCCTTCCGGATGTTGCGTCAAGAGAAGCGGTCACACTTGTCAGCAATACAAGAACTAAAATACTGGATGCCAGCACTGCGTTCAGGACCGATCCGACCTGGGCATACGGGTTGCCGGAATTAAGCAAAGCTCAAAGGGAATTAATTAGGACTTCATCTCGAATCGCTGTTCCCGGATGCTTTGCTACTGGATTTAATATGGCGCTTTATCCTCTTACACACAATGATATAGTCCCAAGAGACTATCCGGTAACATGTCACTCAATCTCTGGCTATAGCGGAGGTGGCAAAAGATTAATTGAGCAATACGAAAATCCGAAAGATAACGAAAAGCTTACAAGCCCCCGATTTTATGCGTTAGGTCTAAAGCATAAGCACTTACCGGAGATGCAGAAAATAACTGGACTTGCATATTCCCCATTATTTACCCCTGTCGTTGCCAACTATTGTCAGGGAATGATTGTCGCAATCCCGTTAGTGCAACGATTTTTAAACAAGAAAATGACAGCCAAAGAAATACACGAATTTATTTCTGGCTACTATGCTGCCGAACATTTTGTCGAAGTCATGCCTTTTACACCGGAATATCCGGCTGATAATGGATATTTTAATGCCATGGAATGTAATAGTACAAATAAAATAGAACTTTTTGTTTTCGGGGAGGATGAACAGATTCTGCTTCTCGCTCGTCTTGATAATCTAGGTAAGGGCGCTTCCGGTGCCGCTATACAGAACATGAATATCTTGCTTGGATTAGACGAGGGCCTGGGCATAGAGTAACCTTGAAGTCCAGGCTTAAGAGCCAATAGAGACAGGGTTTTAGCCTGTCTCCATTAGGCATCATCCATACGGTTCCTGCTCACTATGACCTTAGTTTCAGACCAAGCCAAATATCTTAACATTCACATTGTTTTATATGAGCCACTTATTCTTGCATCTCGACGCCATCAAATGCTAACTGAAGAAAATGCAGTATCTCCCCCGTTTCATCACCTTCTTCGTCTATTCCATCAGATTCCCAAAGTTCAATTCTGGAGAATTCAGGTATCTTTAAAACTCCTTCTAATATTTTTCTGTTTACTTCCCCCTCATAAATATCTACACCTAGATAATATGGATATTTCATTTCGTCTTTATAGTTTTTCCCATATTTGTCTTTCATATCATCTTCTGTAAGTTCTATTCTTTGTAATTCCTCCTCTACTCCCAATCCTTTTAATATAACATTTATTTCTTGTGCTCTTTTATTCTTCTCAGTCATAAAACGCCTCCTCAATAATATAATGTTCGCATTATACTCTCGAAAATGAATTATGAATATCTTCCTTGTTTGTTTTCACAGCAGGATTCTTGTATATCTCAACGATCATCACGTTAATGTGGGTTTAAAGACTATTTATAGATAAAAGAAAACATAGTAATCCGCTTCTTTTTATTTATAGCGCTATTGCTTTAATAGAAGCTATTCAGTTAATTTATATTATTACTCGAATCGTAGAGCCGGTTTTTCAGATTTGAGGTGAGTTGCACGATACGTATATCATGAGTTTTTAAAGTTATTTACAACCTGAGAAAGTGTCATTGCCATTGAATCAAGATCCTGTGCCTGATCTTTAAGTTGCTCAATAGAAGCCGTCATTTCTTCGGTCGAAGCAGATACTTCCTCGGTAATCGCGGAATTAGATTCTGATACCTTAGCAAGATTACCTATACTATCATAAATACGCTGATACTTTTCCTTTATCTCCTCGGTCGATGATTGGTTTGTTTGGGCAACGATATGAACGTTAATTATCAGCTCAACAACATTTTGTGATAATTGAGATAATGCCTTTATTTTTTTAGATGTTTGATCAATTATTCCAGCAATAACATCAACAGAAGCTACTACCTCTGAACTCGAAGCCGACATTTCATCTGCAGCTGCAGAGATGTTTTGAATCTGGTTAACCGTATTATTAACAGCCTTAATAATATTTGTTAATGCATCTTTTGCTTGCATTGCCAGGATCACACCAGTTTGAACCTCTTTAGTTCCGGCTTTCATGGATTCAACCGTGTCGTTTGTCTCGTTTTGGATCTGCTTTATTAAATTTGCAATTTCCTTTGTTGCGTTTCCTGATCGTTCTGCAAGCTTACGGACTTCGTTGGCAACAACAGCAAACCCTCTTCCGTGCTCACCGGCACGGGCAGCTTCAATCGCAGCGTTAAGCGCAAGCAGGTTAGTCTGTTCGGCAATATCATCGATTACTTCAATAATTTCTCCGATATGCAAAGAGTTTTTTCCAAGTTCTTCGATTTTTTGAGCAGTAGCCAGAACCGTATCTTTTATTCTGATCATACCATCTACGGTATTCGCAACAATTGCTTCGCCTTGTTTACCGATTTCCGACGTTTCAATAGAGGTTTGCGAAGCATTATTCGCTTCAATGGTTACCTGATCAATTGCGTGCGCCATATGATTAATTATCATTTTTACATGGTCTACTTCCAAAGTTTCTTTCTTTGCTGCCTCGAATAGATCACTAATTCCGGCATCACTTTCAAGTACGTCTTCTGCAGTTTTCGACATACTAAGTACTTGTTCTTCGGAACCAGCCGCAACTCTATCGATAATATCTTTGATTTCATTAATTTCTAAGGTTATTTCCTTTATGTTTTCAACCTGTTGACTAGACCCCTCAGCCACAGAATTAATTGCCGAGGCTATTTGACCTACGATTCCTGTGCTTTCTTTTGATGATCGAGCAAGTATACTGACACTTTCAAGTACGCTGGTTGTTGCCTTTTCAACACCATTAACGATACTATCAAGTGCTCGCATCATAAACATAGCTGATTCGGCGATCTCACCAATTTCGTCGTCATTCTTTATTTCCAGGGTTGCTATATCACTCCTGTTTCTCAAAGCCAGCGCCAAACTAGGCAGCGATTTTGTAATCGAAGTGACAATATAATATATAATTCCTAAAATTATTATTAGGCTTATAAATGTGAATACTAGAAATGTTTGTTGTATGCTGGATATTTTGTCTATAAAAGGTTTTTCTAGTGTACCGACAGACAATATCCCAATAGTATTGTTATTAATGTCGTAGATTGGATCATACGCAGTAATATACCAGTCTTCTACTACAAATGCTCGGGACCTGATTTTTTCTCCGCCGATAAAGACCTTATCATAAACTTTTTTTGATACCCTTGTTCCTACTGCCCGTGCGCCACCGTCTTGCTTAACATTCGTGGCGATTCGAAGATCTTCCATACATATGGTAGAGTTGCCCAGGTCCACGGAGTTTCCTTTTTTGTCAGTATATTTTTGATTAAGTACATTCTCTTTAGTTCTGTCGACAATTGAAAAATTTCTATTCATTAATTTGCCAGCGAGAATTATTTTATCATTAACTGGGTAAGCGACAACTTGGACCATACCTCGGTCATCAAACTTATTGCTTTTTTCTGTTTCATCAGGGGTTTTAATAAAGTCAAAATATGCTTGTTTAGCTAGGGCACTATGCTCTATTCGTAATTCGCTAGCATCCATAAGTATTTCACCGGATACCTTTTTTCCCGTTTTGATTACTTTTTGGATAGCCATATTTTTAGATAAACTGTCGCCGGTTGATATATTAGGAGCTGAGGCGGGCCCGCTATTTCTGTATATTACCTTTCCTTCCCAATTTGTTATAACAAGAATATCGACATTGGAATTCTTTTTCAGCATATCAACAATATTTTCATCAAAAGGATCAGTCTTAATGATATAAAGTATGTTTTTAATCTGAATATCCATATCCTGCCGATTATTATATAACACTTCCCATGCGACATTTATATCGGAATTTATTTTTTCCTGTCCCAAGAGCATGGTTTCTTTTTTTACTTTCGCAGTTACAACAAAATAAGAAACTGTCATACCTAGAAGATATACAATAAATATTGGGACAATAATTCTGTTGATAATTCTTTTCTTGCTTTTGTCTTTTTTCATTGCTTACCTCTGCGTAATTACTCTCAATGAGGTTTACGCCGTACATATTTCCACCATTTCAATTATAACAATAATTTTATTGATTTCATATCAACGTCCTATTTTAGGTTTTTGTTTTTTGATGGGGAAAATAAAAAAGCAATCGGAGAAGCGCACTTGTAGGTATTGCTTCTGGTGATTACAAGATATTTCTGGCAACAACGATTAAGCTATTATCTTTATTCGGAATATCTGCCACGCTGACGACCCAGACAAGACTGAGAATCCTTGTCGTCTTCTTCTCGCTGGATACTGTCACTCTTGCAATTCGGGCATGAATACGGGTCATGAAACCCTGAATCTTCAGACCACTTGCTGTTACACCTCGAACAAACAAAATCTCTCATTCCATTCATAAAAAACTCCCTGACTTTTTTTCTCAGTAAGATGATCTCACATTAAAAAAATAGATACGGGGATATTCTAACACGCGACTCCGCTTCTAGTCATCGGGGGAAATAGTCATTTGGTATTTGGCACGTTTATGTGTATTATTTGACATCCGACAGGTGATTATTAGAGATAATACCCGTATCAACGGGTTAGTATGAGTTTTATTTTATGGCAGAAATCTTATAAGCCGGAAGTTGATAATTAACATAAAGAAATTCTTTGTAAAATCAGAGAAATTCATGAATACGTTTATAAAAAAAGCAAATTTGATATAACTGGGTATGTTAACGTTCTTCGCAATTATGCACTGATCCACTTAACCGAAAAACAATCTGTTATTAATGTAAAATCAGCAGACTTGGAACTTAAAATATTACGGTCACCCCTCGACCGCTAAGTGCTTGAATAGCTCCTCTATCGTTTATCGGGTTCCCGACAAGGTTGACATAGAGCAAGTCCGGTAAGGATAACAACGGATTAATGTCCGTGACCTGGTTAAAAGATATATCCAGTTCTCTCAGGGAAACCAACTCACTGACAAAAGAAATATCTTCTATTTGGTTCTCTGAAAGGTAGAGTAATTCCAAGCTAACCAGATTCTGTAAGATATCGACATCTTCTAACTTATTATGCGTCAGATTAAGGCTGACGAGATGAATACAGACATCAATCCCTGTCAGATCGAACAGATTAAGATACTGCAATTGTAGCTCGCCTTCAAGGCTGCGCAGGTCCCCTATATCCCAGCCATCCTCAAATATTTTATTGAATTCCCGGTCGATAATATCAAAAAAAGTAACACAGGAGCCATATTCTTCCGCAAAGATATCTCCATCATCATAGGGGTCGCTGGCAGCATTTTCTCGTGTTTCATAATCAGCATAGTCCTCATCAAAGCCATATTCTTCAGAGTAGTCAACATCAATTGAACTTGTTTTGTGATCTTCCAGATACATTCGATGATATTGTTGCAACAAGTCTGCTTTCTTATTCTGGTAAGCGTTGTCGATCTCGTTATGGATGCATACCAGCTTGTCCGGATGATACAGGTTAATAAGCTGGGCAAAAGTTTTGTTTGCTGATTCCTTGTCCAGCGAAAGCGCTGCTTTTTCTGCATATGCTCGCAATTGAACATAATTTTTACTCTTATAAACGGATATGACGTGTTTGATCACCTCATTGAGCTTAGTGGGGGTAACCTCGTTTTTAAGCTTTTTATATAATATCTGAATCGCTTCCATATAACATCTTCCATCAGGGCATAATAGATTAATTTATCACCTTTCATTGTAAACATATGGCTATCATAGGTAAAGCACTTATTAGTCTGATAGCAAAAGGATTTTAGATACAAGACAGGTACCCGCACAGGGTTTTGTAATTGTCATATATATACAACACGGCACCCCCTAATCTTGCCCGTTTGGTCTTGAGGAAAACAACTATGGTATAATTATGACTTCTATCAAGCAAGTTTCTTTTAAGATTATATTACTAATAAATAGGGAGTTTATTATGAAAAGCGGAAAAAATAGATTACTTGGCGCGCACATGTCGGTAAGCGGCGGCTGTGACAAAAGTATCGATCGAGGAGTTTCCATTGGATGTACGGCAATTCAGATTTTTACCGGATTTAATAACCGGTGGCAATCAAAAGCTATATCAAGCGATATCCTCTCCGCTTTTGATCAGAAAAGATCTAAGGTAGATATAGTTTTTGCACATAACAATTACCTGGTTAACTTAGCATCTCCTGATCCGGTCATTGCTTCGAAATCCTTTGCGTCTATGCTTGATGAAGTGGCGAGAGCCGGACAATTGTCATTACCCTATTTAATCATTCATCCTGGGGCACACATGGGCGCGGGAGAGAAACGCGGCGTACACCTTGTTGCCCAACGCCTTAATGAACTTATCGATCAAACAAACGATTCTGATGTCCGAATATTGCTGGAGACTACCTCCGGACAAGGAACGGTTCTTGGTTCTACGTTTGAACATTTAGCTGAAATAATAGCGAACATCAAGGATCAAAAGAGGATCGGTATTTGTTTTGATACTTGTCATGTCTTTACTTCCGGTTACGATATCCGTACGCCGGAAGCCTATGAAAAGACTTTCAGCGAGTTTGACCGGATTGCCGGATTAGATTATCTAAAAGTTTTTCATTTGAATGATTCAAAACATGATATCGGAACAAAAAAGGACCGGCATGAACACATTGGAGACGGCTATCTGGGCTTAAGTTCCTTCGAATTATTGCTGAATGACTATCGATTCTTTAGTGTGCCGATGGTGCTTGAAACACCAAAGTCCGATTTTAATCTCCTAGAAGAAGACAAGAAAAATCTGGCGGTGTTACGAGCTCTCATCAAATAACAGAGCACTTTTTTGTTGCACCGTTTTATACAGCTGGCTTTGTATGGTCATAATAACCTTGCCCGCAAAATTCACGAAGTTCAGATTCTGTACGCCCTGGCCTATTGATAACCGATGCGCCACGTATTACTTTTCTTTCGCCGCTGTCCAGACAAAAAAATTTATTATTACTCTGGAAAATATTGTTGTTAAAAATAGAGACGTAGCAAGCTACGTCTCTCATTTAACCAGGTTATTTCGTTAAAAAGTTATTCTGTTTTAAAACAGGCCATGTTCTCAATCAGCGTATTGGATACCTGCACCAGACCAACCGATGATTCTTTCAGTGCATGAATAATAGCTGAGATTTCTTCGGCAGATGCAGTAACTTCTTCCGTAACTGAAGCATTTGCTTCTGATACATTTAGGATTGTGCCCATATATTTCGAAAAGTCGTAGACTTTATCCTTCATATTATGTGTTATGTCCGCATTTTCTTTTGCGACACTGTCAACAGCCGAGATATTTACTACTAAGCCCGCGGAAGCCTCTTCGACCAGCGCAACCGAGGAATTCGTAAAGGCTGTTAGTTCTGCAAGCTTTTTTACATTATCTACAACTTCATTGGAAGAGGCAGCCATCTCTTCAGTGGCAGCAGAAATGTTCTCAATCTGGTTAACCGTATCTTTAACAGCATCAATAATGTTAGTGAGTGCCAGCTTTGCCTGATTTACCAGCGTAGACCCGTTGTGCACCTCCGCAGTCCCTTCATTCATAAAGGTAACCGCCGTGGAGGTAGCTTCCTGAATATTTTTGATAAGATTAGCGATCTCTTTGGTCGCTTTACTTGATTTCTCTGCAAGCTTCCTAACCTCATCAGCAACTACCGCAAACCCTCGTCCATGATCACCGGCACGGGCGGCCTCAATTGCAGCATTAAGCGCAAGCAGATTAGTCTGTTCTGAGATATCATCAATAACATTTATAATCTCACCAATCTTAGTAGAGTTTTTGCCCAGTTCATTTATCTTGTCGGCAGTAGCCATTACTTTTTCTTTAATTTTATCCATGCCGTTGACTGTTTCACCAATAATCTGCTCGCCATTGAGAGCAATATCTTTAGTCTGTTTAGAATTTTCAGCAGCCTTCCCGGCGTCAGAGGCTGCCTGGTCAACTGCGCTGGACATCTGGGAAACGATGTTCTTTACCAGTTCCACACTTGCTATCTGCTTGCTTGATATCCCTGTTATCTCTGACATCGCTATATTTGTCTGTTTCGCTACATCCATAGACTGTGCCGAATCTATTGTTTGTTTCTCAGCACCAATGGTAATAGAATTTATCATGGTTTTCAGCTTATCGGCATCCACTGTTGCCTGGCGTACCACATTTGTCTGTTCGGATGTACCTTTTGAGACATTCTCCATGGCCTTGTTAATCTGGGTAATGCCCTCTGCGGTATCGGATGCAGCAGCCACGAGTCCTTTTGAGAAATCCTGCACTTTATTAGCGTGTATTTTGATCCCTTTGACCATTTCCTGGATAGTGTCGATGAATCGGTTGAAATAGGTAGCCATATCTCCAAATTCGTCCTTGGAATTAATTTCTATTCTCTTTGTAAGATCCCCATCTCCATTAGCTATTTCCTTTAACATCCTGGTTATCTGTTTGAGTGGCAACAAACTTTTGCTTAGCATAAAATAAATAAATATTAAACCAATAACAACAACCAGTAACAATATTCCAATATTTGTTTTTATAAATTGGTTTGTTGCTTTACCCGTTACATCGTTAGTGATCGTCAGGCATAAGTACCAGTCCCATTCTGGAAGGTAGCTAAAAACCATGGATTTATTTACGCCGTTAAAGGTATATTCAGTATACCCATTTTTATTCTTGAGCATGTATTTTGTCCAGGCGTGTTCATTCCCGTCAAAACCAACCTCAAGCGTTGGATGGTCTATCATTAGGCCATCGGAGCCCATTACATATATAAATCCGCGTTCTTTAAATTTATAGCCGTGCAAATTATCTGCTAAAAATTTTTCCTTTGCTTCAATACTATTATCGTGACTTACCGCTTTAAGAGCTGCCATTTTATGGTTGAGCTCATTCGTTAACATATCAACCCATAAACTTTTAGTTATTTTTTCCATATTGATGATACCGCTTATACTTAGCAGCAATGTTGAAGAAACCAGTAAGACCAATATTGCAGCATACATTTTTCGCTCCATAGAATCAAAGAACCCGTTCCTATGCACTTCATCAGTTACATTGCTGTTCATCTTATTCCTCCTACAAATAATATTTGCCATCTATTTTGCTTAAACAATAAGTGACAATATAAATATATTATCATAACTATGAAACTTTTCAAAATTCTACTATTATCTGGTTACGTTATATTCCATAAATGAAAGAGGCTAAAGCTAGAACTTCTGCTGATTATTTATTTTCTTATGTCCCTGCAGATATTTTAACAGGCTCATGTTTTGAAAAACATAATATTTATGATACACTAATATTGTTATTCATATTAACAGCATATTAATAGCGTAAAAAATTGCTAAAGAATAATAAAAATTTTAACTATTGAAAAAGAAGGAGTGCATAAATTAATATGAATATCCTGGAAATATACAAAAGATTAAGTATTGGCAAAAAATTTGTTGTTTTGTTTACACCAATTGTCCTGCTACTGGTAATTTTGGGAGGATCGATTTATCACTCTATTAATAAGGTCAATAAAGCAGTAACCATAGTAACCGAAGATGAGCTCATAGGCTATATGCATGCCCAGGACATTCAGTACATAGTCGTAAGAGTACAGCAATGGTATAACAACCTTTGCGCTTCCTCTTCAAACGTAGGAATTAAAAGAATTGATAACGCCGTCGGCGAATTTAAAAAAGTCATGTCCGATTACAAGAATCTAAATCTGGATAACCCTGAGAAAGTTAAGGAGCTCGAAAATGTCGAAGCAGAATTTGCGAGCTTTTTAACAAAAGGTGATGCACTCGTTAAGTTATATCGCGAAAATGGCGGCGAGCTAGGTGAAAATTCGATGGACGATTTTATTAAAATATCTGACGACTTGCGTAAGAACCTGGCTGAAAAGTTAAAAAAGAATGAGCAAGCCGAACTGAATATATCCGTCCAATCTCTTCATAAAACTTTTTCCACAGTTAAAGAATTTTCTGTTATTGCAGTCTTGATAGGTATGGCACTTGTTATTTTGATCTATATACTCATAAATAATTCTGTAATAAAACGAATCAATGCGACTACAGAGTCAGTTGCTGAGATAATCCGGCAGATATTGGAAGGTGACGGAGACCTTCATCGCAAAATACCCATGAATAAACGTAACTGTTCTTCGATGGTTAACTGCAATAATCCCAAGTGTCCTGAATACGGAAAAGAAGCTAGTTGCTGGGATTCAGTGGGTTCAAGTGCGCTTGAGATTCATTGTCCCTCAATCCTATCAGGAAAATATAAATCCTGTCTCGAATGCGCGGTAACCAAGGAAGCAATATATAACGAAATCGACTTTTTGAATTACTGGATAAATACACTTATAGGCAAATTTGGTTATTTGATCAGAAATATTAAATTAAGCTCAAATAAAGTAACAAATGCTGCTAAGCTGATGTCAGCTACAACCGTTGATACAGATGCCGGAATACAACTGATAACGAAAGCCATTGCAACGGTAGCAGAAGAAGCCGGTTCTCAACAAAAAAGTATTAATGAAATACGTGATAGCCTGAAAGCTATTATTGAGACAATCAATATAATCTCAGATGGAGCTGATAAACAGGTTAATTTTCTGGATCAAACAGCAACGACAGTCAAGCATACAAATATTTCAATGAATAAGCTGGCAGAAGCTTCCCATAAAGAAATCTCTGAGGTGGAAAATACCAAGTCAATCATCAATGAGATGGCAAACGCCATTAACCAGGTAACTGCTGATGCGAACAATGTAGCGCAAGGTTCTATGCAAACGGCTGAAACGGCAAAAGAAGGCGAAGCTATTGTAGTTAAAACAGTTAATGGAATGGAAAAGATCAAAGAGACTGTTCTAAGTGCAGCACAAAAAATCGAAGAGCTCGGGAAGAACTCGTCGCTAATTGGAGAAATTATTGAAGTAATCGATGACATCGCCGAACAGACTAATTTGCTTGCGCTTAACGCTGCAATTGAGGCCGCCCGTGCCGGTGATCATGGACGAGGGTTTGCGGTAGTTGCTGACGAAGTTAGAAAACTGGCAGAACGGTCTGGTAAGGCAACAAAAGAAATTGCTCTATTGGTTAAACAAATACAGTCAGGTACAAACGTTGCCGTTGAATCTATGAAGGTTGGTACCAAGGAAGTTCAAAAGGGGGCGGAATTAGCACAGGGCGCAAAAAAAGCTCTGAACAATGTAATAACTGCAGTGCAAAATACTGTGACCCAAATCCAAAACATATCTGCTGCTGCTGAAGAGATGTCTGCATCAAGCGCTCAGGTTGTCGAAACTGTTAATGGCATTACCGGTATAGTTAAGAGCAATTCCGTAGCTGTTGAACAGGTGACAAAAAACTCTTCCGAGGTAGTGGGTGCAGTTGGCAATATTCAGGAAATATCACAAAATAACCAGCGCACATCGAGGAACATTAAAGAAAAATTCGAGAAGATCAATGATAAAGTTGACAAAATCGCTGAAATTGCACAGGACAATTCATCTACAGCAGAAGAAGTTTCTGCTTCAGCGGAAGAAATTACAGTTTCTATTGAGCAGGTAACAGCTAGCACGATAGAAATGGTAAAAATAGCAGACAATCTCTCGAAGCTCGTAGATAGATTTAAAGCATAATAATCATAAATCTCCAGTATATCCTCCTGTATCCTTTGGATGCAGGAGGATTGTTTTTTTGTTAGTTTGCCCATCAATCTGCCTTTGTGTTATCCGGTACTTTTCACTCCATAGCTGGAAACCGTAACCCTGTCATACTTCAATTACAATTCAACTCCCATCGAAAATTATAACTTTTTAGATTTGACAGCTCTTTGCTATTTTGCTATATTACCAAATAGCAAGGTGGTGTTGATATGAATGAATTGAAAAAAGCCAAATATGATGCACGGGCCAAGATTGTCAAAGCTATGGCGCATCCGAGCAGATTGCTCATTATTGATGAGCTTACCAGAGGTACAAAGTGTGTATACGAATTTACAGAGTTAATTGGTGCGGATACTTCTACAATCTCAAAACACCTCTCTGTTCTTAAAAGTGCAGGTTTGGTTAGAGATGAGAAAAAAGGGCTTCAGGTCTATTACAAGCTGGTTATACCTTGCATTAATGAGTTCTTCATGTGTATTGACTCTGTTTTAGTTGCGAATGCTGATGCACAAGGGAAAATAGCTCGTTGCTGCATGTAAAATTCTGATTATTTATTATACCGGAGGATATTAATATGTGGAAAAGCTTTGTTGATTGGCTCGTATACGGAGCTATGGGATTATCTCCTCAGTCGCATTTATCAGCATCGTTGCATTTTTTTATTTACGATACTGTAAAAATATTTTTCTTGCTTTCTGTGATTATTTTTATTGTTGCCATAATAAGAAGCTTTTTTCCACCTGAGCGTACAAAAAGGATACTTAGCCATGTACCGCTGGCAGTTGGAAATGTCCTGGCGGCGCTGTTAGGCATAGTGACTCCCTTCTGCTCCTGTTCAGCTGTGCCATTATTTATCGGGTTTATTGAAGCCGGCATACCGCTTGGGGTTACCTTTTCCTTTCTTGTTTCCTCTCCTATGGTCAATGAAGTCGCACTTATCCTGCTCTGGGGTCTCTTTGGCTGGAAAGTTGCCATGCTGTATATCGTCAGCGGACTCATCATTGCAATTATCAGCGGGATTATCATCGGCAAGCTTAAACTTGAGCGGTACGTAGAAGATTACGTATATCAGATATCAGTTGGAAATCAGGAAATACCGGACCAGAAATGGGCGGAACGTATGGCTTACGCGAAAGGATATGTCTACGAGATACTGCAAAAAGTCTGGATATACGTGGTTGCCGGGATAGCAATCGGAGCAGCAATGCATGGGTATGCTCCGTCTAACTTCCTAGTAGAAGTCGCTGGAAAAAATAACCCGATTGCAGTGCCTATTGTAGTTCTCCTGGGGGTACCGCTATATTCAAATGCCGCAGGAATTATTCCTATAATTAAGGTCATGATGGATAAAGGAATGGCTATGGGTACTGCCTTGGCTTTTATGATGGCAATTACTGCGCTGTCTCTCCCGGAAGGTATTATCCTTCGTAAAGTCCTTAAACCAAAACTGCTGGCTACTTTTTTCAGCTTAGTTGCCATCGGAATAATTATTACCGGGTATCTGTTTAATTGGTTATTGTCATAATAAATCAGAAAGTAAGGAGAAAAAACATGAAAAAAATAGAAATTTTGGGTATGGGATGTGCAAAATGCAGCAAACTTGCGGAAGTAACAGAAGCAGCAGCAAAAGCACTGGGAGAAGAATACATCATGGAGAAGGTAACCGACATTAAAAAAATCATGGAATATGGAGTAATGGTTACACCTGCACTGGTGGTCAACGGCAAAGTAAGAGTGGCAGGCAAAGTGCCGGGAATCGATGAATTGAAGGAACTACTAATCTAAGAGAAGAAAGGCAGGAAAAATCATGGGTAAATGCTGTGGTAGAGAAGTAAAATTATTATATGCATGTTCTGGCGCTGCTGATGTTGGCGAGATAAGCGACAGGGTTGTTCGCAAGCTTAGAACTCAAGGATTCGGAGCTATGACGTGCCTTGCAGCAGTTGGTGCAGGGTTTTCTGGCTTTGTTGCCTCTGCAAAAGGAGCGGATAAGAATATAACTATTGACGGGTGCTCTGTCGCTTGTGCAAAAAAAACTCTTGAGAATCTCGGAGTTACGCCAACGGCATATGTATTAACTGAAATGGGATTAACTAAAGGGCAGACTCCTGTTACAGAAGAAGTAATAAACGAAGTAACGAATGCTATTTTAAAGGGACCTTGTTGCTCTACAACCGCCGGTGTTCCAACAAGCTGTGCCTGTGGAGGTAGCTGCTGATGAAAAAAACCGTTATTATTATCATTGGATTGGCTTTAATTGTATCAGGAGCATATGCATCCGGCAACTTTTCAAAAAAAACTATAAAGGTCAAAGAGCCTACGGCAAATCAAAAGATTGCCAGGGAAAACCCAAATAGCGCAGTTACCTTTATTGAGTTAGGTTCTGTGAATTGTGTTCCCTGCCGGATGATGCAGCCTGTTATGGACGAAGTTGAGAATAAGTATAAAGGACAAGTCAAAGTAGTGTTTCGCGACGTATGGACACCCGAAGGACGTCCATTTGGGGAACAATACGGGATTAGAGCAATACCAACACAGGTATTCCTAGATAAAGAAGGAAAAGAGTATTACCGGCATGTCGGTTTTTTCCCTGTTGATGAACTTGAGGCTGTGTTAAAGTTAAAAGGTGTAAAATAGCATGATACTTGGCCTATTCACATATTTGACACATGCTCTTTACTCTAGCGCGCATGTCGCGCTGGGTGCTGCTCTTATCTGGGGAATACTCAGTGTTATTCTTAGTCCGTGCCATTTATCCAGTATTCCTCTGATTATCGGCTTTGTGAATGATCAGGGGCAAACATCAACGAAAAAAGCATTTATTTTCTCTACACTTTTTTCTGCAGGAATATGGATGTCTATAGTGATAATCGGATTAATTACTGCGACTATGGGTAGAATGCTTGGAGATATCGGTCAGTGGGCTAATTATTTGGTGGCTGGTATTTTTTTTCTTGTTGGTTTATATCTCTTGGATGTTCTGAAATTTCCATTTATTCCCCAGCTTGGACAGCCATCATTCCAGAAAAAAGGGTTATTTGCAGCCTTGATTCTCGGATTGGTATTCGGGATTGCACTTGGACCCTGCACGTTTGCTTATATGATACCTGTTCTTGGGATCGCTCTGAGCAAAGCTTCCGTAAGCTTATGGTTTTCCATTATGCTGGTTAGTGCATATGCTATTGGGCATTGCGCAGTTATTGTCGTAGCCGGTACCTCCTTTGAATTGGTACAGCGATACCTTAACTGGAATGAAAAATCAAATGGGACATTAATGCTAAGACGAATCTGCGGCACCCTGATTATTTTTGGCGGTATATATTTACTGTTTAAATAACTTGCCGGAAAGCTTTATATAGATTAAATTGAGATACTAAAAGAAGAAGGTATAGATATATCAGGCAAGAAAACAAATAGTGCCTTTAAGCCTTGATGAGCTTGAAGCCTTAAGAATCGATGATGGGCAACATCGCAATTTACATTGCGAAAAGCAAACAAGTTAGAGGAGAACAAGAATGAAAATCGCATTACCAACAAATAACAGCAAAATAGATGACCATTTTGGACATTGTGAATATTTCACGGTTTTCACAGTGAACGATAACAAGGAGATCATCGCGGAAGATATAATAAAATCACCGGCAGGTTGCGGGTGCAAGTCAAATATTGCACAGACTTTATCCCAGGCGGGGGTAACAGTAATGCTGGCAGGTAATATGGGAAACGGCGCTGTTAGCGTATTAAAAAGCCAGGGAATTGAAGTGTATAGAGGCTGTGCAGGTTATGTAAAAACCACAGTTAATAACTGGCTTGATGGAAACATAGTTGATTCCGGTGATTCGTGTCAGCAGCATGAGCACGAATGCCACTCCCATTAGAAAAGGAGAACCTATGCCGCACAAATTTGATCCCAAGAATATAGGCCGGTTAGATAATCCTGAACGGATGAAAATACTTCCTCCCAAAGAAATTTTATTGGATCTGGGATTGAAGTCTGATAATATTATGCTTGATATCGGCGCGGGAATTGGTTATTTCACCTTTCCAGCAACCGAGATAGTTGGAAATTCTGGTAAAGTGGTTGCGGTTGATACCTCAAAAGAGATGCTTAAGGAGCTACAATCCAGAGTATCCCAATCTTGTGCCAGCAACATTGAAATTGTCTTATCACAGGAATATGATTTTCCGGTGAATCGGAGTTATTTTGATTTTGCCTTAATGAGTACTGTTTTGCATGAAATAGAAGATAAACCACGGTTCTTAAAAGCCGCAGGCTCTGTCCTGAAAAAAAATGGTACTCTGGCTGTTATCGAGTGGATAAAAAGACCGATGGAAAGAGGCCCTTCGGTGACTGATAGGATTGAAGTCTCTGAGGTAGAAAAACTTTTAGTTCTTTCAGGTTTCTCAGAGGTTAAGAGCTGGAACTATAATGAATATTTTTATTTAGTGGTCGGTCAGAAAAGCTAATTGTAACCCTATTGGTCAGGCAGGAGCCATCAATAAAGACGATGTGGCTTTTGTTCTTGAAATGGGATTATGCCTGGGGCACGAGGTGCTATTTCACCAACACCTCAAAAAACCATTCACCGTGTTTATTGTTAAAGACCGGGTAGATGGCCACGATCCGAAACAGTTCCTGTCACAACTCAGATAGGACTGTCTTTTTCTACCTCATAAGGCCAATCTTTGATGCCACCAAGGTTATAAATGTTTTTATAGCCCATCTCCAGTAACTCATTTGCAGCGAGAACACTTCTTCTTCCACTTCTGCAATAGATAATAATTATTGCATTCTTGTTATTTAAATTCTTTTTTGCACCAGTGTTAATTTGATCAAGGGGTATAAGCATGCTTCCGGGAATATGGATTTCTTCATATTCCTGGTTAGTCCGTACATCCAGGAGGATTGCTTTTTTATTGCTGGATAAGAGCTTTTTTGCTGCCAGCGGTGAGATGTCTTTATAGTTTAATTTTTGTTGAACTTTTTTTGTTGTCACATTATCTGAAGTAATTTCTCCTTTTTGCATGGAATATCCATTACTTATCAGCACTGTAGAGAATAGCACCGCCGTCATGAATATAAGTGTTCTTTTCATATAAATCTCCTCAGCTATTAATAGTTTTTACTTGTAAGGTTTTATTAAAATATACAAGCTGCTATTTTCATAATATTACCAGCGATACTACAATTGTCCCAAGAATTACCCATACGGGGTCTTTCTTAAAGTAAAGCAGTATAACCGAAGCTACCGCAAATATGCTCCAGGTTTGCCAGTTAATCAGCGACGTTATTCCAAAATTGATGATGGTTGCCAATATAAGTCCCAGAAATCCAGCGAGAAAACCTTTAATGATAACTTTCGTTAATTTGAGATTCTTAATTTTACTATGGAATGATCCTAATGCGAGTATAGCAAGTAAGGACGGGATAAAGATAGCTGCCGTTGAGACTATCGCTCCAAATATGCCCAAAACCTTATAGCCAATAAAAGCCGCAGTGATTAGTACTGGTCCGGGAGTAATCTGTCCCATGGCAATTCCATCCCTGAATTGCAATAAATCGACCCAGTGATGAGCATCGACAATCTCATGCTGCATTAAAGGAATAGAAGTAAACCCTCCGCCAAATGCCAGCATACCGATTTTAAAGAATTCACCGAACAAAACTCTGGCAGGAGAAAGGACTACTACACCGATAAACAGCAAGAAAATAAAGATAGGAAGAATGGTATCCATTATCCCATACCTCGCAGTCGCAGTCTCTTCTGATCTGATTTCCACTGATTCATCCTTCGTGCTTTTACCGGTTTTTTCAAATTCACCCGTGAAGTAATAGAAGCCAAGCCCAAAAAGACCTGAAAGCATTATTAAAAAGATAATATTAATATGAAGGAAAAAGATACCGGAAAAAGAAAGTAAAGAAATAATAATTCCTTTATAATCATTCCACGATAACTTTGGAAAGACGGCTTTTCCTAGATTCACGAGCGCGTTAAGCAGCAGTGCGATTACCAGTGCACCGAGTCCTGCAAAAAGTGATTTAACAAAGAGTAGCTGTCCATAACGAAAATAGGCCCAGGTTAGTGCGGTAATAAGTATAAATGCCGGCATAGCGAAGAAGAGCGGCATTATAATAGCACCCAGATACTTTCGGAACTTGTATCCGATATACCCCATCAGAGTAACCCCGATTGCTCCAGGTAAAAGCTGCGCAAGGCTAAGCCCTTCCATAAACTGCTTTTCCGATATCCATTTCTTCTCTCGAACTAAGACCGTTTTCATATGAGCAAGTATTGCAGGACCGCCATATCCTGTAGCCCCAATATATAAACTGGTCTTGATCATATCTCTGAGACTTGGCATATTAACGCTTTCTTATTTCTTCAATACTAATGCGCCCATCGGACAAAAGCGAGCACATTTTCCACAATCAATACATTTCTCTTCATCAACTTCCGGAGCTTTAAAACCAATCTGTGTCAGCGCACCAACAGGGCATACCCGGATAGATGGACATGGGTGATTCTGCGGGCATTTTGCATTGTTAACTATAATAGACATTTTTATAACCTCCTCTTTTTTAATGCTTAACTACAAAATGATATTAAAAGGATAACATTTCTGCTTCTGCATTGCAATATGCGAATATAGCGTTTTGGTCGGAAGAAAAGAATCTGAATCTTTATTAAAGGGCGGCTCGGTTGTTAATCTATGCGGCACATCAGATTATGCACATTTTAGCATAAAAATCTTTTCATAGTCATCGGGCGAAAAACACCCAATTCCTGAATGCCTCCTTTTACGATTACAAAAAGCTTCAATATATTCAAAGATACTTTGTCTTGCCTGCACACCCTTATATGAAAGAGAACTCTTCTTGATTAACTGAATTTAATTACGGCTTTCACATCTTAAAAACCCGGGTGTTTATGTAATTCCCTATCTGTGATACAAGACTCATCAAGCTAGAATTAAGCTTACGGCAAGACACGTACAATGGTAATAGTTATTCAACCTGGAAATGAGACTATGGAAGAAAAAAAAAATATAAAATCGTCGGGGTATTATAGAAATAAAAAAATTCGTGACCAAATGGTAGAGTTTCTCGGGGGAACAACTTTGAGCACTAGTTCCGCTGTTTATATAACCAGATGCGATATTCCGGCTTCTGATCAATATGAGAAAAGACCTCCAGTGGACCTTGATTTCTATTTGAATAATGGCTTGGATATATGCCGGTCTTTGTGGGATAGAGACTCTCTAATCATAGACCTTGATATCGAGTACGTTAATTACGATTTTCCGGCAGAAGCTTACCTGGACCCTATAAGGACCTTTTCTCTGCAACACCCTGTACATAATGCCGTAGAGGAAATCTTGCTTCAATATAATATAATTGCACTCAATTTATTAAGTGGCCGAGGCCATCATTTCACCTGGAGAATTAAAAAAAAGTCACAAGCTTTTGACTTGCTAAAAAATATAGGGCGGGTATCTCAAGATCTGCTTAATTATTATAAAAGCAACCGTGGCCCTGAAGGTGAAGAAGTTGATGTATCCTTGGGAAAAGCTTTTTCTGGTATTGCCCTGGTTATGGAATACGTTGCTCATCTAATAAAACGCAAAGCCGGTCCGTTATCTAAGCTTCCTCTAGAGCTTGCTGCTGTTGAAGTTACTCCTCAAGAACGAGGGCGAGAAATGATTTCTATAGATATAACCGAATACGGAGACCCATTAACTACCAGAATGATCCGGCTGCCGTTCAGTGTATACCTAAAACCCTGGTACAAATACGGTATCTTGAATGAAAGTACGCGAGGCAATATGCCATTTATTTTTATGATACCGAGAAACAATTTGGAAATAAACCACGCTATCCGGATAATGAGAGACGAAAAAAAAGCAGCCTCCCTTGCTATAACTTCTGCTGTAAGGATTCCCGACCAGTCCGATTTTATGTCAGCGCTTATTGCGGAGTACCAACAATCCGATTTAGCTGATTTCCATACCCGCTTTTACTCTCTGGAACACCATCATCCTGAAACGTGGCCAAATACTTATGATAGGCTTTCTATGAAAGATCTACCGCCGTGTATTCAATATATTCTGATGCACCCGAATGACCTTTTGCAAAAACCTGGAGGTATCAGGCTTGTTGTCCGATCTCTTCTGGCGCTTGACTGGCATCCCCGGCATATTGCCGGATTAATCAGGTCAAAATATGAGCGTGATTATGGCTGGGGCCATCACTGGTATACCTATGATGCTTCATTACGCGCTGATTTTTATGTGAGAGTTTTTGCCGGACAGATTGAGGTCGGCTTAGATAATTTAAACGATTTTAATTGTACGTCAACCAAAGGAATGCATTATTGTTTCGATAATAATCAATCCTGCACGCTCGACACATTAAGAGCAAATTTGTTAAAAAGGAAAAAATCATGAATGATTGGAATATCGGTATTTCAACCGGCTGCTTTTACCAGATAAGCATTTTTGATTGCCTGGAAGATATAAGAAATGCCGGGTTCTGTACTATTGAAATAAGTTCTTCTCCCAGCCATCTTGATTATCATAATAAAGAAGCTGTAAAACAGGCAAAAGCAAAAATGGCAGAATTAGGAATCGAGCCGTATTCTTTTCATGCCCCTTTCGGAGCTGATATCGATATAACGTCCCTTGATGAAAAAGTGCGGGACAATTCGTACCAGGAATTACTCAATGCTGCGGACGCTGCCGTCTTAATAGGAGTCAGGTATTTGGTAATACATCCCGGGCCGGAAAAGCCTCACAACCCTTCAGACCAGGACCATATGCAGAGATTGGAAAATGCGGGAAAAGTCCTTAACAAAGTTGCATCTTTTTGTAAGGACCATAAGATCGACCTTGTTTTAGAGAATGTATTACCTCACCTGATATTTGGAAATATGAGAGATATGCTCTGGATCCTGGGATCGATTAATACCACAAACGTAGGAACCTGCATGGATACGGGGCATGCTGCATTATCTGGCGATATAGATATAATAACCTACAAAATCTCAGGCTATTTAAGATATATCCATGCCCATGATAATAAAGGAAAATATGATGATCATTTACCTCCGGGATCGGGAACGATAGATTGGCACAAGTTGCTTCTATCGTTAACAAGGACAGCATTTCGAGGTAGCATAATTCTGGAATTAGCTGGTAATCAGCAAAGAAGGAACGACGAGGTCCTCAGCGATGCCCGCCAAAGTAGATTATTCTTAAGAAATCTATCAAAATTGCAAACTTAGAGAATTATCTGAATTTAATGCGACCGAAGTTCCAAACTTCTTTCCTTCCTGGTTCAGAGTATTGATTAACCACTCGGCGGCTACTCTTGAGGCACGATTAACTCTAAAATATTTAATCAGTGTCGGTGTCATCCGAAGCTGACAAAGGTTGCCGGTCTGTGAATCAATGCTTGCAAAATACATAAGCCCCAGATCACCACGAAATAGTTCATAACCAGTAATTCCCTCATAGTCATTCAAAAAGTCACCACACCCATAGAGAATTAACTTGTGGTTGTATACTTCAATTCCCTTAACATGATGAGAAGAATGTCCGTGAATAATATCAATACCGGCGTGATCAATAAGCCTGTGAGCAAATTCTCTTTGATCCGCCGGAACCTCATACCCCCAGTTTCCACCCCAATGAATTGAGGCAACCACCACATCGTTTGGTTGTTTCACCTTTCCTACCTTTTCTTTTATAAACTCTATAGTTTCAACCGAAAAATCCGGGATTAGGTTTATTCCAGGCAGAGCTTCACTGGCAATCCAGCTATTAGGAATGCCACTCGTGCCCGACCCAAAAGAGAAGACAATGAGTCGTCCTTTTTCTGAATACTCCATTATCGCAGGAGACTGTGCCTCTTTACTGTTCCGCCCTGCTCCGGCATGTTTAAGCTGAGCTTTATCTAAAACATCCAAGGTCTCAGTAAGCCCCGCATATCCCCAATCAAGAACATGATTATTCGCAAGAGAACAATAATCTATCTTAGCTTCCGTGAAGCACGGAACATTCCTGGGATTCATCCTATAGTTTATACCCTTGCTTTTCAGGTAATCATTGCTCGTCGTTATACTCGTTTCTAAATTAATAATGCGAAAATCAGGGTTAATCCGTTCGAGTTCTTCAAGAACATCTCCCCAGATATAAGAAAAATCAACCTTGCGGGGAAACGGGTCTTGCCCCTGTTCTGCAAGCTCTATATATCCCCTGGCATCCTTTAGGTAAGCTTCATGGATAATCGGATCGCTGGGATAAGGCAGTACCTGATCAATGCCTCTGCCAGTCATAACATCACCACAGAAAAATAGAGAAATTAATCTGGCATTCCTGAATAAAAATGCTCCTTGGTGCATAGTCTTTTCCCAATTATAATTGCTTATGCCGCTAACGTTCTTGAAATATATGCAGCCCATCCCGATATCGGAATAAGAATTGACCGGATTCTACCATATCGGCTCCACTCCGTAATATCCAAAAAAGAAATCAATTACAATTTTCACATTACATTGATTTGTTACCGGAAAGATAACTATACGGATCCAGAAAGCTGTATCATGACAAAAGACCTTGAAATAACCCGCGATAACCCATTTTATCGTCGATTGACTTTGGGCTCAGACCCTTTATGATGCAGCACCATATGGGGAGGATGCTTGTTAACAAGGAGGTGTTTAGTATGGAGGAGCGTATTCCAAGAATTTTGGATTGTTTAATGGCGGACTGTGCCTTTAATAATAATCAACGATGTCATGCTGATGCCATAACGGTTGGGGACCTTGAGCCAACCTGTGATACCTACTTCAAAGGGGCAAAGAAAGCAGGATTTGACGATGTTGCAAGTGCAGTCGGCGCTTGCAAGGTAATTGCCTGCACGTACAATGAATCCCTGGAATGCAAGGCTGACGGGATTCATGTGGGCTTGCATAATAACCACCCGGACTGTACTACTTTTTTACCGGTATAATTTTTTTTGAATTAATACAATCATCCTCCCTATGATTGTGGACTAGCGCATAGCGTATGAAAACTCTTTCACACTGGGTCATAAAAAACGAAAACGTCATAAAAAAAATGAAATTATGTGTGGGCAATTTTCGATATATTAATGTGTAAGCCCAGTTGGAAATAAACTGCGGTATTATGCCTTAACATATGGGATTGATTACTATGATAAAAAAAGTTATTCAGCTCCAGGAAAAATGGGAAAACCCTTATCGTCCAATTCAGAACCAAGTGAGATCGTTCGTACAAGCATTACTAAAAGGAAATGACAGACCTGCCTATCTCGTATATGAAAATAAAAACCATTTTTATAAATATGATGCCCTTGAACCTGTTTTTGGCTTTAATATCCTGATACGGCCGCCAGTAATACATCAGGAAGGAAAATGCCGGCATAATGTCAATGTCGGGAGCCACTCGCTTATTGTTTTTCTCCACGCCGATCTGGATAAAAATATGCAAATGAAAGATGAAAACAGCCTTAAACTCCGGATAGTCTTAGGCGAAGACATTCAAGCAATAGGTGCCTCTGATTTTATAATTTACGAATTGATTGACATCAAGAAAGAACTTGATACCCTCATGAACGAAAAAAAATATCAAGACTTAGTTGCAGCTATTACCACGGCTGTGAACGAGGGGATTAAGCGTAAGCTCACGTAGCCGTTTTACCTGCATTAGAAAGGCTTTACCGCATAGCAGATATCTCTAAAAAATACCCTTAAGCTTTTGGCTTAAGGGTATCCTTATCATCAGAATAATACTCTAGCTTAAAATAGCGGTACACTAACTGAAGCAGAGAACCCTGGTAAATAATTAGGCTTAGTATTCTCTTTTGAATACATCTCAATAAGAGTTGCGGTTATACATAGAGATAACTCACTATTAATCGGTTTAGAAACACTATACATGATATCATAATAATAATCGGCTCCGTCATTCCCTACACCAATTGCATACGGACCATAATAAGCATCGGCATAAAAGTTTGTCTGTGCACTACCATTTTTATTTGCACTTAACTCAAGACAGATCATATCCGTTAGATTATACCCGACACCTCCCTTTAGTGCGCCTGAATCAGTTAACGAAGTAAACATATAGGTAGTAGCCGCGTTTCCAAACGATGCCACCATGCTCATCAACAATGCTCCCAATAATAATACTCTTACCTTTTTCATAAAAAAATCACTCCTCTTTTCTTAATCAGGAAAACTATAGGTTCCCCCGCTGTTCACTCCTCTAGCATAGGTTTATTTCTTATATTACCAGAGAATTTAAACATCCTTAAAATTAATTCAGATATTTAGCTTTAATTTTTGCAAATTCCTTGCCCTTCTTTACTTTTTCCAGTGAAGCGATTAACTTCTTTACAATATCATCTGGAGTAGCAATACTGGCAGCAAAACAAAGCGGCTCCGACAACTCCGGAATTAAAATAGTTTTCTCTAATCTGGAAAAATCCAGCCCAAGCTGTTTTGCTCTGAAAGACATCGCAAATTCGTTATCAGCCATAAGATCTATTCTTCCCAGGAACAATTTGTTCATATTGTTTTCATCGTTAGAAACAATATCCAGTTTTTTAAATTTTTTACCTGTCAGATATTGCTCTCGAACATCATCTTTAACTGCGCCTATTTTGAAAACTTTAGCATCCTCAAGTTTTGCCAGTTTAATATCTTTTCTATCTTTTAGCTTAAAAAAGTAATTTTCATCTTTCATAAGTTCGCCAACCCATTTAAACAACTTTTCTCTTTCCGAAGTGCGAACTATCGTATAAATAAATACATTTTTGTTTTTTAATGCCATATCATAAGCCCTGGACCAAGGAAGAACTTTAATCTCTGCAGTTAGCCCGGCATCTTTAACTGCTGCTAGGATAATTTCAGTTGATAATCCCGTAACCTTCCCATCTTTAATATAGTTGAACGGTCCCCAGTCTTCAGTGACAATTGTTATGTCAGCGGCAAAAGCACAACTAATAGATAACAACAAACCAAGAATCCCAGCGAACATATATCTTTTCATTAAATACCTCCTCATTTAATTTAATCCCACATAAAAAAACTTGCCGCGCACCTCCTTTTGCATTAATTATTTATCGAGAACAAATTCGTCAGTTGCACCTTTCAACCAAGAAAAAAGTGCTGGTAGAGACTGAATCGTTTTCTCGATAGTCTCAACAACCTTCGGGTTAGCCTATTAGGTCATTGCAATTTTCTTGTTATTTTTAACTGAACATACTTCAGGGATGAAATCTCTCTGGGAAATAACCACATTTTATTACATACGAAACGAAACTTACAAATTATTCATAATGATTAATCATAGCATTTATTTGGGGCAATTATCTATATTTGATTTTAGGCACAATAATATTCAGTCGAGTTCCAAGTTCACACAAAATCGAAAATGGGCAAGAATTATCGCACTAGCAGCAGAAAACCTAATTCATCAAGAGGTAGTTTGCGAGGACTTTCTTATTTCGCTCAAGTTCAATTAAGTTCCGCTGATATTTACCATAGATAATTTTGCTTGAGTTTAATAATGACTGATTAATACGCTCTAACCGGCTTTTACCCCGTTCTTTCTCGTCTCGAACATAATGAATCACACCAAATCCACTCCCATGACAAATACTTGTTAAGTCGTATTTCTCGAAAGGCATCGCATCAAATAACTGCCTGGTATCATTCATGTTTATATCATCCATTACGATAATAGCCTCATCAGAAAAAAGCGGTTCATAGACATCAAACTCGGCGGCTACTTGTTCATAGAAATGCTCCGTATCCGTCCAGAATATATCGATATCAATCGGAATATCAATGTTATTATCTAAATAAGAATTCAGGTCCAGTGCGTCTCCGATAACGAATTTTACCCGTTGATCCGAATAGATAACCTCCGGCACAAATCGCTGATCTTTAACAATATCCAGGGAATACAGTACCTGGTCCGGTTTTAACCCATGATACAATGCAATTGTACTCGAACCATACCGGTTCCCTAGCTCAACAATCGTTTTAGCTTCAGAATGCTTCAGAAGCAGCGTTAGCCAGTGATGGTAACCGCCACCGGCACCGCCATTCACTAAGTAAGAGAGATATTCCCTGTCAGGATTTTTTGTGAGGTCATGCTTCATAAGTAGTTCAGCCGGGTAAATAACGCCCTTTGGTAATAAAGAATTTGCCATTGTTATCGCTTCTTTAATATTTTTCATAATAACCCTTTCTATTGCTTGTTAATCGAGAACATTAAGTACCCTAACAATCAAAGCCTCGCATTAGTTTTCATTCTCCTCGCAGAGGTAGCGCAAGCCTATTTTATTATTATAGCAAAGATACCTGTTTATTGAGTTTATAGTTTAAGCTATTTAAAATTTCTTCAATTACTATTATAGTGTTTAAATCAAACTTATCTTTTGGCGAAAGAAGCTAATCATGAAGTTTATCGCGGACTTTCACATTCATTCGCATTATTCATTAGCCACCAGTAAAAAGCTGATCCCGGAGTACCTCGATTACTGGGCAAAACTAAAAGGGATCCAGGTCATGGGCACAGGAGACTGTGTTCACCCCGGCTGGCTGCGCGAACTAAAGGAAAAACTCGCTATAGCTGGGAACGGACTCTATCAGCTCAAAAAAGAATATCAACTCAGCCCGGCAAATACCCCCGACTGCATAACCATGCCAGGAACTGTCCACTTCTTGCCAACAACAGAAATAAGTAATATCTACAAAAAAAACGGAAAAGTCCGCAAAGTCCACAATCTCTGCGTATTCCCCGACTTTGCTTCAGTTGAGAAATTTCAGGTCCGCCTGGAAAAAATCGGCAATATCAGGTCCGATGGCCGGCCGATTCTCGGCCTTGATTCGAGAGACCTGTTAGAAATACTACTGGAATCGTCATCCAATGCCTTTCTAATACCGGCTCATATCTGGACGCCCTGGTTTTCGGTACTAGGCTCAAAATCGGGATTTGATACAATCGAGGAATGTTACGGCGATCTTACGCCGCACATTTTTGCACTGGAAACAGGGCTTTCAAGTGACCCGGCAATGAACTGGACATGCAGCTTTCTCGACACGTTCAGACTAGTTTCCAACTCTGATGCCCATTCCCCCGAAAAGCTCGGACGCGAAGCCAATATTTTTGATACGGAACTCTCCTATCAAGCCATTTATGATGCTCTCAAGTACAATCGGGGATTTCTCGGCACTATCGAATTCTTTCCTCAAGAAGGCAAATACCATTACGATGGACATCGCAATTGCAATATCTGCTGGGACCCCTTAGAAACCATCAAGCATGCTGATCTCTGCCCGGTATGTCTTAAACCGGTAACCAAAGGCGTCTTGTACCGGGTAGCCGAGCTTGCCGACCGAAATGATATAACAACTGCGCCCTGCAAAAAAGATTTTTATTCCATAACCTCGCTCCCAGACATCATTGCCGAATTAGAGAACAAGAAAACCACAACAAAACGTGTCCGGGAAAAATATTTTGAGGTTCTTAAGAACATCGGACCTGATTTCCATACGCTGCTCTTTGCGCAGGAATCTCAAATCCGCGAATCCGGCGGCGAATTGCTGGCTGAAAGCATTATGCGGATGCGCCGGGGTCAGATTTATATCGAAGAAGGCTTTGACGGCGAATTTGGAAGGATCACCATGTTCAAAAAAGGTGAACTATCCGGCATTTCCAGCCATTCCCTTGTAGCCGGGCAGGATAACGCGTTGACCGCTCCGCCCTCCTTCAAAGGCTCGATTCGATTCGATATTGACCAGTTCCAGGCGCAATGCCGCCTCAAGCCCACAATTACTTAAAATACTGAGATATCACCTGTAACGTTTTTTTGGCTCCAATTAATTTTGTGCTTGTATTATCGTTTAAAAATTATTTGTCGCAGTATATTTATATTTTATTTTCACAGGCATAAACTTGTCTGAAGTGTCTTCTGTGATATTCGCCGAACCAATAGCCAGGACTTGAAATGCCACGTACCCGTCATGACACTTAGCCACATAACAATTATTTGTAACGATAGGGTCTAATGGAATTGCATCCCAGGTATTTGGGATAGAAGTTATGGATGACAACTCAACTGGTCCGCAATTTTTGAACATAGAGGTATAGTTAGGACTATTTGTCATGAAATTAGAATACCAGAAGTACCCGGAATAATCCGCATAAGTTGCATTCGTAGTACTATCTGGGCACCAGGCGAGAATCCCGCCATCGCTTACCTCGTAATTGCCTGTAGCAACTTGAGCAGAATAATCATATCCAAAATGATCTGTAATAATAACATGTGTATTATCTTGTGCTGGGGCAGGTGACCCTGATTCCTTGGCAGTAAAACAACCGTGTAATAACACAACTATTATGGATAAAAACAAAATTAAAAAGATTTTTTTCATTTGATTCTCCTCGTATAATAATTTAATCATACACGATATTTATCATTATAGTAAATTAATATTATATTCGCACAGCGAATTAATCCTCCTATTATTTTTCCCAATTAGCCTGTTAGCTGTAAATCCGGTGTTTTTTGGCTTTTCCGCTTCTTGTCTGATACAGTTATTGATAATTTGGGAATCAGGATAGGAAAAAGGCGCAGGTCAGGGTAATTTATTAATAGGAGTTCGAACTGGTCCTCACAATTTCACCCATTGACAAAATCATTCTTTTATTATCAAATCCGAATATTAAAATAAACTTATTTTATCAAGAAAGGAATGCACCTATGACAGGCGAATTATCTCAATTTATCAATAATAATTTCAGCTTTCTTTTTATTCTCTTAGCTATCGTCCACTCTCTGGTCGCTATCTCCCTGTACAAACAACCCCCGGCAAGATCGCTGCTCAAATACTTACTGATTTATGCTATCGGGCTACAAGGCATTTTTGCCGGATTAGGGCATATATTTTTTTCGAACACATTAGCGCAAGGCATAGGTTGGCCGACAGGCAGTCCATTCCAATTTCAAGTTGGCATATCGAATCTGGGGATGGGGGTCCTGGGTTTGCTTTGCGCTTGGAAAGATGAGGACTTCTGGCTAGCGACGGTAATTATATCCTCGGTTTTTCTTTTCGGTGCTGGTATCAGCCATGTACGACAGATAATTCTGATGAAGAATTACACGTCGCTCAATGCAGGATCGATCCTATACTCCGATGTTCTTGTACCTTTCGTTATCATTATCCTTTATGTTATCGATCGCAAAAAGTTATAATCGCCCTTCTACTGCTCCCGTATTTTCGTTAATGGTGAATGTCGTAGTAGCCCATGCAGAGATTACTGATTCGTTCGGTTCGTAATCGTAGAGAGGGCTGCTCGCCAATACTTTTTTTATAATGACATCGGAAATCGCAACAGCCCCGCGAATAACCTCGCTAGCGGCTAATGGGGGTATCGGCGGAAGCATTTGGTCGTTTCTATGCGATTCTTTTTAACCCAGATAATTCTTTTGAGCTTTTTCTGATCTGGATTTAACTATCCGGCGAGTTACCAATACTTATCGAAAAAATAATAAGGTACTATTTTTTTCTAAAGTATGATATATAATGCCCCCAAATTAAGGAGGTGCGACCCATGCTTTTTAGAAAATTTTTCGCTCCCATTGTAACAATAATAGTGGTCATCTGCCTGTTCTCGCTTCCTGGTCACAGTAATGAGAAAATCGAGAACATCCAGTCCTCGGTCATGCTAATTGCTGATAACAATGATGACCAGGAGATCAGTATTTCGACCGAAATAAAATCCTGGTTCCAGCCTGGATTCAGAGTTGGAGCTATAGCACCGGGATTTGGCATCATTGCAGACCTGACAACAATTCCGATCAGCATATCTGATGTATTCACCCTATTCACGAGGATAAGCTATGGATTTGCTCAAGGGGATGATCAAAGCTCCGCAGTCTTTTATCTTAACGAGCTTCTCTATTACAATAACGAAGGGACACCTCTCTCTCTATATATAGGTGCAGGAACAAACAGTCCGTCAAAATCAGAAGGAAACCTCGGCTACAACCTTATTTTAGGCTTATCTATCAAAACCAAACTTTTCAATTTTGATAATGAAGCCCTTCTTTTGGAAACCGGAGTAAACAATTTTTCGGTAAGTGGCTTTGATAAAAGCGTCACGAATCTTTTACTCGGCTACAAAGTGCTGTTTTAGTCACTTCTCTATCGCGGAGATGCTGCGTTATTCTTTTTCGAGTCTGCAGCTAAAGACCCAAATTAAGCCGTATCGTCCAGATTCTTTCATCATTGACATTAACGACCGCTTGAATAAAATGAGGCAGACATAATGACATAACCAATAACTTCAATAGCAAAAGAAGGTAATTTGATAAAAACGGAGGCGGGATTATGAATAAAAAAGAGATAATTGATAAATTAATTTCGCTTATGCAGACCGACTTTGATGCTGCACGCTCATACGAACAGGCGCTTGACCAAATCGACGAACCTGAAATTCATCGGCAAATTGCAGAATTTCATAGCGATCACGAAAGACATATCAAGAATCTGTCTGATCGTATTCTCGATCTGGGAGAAGCACCTCCACAGTTAATAAGAGACCTCAAAGGTTTTTTTATTGAAGGTTTTACCGTACTTAGAAGTGTTACCGGGACTGAAGGTGCACTTAGAGCACTTGAATCTAATGAAAAGCTTATTAATCGTAATTATCAAGAAGTTGCTGACCTTGATATGCCCTTGATAATAAAAAATCAAGTTAAGCTCAATTTTAACGATGAAAAAAAGCATTTACAGTATATTAGCCAGGCCATTGTCGATCGCCTTTGGGAACGAGTACCGGGAAAGGGCGCACAGGAGTCCCATCATAGCAATGAAACCGAAACGATAGAGGTGGTCGCCGGAGAATCTTTGAGCAAAGGTGAACGGAGCAAAAATATATTTGACCAGCTCAAAGCAGATCATGCAATCGTTATAAATATATTCGATCAATTGAAAAACCTCCCGGAAACTGAAAAGCGATTCAGGCAAAGACTTTTCTCTTCGCTCCAAAAAGAACTTCTAATGCATATGAAAATTGAGGAAAAGATATTTTATCAGGCACTAACAAAAAACGAAATAGCCTATGGTGAAACACTCAAGGCCTTCGAAGAACACCATGCGGCTCAGTTTCTATTAGATGAACTCGATCAAAAACCCATAGATGCCGATGCCTGGTACCCTCAATTATCGGTACTAAGAGATCTCATAGAACATCATATCAAAGTAGAGGAAAGCAGAATATTCGAGATTGCAAAAAATATCCTGAGCACGCAACAAATAAATGATATGGGATCAATTTTTTTTAACAGCAGGGAGCGGGCAGAGAGAATTGGCTTAGCTGCTGCTTAAAAACTATCGAACACTTGAATGTGGGAGGATTGTACAATGAGATTTGCGCTCATTAATCCTAACTGGTCATTAAACGGCGTTTTTTCTCCCGGATGCAATGAACCCCATCTTCCAATCGAGTATGGATATACAAAATCCCTGCTGGAAAAGAAAAAACATGAAGCAATTATAATTGATGGCCACTTCGAGAAACTAAGCATACAAGGGATTTATAATCGACTCATCAGGTTTGATCCTGACTTCGTAGTTATCACTACAGCGCCTAGTTATCTCTCCTGGCGAGACACTCCCCCGGAATTAATCATCCCGATTGAAACCATCAAGGTGCTTCACAACATACCTGCAACAAAAATTGCTGTCGGCCCCCACGGATCGTTAACTCCGGAAATAATACTCAGAAAGCTTGGCATTGATGCAGTAATTATTGGAGAATGCGAAGAAATAGTATCACTTTTTACAGATAAAAATCCGTTAACCTGGAAAAATATCCCCTCAATTTGCTATAAAAACCAGAATGAAATTATAGTTCAAGGTTCAGCATACGAATCAGACATGAATAACCTGACATCTCTATTATGGCCTGCAGAGCTACTTTCAAGGAATCACCACCAGCATAATCGTTTTAATTTCCCAGACCTATCTTCCGGGGCAGAAATAGAGGCTTCCCGAGGCAATCCAATGCCCACTTCAAATCCCTTTCGTAGCCGTTATAGGAAACGGCAGCTCAGTACCGTAATAAAAGAGCTGGATCATCTCATACATTGTGGCATAGAATATGTATATTTTATCGACGAATTGTTCCTGCCAGATACGGATCTCTTATTTGCCCTTGCTGAACGGCCCATAAAATTCGGTATACAAACTAGACTTGAGCTATGGACCAGGGAGCGATTAAATTTGCTGGGAATGTCAGGCTGCGTATCGATTGAAGCCGAAGTTAAGAATATCAGCGAGAAAAAATACCTGCTGCCAAATAATCAATATATCGTAACCTCGAAACAAATTATTGAACATATAATTTATACCAAAAAAAGAATACCTTTTGTGAAGGCAATGCTTATTGATTCAAAAAGCGATAATCCCGAACTAGTCGAAAATTGGAAAAAATACCTCCAGCATTTTGGTATCTGGGCAAATAAACCTGGCAACGAGTTCCCTTATCCCGGTACTGAAGACTATGAAAAACTATGGGGAGAACCAGATGACAAGGCTTGGGAAAAAGCATTTGAATACTTTGCAAAAAACTCTATAGGTAGCAATGATCTGCTGGAAGAACAGCTTACGCATCCATCGGAACTCGAAAAGAGATCGATTATCGAACAACGGATGCATATTACAAATTAAAAAATTGCTTAGTTAAATTTAAGTTACTAGAGCCCGCAGAATAGGCGGGCTCTAGTAACTTACTTTATAGGATCTTACTTTTACTAATTATCCTTCAGCTCAAACAGTAGGCGGTCTGCGTCCTAAGACTAATGCAGCGACGAATAAGACGAGAAAAACAAAGAACAAAACTTTAGCTACCATCGTAGCTGTCCCCGCAATACCGGCAAACCCAAAAACACCTGCAATAATGGCTATTATAAGAAATACCAAAGCCCAAGATAGCATAAGATCCCCCCCTTTTTATTAACCTTCAGAATCTAACCTAATTTATTATTTAATTGATCAGTTGTCAATTGACCCCAGATAATTCTTTTGAAGTAATTAATGTGATATTATCTTAAGAATATTTTACCTAAGCTGCAACAAAATTATACAACCTCAACAATATTGCATTCCACTGAATAAAAAATGCTATAATAAAAGTATTATCCCCCTTTCTTGTAGAATAATAGAAGCAGTCTAAGTCACATATCCGCAAACAAAGAAGCTCCGATGAAGACACTTTAACCGAGCAAAGATCCGCCTGAATAAATTAAAAAAAGAGGTATCACAAATGAGAACAAAAGATCCTGGAAACGTATCAGAACAAGAGATTCTAACGGCACCTTGGCCCGACAGAGAGATTGACAAAGAGTTTTCGCTAAACATTATTCGTCTTTATAACATGCTTCCCGAAGAAGACAGAAAAAATACGTTTAACGATATTCACAATTATTACCAGCAAAAATACCCGGACAAATTAGGCTATATATATTATATGAAATTCATCTACGATTTCCTCAAGATACTCCTAGGAAACCTCGAAGACAAAGCTAACGAAGCATCAGAAAAATAGCTCAAATAATCGATCTGCAGGCATTATTCAAGAACTCGGACTTTACCGGTACGTAAATGTCCTGATGAGCAGGTTAATCAAGCCGAGAGCCTAACCTGCTAAGAGCTCAGAAATCGTACAAAAAGTATAGCCGCGCCTCAAGATTTCAGGAATAATAATTTTTAGCACTTCATAGGTATTAAGGCCTCCGAAATGGCACAGAATAATATTCCCATTGCGCAAATGCTGCTCGACAAATCGTACCTGTTTGTCAGTACTTGCAGTTTTTCCGGTATCACACAATGAATTATCCCACAGAACCAAACGATACCCTAATTGCGCAGCTAAAACGTTTACTCTTTTGTTATACTTCCCATAGGGCGGCCTTAAATATGGATAGAATTTACCGGTTGTCTTATAGATAAATCCCTGAGCTTTCTTAATATCTGTAACAATTTCCCGATCACTTTCACGTGTCAAATAAGCATGACTATAAGTATGATTGCAAATTTCCCAATGCATCTCATCCAATTTTTTTATTAACCTTTTATTTTTCTCCGCAACATCTCCCTTAATAAAAGCTGTACATCGAATGTTATATGAAACCAAAAGCTCTAGTATCCGATAATCGCAATGCTGACCATCATCAAGCGTCAGCGCAACCCGTGGCCTACGATGACTTCCTGAAAATATCGGTTTTTGTACCTTAACCGGGTGATAGCGGGTAGAATTTTTAGAAGGGATTAAGGTACCGACCTTCCTGATTTCACTATATCCATAGAGAGGAAGGAAAAAAACTAGCGCTAAACTCAGAAGATATCTCATCTCGATAACCAAACAAAAAAATATGGAGATAACAAGAACCGATATAATCTCTGCCCTGATTATATCGGGAAAAAACCAATGTGATAAGCTGTTATTTATACATAATTACAAGTCAGTTAATAGCTATACATGATTTGTCATTCATAATTTTTTCTGTATATTGCCCGATATACCATTTTAAGTGTCGAGATTCTTAACAACCACAGCAATGTCGACAGGTAAGAAAACAATATAACAAATATCAGTAGTCCCCTTAGATAAAAAATCGTGGCATAGAAAATGCATTTGTATAGGCACCAGAAGTTGTTACAACTCTCAAAAAAAAACGGAGGAACAAAAAATGAAAACAAAAATGATTATACTACTTATGTTTCTATTGCTAACGCAAATGGCCTATGGCGCACAAGAAATCAGAAATCCTGGATTTACTTGGGGAATAGGGATAGGAAGAACCGTTGATAGGTTACCAATAACTCTTTCAAAAGTAAGTTTTATTATGTCACAAGTTTATGTTGAAACCCCAGTAGAGGGCGTAGCGATTAGATATGGAGCATTAGGTCTAGGTGGAATTATTCCGGTGCCACGGGTAGAATACATAAAAACCTTTCTAAGCGATCCCTGTGAAATCATAGTCGGTGCCGGGGTCTTTTATGATTTCATATTCGGAGGTCATGGAGGTGTTAACCTTAAGGCAGGAGTAAGATTATTAAATCAATACGAAATAAGTGTTGATGGAGTACCATTCGGAACAAAAAATTTAGTTAATTACACTACAATGAAAGAAAATACAGGAGGAAAAGGAGATATAGTTTTTCCCTATTACACCTTAACGATTTCAACTCGCCAGACTTTTTAACTCCGGGTCCCATTACAAAAATAGCCAGGGCAATAAATCCCTGGCTATTTTTTTACCTATTACTCAGGTTTTCAATTTCCTTTGTCTAAACCAGGCAATTATATTCGAGTAAGCTGCCGATATTTAATTCTATGCGGTTGATCAGCTTCATGTCCGAGACGAGCTTTTCTATCGGCTTCGTAATCCGAATAACTACCAACAAACCAGGTCACTTTACTTTCCCCTTCAAAAGCAAGTATATGCGTAACAATTCTATCCAGGAACCATCTATCATGGCTAATGACCACAGCACATCCGCCAAAATTCTCCAAAGCTTCTTCTAAGGCTCTCATGGTATTGACATCAAGATCATTGGTCGGCTCATCGAGAAGAAGAACGTTCGCACCCTCTTTGAGCATACGGGCAAGATGAACTCGGTTCCTCTCACCACCGGAGAGCATATTAACCTTCTTTTGCTGATCAGCTCCAGAAAAATTAAACCTGGAAATATATGAACGGGCATTAAACTCCTTATTCCCTAGCTTAATAACCTCCTGCCCCTCCGAGATAACTTCATAGAGCGTTTTTTCTGGGTCCAGGACATCCCTGTTTTGATCAGCATATCCTATTTTAACAGTTTCACCGATTTTAAATACCCCGGAATCCGGTTTCTCTTGGCCTGTGATCATTTTAAACAACGTTGTTTTACCAGCCCCATTAGGCCCAATCACGCCAACAATACCTCCAGGAGGCAATGCGAAAGTCATTCCGTCAACAAGAAGCCTTTCTCCATAAGCTTTATTGATATTACTAGCTTCGATTACAACGTTACCTAAACGCGGTCCTGCTGGAATATAGATTTCGAGCTCTTTCGCTTGTTTTTCGTTTTCGTCACTCAACAGAGCTTCATAAGAACTAATACGCGCCTTTGATTTTGCCTGTCTGCCTTTCGGAGACATCCTGATCCATTCTAATTCCCGCTGCAAAGTCTTCTGCCGTTCAGTTTCCGATTTCTCTTCCTGCTTCAAGCGATTCTGCTTTTGTTCCAACCAGGAGGAATAATTGCCTTGCCACGGTATACCTTGTCCACGGTCAAGCTCCAATATCCACCCTGCAACATTATCGAGAAAATATCGATCATGGGTAACCGCAATTATTGTTCCGGCATAGTTTTGTAAATGCTGCTCAAGCCAGGAAACTGTTTCGGCATCAAGATGATTCGTAGGCTCATCCAGTAATAAAATATCCGGCTTTTGTAAGAGTAACCGGCAAAGGGCAACTCGTCTCTTTTCACCGCCAGATAAAACTTGAACCAAAGTATCGCCATCCGGACAACGAAGTGCGTCCATTGCCATTTCTAACCGGGAATCAAGATCCCAGGCATCCAATGCATCTAGCTTTTCCTGTACAACTCCTTGCCGGGCGAGAAGCTTGTCCATCTCGTCATCAGTCAAAGGGTTATCGAATTTTTCATTGATATTATTATATTCTTTTAGCAGATCAACGACTTCCTGTACGCCCTGCTCAACAATTTCTCTAACAGTTTTAGCATCATCAAGCTTCGGCTCTTGTTCAAGGTACCCGACAGTATATCCTTGAGATAATACCGCCTGTCCCTTATATTCCGTATCAATACCAGCCAGGATACGGAGCAGAGAACTTTTTCCAGAACCATTAAGGCCAAGCACTCCTATTTTAGCTCCATAAAAATACGAAAGATAAATATCCTTCAAAACAGCTTTTTTATCATAATATTTACTTACTCCTATCATGGAATAAATAACTTTATTAGGATCTATACTCATACGTCACCCTCCTCTATTATTCACATTAATTAATTTTTAACAGTATACTCCAAGTGCGGTCACATTTCATAGAACTTTTGGGTTTCCAATTGATTTAGACTATATTTAATGATTCCAAAATATATTATTGATTAAGGAGCTGCGCCATAAAAAGATTTGAAAACAAGGCTATTTTTCTGAACCGTTTTCTTCCTTCACTTTTTCCCAAAACTGTGTTTTTCCAATCAAACCCCATGCATCAATAGAACCACGGACAATTAACCTTCCGTCTTTTTCAAATGCCAAATAGCAATTATAGATATTTCCGTCTTCCGGATTATATATTTTGCCATTAATCCATTTTTTGGCACCTTTATCATATACAAAATCCTTGATCATCTCTTTTCCGAGAAGCGGATCATTGCGTTTAGACAGATCAGGATTTCTTCGGTCAACTTTAGTCTTTCCGGCCATAGAATCTTCTTTTCCATAGACAGGCTCTTTTAACAAAACAATTTTGCCGTTAAACTTGGTCCCGTTTTTAAAAATCTCCACCTGGGAAGTCCCCTTCTCGGTCAGCCATTTACCGAGAACATCATCTTCTTCTCCGGCCAAAACATTAGTTGCAAGAAATACACTCATGACAACTAAAATCCAAAGATACTTTTTCATACACTATTCCTCCTGTTATTAACATATTTTATTAGATTATAGCAAAATAATGCAACCCTACATAGAAAAATCAGAATATCTAATTAATAACAAAAAAAAGTCTCCAGCATAAATTGGTTGCAGTATGAATAAAAGCAGCACAAAAAATATTCCCGGTAATAATATAGGTAAGACAATAGAAAAACCCGGCAAGAGTAGAAAGGAGAAGCATAGGAAATCCTCCGTTATTCAAATGGGTTACCCCAAATAAAATCGTATTAAAAAGCAGTGGCAGCGCAAAATTAAATTTTTTTAAGAATTGAGACATATAGTTGTATATTAGGCCTCGAAAAAATATTTCCTCAACTAATGCTGCATGAAAAAAGAAAAATATTCCCAGTACAAAAATATCTTTGAGATTAACATTCCACCCAACAAACGTTAAAAAATGCAACCGGGTTCCGAGGGTTATCTCAATACTAAGGAGTAATATTGTCAGCATCACGGTTACATAAGCCATTTTTTTTGTTAAATCTAGCTGGTACCCCATCTCTATCTTACGATACCCAAGATAGATAAACAGCACAAAAAGAACAAATGCCATGAAAATCCCGTCAAAAGAAAGAATATTTTTCTCATATACTAACGGTAAGGAAACAAACCTAGACTCCAGAGAAATAAACACCATCAAAAATACCAAAAGGTCGAGTCCATGGAATTCCCCGGGCTTCGACTTAGCAAATAACAAAACCAATAATGGTAACAGAAACACTATGATTATCTTCCCGGCAATAAGCACAGAAATCTGCTGTTTCAAAAATATGAAGTACAAAAAGGTAAATAGCAAAATAAACAACGTAACTAATAAGGGGTAAGAAAAATGTGACCGAATGAATTTGAGAGGCTTTTTATAGATAAACAAGAGGTAAATAGCACAGTAGCCTGCCACAAGAAGAATGACAAGCCCTTTACTTGCTAAAAATGCCGACAAGGGAACAAGCCATAACATTAACGAGGTTAAAATGATACCGATAACATAAAAAATCATTAAACGATTTCCTTGAAAATCAAATAACAAATTACAAGTTAAAGCGTCATATATTACAAAACATCGGTTAAGAACTATATAATATTATTAACGGTATAATTATAGCATTCTTCAATTGTTTAATGGATGATATTTGAAAATAATTAAATATCATCTTGATATTTCAGAGAAATTTGAAATAATATAGATTAACTGCCGATACATAAATAACAACAGCACATAAAAAGTTAGGAGAAAAAACCATGTTAGATAAAGATACAATCAATAACGTAGTTCAACAGCTAAAACAATTTAATCCGGAACAGATTCTCATCAGCACAAAAAAAACCTTAAACAACCCAGACATCACGGTAATGATCAAAAAAGACCAAAAAGAATATGTTGTTGAAAATGAACTGACTGAGATAAATAGCGATATATCATTAATTGCTGTAGAAGATTTTATCACTAATGCAGCAAAACGAAGCAGCGCACTAGTAGATTTATATACTTCAGCAACGACAATTTATCCATCTAGCTAATTGAATAGGCACACACTTCTAAATAGCAAATGAGCATTAAATTTATACTATTCACAAATTGCAATCGTTTCAAGACAATCTAAGGTTTTTCTCACTAAAAATGTAAGCACTCGTGACCAGATATCGAGTTGACCAGGAAATTTACAGGACATCGATATCTGAAGAACTTAAGAGGACAAACCTTCTTGCTGTTTTTATCTAACCTAACAACCTTTTACCAGTTCTCTATGTTGAAAATACTCATAAATTTTCAGTACCCAGTCCCTTAACATAAAGCTTGTTCTAACAAAATCATTCAATATAGCTCTCTGTGAGAATTATTTATCTCCATTACACTAAACTAAGTTTGCTTAATAATGTTGCTGTTATTGCTATTATCTCTAGCATATTATTCTGATAACAATCACTGATTGCGCCACTAATACCCGGCGGGAAACCATCATCAGTGCACTATTACAATCAGACAAAACTATATTAGCCTGACAATACTCATACATTAGTCACACATTGATTTTATATTATAAATTTATTATTATAATGCGAAAAGAAAAAAAACAATTAGAGATCTCAATAAATAATTCGTATTCATCAAAGAGCTTTTTGAGGAAAATCATCAATTAACGATACAAACATAGACGCCAGAAGAGGAATTTTTATATATTGCTAACTTTTTTATTCTGTAAAGGATCCGAATTTCGCCAAACCGGCCTTTTTGCCACACAAGGCGTGGTTCGCCGACTTCCCTGCCCCAAAGCATTAACATGCAAGCGTTGACTTCTTTATCAGGACAAAACGAGGCTCCAAAATAACCAGGCGAGATTAACGCTCTCAATCTTTATGTCACCCTAGGCATTATTGCCATAAGCTATCGGCATGTCAAACTTTTAGCTTAAGACAAGACGCCTTACACACGAATAACCGATGTATTCTATCGTAGGCTCCATAGTTTGTTGAATTCCACTACATATCGATTAACTATATTTATTTCATTAATTACAAGCATATTCTCAAAATTATAACGTTCGGCATTTGTTGTCCAGTTATAAGACCCCGTCATCAAGACTTTCTTATTGAAGATAACAAATTTATTATGCATGATGCCTCGTCTCCCCACACTACCATCCATAACTTTAATAACAAAGCCCTTTCTATCTAGCCAGGCAACTTCCGAACTCTTGCTTTTTAACTGACTTTTATCTACTATCAACCGAATCATCACACCCCGGAGTTTCGCCGTCTCCAAAGCTTGCGCAATATCCGACGAAGTAAAACTGTACATGGCAATATCAATCGATCCGGTAGTCAAATTAATTTCTCTTACTATCCGCTCCGCTATATTTTCATTTGGCGAGAAAAATACTTCCGTCGCAAAGGCTTGCGGGGAAATTAATACCAGCATAAGTGTGATTATATGTAGTTGTTTAAAGATTTTATTCATAGTAATGGTAATAGGGCAGGTAAGCCTATAAGCCGAGTTCTGTCGTGTATGATTATTTCTCTGGGATTATCATCACTGATAACCTCAAGCGACCAACCCAGGAATCGTAACGGAACGAGCAGTTCCTCTTCCCCTATTTGGTCTTGCACTGAATGGGGTTTGCCAAGCAAGCATATTGCTACGCTTCTGGTGAGCTCTTACCATCACCATTTCGCCCTTACCACCGGATTAGAGTGGCGGTATATTTTCTGTTGCACTATCCGTAAGATTACTCTTCCCACTAGTTAAGTGGCATTCTGCTCTGTAGTGCTCGGACTTTCCTCATATAGTAAGAGTACTATACGCAACCATACAGCCTACCTGCCTCAAATATTGTATACCATATCTTAATTTTTGCAAGCAAGAGATTCCAAACAAAAAAAAAGCGGGCTTTTCAGCCCGCTACACTTTCTATAATAATAATTTACCTATTGTATGCCCAGGCTATTAAGCAATTCCTGTTTTTCCTCAGGTGACGAATAACTAAAAACGAACTTCCCTGTCTTTTGATTCCCTTTAAAAGTAAATTTTTTCCAAATGTTTTCCTTTATATAGCTTTCTTTCTCAAACACATACGCCTGTTTTGCAGGAGTTGGGACCTTACCTATCTCCATACTTCTGCGGACCAAATCCTCTGCCTGACGAACACTTAATTTATCATTAATTATTTTATGCAAAGCATTAATTCTATCTTCATTTACTGACAAGGACAATAATGTCCTCGCATGTCCGGCTGATATCGTGCCAGAAATAACGTGTTCAATAATTTCATCCGGAAGATCCAACAAACGAATAGCATTAGTTATTGCCGGCCGGCTCTTGCCGATTTTTTGAGCTAGCTCATCCTGGGTATAGCTGAATCGCTTTATCAGCTGCTGATACGCCCTGGCCTCCTCTATCGGGCCAATATCTTCTCTTTGAATATTTTCAATTAAAGCAATTTGGAGAGACTCTTCATCCGTTAGCTCTCTCACTATTGCCGGGATTATTTCCATCTTCAGCATTAAGCAGGCTCGCCATCGACGTTCGCCAGCAACAATCTCATACTTTGCGTTATCAATCTTTCTAACCAATATTGGCTGATTAATGCCATTACACTTTATTGAATCGGCAAGCTCTTTCATTTTCTCTTCATCAAATATAACTCGTGGCTGACTAGGATTTGGAACAATTTTTTCGATGGCCAGATACTGCAGCTCCGAAACTTGTGCCTTGTCTTCATCGAAATCAGGTATTAGGGCTCCAAGCCCTCTTCCCAATCGTGGTTTTTTGTCTTTAAGCAACACTTACTACCTCCTTAGCTAATCGCCGGTAAGCGATCGCTCCTTTCGATTCAGGCTCATACATTGAAATTGGCAATCCATGACTAGGCGCCTCAGACAATCGAATATTCCTGGGAATAACCGTCTCAAAAACTTTTTTCCCGAAGTAATTCTTGGCATCAACTACAACCTGATTATTTAACATAGTCCGAGCATCAAACATCGTCATAACGATACCCGCAATTTCTAACCCCGGATTTATGCTTTTCTTTACTAACTTTAATGTCCCGATTAAATTACCAAGACCTTCTAAGGCATAATATTCGCATTGAACAGGAATAATAACCTTATCAGACGCCCCAAGCGCATTAATGGTCAAGAGTCCGAGCGAAGGAGGACAATCAATAATAACATAATCAAAGCTATCTTTAATGCTCTTCATGCTCGACTTCAACATATATTCTCTTGCCTCCATCCCAGCAAGCTCAACCTCAGCTCCCGCCAGATTCTTCGTAGCAGGTATTATTGAAAGATTCTCGATTTCAGTTGAAACAATACTATCGTTAATATCAACCCGACCTATAATGACTGAGTAGATATCAAACTCTATGCTATCCTTATTTACGCCAAGACCTGAAGAAGCATTGCCTTGTGGGTCCATATCAATAATCAGCGTTTTTTCTCCGCGACTTGCCAGATAGGCACTTAAGTTTACCGCAGTCGTTGTTTTCCCAACTCCGCCTTTTTGATTCACGATCGAAAATATATTCCCCATGGTTCATCCCCTCTTATACATTTTTTTTAGCCTTATCAGTGGTCTCGGCTTAAAATCATTTACTTCTTTAGTCTTCTTATAAATGATGAGCACACGATCATCATCCTCAATAGAATACCGGATCTCTCTTTCAACAACTAAATTATACATCTGAACAATATCTTTTGCATCACTCAATTCTTCGGCTAATCCCTTACATGATTTATACGCAATAATATAGCCATTCTCCCGGACCAGGCCACTACACAATTCCAACATAATTGGCAAATAAAATATTGCCCGCCCAACAACGGCATCAACTTTACCGAGCGGGCTATGCTTGCCCGACAAGTCTTCAATTCTCGCATTTACAGCCTTCACCTGCTTCAAACCCAACACACCAATGACATTTTCCAGAAATTTAACCTTTTTACCAACCGACTCTACAAGGTAAACACGAATATCACCATATAGTATTCCGATTGGAATTCCCGGAAATCCGGCACCGCTTCCCACATCGACGAGGCTTTCAATTTTCACCTGATCAAGAAAACTGACAACCTGCAAAGAGTCCTTGAAATGCTTCAAATATATTGACCGCTCATCCCTGATTGCTGTTAAATTAATTTTCTTATTCCACTCCACAAGAAGATCAGCGTAACGCACAATCTTATCAAGCACAGCATCGTCAGCACTCTTCATTTCCAACAATTCAACAATTTCATCTTTTTTCATAAGGCCCTCGTTTCACGTGAAACATCACTCCCGATCTAATATCATTTCCTTGGTGGCATTTACCGCATATACCATCTCTTCGTCATTGTTTCGAATTAAATCCCGAACATCACATCTTCTATAAAGCCGATAGTCAACTCTCTGAGTAAGGAATGCCAATGTTTCCTGTATTTTACTCGCTATCTCAATGATTTTCGTACAGCCATCACATACCACCACAAGCAACGATTTCGTTGCAACCATACCACTTACGCTTTTTTCATACATAAAGGCGTATTCAATATCGCCAATCTTGGACAAAGCATCCCGAATACACAACCCAGCCAATTCTGTTTTATAAAAAATTCTCTTCAGCTCTGCATAGAACACAAAAGATGTATTAAGACTGAATATCCTTAAATTAGCCCTTCGTTTTTCCAAGATAAAGTTTATGCCGACGAGATTATCAAGCTCTTTCTGATAAGAACTGAGATTCTTGCCGAGATCATTTTTTAGCATACTCATATAGATTTCTTTGTCTGGATTACGAAAGAAATACGACATCAAATCAACCCTCGATGCCGACGTAAACAAATTTTTCAACAGCCTGTCATCAGTCATATTTTGTCTTTACTATTTTTTCGTAACGTCGTACTACTTTATAGTTTTATCTTACTATTTTTTTATCGTTTTATAAACAACTAATTTTGGAAACTGTTTTTGTGAAGATATATGACCAGAACGGATATATCTGCGGGATTAACACCGGAAATTCGAGATGCCTGCCCAAGATTTTCAGGGCGAATCTTATCTAGCTTTTCGGCAGCTTCTTTGCGTAATCCTGAAATATCCTTATAATTAACGGCTGCAGGAATCTTCTTTTTCTCAAAATCTTTTGACTTCTGTATTTGGCGATCTATTCTTTCGATATAGCCCTTATATTTGACTTCAATCTCAACATTCTCCCCATAAGGAAAGTCTTTTTCAATTTTGAAGCCATCAAAGGCAGATAAGTTTTTCCAGGTCACCTCGACCCTCTGCAGCAACTCAGCATAAGAAAGCTTTTTTCTTAAAGATGTAGTAAAAGACGCCAGAAGATCATTCGTGATCTCGTTTGGATAAACATAGTTTTTTTCAACGCTATCGAGATAATGACGGATAGATTTTTGTTTCGTGATATATTGATCATAAATAGGCTTAGCTACCAAGCCGATCCCATAACCCTTTTCCAGTAACCGCCGATCAGCATTATCTTGTCTGAGAAGCAATCGATATTCGGCCCGTGCCGTCATCATCCGGTATGGTTCCTGGATATCTTTATTAATAAGATCATCAATCAACAGACCAATATATGATTCCTCGCGTGATAGAATTAAAGATTCTTTACCCTTCACCTTCAAGGCAGCATTAATTCCAGCCATAAGTCCCTGTCCGGCAGCTTCTTCATAGCCACTGGTCCCATTAATTTGTCCTGCCAGAAAAAGTCCCTGAACGGATTTTGTCTCCAAATTGTATTTTAGTTGATATGGAAATACGAAATCATATTCAACGGCATAGCCAGGCCTCATTACAACAACGGATTCCAGTCCAGAGATACTATGTAAAGCCTCAATCTGCACATCAACCGGAAGGCTGGTATTGAAGCCTTGAATATATATTTCATTTGTTTCCAAACCCTCTGGCTCAACAAACAAATGATGTGAAGATTTATCAGAAAACCTCACAATCTTATCTTCAATCGAAGGACAATACCGGGGGCCAATACCTTTAATTTTTCCAGCATATAAAGGAGATCGGTCAAGATTATTCAAAATGATTTCGTGAGTTTTAAGATTAGTATGAGTCAAATAACAAGGGATTTGGGCTCTTGCAGGGCTTGGGTGAAAAAAGGAAAATCGCTTCTCATCCTCGTCCCCAGGCTGAATTACTATTTTTTCGTAATTGATTGTTCTGCCATCTAATCGGGGCGTTGTTCCAGTTTTTAAGCGACCTAAATTCAGTCCTAACGCCTTTAGGCTATCTGACAAATGCACAGAAGGTTGTTCGCCTAATCTCCCGGCAGGTTGAGAAACAAACCCGGTATGGATTATTCCATTCAGAAAAGTCCCTGTTGTTACGATGATGCAGGCCGCCTCATAAGTCACGCCCAGAATAGTTTTTACGCTTTTTACGTAATTGCTGTTATCAACCGAAATGTCAGTTACCATATCTTGCTTGATCTCCAAGTTAGCTTGGTTTTCACAGGTCTTTTTCATATAGACTTGATATAGGAGTTTATCAGACTGGGCACGTAAGGATTGCACGGCAGGACCTTTTGAACGGTTCAGAACTTTCATCTGGATATAGGTCATATCGGCAGCAATGCTCATCTGCCCGCCAAGGGCATCGATCTCTGAAACAATATGGCTTTTTCCCGGGCCACCGATTGCCGGATTGCAAGGCATGTAACCAATGCGATCGAGGTTGATTGTCAGCATTAATGTGCTACAACCCATTCTAGATGAAGCGAGGGCAGCTTCAACTCCAGCATGCCCTCCTCCGATTACTATTACATCATAATGTTTTGGATAAATCATTTCACTCTATAGTACACTAACTAAAATTTAAATGGAATAGCGTAGCCATACTCCGTAGAATCTTCCATTTGTCCTTGATCATTATATACCCTTTTCCAGGTGATTTTTGCATTACCCGGAAAATTAACTCCCAGCATTGTCAAAGGAGCATATGTGTCAACTGCGATATTAGCTCCACCTGAGCCAATTTTTGAAAAAGAAGTCATTTGTACTTGCTCATATCGAGCCTGTGCACTAACGCCAGCGATCTCATTTACAGTTAAAATTGCCTTCAAGGAAGGATCTTCTTTTGCTTTATTTTTATACTTAATATTCTGATACTCAGCAATGAAATTCGCAAGGTTGAAAATACTAAAACCAAGAGAGCCATGATACCCAGACATGCTGCCAAGATTAACGGTTTCTAAGTCTGTTGGACTTAATTCATATTGATAATTAAAATATCCAGGAACAAACTTAGAACCAAAAGTCCTATAATCTACCTGATAATCAAGAAAGTTAAATACTTTACCTTTAACACCAGTCATACCACCCTTACTATAATTGATGAGTTGCCCAACTTCGACAAATAACGTCCCGGCATCTCCGAATACTAACCATCCGGCATCGGCAGCCATAGCCGCTTGCCCTTTTCCTATAGTCCCGGCGGTATTGCTCACACCATCATTATCAACGGCATAGCTAAGGCCAAGTTTAACTTGTTTGCCTAATAATTCTAATTCGGCAGGTTGATAAGTCAGTCTACCTGCATATACCTTTGTATTCGTTATAACAGCCATCATACCATACGGATTAAAAGCATTTGTATAAGCTTTCACGCCAGCCTTTGATGGATCAAAAATTGTTGAGCCATTCACTTCGGTGGAATAATCATTCATTATTAAACCATAGCCAAGAGTAATCCCGCTCAGAACTCCATAACGAATCCCATTTATTCCGTCATCATATTCTACATATCGGATTGAAACAAAGGATGCATTTTTTGGTTTATTTTCAGCTGGCATAAAAAGGTTAACATCCAGTCCGAATCCAAAATTTCCAATACCTAGCGTTGGACTTAAAGTCAAAACAGTAGCTGACTTCCCACCACTTGAAATTATACTTACACCCCCAGTCCCCTTTCCACTCATATTATCCACTGCCATTACCGCGCTACCAACAAACAGAAGCAACGTCGCAGTTAGGATTCTTGATTTAATATTCATATTACAATTCCCCTTTCATTTTTTTACTTTCTACCTTTATTATACTTAAATAGCCATACTTCTAACAATATATAATATTTTTAACATTATTTATTAAATGACTACAATTAAATTCGATTATATTATTGACTCATTTATTGTGTTCTGCTAAATTATAGTTTGTGCGCCTATCGGGCAATATATTTAAAAAGGAGTGTTCAAAATGGGAATTAAAGTCGGTATTAATGGCTTCGGCAGAATCGGTAGACTAGTTTTTAGAGCAATGGTTGCAAACGAAAACTTCGAAGTTGTAGGGATTAATGATCTTATTGATGCAGAATATATGGCATACATGCTGAAGTACGATTCAACACACGGCAGGTTCAAAGGCACTGTCGAAGTAAAAGATAGTCAATTAATCGTAAACGGCAAAAAAATCAGAGTAACCAGCGAAAGAAATCCAGCAGACTTAAAATGGGATGCCATTGGAGCAGAATACGTTGTAGAATCAACCGGTCTGTTTACTACTGTAGAAAAAGCAGAAGCTCACCTTAAAGCCGGAGCAAAGAAAGTTGTTATTTCAGCTCCATCAGCCGATGCGCCAATGTTCGTTATGGGTGTAAACAACACAACCTACAAAAAAGACATGAATGTCGTTTCAAATGCTTCTTGCACAACTAACTGCTTAGCACCTATTGCGAAAGTATTAAATGACAACTTTGGAATAGTTGAAGCGTTAATGACAACAGTTCACGCTACAACAGCAACTCAGAAAACCGTTGACGGCCCTTCGATGAAAGATTGGAGAGGCGGTAGAGGCGCTGGCCAAAACATTATCCCATCTTCAACCGGCGCGGCGAAAGCTGTAGGAAAAGTAATTCCTGAATTAAACGGCAAATTAACTGGGATGGCCTTCAGAGTACCAACTGCAGACGTTTCGGCTGTTGATCTTACCTGCAAACTTGCTAAGCCAGCTAAATATGAAGACATAAAAAAAGTTATGAAAGCCGCATCAGAAGGTGCCCTAAAAGGTATTCTTGGCTATACAGAAGATGCAGTCGTTTCATCTGACTTCATCGGTGATGCAAGAACTTCTATATTTGACGCTGATGCAGGTATCTCGTTAAATGATACATTCGTAAAAGTAGTATCTTGGTATGACAATGAATGGGGTTATTCTTGCAAAGTAGCAGATTTAATCTCTTACATGGATACAGTAAAATAATTTAAACCAATCTCTCCCCCAAAAGCCGGGCGCAAGCTCGGCTTTTCCCTTTTTTATACACTGGTTGAAATTGAAGACGACTAACTCATACGCTTGTGAAACCTGATAATTGCAAGGGAGAGCATCGTACTCCCATAAAGTGACAAAGATATGATTTCCGGAACCAGATCGGACACACCAGATCCTTTTAAGTAGATTCCGCGAATAACATCCATGAAATACTTAAGAGGATCAAGATAAGTTACAATTTGTACCCATGGCGGCATATTTTCTATCGGGATAAAAAAACCGGATAATAAAATCGCGAAGATAGAAAAAAACCAGGCGTAAAACATAGCTTGCTGCTGGTTCGTAGCGATAGTAGAAATAAAAATCCCCACACCCAGAGTTGAGAGCATAAACAAAACGCTGATCACATACAATAATAGAAGATTTCCTTTCATCCAGATACCAAAGATTAGTCCTGCAGCCAGCATTCCTACATTCAGCATTACAAATCCCATAATCGCAAAGGGTATAATTTTACCGACAATTAATTCCCGACCTTTAATAGGAGTAACTAATAACTGCTCCAATGTACCGATTTCTTTTTCTCTTACAATATTAATCGATGCCAGAAAAACCGTGATCATGGTTAACAGCATCACCATGATCCCAGGAACAATATTATAGACACTATCTAAATTAGGATTATAGAGCATCCGTGTCTGAGTCTCAATAATATGGCGTGGTTGCGCTGAGGGGATAGCCATAGTCATATTCCGTTGCAATTGCTTGAATATCTGAGTTAAATAGCCCAAGGCGATGCCCGCCGTGTTCCCATCGACGCCATCAACTATCGCTTGTATTTCAGGAGTTTCTCCACTTAAAACGTTGTTTTCAAAATGCTGTGGGATGACAATCGCCAGCTTGATCTTTCCGGAATCCATTTTCTTGACTGCAGCTTCCGTTTGATCAGTACTCCCTTTTATAGTAAAAAACTCGCCGGAACTAACGGTTCTGATAATTTTGCGGCTTAATTGAGACCGGTCCATATCAACATACATCGTCGAGATATTCTTCACATCTGTCGTTATCGCGAATCCTAAAATAACGAGTTGAATAAACGGCATCACAAAAATAATTACCAGATTTGCTTTCAATCGGAAAATTTGACGGAATTCTTTCTGTATAAGATAAAGTATGTTACGCATCAAGGTTCACTCGAAACTTCTTAATACTCACTATAATTAAAACCAACGATAATAAAGTTAAAAAAGATATCTGACTTATCAATTCAGGAATTCCTACTCCCTTGAGCATTATTCCCCGAATAATCTGAACAAAATGGCTGGCTGGTATTATTTTTGATAACCACTGGAACAATATCGGCATGCTTTCGATCGGAAACATAAACCCACTGAGGAGAAAGGTAGGAAGCATAGTACCCATTAAGGCCATCATCATTGCAAGCTGCTGAGTCTGGGCTATCGTCGAGATTAACAAACCCAAGCTGAGACCATTGAAAATATACAGAAGCATCATCAGTAAAAGCAAGAGAAGAGAACCATTAACCGGAACATTAAACCAGAATACTCCGGCAAAAAGAATGATAAGCCCGTCTATAAATCCAAGGATCAAATAGGGGATTAACTTCCCAATAATTATTTGTATTGGATTAATCGGACTCACCAGCACCTGTTCCATCGTGCCTTTTTCTTTTTCTCGAACAATTGCTAAACTGGTCAATAAAGCGCTTATCAGCAATAAAATAACGGCAACGAGCCCAGGCACAAAATAATTTGCAGATTTAAGGTCGGGATTATAGAGAAATCTCGGCTGTATAGTAAACGGAGCCGAATTGCCTAGGTTCATTTCTAGGTTGCTTTGATTAACAATATTATTAACATAATTGCTGATTAGTTTAGCGCCATTAGGATCACTCGCATCAATTATCACCTGCAGATATGTCACAGGAGAATCAACAATACCGGTAGAATAATCTTTTGGAATAACAATGATACATTTGGCTTCTCTTCTTCGAAAAACCTTATCAATAGAAGATTCATCGATATGGTTGAGCTCTACTTCAAAGAAATTGCTGGAGACTAGCTTTTTAACAAATAACCGGCTTTCCGGTGTTTTCGACAAATCAGAAACGATAGTTGGAATATTTCTCATTTCTAACGTAATTGCATACCCATAGAGAAAGATCATCGCAATCGGCATTATTATGATAATGAGTAACGTTTGAGGATCCCTCAAAATATGAAAAAATTCTTTCTTAATAATACTCAGTAAGAGTGATTTCATTAATCTTCCCTTTTCACAATTGCCAGAAAAACATCTTGCATGGTAGTTAAATTATATTTTTCTTTTAATCTCTGAGGCTCATCAATTTCTGCGATTTTACCATCTTTCATAATACTCAAACGATTACAGTACTCGGCCTCATCCATATAATGCGTAGTAACGAAAATGGTCTTTCCCTTTTCGGCCAGCTCATAGATCAGCAACCAGAAATTCCTGCGCGATATTGGGTCGACTCCGCTTGTCGGTTCATCCAAAAAAATAATCGGCGGATCATGAAGGATCGCGGTACTTAAGGCTAATCGCTGCTTCCAGCCTACCGGCAACGAACCTGTTAAGTCATCGGCATGGTCCCATAAATGCAAATAAGCCAGTAATTCTTCTATTTTTAATTTAATTGCCTTACGGGAAAGGCCATAAACTCCCCCATAAAACTCAATATTTTCTCGAACAGTCAGATCTTCATAGAGGCTGAACTTCTGGCTCATATAGCCGATATTCAGCTTAATCTTCTCACTCTCGGTATAAAGATCATATCCAGCAACATACGCCTTCCCGGACGTAGGTAATAATAAGCCGCACAACATCCTGATGGTTGTTGTTTTGCCTGCTCCGTTTGCGCCAAGGAACCCAAATATTTCTCCTTGTTTGACAGCAAAAGACACGTTGTTAACTGCTACGAACGAGCCAAACCGGCGAGTTAAATGTTCTACTTCTACAGCATAGTTACTTTCCACAAAATCAAACCCTTTGTTTACTTAATAAATTCAAAAAAACATCCTCTAACTTAGGCTGAATGGGGACGATGTCGTCAATATGGTATTCACTTAGCTGATCTTGAATCCGGGACAATCCCAGATTATATTCATCAACTAAATGAACTCCCTCGCCAAAAAGTTGGATAGAATCCATATATTCTGTTTGCTGCAATCGTTTAAAAGTTTGGTGGGGTGCCTGAGTTTTTAACAAATAAAGCGGTAACGTGAAATTATCAACAAACTCTTGCGGCGTATTTATGCCTAACATTTCGCCTTCGTAAATAAGACCGATCTTTGAACATTCAGCCGCTTCTTCCATATAGGGAGTAGAAATTAAAATCGTAATTCCCTTCTCAGACAATTCGTGCAATATCTGCCATAACTCATTTCGTGATAAAGGGTCAACACCAAAAGTCGGCTCATCCAAAATGATGACTTCCGGTTCATGCATGAGCATACACGATAAGGCTAACTTTTGCTTCATTCCACCGGATAGAGCGCCTGCTCGCCTACCACGAAAAGGTTCTAATCGAGAAAATCCGTACAATCGTTCTTTGCGCTTATCCTGAAGATCTTTTGGAACTCCAAAAAGATCACCAAAAAAATTCAGATTCTGCTCGACGGTAAGGTCCTGATAAAGGCTAAATCTCTGTGGCATATAGCCAATGTTGCTTCTTACATATCTGATGTTATCCGTAATATTTTTGGATTGAAATAAAACACTGCCGGTATCCATCTTTAGTAGCGTTACAATAATTCTCATTATCGTTGTTTTGCCGGCACCATCCGGCCCGATAAGTCCGAAAATCTCCTGTTTGTTTACTTCAAAAGAAATATCTTTAACAGCGTGCTTCATGCCATAACTTTTTTTTAACCTATCAACAATTAATGGTTTCATAAAAAGCTACCTTGTAAGCGTTACTTCTACAGGCATTCCGATTTTTAAGGCTCCAGAAATATTATGGACCTTAATTTTGACTTCATAGACGAGCGATGTTCTGGTCTCTTTGGTTAATATCGTCTTTGGTGTAAACTCCGCTTCCGAGGCAATCCAGGACACCGTCCCTTCAATTGGAGCAGGACTTCCATCGACACTGACATAAGCAGTTTGACCAATCTTTATCGTCAATAACGTCTTGGTAGGGATATAAATATATACATTCATTTTTTCCAAATCCGCAATCTCTGCTAAAGGAGTCCCGGGACTTACGAGCTCTCCGGCATTACGGTACTTATTCACTACGGTTCCTCGAATTGGCGAAAGAACCTCTGAGTTCTTAAGCTGAATATTGGTTAATTGAATCACGGTATTCGCTTGTTCAATTCTGTTTTTTGCGAGATTATAATTGGTTATTAATGTCCTAAACTGCGCATCTGCTACCTTTGTCTGCGTTGCCAGCTCATCCCTTAGCTGTACGGTTGCCGCACCTTCGGTAACTAATAATTCTGTTTTCAATAAAAGCTCATGATTAAGATCAATTTGAGGCTGAAGTTGCTGCATTTGTGATTCGATCGATTCCAAGCTTAACTCTGCTTCCCGAACTTTTTCATACTGAAGCTGTCTTTGGACTGCTACATTCTCAGTATCAACTCTGGCGATAACCTGTCCGGTGACGATTGCATCTCCCTCTTCCAGATCGAATTGCCTGATAATTCCTGTTCCTTGAGAAGATAATTTTATTTTTGTTGCCTCAATCTGACCGCTATAAGTATCAAGTTTTTTGGTTGTTGTACATCCTTGAATCGTCACCATCAGCCCAATAATAAGAAATATTTTTAAGTTACCCATTAATTTAACCTCCACTCAGAAATCGGCATTCCACTCAAATAATCAATTTCTATAACTTTTAATGATATCTTTACTTTATGCTGTTCAAGCAGGAGTTCTGCTTCAGTAAATTCATTGTTTGCCGCATTAACATCGGTAAGAGTACTGAACCCACGATCAGCCTGATTTCTAACAAGCTCCATTTTGGTTCGGGCAAGGCTCGCAGATTCTTTCAAATAATCTAATTGTTTCAGCATTGTCTTGGATTCTCTTACTGTCGCGTCATAGGCAAGTTGTATCTGATCACGCGAATGTTGTTCTTGATAGTCAAGGACAGCCATTTCTTTATTTTGAGCGTTTACATTTGCCTTAGAGGTACCAGAGTCCCACAGGTTCCATCTAATTCCAGCGCCTACTGAGTAATACCCCATCCATTCATTATCTATAGGGTTCACTCCTGGTTTTGCATATTTATAAGTAGCGCTTAATGAAATATCAGGATAATCTTTGGATTTATTAATGATTTGATTAGCTTCTGATACTTGCTTTTTTATGAGATAGGTTTTGATTTCTTCCTTTTCTGCTAAATTTAACGTGGAGGCATTCATATCCGTCATATATTTTGAGGTGGCACTAATCGTAACCGGTTCGCCTACCATTGACTTGAGCTGATCTAAATTATTTGAGATATTTGAATTAATTTCCACAAGTTGCTGCTCATATCGTGATATTGAAAGCTTTAAAGTCAGTTCATCCGTTACCAATGCCATGCCTTGATTAATCAGCGCACGTATTTTTTGCACGTGGTTATTCACCCGTTCTTTTACAGCATTTATAATTTCTTTCTGGGCTAATAGAACGTTTGAATTCATATAAACTTTTGCGACATTAAACGCGATATCTTTTTCATTCTTCTTTAATTGCACTTCAGCCACCTGCTTCTGCAGATGTTTGAGCTGAATTGTCGCTTCCCTGGAATACCCATTGAATAACAAATATGATGTGCCTATTCCTAATTCATAATTATTATTAACTCCGGTCTCAATCTTCCGTGGCGGGAGCGCAATAGACGGGACCTCGCTAATATACCGGTATGAAGAATCTATTATCACAGAGGGAAGATATTGCTTCTGAACAGCCTCGATTTCGTAATCCGCTTTTTCTATTGTTTCACGTGAAGCTTTCATTATAAAATTATTTTTAACTGCTTTTGCGATGAGGCTACGCAAATTTTCTGCTTTCGCTTGATATGGAGATAAAAACAAAAACAATAATCCAACTATCATTACAATCTTTTTCCGATTCACTGGTTATCACCCCTTGGCTTTATACCATAATATATTGTCTCAAAAATTGACTGCTTTCGTTCCTCTATAAAACGACTGGTATCGTAACTATCCTTAACTATAAGAATTTTGATCAATGGTTCTGCCAAAAAATAATACACACAGGCACCGATTATTGTAATCATTAATTGCCGAACATTACCTTTTATAATGTTTCCATCCTTTTGAGCATTCTCCAGTAGTTTAATCAGTTTAACAGGAGGAATTGACTCGATCGCTTTGGTTATATTCGAAATCTGTTTATTTAAGACGGCTCCTCCTTCGCTTAGCTCTCGGCACATAAATGAGACAAATTTAGGATTGTCCCGCAAAATATCAATATACATATAAATGAACGTCCTGAGACTTTCTTCAAACGGTACATCGGCTTCTAATAAAATATTTATTTGGCTAAAGTATCGTACGAATATTGTTTCAAATATTTTTTCATACAGCGTTTCTTTATTTCTGAAATAGTAGTGCAGCAATGCCTTGTTCACTCCGGCTCGATTAGCGATATCCTGCATCCTTGCGCCTGAGCGGCCCTTCTCGATGAAAACATCCATTGCGGCTTTAATGATAAGCTCTTCTTTAGAAACATCTTGATTATTCATTCCCGCCAATTCCTGACCATTCGGTTAAACTATGTGGTTAATGTATAACATCTTTTAAATTTACATGTCAATGCTGCTATGTCAAAATTATCGGACCAGTCCATTGTTAGTTTTCTATAATTATTCAAAAAAATTTTAGATTCTTGATTTGGTCGAGACCAGATTTATCCAAAACAAGATATTCGCTGACACAAAAAAAGCCAAAAGCTCGAATTTTTGCCTATAACGGAAGATTTTTGCACAGAAGACGTATACACCATGATCTCTTGAGATTGCAACCCAGAAACGATTTAAAAAGGGTGGTTAAATTAGCATTTTCAACAAATGAAAGCGCGTGTACCGTTATGTTAGTGCATAAATAATTTGTTCGATTTCACTTTAAAATATTGAATATACATTTTTTCCGGTAAAGCTTAAAATACTAAAATATAATGAAAAAAAACAACACAAGTAGTGATAAAAAAAAAGAAAAAATCTTAAGGAACGGATGGCTCTTCGGGGTTTGCGGAATCGGCTCCTCAGTAATTGCCTTATATTTAGGAAGATCTACGACACAGCTAGCTGATCTTATCAGAAAAAGCTGCGAGACTCTTGCTGTTTTTCTGTCCTGGCTTACCTTTCGGAAGTCTAGCGAGGAAACAAACCAAAGTTACAATTATGGATATGGCAAGCTGGAGAACCTGGCAAGCCTTATTGTCGCAGAAGTTATCATTATATCATTTTTTGTAATAGTCTATAATGCCATGACTCGTATGCAAAATCCAAGTCCTGTTGGTAATTTATGGTTCGGCTTTCTGCTGGCAATAAACGATTTTGCGCTCAATTCCTGGTTTTGGAATCAGAATTATAAATTGGCACAACAAACCTATACCCCAATAATGGAATCGCAATGGAGACTATATCGTATCAAAACCATTATTAATGGCTGTGTTATCCTTATTTTGGGTTTAACTATGCTTTTTAAAACTTACGCCTGGTCTCTATTCATCGATCCGCTGGGCTCTCTTCTGGTAGCAATATATTTACCTATCTCTGCATATCATATTGCCAGGCAATCAATTCGTGAGCTATTGGACCGAGCGATTGTCGACGTTGGCCTGCTTAATCTCATCAAGCAAGTAATTGGTTCCAGCGGTAACGATCACCCAAAACTAGTGAATATTCGATCAAGGCAAGTTGGCTGTCATAAGCATATTGAGCTTATTCTAGAATTTGATGGGAATACCTTATTAACTGACATTCAGTCGGTATCTTCTTTCATAGTGGCTGACCTTGAAATCCGAATTCCAAACAGCATAATAGCCTGTATCCCGGCGGCAAGAATATCTAAGCCTTTTTGATTAAAGAAGTCCCCGTTCACGATATTCATTAATTATTTTCGTTGAACCATCTATACATGAATATTTAGGCATATATTCAAGAACGTTTTGAGCTTTAGAAATATCTATCCGTCTTTGCCTGGTTAGCCGCTTGATGTACGATCGAGTTATTATTGGGTCCTTGTTGCTAAACCTCGAAACAAACTCATAAAACAAAGCAACAATATTAACTAACCAGATAGGAATACGCGTCGTAACTGCTGGCAGACCAAGCCCACGCCGAAAGGCCTTATAGACATTTTCATAGGTCATCGGTTCCTGATCTGCTATATTAAATATCTGCCCATAAGCTTTCTTGTTTCCTAAAACCAACAACAATACATCGGCTACGTCCTCAACATAAACTAAATGCCAATAATTCTTTCCGGAGCCCATTACAGGGATTCCCTTTTTTACCTTTTTAAATACATCTAACCATACAGGCTCTACTCCGTATACCATTGTTGGCCTGATTATGGTAATCGGTAAATTGTATTTTTTGTTAAATTCTAAGACTACTTTCTCTGCTTCACATTTAGTTTTCTCATAAGGAGTTTGTGGACAGTATAACGCATCTTCTTTTACCCCTTCTGCTGGCGTTGGCCCGAGGACTCCAATAGTACTGGCAAAAATAAATTGCTTAATATTCCATTTAACAGCTACCTCCAAAATATTTTTCGTAGTAATAACATTAGCTTGATAGAGTTCATTATAAGAGTATTTTTCTTCTTTAATACAAGCTAAATGGTATACGATATCATATTTGTTTTCTAGATTTAGCACTTCATCAAGATTTAAAAGGTTACATTCAACGATGTCACACCCGGCGATAGCCTGGCCATCTTTATTACGTGTAACTACGGTGATTAGATGATTTTCATTTTTTTTTAGTCTTTCTATTAAATGCCTACCGATAAAACCAGTTCCGCCAGTAATAAGTATTCTCATAAGCGCTCCTTTGAAAAGATTTTCAATATTATTATGGTTAATTATTTTATAAATTCTACGGCAAACTTTTAACAGTTAAATCGATATAACAAATTCATCCATTGCAATATAAATATAGATAAAGAAAGGAATTTTGTGACATACATAATAACATGAAATATTTAATTAATAAACTTTACTAGTTTAATATAGACTTTTTCACAGTAAACGCCTAAAATATAAGACATTGATTTTTGGATAAATTGAAAGAACCTTGCTATATTTATTTGTTAATTAACAAAACGGACAATACTTTTGCAAGCAAATAAAATCAAGAACTTATTTTATCTGAATATAGATTATATCGCTCATAACAGAGAAATTTGCTTACCTCGTAAAATGATTAGTAAATGAATAAGACAATGATTGCAAAAATAAATTGGATTCTTTCGAACCTAGTTGGAAAAACATTAGAACTAACTGTCTGGACCTATTTCACCTTTATTTGTAAGGGAAAAGTAAATCATATAGAAAAACTACCTAACGGACCATGTATTCTGGCATTTAATCATGAAAGTTATATGGATTGGATGTTTGTATATGATATTTTTAAAAGAAATTACAAAAAAAAGATATATTTTGTAGCCAAAAAAAAACTTTTTACTTCATACTTTTTTAATCTGCTAATGCAATATGGAAACGCTATCTGCTTAAATCAAGAAAAAGTAGACAAAAGCAGTATAAAAGAAATTCTTAGAGTCCTCAAAAAAGATTCTGGTATCATAGGAATATTTCCAGAAGGTACTCGTTCGCGAACAGGTAAATTATTAAAAGGATATCCTGGAATTGTAAAATTATGGAAGCTATCTAAAGTCCCAATCGTACCGGTAGGATTAAATGGCTTCTATGAAGTGCTCCCACCCTCGTGCATTATCCCAAGAAGATTTAGCTGCTCAATTGATATTGGAACCCCGTTATATTATGAACAGATAGTCAAAGGCTCTCATAATGACGACTTTTTAGTGAGTAATATTATGCAAGAGATAGCAAAATTAACCAATCAGGAATATGAATTTTGCATCGACTAAAAAGAGGGCATATAATATGCCCCCTTTTATGTGAAACTATTATTAACTTATTATCCTATTGCTACAGATCCCTTTTCTCCGGTCCTTATCCTTATGCATTCTTCCATATCGAACACAAAGATCTTTCCATCACCGATCTCACCTGTTTTTGCTCCCTTGATAATTGCCTTTACTGTCCTATCGGCATAATTATCATTAACCGCAATTTCTAACTTAAGCTTTCTAAGCAAATTGCCGCTTTCCTTAATTCCCCGGTAAACTTCAGTCACGCCCATTTGACGTCCATGCCCCAGCACCTCACTGACAGTCATGAGATTTACATCTTCATCATATAATGCTTCTTTTACTTCTTCCAACCTATGTGGCTGTATAATTGCTATTATATATTTCATTAATACACCTCCCTATTCGACTAATGTATAAGCACGTTCATTATGTTGTGATAGATCAAGCCCTAACAGTTCATCATTCTCAGAAACTCGAACGCCCATTATCATATCAAGCACTTTGAGTATAACGAACGTCACGACAAACGAGAAGGCCACTGTAATGGCAACTGCTTCTAATTGAACTATAAATTGATGTGCATTACCATAAAACAATCCATCTGCGCCTGCAGAATTAACTGCTTTTGTCGCAAATAGTCCGGTTGCCAGCGCTCCCCATATACCACCAATACCATGAACACCAAAAGCATCTAAAGTATCATCATATCCCAGCTTGGGTTTAATAATACCTACAAATACGTAACATATCACACTAACCATCAGCCCGATCGCAATCGCACCCATTATATTAACAAAACCAGCAGCAGGAGTTATTGCAACCAACCCGGCAACAGCACCGGTTATAGTACCAAGCATAGTTGGTTTGCCGGCAAAAAACCATTCAATACAAGCCCAGCTTAGCGCGGCTGCAGCTGCAGCTGTGTTAGTTACTACAAACGCATTTACGGCAAGTCCATTTGCACTTAAGGAACTTCCTGCGTTAAACCCAAACCAGCCAAACCATAATAACCCAGCTCCAAGGACAGAAAACGGCAAATTATGTGGATGAGTAGGATGGTTTTTATAGTTTTTTCTCTTTCCAATAACGAGCGCACAAACCAGTGCTGCAATGCCGGCATTAATATGTACAACAGTTCCGCCTGCAAAATCCAGTGCACCTAAATTCCTTAACCAGCCGCCAATTCCCCAGACCCAATGTGCAACCGGCGCGTATACCAGGGTAGACCACAGAAGTGTGAATACTACCATAGTTGAGAATTTCATTCTTTCAGCAAACGCACCGATAATTAAAGCTGGTGTAATAATTGCGAACATAGCTTGAAATATCATAAACGCTTGATGGGGTATCGTTGCAGAATAATCAGAATAGGGAGATAACTCCACTCCATTCAGCCCAAGCCATTGTAATCCGCCGATAAAGCCGTTTCCAGGTGCAAATGATAAACTATACCCAAACAACACCCATTGCAAGCTTATTACTGCTAATATCATAAAGCATTGCATAAGAACGCTAAGCATATTCTTTCTTCGAACCAATCCCCCATAAAAAAATGCTAACCCCGGAGTCATAAGCATTACTAACGCAGAGGCAATTAAAACCCAAGCAGTATCCCCGGTATCGATTGTAGGTACATCTGCTGCAAACGCAGCCATCGAACTCATGCTAAATATCATTGTCACTACTATTTTTCTTAATAATCCTTTCATTTTTCACCTCCAAAAATATTATGCTAATAAACCCTCTGTCTTTTCGATATTTCGCCTCCTTTTTATCATGAATTGAGAATTAACTAATTCCTGGTTCTTCTCCTAAACAAACAATTTCCCTGCCAATCTTTCAGATCAAGGATAAAAAAAGGAATTTCTTATAAAACCAGGGTAGAAAAAAGGTCAGAATATTACATTTTTGTAGACCGGGCCACATAGTACCAACATTTTTGTATCTTTATCAACACTAAAGTTTGTGAGCAAAAAAAAGGAGTGAACAAATTCACTCCTCCTTAATAGGCAAGACAAAAAAGGTTAACAGTTTTTAGGCGGCTTTTTTTGATTTCAAATTACCAAATCGCGTTTTAACTTTCTTCCGGGCTTTTGTTATGGTGATTTTTATTCCCTTTTGAGTGGCAATACTCGTTTTCGAGTTTTCATCCCCGTACTTGAGGACGAGATCGTTTCTAACATTTATAAATTCCTCATGAGATAACAACCCGTTTTTATTCGCATCACTGATTGGATAAATATTAGCTTCAATTGTGATGTTCTTAATTTTAGTATTATAGGCAACTGCCGCGGACATTCCACATTCATGCTTCTTTAGTACCCCGATACTAACCAAATCATTTTCACAAATACCGCTGATTACCTCTTCAACCTTAAATACAATTCCTGTTTTCTCAATAACTTCTTTAAGCTTATCGTCATCAAAGCAACCTCTATATTTAATCTCTTTATTTGTATTTTTCGGACAATTATTTTTTTTGATGTCACTCTTCTTCTCATAATAAGAATAATATTCTCTTTCACAAAACCTCATTAGTCCTTCGATTTCTTCAAATACAGGCAGATCTGCTTTGTTTACGTTTTCGATTTTCCCATTAACTAACAAAATAACACCATATTTCATGAAAATCCCCCCCCGACGATTTATTATGAACGTTTAATTATGGCTCTATTATTACCACTATTTTCGTTTTTTTACCAGATGTTTTATCAAGTTATTTGCACTTAATCATATCAATATATTATGATCTGATAATTTAGAAGTATTTAGAATGAAAAATCGTATATTTTTATGTTACCTCTACGAGACATAACTCAAATATCATATTTGTTCGGATGCAAATATTGCATAACACTTACCTCTTTAGAAAAAACCTGAATTATTCGGCACAAAAAAATTACTCCATTACAAAAAGAAGCTGAGAATACCAACGCTTATTGACATTCGTTTCAAATCTTATATTATGCACCCAATCTAGGGGGGATACATAAAAAGGAGGGACCATGATGGATTCAATGATACCTAAAGTACTCGATTGCGAAATGACCGATTGCACATATAATCAGGAAAAAACTTGTCATGCTGTCGCCATAACAGTAGGAGATATTGAGCCTGTTTGCGATACGTATATGAAAACAACGGCAAAAGGAGGGTTAGTCGATACCATTGGTGGAGTTGGTGCCTGCAAAGTCGATCGTTGTTTATATAATGAATCTTATGAATGCACGGCAGATGGGATACACGTTGGACTGCACGTTAATCATGCAGAATGCAGTACGTTCACTGCATTGTGATATTTGCATTATCCCCCCAGCTACAAAAAATGCAGAGGGTTATCCAATAACATTTTTCCATCAATGAATTAGTAAATTTACATTTGCTTTTTAGAGCGGAGAACTATAAAATAACTTCTGAATATACTAGCTGACCACCCGTTAGGTAAATAAAAGGACAAATTATGAGAAATCCATTCAACTATCCAACGACTTTATCATATACTCATAAATTCCAAACATAACAATTTAACATACCGGAGGATAGCATAAAAATATGCAAAAAAATATAAATATCGGACTTATACAGATGACTTGTACTGTTGATAGTATAAGCAATCTTGATAAAACGATTACCCTAATCAAAAATGCCGCAAACAAAGGTGCAAACATTATTTGTACCCAAGAGTTATTTAAAACACCCTATTTTTGCCAGACGGAAGATTACTCCAACTTTAAGCTCGGTGAATATATCGACGAAAATAATGAGACAATAAGAACCCTATCAAACCTTGCCAAGAAACTTAAGATCGTAATAATTGCCAGCTTATTTGAAAATAGGGCCGAGGGTCTCTATCATAATACAGCTGTTGTTTTGGATGCCGATGGAGCTTACCTGGGAAAATATCGCAAAATGCATATTCCAGACGATCCTCATTATTATGAAAAGTTCTATTTTTCACCTGGAGATCTTGGATATAAGGTATTCAAAACAAAATATGCAACACTAGGCGTTTTGATATGCTGGGATCAATGGTATCCTGAAGCGGCTCGGCTAACAGCGCTGCGGGGGGCACAGATATTATTTTATCCAACAGCTATCGGCTGGTTACCTTCCGATAAAATAAAGTTCGGAACACAGCAGCATAATGCCTGGGAAACAATCCAACGCTCCCATTCCGTCGCAAACGGCTGCTTTGTTGCCAGCATAAACAGAGTTGGCTTTGAAGCTAGTCCTGACCATAATGAGGGAATAGAGTTCTGGGGACAGAGTTTTGTCTCGGACACATCCGGCCAAATCCTACAAAAAGCATCTTCAGATAAAGAAGAGCTTTTAGTTGTCCCGATAGACCTTGCAGAAATAGAAAATACAAGGGTACATTGGCCCTTTTTCAGAGACCGAAGGATCTCAAGCTATGAATATATTACGAAAAAATATATTGATTAAAAAACAAATCGATTAGGTGAAACATTATGAATTATTCACAAGAGACGATACTCTTAAAACCATCAGAATTAGGTTACTATATGCCCCCGGAATGGGACCTGCATTATGGTACATGGCTGTCATATCCCCATAACACCAGATCTTTCTTTGATAAACTTGAAAAAGTCAGGGAATCGTTTCTCGAATTTGTCAAACATCTAGCACGAGGCGAAGCCGTTCATATTAATGTTAATAATGAGGAAATGAAAAAAGATCTTGAAAACAGGCTGGCCCAAAAAAAAATAACCACAAATGTATCTGCACATATATTCCCAACAAATGACACCTGGTGCAGAGATCATGGCGCTATCTTCATCAAAAATAAAAAAACCGGTAATATTGCCGCAACAAATTGGATGTTCAATGCCTGGGGAGAAAAATATCCGTACGAACTAGACAATAATATACCAAATTATATGGCAGAGTATCTTAAAATAAAGCAATTCAGGGTTGGTCAAATACTAGAAGGTGGTTCTATCGACACTAATGGCGAGGGAATATTATTAACTACAACAGCTTGCTTACTAAACAAAAACCGAAATCCTCACCTAAGTAAGTTTGAGATTGAGAATAATCTAAAAGAATACCTCGGAATACACAAAGTCTTATGGCTTGGCGATGGTGTGGCCGGAGATGATACCGACGGCCACGTTGATGATATTGCACGATTTATAAACAAAAATACCATAGTCACCGTAATAGAGAACAATAAAAATGACATTAATTATGAAGCACTAAAAGAAAACTATGAAAGACTGCAACACTTCACGGATATGAATGGGAAGAAGTTTTCGATTATTCCACTTCAAATGCCAGATCCGGTATACCATAGAGAGGAACGTTTGCCAGCCAGCTACGCAAACTTCTATATTTCTAACAAAACAATAATAGTCCCCATATTTAATTGCTCGAATGATCAACTAGCCTTGGATACATTGCACAAGCTGTTTCCAGACAGAGCTATTGTAGGAATTGACGCCTCAGATCTTGTAGTGGGCTTGGGAACCTTTCACTGCCTCTCACAACAAATACCATACGGAATTAAGCTATAGCTTGTACTAATCTCCCAAAGATAACGGTTTTCTTAATTTTATTGTAAACCCGCAGCCTGGAAGTAATTCCGGCTTAGCGACATAACGGACCAGGGGATAATTCCGGCATATTGCCGGCCTCAAATAATGTGATTTGCATATTCGTTTGGTACTGTCAAATTCGAGACAAGTAAATAGCAACACATTCTGTTCTTCCAAATACCTATCATATTTAAAACTGTTTACCCGCTGATAATAGAAAATTATAAATTTCAACAGAAATGGATTGTTTGCAAGTGTACCGTTAATCGCTAACCCAATATGTTGGCAGCAGCTACCGCACCTCAAACAGTTCCCGGAAACTTGGTAACGCGGCTTAATGATTCTTTTTGTAAACACTTTATCAATAAAGTAATCGATTACGACAATCCATCGTATAACAAGAATTAAGAGCTTCATGGTTCTATTCTATCAGTGTGAATAAGATTTGTAAGTATGAAAAAAGATTCTTTCTTAGAATATACAAATAATCATAAAAAAGTTTATAATAGATATATAAATTTCCAAAAAAAGGAGTCAAAATATGATTCTGAAGAAGAATACATTATTATTACTTGGTATATTCATCATAATAACCAGTGGGGTGTTATGTACTGAAAAGGCAGCACCAACTAACTTAATTCTTACACTTGAAGAACTGGCTCAATATGATGGACAAAATAGTAACCCCGCCTATGTTGCCGTAGATAATATTATTTATGATATAAGTAACTCTTCACTTCGGACTACCAAGACCTTTAAATCAGGAAAAAATGTAACAAAATACGTAAAAGAAAAAAACTCAAAAAATTATGATGCCTTAAAAAGCTGCCCGATTGTTGGAAAAATTATTAAAGTTTACACTATTGAGGAAATAAAGAGGTTCAATGGTAAAGATGGACAAGCAGCCTATATAGTTGCGAATGGTTATGTATACAATGTTTCAAATGTTCCTGAATGGAAAGATGGCACTTACCGAGGTTATTCTGCAGGACAGGATGTGAGTGCCTTAGAAAAGGCAAGTCCGTTTCTAAAAAATTACAATCGCATCGGAAAAATTATCAAGCCATCAGCAAACTAATAATTATCACAAACATTATTTAATCGCCTGTAGATTATAGTTACGTATCCACAGGCTCTCAGCTTACGCTGGAAAGGATTATTAATAAATGAAAAAAATATTACTCACCCTCATAATGGTTATAGGCCTGAGCACATCCGTTTTTGCCTATACAGTTAATGTTACACAAGAACAGCTGGATGACTATTCCTTTACAAATATTGAGATGTCTGGCAATAAAATCTCGCTCAATACTGGTAATCCACTTATGGAATGGATAAAAAAAAATATTCTTGGCGACAAATCTCACCTTAAAAATACTATTGTTGAATTAAATGCCCAGAAAATTGAAGCCGAAGGAACCCCGTCTGCCTATTTACTTATTTTAAAATTTATTGGTAATAAAAATAAATTACCTGATGTCAGCCAACCCTACCAGGTGTATTTCAAAATTGATTATGATACGTATGATGCCACCAGTCCCTCGAACAAAGTGTTAAAAGACAAACTAGCTGATGGAAAATTTGAAATAGATGTTATATTGGACATCAGCGAAGAGAATCTAAAGAAAATAGCCTTCGCTAAATCTCTGGAAATAGACCTGATCGATAAAATCAAAACGAAGAAGCGAACCTTTACGGCACATTTCAAACAAGAAAATTTCGAAAGATTCAAGGACTTTTTTAATAAATATATAGAGAAACTTCCGCAACAATAAAGTAACTGAATTCAATAATAATTATTATTGTACAATATTACCAGCTGTATAATTTACTTCACAACCATTACTCACTAGAGAATCAATAACAGCCTTATTGCTGGATTCTGGCCGCAAATCCATGTTATTCCAACGAATATCCAAACTCTTTAAATTTGAAAGATTTTGAAGGGGGGTTATGTCACTAATTTTATTACTTACCAAAGATATGCGCTTCAGATTTGTTAAAAACTGTAAGGGAGCAAGTGAGCTAATATTATTTGCGTCCAATACTAATTCTTCTAAACTGGTAAGGTTTTGAAGTGGGCTGAGATTACTTATATAATTAAGATAAAGTGTCAGCTTTGTTAACTTACTGAGAGATTGAAGCGGAGTTATATCCATAATCTGATTAACCGGCAATGAAATAGTGGATACATTTTTACAATACTGTATACCGCCTAATCTTACTACCTTTTTGTCATCGTTATATCCGGAGCTATAATTAACCTCTTTTATATCCCACAATTCTCCATCAAATATTGTTCCGCTAAGTTTCTTAATTTGCGCTCTGATAACGTTTTCTAGATTATTATCATCGACAGTAATTGCTAATGACCTGTACCCAAGAGAACTCTGGCTAAAATCCATGACCCCAAAATCAAAATGGGATTTAATTTTATAATAATATTGTATTCCGGCATCAGGCCTATCTTCACACTGCGCAACATTTAAACTGGCGGCAATTTCAGTATAATCTGCATTCTCTGAGGTCGATCTCCAGACAGAATAAGATCGGACACCTTTAATTGCATCCCAGTTGATTAGTACCTTATCTGGATATTTATAGCTTGAAGAAATATTAATCGAAGTCAGGCGTATATCGGTATCAACAGTTTCTTTTTGGGTTGTACCGCATCCGGATAATACTACCAAAAGAAATAAAAAAGCACGTTTTTTCATTAGGTATTCTCCTAAGTGTTTCTCATTCACTAAAAGACTTTACTATAAATATATCAATAAAAGAAAAATAACACTACAGAAAAACAAAATGGTTCAGGAAATTAAGAGTGTAAATCAAGCATTCTGGCTTTTTAAGCTGGCGGAGAGATAGAGATTCGAACTCTAGATATCTTGCGATATACACGCGTTCCAGGCGTGCGCCTTAAACCACTCGGCCATCTCTCCGCAAAATCAATGTTTGCCTTGTCCTGGGACTGCAGATTCAAAAATGCCTTCCTGATAAGACGTTATGGATTATATCACTACTAATAAGAAAGTTTCCACTAGTATGTTGAGATGACAATAGTATGCATCTCAAACTTACAGCCTAAGATTTCTGGCTCATGCCTTCAAGGTCTATCATATTCGTTCCGGTAACATATTCTTTACTTAGTATATTATCTGACTTTGCAGCTTTATTAAGCTGCTCAAGTGTATTCTGAATTTTGTAAATATATTCTATAATGGTAGACGTTCGCTCAGTAATTTCACTACGTAATTCCGGATTATTAACTACTTTATTTTTCATAACCTGCGCTAAAAGCATAATCGCTGTGAGCGGGTTATTAATTTCATGATTAACGCTAACAGCGATCTCACCTAAAACAGCTAATTTTTCAGCCTTTACAAGCTTTCCCTGAGTTTCTTCAAGCTCAATAAGTGTTCGTTCTTTTTCTTTTAAGGCTTGTTGCAATTTTTGGTTCATCTTAATATTTTTTTCATATATATCTGCTTCGATTATAGTAAGAGCTGCTAAATCTGCAAACTTTTCAATAATATTAATCTCGTCTTCTTTAAAATTATGCTCTTTCTCAGTAAATACATTAAGGACACCGATAGCCTCTCTGTCATTATCACCAATTAGGGGTATCGAGAGCATAGACAATAAACCTTCGGCAGCAGCTTTGCTCTTATTCGGATCTAAGTATTGTTCACTCACTGGTTGCTTCGTAAAAAAAGCTATGGAGCTTGTAGCCATCTTATCGGTATCTTTTTGTTTCTCCAGCTCAATAGAAGTAGAGTTGTTTATATAAGAGTTAAAATTCGCGGATACAGCTTTAACAACAAGTAACCCGTCTTCATAGAGCTTTATTGCGCACTTATCGATAAAAGCTAAATTATCGACGATTTTTACTATTTCATTAAGTCTTTCATTCAAGGTCATCTTAGCTGTAATATTCTTAATAATTTCTATTAATTTTTCACGCTGATCTATTTCTTCTTTTTTCCTTACGACTGCCAAAATAAGATTTGTAAATAACTCGGTATTTTTAGGATTAAACAGGTCATTGTCCTCTTTACTTTGAACTTTATATATCCTCTTTATCTGGTTATCCACCATTTTAGGAATTAAAAAGATTGACCCTTGATCTTTTCTTTTTAAATATTTACTTCCTTTTTCAATAAAAAAAGGTTCGCTGCTTCCGATAACGTTGAGTAAGGGTTGATTATATTCTTTATTAGGATCTATTTTGCTGCGATCGTGGTATTCAGAAACTTCCCTGACTCCCCATTCTTCCTGAAGCTTAATCCCCTCTTCAGTAATATCGTATTCAACAATAGATTCTACATTGACCAGGCGCAGAACTTCCATTAACTGATTTAAGTCATTGGCATATAGAGCTCTTTTTAGAAGAAAATTTTCTGCTAATAATTCTTCCTCTTTGCTTAACAATAGACAACCCTCTTAATATTTATAACTCTTATCCTCAATTTTATGATAAATTAATTTTATAATCTTTACAACATTATTTACCAATACAGAAATGAACAAAAATATTGTCTATTATCTGATCGGATATATCATCCCCGGTAATTTCACCCAGCGCAAGCAATGCTTCTCTTATATCGATGGACCACAAATCAATTGGCAATTTTTGCCGGGCAGTAATTCGCACTAACTCTAAAGCATTTTTAGCATGTATCAACTTTTCAATATGGCGAGAATTTGATACGGAAATATCACTCTCATTATTTCGCAGATTATGGATGTTGATACTTTTGAGCAATATTTTTTTTAAGTTTTCTAGCCCTGTTTTTTCTACAAGACTGATGATAACATCAGCTTTTCTCTCAATATTCAGTTTCCTATGATTTGATAATAAATCATATTTATTGCCTACAATAATACATTTTTTATTTTTTTCGATAATTAATGCTAATATTTCCTTTTCGTCAGCTTGCATTTCTGTAGATAAATCTACCACACATAAAACAAGGTCAGCCATTTCAATAGTTTGACGAGAACGACGAATACCTTCTACCTCAACTTTGTTTGATATCTCGCGAATTCCTGCAGTGTCAATAATTTTAAACGGAACGCCGTCAATATTGCAAAATTCCTCAATTGTGTCTCTCGTTGTCCCTGGAATTTCAGAGACAATAGCCCTTTCAGTACCTAGAAGATAATTTAATAAGCTTGATTTACCTACATTTGGAAGGCCGACAATGGCTACGGAAATACCTTCTCGATAAATCTGTCCTTCGTCTGAATGTTTGAGTAAGTTTTCTACCTCTCCTAAAGAATTTTCAAGAATTGTTTCATATTTACTAAGAACTTCACTAGCCATATCCTCTGGGAAATCTATTGTTGCTTCAATCTCCGACAGAACATTAAGCAATTGCACCCTAAGTGCCTTAATTCGGAGAGACAGCGTACCCTGCATCTGCCCAAGAGCAATCGCAGCACCAGCATCAGTTTTAGCAGATATTAAGTCCATTATAGCTTCTGCTTGAACGAGATCAATTTTTCCGTTAAGAAAAGCTCTTTTTGAAAATTCTCCAGGAGCGGCTAAACGGGCACCTTCATTCAATATCAATTCAATTATTGAATTGAGAACAACCCTGCCGCCATGACAATTAATTTCGATAACATCTTCACCTGTGAATGACCTTGGCCCAGGCATATAACTAATGAGTACTTGGTCAATTGTTTTTTGTGAGAGAGGATTGGTTATATAACATAGATTTAAAGTATTTGGCTTTATTGCTGCTTTTTTTAGGAATGACAGCCGCTCAATAATATTAAAAGCATTTTTGCCAGATATTCTAATTATACCTATAGCACCAACTCCAAAACCAGTCGCAATAGCTGTAATTGTATCCTGTATATACATTTGTTGATAATACCCGGGGTTAATAATCCCTGTCAGAGTATACGCTATTTGTATTTTTATTCGGAGCTATAATAACTTGTCTGTTATCTTTCTCACCACGGCTAAAAGTTCGGATACGTCTGTTATTCTCCAATGTCAGGTGAATTATTCTACGGTCTGATGCAGACATTGGTCCCATAGGTACCTCTATATTTTCAATTAAAGCCATTTTTGCTGCTTTGTTTGCTTTGATCTCCAAATTATTAATTCGTTTTTCTCTATATTGATTTGAATCAAGAATCAGATTATATTTTTTTTCATGCCCCTTATTGAGAACATTTCTCATTAAAAGTTGAAGTGCATTTAACGTCGCGCCTTCTTTACCGATAATCCTTCCGGTATCTTCACTCTTGATTTCCATTTCTATTTCATCGTCTTTAAAATTAACAATTTTAACAACAGAGACAAATCCCATTTCATCAAGTATTTCCTGTAATAAGTCTTTAATTTTCGCAATCTCTTCAGGATACCTTTCATTCTTATCTCTGTTATTTAGATCTCTAACATTTTCCGGAATATCTTCTACGTCCGGTTCATACTTTACAGGAACCTCTCCCTCTGCCTTTTTACTAAAAATCCCAAAAAATCCTTTTGCCATTTACACTTACTCCTTTCAAACATTCACTGTTTAAGCAATCTTTGTTTTTTCGTATTTTTTATTCATATATACTTGCTGGGCAATAGTTAGAATCTGTGATAAATTCCAATAAATAAGTACTCCAGCGGGGAAATTCAAACTAATAATTACCATTAAGAACGGCATAAACATAAACATTTTTGCCTGTTGCGGATCAACCGTCATCGTCTTCTGTGATAACCAGGTACTAATACCTAAAAGCGCCGGTAAAATATAAAAATGATCCGGTTTTACTAAGTTACTGATCCAAAGAAATGTTGCATTTGCTGAAGATACAGCCAGCATATTTTGAAAAGCTGGGCTTGTAAGAGTATAAAATAAGGCTATTAAAAAAGGTAACTGAATCAACAATGGAAGACACCCACTTAATGGATTCACTCCATTAGTTTTGTATAGTTTCATCATTTCAGCCTGCATTTTCTGGGGTTCGTCTTTAAACTTAGCTTGAATTTTCTTAAACATAGGTTGTAGTTCTGACATTTTTTTCATAGATATAAATTGCTTCTTATTAAGCGGATAAAATATTATTTTAACCACGAGAGTAAGAATCATTATTGCAAACGCATAACTATGACTGACAGAGTAGAACAGTTTTAATAATGGTAGCATTAAATTTTCGATAAGAAATTGGATCGGATGCATAATTAACCTCTATTACATAACAGGATCGATTCCACCCGGATGAAATGGGTGGCACTTGGATAATCGTTTTATTGTTAGATTAAACCCTTTTAATAATCCATATTTAAAAAAAGAATCTTTAGCATATTGTGAACAAGTTGGATAAAAACGGCATCGAGCAGGCCAGTAAGAAGAAATTAATTGATAACTACTGATCAGTTTTATAATGACTTTCGTTAAATAATTAACGTTCATCCCCCGATCCTCTCTAATTTTTTTAAAACCATATCCACTAACTCTGTTGATTTTTTCTTTAAAATGTCTTTTCTGGCAATTAAAATAATATGTTTAACATTACGACTAACTAAAAAATCTTTTGTATTATTTACCATTACTCGAAGGATTCTTTTAGCTCTGTTTCTTTTGACTGCTATGCCGACTTTTTTGCTGGCTATTATAAGATAGTCTATCAGATCAACCTGATCAGCTCTATAAAGATAGCAAACAAAAAAAGGTGAAACTATCTTTTCTCCTTTTTCGAATACAAGGTCAATTTCTTCTTTTTTGAGTAATTTTTTTATGTTAACTATTTTAGTTCCTAATTACATTATGATTACAGTATATTATTAGGCCGCTAACTGATACCTACCCTTAGATCGTCGGCTTTTTATAATATTCTGTCCACCATTTGTTTTCATTCTTGCTCTGAAACCATGTACTCTTTTTCGTTTTCTTGATTTTTGCTTCATATTCATTTTCATAATTTTCAATCCTCCTGAATGCTTCGTAATATATTAATTAAAAACTAGCATCTGGTCAAGTAAGTAAATACAAAAAGCTTTTTTCCCCTAAATTAATGGAAATTATCGAAGGTAAGAAATAATTGAAAATTTTTCAATATAAATATCCTTAATTAAAAGAATCAATGCTGTCAGCATAAACATTATTGCGTGGTCTCAAAAAAAAAGATCAAAAATTTATCATATATATGTAAAAAAATAATTGAAAAAACACTCCGATTCTGCTAAACTTAACCTTACAGCTGTGAATAACTTTATTAGAAACCTGTGGAAAACATGTGGATAAACAACAATAAATTCAATATAACCAGCAAATACGCGGATTTCATTCACTTTGTTTTAACTTTATTCTTTAGACAATTTAATGAATTTTCATTGTAATTATCATTATTATTATAATTAAGGATTATTTCTGTTATCCACAAGCATTGTTAATAACTGTAAAAAGCATTGTTGTGAAAAGCGTTAATTATTAAGGAGCCACTTTCATCTTGATTACTGATTATTCTATCGAAGACATTTGGCAGGAGCTCATTGCTTCTCTAAGAAAAAATCTTAGTACCCCCGGGTTTGAAACGTTCAAAACGACAGCTCAACCCATTTCCTTTAATGATGGAGTTTTAGTTATTGGCGTTCCAAATGAGTTTACAAAAAACTGGCTAAAAGAGCGTGTTGAACTATTAATAAAAAGTACCATCAAAAATGCCTTCTTTATTAGTGTGATGGTAGATTTTCAGGTTTCTTCTGAAGCTAAGAAAAGCTTGGAAACCGTGTCGGTGGAAGAAGAGCGCCGTACCAATGAAACCAAAGCAAACTCCAGTTCAGAGTATCACAACCGAAACAACAATAATGCCAGCAATTCTCTTGCAATGAAAGTAAGTAGCTCCAACCTAAATAGTAAGTATACTTTTGAATCATTTGTTGTCGGGCAATCAAATCGATTTGCCCATGCTGCCACGATTGCAGTTTCGTCGGCTCCGGGAAAAGCCTATAACCCATTGTTCATTTATGGTGGGGTAGGTTTAGGAAAAACCCATCTTATGCATGCTATCGGCATGAAAGCCATGGAAAATAATCCAGATATAAATGTTCTCTATGTATCGTCAGAAACATTTACAAATGAATTAATCAACGCCATAAGGGATGATAAAACCGCTAAATTCCGGGAAAAATATCGGAATATAGACGTCCTCCTAATTGATGATATCCAATTTTTAGCTGGAAAAGAAAGAACACAAGAAGAGTTTTTCCATACGTTTAACTCTTTGCATGAATATAACAAACAAATTGTCATCTCCTCTGATCGCCCGCCCAAAGACATACCGACGCTAGAGGACCGGTTAAAATCCCGGTTTGATTGGGGTTTATCGACAGATATTCAGGCTCCGGAGCTTGAAACCAGGATAGCTATTCTAAAAAAGAAAGCCGAACTGGAAGGTTTAGAGATTCCAATTAATGTCCTTAATTTTATTGCGACCCAAATTCCTTCGAATATCCGTGAGCTGGAAGGCGCACTTATACGAATAATAGCTTATGCCTCGTTAATTAATAGTCAGATAAGTATTGAACTCGCAAGCGATGTCATTAAAGATATCATCATACCGAAACAGAACAAACCGGTAACAATCGATCTTATTAAGAAAACTGTAGCCTCGTATTTTAATATTACGGTAGATAATATGTGCTCAAAAACACGTACCAAGGATCTGGCTATGTATCGACAAATAGCGATGTACCTGGCACGAGACCTGACAAATACCTCACTGCCTAATATCGGCAAAAGCTTTGGAGGTCGGGACCACACTACCGTTATGTATGCGTGCGATAAAGTAAAAGAAATGTTAGAAATTGATGAAGTAACAAAGAATTCTTTTAAAGATATTCTAACAAAATTAGGAAGAATCTAAGTTACTAACATTATCTAATAAGTCTTGTAGATAACCTGGTGATATTTTGTTAATAATTTGTTATTATGAAAAGGATGTTGATTGTTATAGAGTTATTCCATAAGATATAAACAATGTCTTTATTAAACAAACGAAGTAAACATATGAACCTTAGAAAGTTATCCACATATTAACCGACATTACTATAGACTACTAAAAAGTATAAATTAAACAAGAAGGAGATAAGAAATGGAATTTAGTTGTCAAAAAGAGGATTTAGCGAAGGCCGTACAAATTGTAGAAAAAGCCGTAGGAACAAAAAGCACTTTACCAATTATTGGTAATATATTAATTGAAACAACAGTGAATGGAATAAAATTAGCCTCTAATAATTTAGAAATAGGTATTGAAGTAATAATACCAGCTACAATTCTTTCCGCAGGTAAAATTTTAGCTCCTGCAAAAACCTTAGGCAGTATCGTGTCAAAACTACCGGATGCAGAAGTAAATATAGAGATATTTGATAATCAGGTAATCAAAATTAACTGCGGGCAATCAAAATTTAATATTCATGGTCTGGCAGCAGATGAATTTCTTATGCTCAACAAAGTAACAGATGGAGAAAATATTACTATTAATGCGATGCATTTTAAAGAAATGATAAGACAGGTTATTTTTTCTGTTTCTTTAGATGAAAGCAAGCATATTTTGAATGGTGTTTATTTTCAGTTCGGTTATAATCCTGAACAAAAAGAAAAATTCAGAATGGTATCTACCGATGGCTATAGACTGGCTTTAAAAGAAGGAGAAATTGAGCAGGCGGTAACTAATCCTATTAATTTCGTTATACCTACAAAAGCATTGAATGAAGTTGCGTCGATTATACAAACGAACGAAGAAGATAATATGGTCCTTAATTTTTCTTCAGATCAAGTAGCATTTACTTATAAAAATAATTATCTCGTTACAAGAATTATACAGGGGCAATTTCCAGATTTTAACCAAGTCATTCCAAAATCTTCATTAACAAAACTTTTGATTAACAGGAAAAACTTTCTAGAAGCAGCAGAGCGTTGTTCAATTATTGCCAGTTCAAGCGCAAATATTATCAAATTAGAGCTTTCAAATAACAAATTACTAATCACTGCTAGAACTCCGGATGTAGGTGAATTCTCTGAATTGATTGATGTCGATATGAGTGGCGATTCAGAAACACAAATATCGTTTAATGTACGTTTATTGATTGATGTGCTTAAGATAGTGAGTGATGAAAAGGTATCGCTTAATTTTTCCGGTACATTGAATCCAGGCGTAATAAAACCTGAGGGAAAAGAAAGTTATCTGTATGTTATAATGCCGATAAGAACTACGGACAACAGATAGAGTATTGTCGAATGTAATTAAAGTAATAGGGCGGTGTTATGCCGCCCATATATGCCAATAATGATTATAAAAAGCTTAGAGCTAGAGAATTTTAGAAATTATTCAAAAGCTAAAATAGATATTGATCCATATATAAATATTTTGGTTGGACTTAATGCTCAAGGAAAAACGAATATTCTTGAAGCAATTTTCCTTATTGCTACCTCAAAATCACATAGAATCCAAAAAAATAATGAGCTAATTAAGTTTCAAGAGGACCATGCTCTGGTTTCATTGCGAGCAGAGAGTTTACGAGGGAATAATTTTTTTAATATTCAGGTGATGAATGATAATAATAAGCAGATTCATGTTAATGGAAAAAGAATCAAGAGAGCTACCGAACTGCTTGGATATTTTAATGTTGTTCTTTTTTCGCCGGAAGATATTGATATAGTCTGCGGTTCTCCAATAGATAGAAGAAAATTTATTGATATTTTTGTTTCTCAGGTTAAGCCATCATATGCAGTTTTGCTAAGTGATTATTATAAGGTGCTGAAGCAACGAAATAAAACACTCAAAGATATAAGTAAGCAGAAGTGTAAAGAAGACATGCTTAATATGTGGGATGAGCAGCTTGTTAACCTCTCGTATACCATAGTTAACGAACGTTTACAGGCAATCAAATCAATAGAAGAAAAAGCGAATAAATTTTATAGTTATATTAGTGATTATCAAGAGCAGCTCACAATCGAATACTATTCTGGTATTGGCGGAAAAGACAAATATACAGCTCAAGAGTATAAACACATTTTTCAACAAAAGATTAAAAGCTCTTTAAAAATGGATATAATTTTAGGAACGACATCCTGTGGACCGCATAGGGATGATATGTTATTAAAACTAAATGATAAAGAAGCCAAGTTATATGCGTCCCAAGGTCAGAAAAGATTGGTGAGTTTAAGTCTTAAATATGCTGAAGTTGAATATATCAGAGAAAATACAGGTGAATACCCTGTTTTACTTTTTGATGATGTTTTATTAGAATTAGATTTAAAGAGAAAACATAAATTATTTGAAGAACTGATAAAAAAAGCTCAAATCATTATAACGACAACTGATTTGAAAAGATACCAGGAAGTAGTTGTAAAAGCGGCAACTATTTTTAGTATAAATCAAGGTGAAGTGATCAAGGGTACTTAATTGAACGATCTAAGTAGCGCGATAAGAAAAATAATCGAATCGAATGACACATTAAAAAAAGCTTACGAATTATTATTTTGGAATAAGCAATGGTCAAGAATTGTTAATAAAGATATATCTGATAAAACGTATGTAGAAAAAGTTTCAGGTACAACGATCTATATTTTAACGTGCAGTCCGGTATGGTCAAATCAACTTACGATCCTCAAACCTCACCTCATTAAGAAGATTAAAGAGGTTTTCAAAAATAGTTCCATAAAAGATATTCGCTTTCGCACAACATCACTTCAAGATATTAAAAAATTAAAATCTGAAATTTTAGGCACTGACGAACTTTCTGAAGAATCATCACCTTCTGAAAAATATTCAATAGATGTTGAAAAAAAAGAGCTTTTGAGGGATAATGAAGAGGGGATAAATGAAGAACTTTGCTGGAAAATTAACAGAATTTATTCTAAAGATCAACTATTAAAAAATACTAAACTACGAAGTGGTTGGAAACCGTGCGAAAAGTGCGGGATATTATGTAAAACACGAGGAAGAATTTGTCCGACTTGTTATTCCATTAGCAATCAAGAAAAAGAACAAAGAATACTCCGCTATCTAAGGGAAGCTCCGTGGACAAAATTTGAAGATTTTCAAAAAACTGACAGGACTATGAACGATTCATTTTTCTATAGAGTAAAAGAAAATTATAAGCTTAATAAAATCGAAGAGATTAGAAAAAAGACGGCCGTATTTGTCAATGAAGGCGATAACCGGCTAAAAGAACATATAAAAGAACAGATTAATTGTTATGTGATGCTAACGTCCGCGTTACAGCCTCAGTACATTACTGATGAGATTATAAAACAGAAAATCGGGAAAAGTATTTATTCTGTCATTTATGAAAATGGTAAACGATTGTTTAAGAGATCGAATAAAGGTAATTAGATATATTTTTGATTATACAAAAGTGTAAAGACGAGAGAAAGGAATAATTATGAGTGAATTACATTATGATGCTTCACAAATAAAAATATTAGAAGGTTTGGAAGCAGTGAGATTGAGACCTGCCATGTACATCGGGTCAACAGACAAAACAGGCCTTCATCATCTTGTGTGGGAAGCAGTAGATAATAGTATTGATGAGGCTTTAGCCGGGTACTGTACAGAGGTAGAAGTTATTATCGGTGAAGACAATATTATTTCGGTTATTGATAACGGGAGAGGAATCCCAATTGATATCCAAAAAGATAAAAACAGACCTGCTGCTGAAGTTGTGCTTACGGTACTTCATGCCGGAGGTAAGTTCGAGGGTGAAGGCTATAAGGTATCCGGTGGACTTCACGGGGTAGGTATTTCATGCGTTAATGCGCTCTCCGAAAAATTCGAAGTCGAAGTCTTCCGTGATGGTAAAAGGTATACTCAAACATTCGAAAAAGGAATCCCAAAAGAACCTGATGTAGTCACCTTTAAGTATGCAGGTACCGGAACTAGGGTGACTTTTAAACCTGACAGGACTATTTTTGATACTTATGTCTATGATTTCGAAATCTTGAAATACAGGCTTCGTGAATTAGCGTATTTGAATAAAGGAATCAAGATAATTCTTCGAGATAAACGAGGAGAAGCCATAGAAGAAGAAGTCTATAATTATGAAGGCGGAGTTATTTCCTATGTTGAACATTTAGACGAAGGGAAAGCACCGATTCTTTCAAAACCGGTTTATATTAATAAAGAAAAAGACGGAGTCGAGGTTGAAATAGCCCTGCAATATAATAAAGATTATTATGATGAATTGATTCTTTCGTTTGCAAATAATATTAAGACGAAAGAGGGCGGAAGCCATCTTTCTGGGTTTAGGGCCGCACTAACCCGCTCACTTAATTCGTTTGCAAAAAAATATAAGATATTCAAAGGTGATGAAAGCCTTTCTGGAAATGATGTGCGGGAAGGTCTTACCGCAATCGTAAGTGTTAAGCTGGCTAATCCCCAATTTGAAGGCCAGACCAAATCAAAACTTGGCAACAGCGACGTGAGGGGTATTGTTGATTCTATTGTTGATGAAGGATTGTCTAATTACTTTGATAGAGATCCTAATGGCGCAAAAGCTATTATCAATAAGGGGCTCGCAGCACTCAGAGTAAGAGAAGCCGTAAGAAAAGCCCAGGACCTTGCACGAAGAAAGACTGCCCTGGAAAGTACCACTCTCCCGGGTAAGTTAGCGGATTGCTCAGAAAGAGACCCTTCAAAATGTGAAATATATCTGGTTGAGGGAGATTCAGCCGGTGGTTCGGCAAAACAGGGCAGGGACAGGAACTTTCAGGCAATCCTGCCGCTTAAAGGAAAGATACTTAACGTTGAGAAAGCACGTATCGACAAAATCTTGGCGAATGAAGAAATTAAATCAATGATTACTGCTATTGGACCGGAGATAATCGCTAAGCTCGGAAATGTAAATGAAGAAACTGCTGAAGGTGGAGAAGAGAACGACGAAAAAGCCTTAGCGTTTCTTCTCAGTAAACTTAGATACCACAAAATTATTATCATGACCGATGCAGATGTTGATGGTGCGCATATCCGAACATTACTCCTTACGTTTTTCTATCGTTACGCTAAATCTATGATAGAAGCCGGGACCCTTTACATAGCACAACCGCCGCTGTATTTAATTAAAAAAGGCAGTTCAAAGATCTATGCCTATAACGAAGAAGAAAAGAAAAAAGTCATCAGCGAACTCAGCTTAGATAATGTATCGGTTTCCTCCCGGGAAGAAACTTATGTGTATAAGAAAAAAGAGATTCTTGACTTTTTAGAAAGAATAAATGAATACAATAAATTTTTGCAGCTCCTGGAAGAGCATAGTTATAATCTAAAGGAGTTTGAATCTGCAATTGATGTTGTTAATATGGATAAATTTCTCGATATTAAAATGAGAATAAAAGCAGAGACAATAGGTCAAATTTCGATTACCCCTTCTTTATTTGATACAACCCCCACTGAACAACCTACCAAAAACCAGGTTGATTTAGAGAAATTGTTTAAAGAACCTGAAGAGCGATTATTTGGCCAATTAATCCTGGATGAAAGAATGGATATTCAAGAAATTAAACACATAATTACCATGTACAAGGAAATTAATGAAAAGAACAATGCTCCATATACGATTATGACCGGTGAAGAGAAACAATTGATAGAAACGCTTAAAGATCTTATGGATTTTATAGATAAAAAAGTCAACAAAGGAATCGGACTCCAGAGATATAAAGGTTTAGGAGAAATGAATCCTGAACAGCTGTGGGATACTACCATGAATCCGGATGTAAGAACGTTACTTAAAGTTAATCTGGAAGATGCTGAAAAAGCCGATGAAATTTTTACGATCCTTATGGGGAGCGAAGTAGAACCAAGAAAAGATTTTATACAAAAATATGCCAGAAACGTACGATGGCTTGATATTTAGGAAGGAGAATAATCTTGATTAATCAAGACGGTTTATTTGAAAAGATTAGAATGATCAATATTGAAGATGAAATGAAGTCTTCTTATATAGATTATGCCATGAGTGTTATTGTAGGTCGAGCGTTGCCCGATGTGCGGGACGGACTGAAACCGGTTCACCGAAGAATTCTGTTTGGTATGAACGAGCAGGGGATGACTTCCGGAAAGCCGTACAAAAAATCTGCGAGAGTTGTCGGTGACGTTTTAGGTAAGTACCATCCGCATGGTGACTCCGCCGTGTATGATTCCTTAGTCCGTATGGCGCAACCGTTTTCCTTGCGTTATCCGCTTATCGATGGTCAAGGAAACTTTGGTTCGGTAGATGGAGATAATGCCGCGGCTATGCGTTATACGGAAGCTCGTATGGCCAAGATAGCCATGGAAATGATGTCTGATATCGATAAAAATACCGTTGACATGGTGCCTAACTTTGATGAATCTCTGGAAGAGCCGGCTGTTCTTCCTTCGAAACTACCTAATCTTCTGATTAATGGTACGTCAGGTATAGCGGTAGGTATGGCAACAAACATTCCGCCTCATAATCTTTGTGAGGTTGTTGATTGTATAGTGCATTTAGTTGATAATCCTTCTTCGTCAATTGACGAGCTAACTCAATTTATCAAAGGACCTGATTTTCCAACTGGAGGAGAAATCTGCGGAACTCGTGGAATATACGATGCTTATATGACCGGCAGAGGTCTCATTAGAGTCAAAGCCAAAGTGCATGTGGAAGAGACGAGAGGGAAAAAAGGCAGAGAATCAATTATCGTTGACGAGATTCCATATCAGGTTAATAAGGCACAATTAATAATTAAGATAGCAGATCTTGTAAAGGATAAAAAGATCGAAGATATTTCGGATCTTCGCGATGAGTCCGATAGAAAAGGTATGCGTATTTGTATCGAGCTCAAGAAGGATGCGAATGTCCAGGTTGTATTGAATTTGCTGTATAAGCATACGCCGATGTTTACAACCTTCGGAGCAAATATGGTTGCGCTGGTCAAAGGAGTTCCTAAGCAGCTCAACGTTAAGCAGATGCTTGAGCATTTCATTGATCACCGGGAAGAAGTAATCACGAGAAGAACACAATTTGAACTCGACAAAGCTCGTTCTAGGGCACACATCCTTGAAGGATTACGTATAGCCCTTGATAATCTCGATGCGGTTATAATTCTTATCAGAGGATCTGAAACGGTTGATGTTGCTCGGGAAGGATTAATGGCCAAGTTCTCATTATCAGAATTACAGGCCAATGCAATCCTTGATATGAGATTGCAGAAATTAACCGGACTCGAACAAGATAAAATTGAAGAAGAATATAATGCTTTGCTAATTGTTATCATAGATCTCGAAGATATTTTAGCGAGAAAACTCAGAAAGATGGAAATTATTAAAGCTGAGTTACTGGAAATTAAAGCTAAATATGGCGATGAGAGAAGGACTTCTTTTAGTGATGAAATGATTGATATGGATGAAGAAGACTTAATAGCTCAGGAAAAAGTAGCTATTTTCCTTACGAAGCAAGGCTTTGTGAAGAGAGTGAGCTTAGACACCTTTAGAAGCCAGTTGCGTGGCGGCAGGGGTATCGCCGGCATGTCAACTAGAGAAGATGATTTGATTGAGAACGTTTTTGTTATTTCGACTCATGATTATCTCATGTGCTTTTCCAGTAAAGGAAAAGTCTATTGGCTCAAAGCATATAAGATACCGGAAGCCGGTAGATTGGCAAAAGGTTTACACATTTCTCATCTTATCAGTTTAGACGAAGGTGAGAAAGTGACCGCCGCCGTTGATGTAACCAGTTTTGAAACAGAAGACTATTTCATAATGGCGACCGTAAAAGGCGTCATTAAGAAAACGAAGATCAACGAATTTAAAAATATAAGAAGTAATGGAGTCATTGCAATCAATTTGGATGAAGGTGACGATTTACAGTGGGTCAAGCATACGAATGGCAGTATGGAAGTGATGATGGCCACTCGAAACGGAATGATTATCAGATTTAGCGAAACCGATGTCCGTGAACTTGGTCGAGCTACTCGTGGTGTTCGAGGTATATTGTTGAAACCTACTGACAAAGTAGTGACCATGGATGTTCTCAAGGAAGATCATGATATCCTGATTGTGGGTGAAAGTGGTATCGGAAAGAGAACACGCTTATCTGAATATCGGCTGCAAAGAAGAGGCGGTTCAGGCTTAAGGGCAATTACTTTACGCAAGAAGCCTGCTGATTATGTAGCAAAAGTCCAGGTTGTAGAAAATGAAGATGAAATAATTATCGTAACCCAAAATGGAACTGTTTCAAGGCAAAGCGTAAGTAAGATTTCCAAACAACGCAGAGCAGCTCGAGGCGTACGAATACAAAAACTCGATGAAGGTGATAAGGTAGTCGACTTCACAAGAGTTATTGAAGACAACGTCGACACTAAAGAAGATTCTGAGTTGGATAGTAAGCCAGAAATGGAAACGATGCTGTCTGAAACGATACCTCAGTTTTCTGATAATTAAGGAGACATAGTGAAATGGGATTATCTTTAGGTATAGTTGGATTACCAAATGTTGGAAAGTCCACGTTGTTTAATGCCATAACTAAGGCAGGTGCGAAAGCAAACAATTTTCCTTTTTGTACCATTGATCCGAATATCGGCGTGGTAGCTGTCCCGGATGAACGCCTAGAAGTATTAGGTAAAATTAATAATTCAGTAAAAACAGTTCCGGCATCTATCGAGTTTGTTGATATTGCAGGACTGGTTAAAGGGGCTCATAAGGGCGAAGGGCTTGGCAACCAATTCTTAGCAAATATCAGAGAAGTTGAAGCTATACTTCATGTTGTAAGATGCTTTGAGGACGATGATATTATCCACGTCGACGGAAGTATTGATCCTGTACGCGATATAGAGATTATTGAGCTGGAATTATTGTTCGCTGACTTGGCTACTATTGAGAAACGATTATCAGGACAGAGCAAAAAAATTAAGTCTGGTGACAAGCAAGAAATAGCTAGAATGGAAGTTTATGAAAAAATTAAGAAACACCTGGATGATAATAAGCTTATCCGGTACCTGGAATTGACCGACAAAGAAAAGGAACTGATTAAGGAACTCCATTTTCTTACCGAAAAACCAGTTATATATGTGGCTAATATAGCAGAAGATTCTATTCTTACTTATGAATCAGATCCGTTTTTTAAACGTGTGAAAGAATATGCTGAAAAAAGTGACGATAAAGTTATTGCCATTTCTAGTAAGATAGAAGCCGAGCTGGCTGAGCTTACCGATGAAGAGGGCAAAGAATATCTTTTGTCATTAGGCTTAAATGAATCAGGGCTTAAACGGTTAATACGATTAAGTTACCAATTACTTAATTTGCAGACTTATTTGACTTCAGGGCCAACAGAGACAAGGGCTTGGACCATTCATACCGGATCAAAAGCGCCTGCCGCCGCCGGTGTTATCCACACTGATTTTGAGCGTGGCTTCATTAAAGCAGAAATCGTATCTTATAATGATCTTATTGCTGCCGGTACCTATGCGAAAGCGAAAGAGAAGGGTTTAATACGGCAAGAGGGCAAAGAATACGTTATGAATGATGGGGATATTGTTGAGTTTAAATTCAATGTCTAATAGGTGATGATTATGAGCATGAAAAGACACATTCTTAGTTTGTTTATTGTTTTTTTATTTCTTTCAACTATCGTTTATGCAGAATCGGATAATACATTTGTCAGTTCACGCTACAAGTGTTCAATCCAAGGTCAGCCAGACTGGCTGATGGAAACGTCTCCGCAAAAGGGGATATTGGTTGCTTATAATCACGTTGATGGGTACTCGACTATAACTCTGAAAGCCTTTACATTAACTGACGTCCCGTCGCTCAATGTTATTGCTGACAAAATATCTCAATCTGATTTTAACGGCTGGGTAAAAATCGGGGGGAAATATGGTAGTGGAAATGACATTTTTATTACTGGGGCCTCTAATAAATATGAATCCGTTTATCAGAAAATATTTCTTAACGATAAAGGGGAAAAAAGTTCTAATATAGCAGCTGTTGCCTATTATTTTAAGAATAAAAATGTTTACGTGATATCAGCAACTACCAAAAGCTTTACCTATCCTTCAATCAAAAAAGATATCAGAAAAATGATGAAGAGCTTTTATATCGACGAAAATCTATAATATTTAAAAAGTAAATAGAATTAAGTCTTATCTAGATTTCCGTTTAGGAGTTGGGGGCATTTCCTCGGAGATAAAAATGATAGGTTTATTGGTTTTTTGAATCTTAATAATGTGATATGGAGAAGTAAACGCACAAGTAACTATCGCATTACGGTCAGGTTTTTTTTCTTTTAAGTACACATACAATTGGTCATTACTCATTATTACTTTTTCAATCCTGATATCATAGCCACCAGTAGGTTTTAGCCCTTGAAAAACGGCTATCAAAATTTCTTTGTCGAAATTGATATATGGTATGCTACTTGGCGAGATATCCGGTATTTTTTTTAACAGACAGTTAAACTCAGCTGAATTCCTTATTGCATAACTTGAATACTCTTTTTGCTGGAAAAGAAAGCTTTCAAAAAAAATTGTTTCGAATTTAATATCTTCGTTTGCCCTGGCTGTTACCGTATTGAAAGAAGTTATTAAAAAGATATAAGCAATTATTGATAAAACTCTATATAGCATACTTGGAATCCTTGTACTATTTAACTCGACCATTATGAATAATACTATTTTTTCCCATATTAAATCAAGCTTTCTAAAATTTCCATTTATAATGTCATTATTGTTTAATTCCAAGGATACAGAGAGAAAATTAAAATACAACAAGATCTAACTGGTTGCACATAAAGAAGAAAAAGTTACTACTAACCCGAGTCGCCTAATTCATAAATGCTAATTGTGTTGAGTCTCTGTGATAATTGAAAAAATATGCGAGTATGGGACAGTAGACTCTAGCAATAAATCCTTGTACAGATCTGGTTAAATTGGAAACGGGAGCGAGCCTATCCTTCCTTTGCCTACAAGTAGCATTTATGGCAAAAGCAGTAAAATTACGTCAACTATTTTGTTGACATAATATAATTAACGTAATATAATTTCATTATTAAATAAATTAACGAAGGAGGAAACGAAAAATGAAAGGTTACAATCACGTAACTCTTGTTGGGAATCTTGTTAAAGATCCAGACAAGAAAAGCATTGGGACGTCACAGAAGACAAGTTTTGTTTTAGCAGTGAGCAGGAATTATAAAAAGAATGATGAGCAGGAGGTTGATTTCATTCCGATTATCAGCTGGGGGAAATTGGCGGAAATATGTGGGGAGTATCTCAACAAAGGTAAGCGGATATTAGTAGATGGGAAAAT
>Ga0209319_1000226_pt1 | contig 90275 bp, 90 predicted proteins | sample RifGroE2_FD_184000 | JGI IMG/M metagenome (GOLD analysis project Ga0209319, IMG submission 184000) | Groundwater microbial communities from Rifle, Colorado - Groundwater E2 (SPAdes) (version 2) | ecosystem: Environmental > Aquatic > Deep subsurface > Groundwater | place: Rifle, Colorado, United... | reverse complement strand
CTGTTATTCATATTAGCGGCTAGGTTCTGAATGTATTGTAGGGTATGCGCTAATTCTGGCTCGGCTGTTTCTAAAGCCAATTGAAAGGTATATCCAGTGGCTGAAGTCATGATCTGCTGAAAGAATTGTGTAAGTTGATCACTATTAACAAAACTAAAACCGCCTGCAAACAGATCAATTCCACCGCACCCTGCTCTAAAGCTGGGTAAATCCACATGCATGATTTGAATATTACGTGATTGATTACGCAAGAAGAGCGATCCGCCTGAATAATATCCTGCTTCCTGGCCTTGGTACGCGTGGCTATTACTCACATTTCCCTGATAACCTAAATTCGTAAAAAAAGTCCCTAAATCACCACTCACATCGGCATAGACAAACGTTGAGTTAAATAGCGTAAACAAGCTCAACAAGATCAATAAAGCAGATAAGATAGGATGGTAAATTAAGCGCTTCTTCTTTATTGCTTCAACCATGGTCATAACCTTTATTATTTTCATCATTTTCACTATTTTTATCACTTTCGTTCTGTGCAATCTTTGGCGCTAAGTCATTCATGCGATCCAATAGCTCTTCTGCTGAAAGTGCGCCTGTCGAAACGGGATAAACGTGTCCATTTTGAGTATTTAATAAAAATAAGGTGGGAACTTCTAATTCTGTCCCTGCTCCAAAAAAGGCTTGAACAATTTTAGGATCAATCGGTGTGCTGTTGGGGAAAGAAGGCAAAGACTCTCCATCGGTTGTGAATGCTTCTACGTTAAACGCATAGTGATCGGCAAAGCTTTTTAAGATCGGATCAAATGCACGACAGTAAGGACAGGTTGAACGATAAAATAGCACCAAAATATAATCATTTTTTAAGGCTATAAACGGACCCTGAGTATTTTGGTTATTTTGATTATCAGCTGCTTTATTTAATTGTTTTTGTTCTTCAATCGCTTCAATTTGGTTATAGGCTTTATTTTCTTGATACGTTGAAGAGCTATCTTCGCCACTAGCAAAAATATTTTCGCAAAAGAAGATGATAAAGAAAGTGAAACAAATCATATATAGGATTTTCTTATTCATGATTACACCTTTACGTTGAAAAGTTCGTTGCGATTTCAAGATACCGTTTTTTTAGTTCATCAACTGTGATGAACCCATAATTGATTGGCCTATACCTCCCTTGTGTAGGATCGACTAAAACGAGTGCCGGGAAAAATTGAATATGCATACTTTGCGCCTGGCCTTGATCCATGCGACTTTCTGGAAAAATAGGTAAAGTGACGCCATCAACGCTAATGGGAATGAGTGATACATGGTTTTCATCAGCGAAACCCTTGATGATCGGCGCTAGCGTTTGATCTAAAAGATTATTTCCGCGGTAAAAGAAGAATAGCCCATATACCTTGCTTAACGCCTGTATCGCGGCCGTTTCTTGTGATTCCTCAACAACCGATTGAACGTGTTGTGCGTTATTTTCTGTAGGATGGGCGATCGTATAATTTAATACGGGATAATCTAACAAGGTTTTTTGCCATAAAAGACTAAATTGGCTGGAATGGCTCATAATGTAATTTTGCAGGACGATGTAATCTCGGATATTTTCTTCGCTGGGATATAAGATCGCTTTATCTAAGCTCTCTTTAGTAAGTGCCTGCAAAAGCTTCATGGTCTCTGTAGCGCTCAATACTTTCGTTGGTGTGTTTTGTGCGTTTTGTAAAGCTCGGAGTTTATTCTCTTGATTTCTCTCCTGCCAATTATACCAATGCCACCCTTGTGCGTTGGCTTTTTGGCCATCTTCATCAGCATAAGCGTTTTGAATAAATGAATGATGTAGCACGACTAGACAGCACGAAATGTAAAAAGCATGAACAAAATATATAAATAATATCCTTGGAAAATATTTATCAATATTCTTACAGCAAATATCTCTTTGCTTTTTGTCTTTCATCTCAGTGTGAAGCCTTTGCATCATAAAATGCCTGTATTTGAGCTTGTACAGCACTACTGACCTGTCCTGGATTAGGCAGCTTTTGTTGTGCGACTAGATCCTGACAAATCCCTGAAGCGGGATCCTGATTAGGTGGATTACAAAAGTTGATTTTGCTGAAATCGAGTGATTGTAATTGCGATATGTTAAGCCCCTGGCAATTAGGATTATCTCCATCCCCAAAATTAATCCCTAATTGGGTGAATCGTCCTTGTTCTTGAATAATTCGCGCGAGCTTTGATGGAAACGAACAATACACTTTGCTTTTTTCGATACAGCCGACCAAAGGTAAAGACTTATCGCATTCATCTCCAACATAAGTCGTGAGATAGTTTTGTTTATTGAGCCCTAACTGCTTTTCTTCATTATTACAGTGCGCAAGACCGATATCCTGGCCCCACCCTTTATCCGCACAACAATTATTAAAATCACCAAAGCCAATCTCACGACAACTTAAGGGTTGTCCCGTAAATACATGGACATTCGGGTCTTGTGTTGTGCTCATCTGTTGCCCTGCGGCGTTAACACCTGCGAGCTCCGCCGAAGCTTGACCGATATTCATATTTTGCGTGGGTGTCTCTGTCGCACACTTTCCATCCATACAAAAGAAGTTTCCACCACAAGCAATACCCGTACTCGCACAACTTTGCTGTGGGCATTCATAAGTTTGCAGATAATTCGTACAGTTCTTCTGAGCTGGGTCGAAACTTGTACATGTTGAATTAATCTGTGTACATCCGGCTGCTTTTAGACTGGTGCAATCATTATTGCTAGGTTGATTGCTAAAGACGGTTGAATTCGAAGAGAATCCATTACAAAAGAAATCCGTTTCTTGATCCCAGCAGGTTCTCGTAACAGGGATTCCGCTAATCGTTTTTGTCGAAGGACCATCAATACAATACGCTGAATTCGTAATGCGGCAAATGCCTTGGTTAACCCAATTGTTTAAAGTACTGCAGTTATCGCTCCAGGCATCGCTGATAACCGGTGGTTGAGGCTCTGAGAATTGATATGAGATGGTCCCTGTTGTAGTTCCGCTTCCAACATTTTTATAGATGGTAAAATCTAAAATGAAATTATTAGCGCATGATGGGGCTTGCGCAACGCGAACATATTCAAATCTCGCATCACGATCCGTCCCTCTATATCCTAAATAAGTGATTTGTAAAGAGGCGTCACAAGGCATATCCATAACATTAGAAGCATGGACTATGGGTTGCTGATAAGGATAGCTATGTCCTCCATCATAACGAAGTAATGCGCCTGTTTTTAAATCAATGACGAAATGCAAAGACCCACAAACATCTCCATTTCCACTATTTCCATTCTTTTTGATACCTGTTTTTTTGTTTAGATCGCACCACTCAAGATAAGCTGCGACATCTATGTTGATAGTTTTTGTTTTAATCGGCTGTGGGGTGATCGTAACGGTTAGCTGATTATGACAAGATTGGCTGCCAAATTGCATGCTTTCATTGCAGGTTTCTTGTGTATACGTCGTCGTACAATCCGTTTTAACCTGCTGACAATCGACTTTATCATCTGAGATTCCTCTTGAGATATTGTACGCATCACTTTGAATTACTGAGCTTTTTTGAATGCTTTCACTTTTCGAATTGATTTCATAACGAGGGCGCGTTGTGAATGCAAAAATAGAAGAACTAACCGCTCCTTTAGGGTCTTGGCTTACGGCAGCAGCGCTCGGTTGCTTTAGTGAATCGGATGTTTGAGTGATTCCGCCATAATACCCAGATTGCGAGGGGTTATCGGTATATTGCGGCAGCGATCGATAATTGAAATTTTGAACTGTTTTACCAATAGACCCTTGGATATTTTGAGCGAAATTCAACGCTTGTTGAAAATCGGCCGATTGATCTCTCCCTTGAGCAGCAAAAAGACTTGAAGAGTAAAAGGACAACAGCAAGGATAAGATAATCAGAAAAACAACATGTAAAAATTTTGCTTTGGTGCATCTCATAAAAATCTCACTGATTCTCTATTTTTTTCTTATTAAGCTGGTTTATCCTATTTTGCGCATATCTCTGACATGCAATACAAGCCGCCGCTCCTTGTCTTTTCGCGATGAGGTTAAATGCATTTTCAATAGAAATATCGCCGTAAACGATTTCGGCTTTTTTGCTGATTTCAGTCATTTCGATCATAGAATTATCTTTCTTAACTCCACCCTCTTCTTGACTATCTCCATCTTCAACCTGTTCAACGATTACCGCGGGGACTTGCTCAATTTTGTATTTTCGAAAGGGTCTAGGGTCGATTGATACCCCGTCGATGGGACCCGCCTGTTCTTTACTCGCTTCACGCATGAGACTTAACATTTTCGATACGGTTTCAGGAAATGAGTTATTCACTAATCCTCGAATCAAGACAGGAATATGAAGCGTATGCGCTTCAATGAGGGTTTCTATCAACGATTGATTCGGCATACTGAATGAAACCAACACTAGCGCATGAACATTTTCAGGATTTTCTAAAACATCGGCGTGCGTTAACGTCGTGATTTGTTTTTGTATTTGTTGCTGTCGCTGATCAACCATCGCTCGAAAAATAGGATTGCCCTCCTCCTGTTTAACAGCCGTTACGGCTTGTAGTTTTAATTTCGAGATGATCTCAGGATGCAATTTAAAATAATCGTTAATGACCGCTTTCTTTTGTTCTTGAGATTGAATGAGCGCCTCGATAGATCGATTATTATTAATAGGGTCAGCGTAAGATGAGGTTAAGAATGTGCTTAAAATAAAAAAAACGTAGGGAATAATTGCTGTTAAATGTGTACGCTTTTTACCTGGTTTATCTGACATGAATTTATCTCTTTTTCCTACAACAAAATAACAATGAAATACGTAAAATTACGTAAGCTAAATGACTACAAAACTTACAAACCACTAAAGAGCAGCTACAAAAACGTACAGTTTCTTTTTTTAAAAATTAAAAACCCGGATTCATTACCGCCCGTCAAATCGTTATGTCCCATCTCCCAGGTTGCAACCATGTGTCCAAACGGATAACAGTGATCTGCTTCGGGAATCGTATTGACTAATTGATATCGATATCGTGATTTCGGCATGATCGAGGATGGATAGGTATAACAAACCGCTTGGTCCTTCCCTATCGAATCCTGTAAAAGTAGCTCTCTGTGCATCTTAAAATCCATGCGCTCACTTAATTTAACAGCGGATTCCAGAGGACTTTTTTCATCGGCAACAGTACCGGTAAGTGGATACAAAGACCCTTGCGTTCCTGCACACCAAAATAAAGAATCCATCGGGAGAGAATTCACAACAGAACGTGCGGCTTCTGGTGCACAAGCCAATTGAGCAACCGGATTTCCAAATAAAATCGCTTCGGGATTTAAAATCGTCGCTAATTCATCATCATTCCACGTCGGATCAAGCTCAGTCATATACGCGATATCGAATTGATCACTTTGAAAACACGCAAGTGAAGTAATAATTTGCAGCCAATAAATTAAAGGGTATTTATACCAATGCACATAATAGAATGCGCCTGAATCCGATGGGGTTCTCGCTTGTTTACCGCCATTCCCTGACCCTCCAATATTAAGTTTTACACCGCCCATGTTCACTAAACAATACGGATCAGGTGTTACATCCGTTAATGCTACGGGTTCCCAATAACCAATATTGATGCCGATTCTGGGTGGAGATCCACACACGCCTATGGGCGAGCTTGGATTTGACGTATCAGGCAAATCGGAAGGAACAACAGGCGTTGAGCCGATCGTTATGGGGAATAAGCATTCCCAACAAATATCCGTAATGGGATTCACAAAGTGACCATGACACAAACTATCCGCATACAGGTCATTAGTGGATAAAGTCAAAGAAATTAAAAAAAGGCCAATTGATACAATAGAGAATACTTTTAGTTTGATTTTATGTGACATAAGTACTCCCATTTACAGCAGGATTCCCCTTGCTCACAGAAGAAGCGTTTAAAGCAGGTAATTTCCATCCCTTTAATTGATTAATCGAAATTTCTTCAATGGTTAATACTCGACCTGTCTGCCAGATCATGGCTGGAATATGTTGTAATCCGAATTTCTTCGACAAAAGTCCTTCTTGATCGAAATAAACATTATGTGAAATGGTTTGAGAACTTTTTTGAATATCGCCTCGCACTAAAATGTATTTCACTAAATAGTTTGGAAAGACTTGTGTGATCTGATTAAACGCATTTTGTGCCCATTTTAACTGCCTCTGATCATCCGCATCTAAAAACAATAATATTTCGTGCAAAGTAAAGGACTCTAAAGGATTAACGGTAGTGCCTTTTGCAATAATCACTTGTCCCCTCGAATCGGGGATATCTCTTGTTACGACTAACGTAGGATCATAACTAAAAACGCGAGTGGTTTGCGTAGTCGTCAACCAATCGACTGGTGGTGGCCGTAAGATGTGCCGTTCAACTTGTACCGTAAATTGCGTTTGTAATTGATCGAAGCTCCCGTTCTTTTCTAATTGTAAAAGTCGCTTTTGAATAAAGGCGAGTAGATCTTCTTCACCAATCGGATAGACAGAACCATAAACACCCACGGTTTCAGCATAGATAGGCGTACAAAAACAGCAGCAAAAAAAGCAAGAAAAACAACAAATGAAAACAATAAAAAATACAAGCTGTGTTATTGCGTATTTTACTATTTTCATCGATTAAGACCTTTTATCGCTCTTAACAAAACCGAGGTTGTCGTTGATCTCTTTTTCAATGATGGGCGTGATATCGGATGCCCCTTGAATGATTGCACCATGCGTTGCAATAACGACGTTATGACTCCTCGCATATTCGCTGGTGTTATACGTAAAAGCCTGGATAAACCGCTTGGTTAACTGAGTACGCTCATCGTTATTAAGATTCGCCTTACTGGCTGTTAGGACGAAAGCAGAAAAGATCCTTTTTATATCGAGTGAAACGATATGAGGTCTTTTCGCTTCTCTGTGAATGGCATACCATATAAAAAGCTGATCAACGAAAATAGCGCTTAATAATAAAGAAAACAGGATTAAAGTGATTATATAAACGCGCTTGAACCGCTCTATCGATAGAGATTCAACTCTTTTAAAGGTTCGTGTGATTACACGTGAAATGGGCTTAATCATGCTAAGAACTCCTCTTGATATTTCGCTCTCGCTACTTGATCGATCGCTTGAACAACGGATAACCCCTTTCTTCTCAAGCGCTCTACAGCCTCGAATTCCTGTCCAGAAGAGGAATACATCACTCGAGAAAACGGATCGACGAATAGTCGATGAAAAGAAGAAACAGCGCCGATCTGAAGCATAAATTCAGAAAACCCATTCTCACGTGCGGCACCAAACGTTTTAATCAATGCCTGTTCATAAGGAGAATAAAACCCATCGTGATCGGCGATAAAATCTTCAAATGCTTTGGCGTTTTGTCGCATGATGATTTTGATATCAGAACAATTCCATGCCGCTTCAGATTCTTTACTTTGATGAAAATCATTAACACTTTGCGTAATAGTTACGAACGATCCGCCATGTCGTCTGGTCGTACGATATCCTTTTTCGATAAATCGCGCGGCGTAAACGTTATCACCACTCAAGAATTGCCACGCTTCATCTAAAACGACCATTTTCTTTAGATCTCGAGGAGAATCATAAATCGCTTCTTCAATCGAAAGGATATTCGCAAATAACACCGCTTTTAATAAATCAGGTTGAGCTTTAAGTCCGCCGAGCTCTAAAACCGTTAATTTTGTTAATTTTGATGTTGATTGGGTGGGATTTATGGATTCTGCATGCTCATTGAATATTTTCCCATAATGACCACTACGCGTGTATTTTTGTAAAAGAATAATGATGTCTTTTAATCGCGTGTCTAATTGGCCTACTCGATCGAACAAATCTAATCTATTTTCAGCATCCACTTTGACTGAGCTTATTTTAGAACCATTCTTCAGATCCTCTTTATTCACAAAATCAATAAATGAATCGAGAACATCATCAATCGTCGCCTCCCTCTCTTTTCTATACCAGGCGGCAAGAACTGCTTCTAATAAATAAGAGCATTGCACTTCTGAAAGATTACCGGCTGGACTTGCGAGAACCGCTAATAAATCTCTAATCTTCTCACTGGATTCCTGAATATTCGTGACGTGCGCAAAAGGATTTAGCTTTAAATTCTCATGCGTTAAATAGGTCCCTCCCACCGTTTCACAAAACTTTTTATAGCTTTCTCCAACGTCGATCACCCAACACTGACCGCCCTGAGCTAGGATATTCATAATAAGCGTTTGCACTAAAAACGATTTTCCAGCACCACTCGTCGCCGCCACTGCAATATTGGCGTTAGTCGTCCCTAATCCCTCATCAAATGGATCAAAAAAGGCGATTTGATGTCGAAAGGTCGGTAATAGCACCCCACTCTTGCTTCCTTTAAAATCCGCCACAAGCGGCAGTAAGTTCGCTGCATTCCATGTCGTTAACTTCTTTAATCGGCCGAAGCGTTCTAAATCAGCCGATAATCCTTCGCTCATCAAAAACGGAAAACTGGAAAGATAGGATTGAAGTTGTAAGTATTTTGAATTAAATAGCTCAATCCCATTATATCTAAAACTCGAGATCGCCGCAGATTCATCGCGCTTTTGATTTCGCGCATTAGAAAATAACAGGAGATTAAAGTAAGTCTTCGCTAAACGAATATCGTCTTTATCTAATTCATCACGAATCTTCTTCCATTCTTGTGCTGCGTCGGTCGTCCCCGCGATAATCCTCGCATAAGGACTACTCGCCTTTTTACTGAGCTCTCTGTACTTATCTTGTGCGAGATTTTTGGCGAGATGTTGCGGGATGAGCTTAATATAAAAAGAAATTAAAAACGGACAGCGAATCGACTGGGCAACATGCAAAATATTACAAAAGTTATCCGCACTCATCCAAAGCGCGAATTTATCGGGTAATTCTTTGAGGGAAAGATTGATGATTTTAGATTGAATAGGCTGAGACTGCGCTAATTGGCTTTCTTTATCGTTACTTTCTTTTGCCCCTTTTGACGCTTCGAATTCTAGGGTGAGATCATGTAAATCTTGAATGAGCTCAAAAGAGGGATCGACGATTTGTCGATGAATGGATTCGTGGATATCATAACGATCTCGGCTTTCGTAAATGTGCTGACTGGGATGCAACCAGGATCGTACAACTTTTAAAAACGATTCAACCTTTATCCGAAAGAACGATAAGCTAGCCGCTTTAAATTCCGCTTCTAAGCTCGTACGTAATTGTAATATTTCATCTAAAGCACGCTGATTATACTTCGTGCGCTTAGATACAAAGCAAAAGACACGATAGTCTCTTAATGTCAGCGGAATATCGCGTGGGTTCTTAAATTGAGACTCCGCTGCTTTGCGGTAGTACTTTTGTGAAATATCAGCAAGAGATCGATACATTCCGCCCAGCTGATATTGATTCACAAACGCGCGATCGATTTGCTCACCGACCTCTCGAGAACCCCAAAGCGTAAATTGAACATCGTAACTCTCTTCGATCTTAAATCGTAAAAGATCAGAAAGTCCGTGGATGATTTTTTCGTTAGCGCCACATAAGACACTGAGTTCTAATCCAAACCCAAGTGTGTTTTCATTAATAAATAATTCATCCGTTTCATCATAATATCGATAAGGGAAAAGTGATGAAAACCCAGAATAATCGAGATCGATTTTCCTTTTTAGATTATCTTTTAAATAACCTGCTCGAGCATTCCCATTATTTTTATTATTTTTGTTGGGATACGTCTGATAGGTTTCATCAAAATTCTCTTTAAATAAGGTTGCGACGCTATGCGTGAGCTTTTGAAATTGGATTTTAAGATTCGTCATCATAAATTACCCTCCTTCCGAAACAACAGAATCATCAGGAATATCACCCCATTGTGGTGGCTTAACCACCGTATCGATATAAGAAGGGTTGTGATAGTTATCTTGTGCATCGACATAAGGCGCAACCCAAATCCTTTGAACGCTTTCTCCATATCGGATAGGTTGCCCAGGATTCGGTGTGTTTAAAACATAGGGTGAATTAAATGATGCTGTCTCTGTACTTGTCGAATGAGTCGCTGAAGAAGGGATAGAGGAGGATGCAGTTCTGTTAAAATACCCTTCATCAGCCAATCGATTCACCTGGCCCATTGAAGCACACATCCCTGTCCCTTTTGCACTACAATCAAAATGACTGGCGCATCCTGAAAGTGATCCAAGTAATCCAAAGTATCCAATTAACACGCATAATGAACAACGCTTCATGTCTTTTTTCATAACCTCACCTTTTACTCATTTTTTTCATTCGTTTTTTTTGCTACTTTTATTCACTCGCCTTTTTATTTACCTAATTTTGAATGCTTTACCCAGTTAACCCACTAGAAGTGTTTTGTGAATTTTGTGGGCTTTGTCCATTTTGAGTATTCGCAAAATTCTGCTGAAGCATATTGAGCATCTGAGCATTCGCTGAAGGTTCTCCTCCCGTAGAAGGAACAGAAGGAACAACTCCTGCGTTCGATGTATTTTGATTATTCCCTTGATTGTCCGACTGACTGGCGATATCTGTTGAAAAGCCTTTTAAAAAGACTAAATACACAACATTCCCAGCACCGATTTGGACGACAGGATGATATTGTTCAGCGCGCTGAATGTAATAATCCGCTAATTTATCTAAGGCGGTTCCTGCGCCACCATAAACACCTGATTGAAAGACTTTACCGCTCGGTACAGTCGTGACCGATCCTTGTGCTGAAACACTTTGCGTCGTTAATGATTGCTGCATCGCATTACCGATACCGCTAAAAAACCCAGAAAGACCGGCGTACCATAAAATATCACCATTTCTCATGATGACATTACCCCTCTCTCCTTCCTTTCCGCCGGTATCGATCGCGGTTCCTTCTACAGGAATATCTAGGATTTGATGGTCGGGCTGTACACAACTTAAATTTTGAAGGCGAATTTCTCCTCGCTCACTTGAAACATCTCCGTAAACAGAAGCAACAACAAAACATCCTTTTAAGTGCGTTTGTTGTCCGTTCGGTAACTGTCCTTTATCTAAAATCCGAAAGGTAAGGGGCGTTGTATCGCTTTTACCACTCACGCCAGCATTAGCATCAGCACCTGATAACATGACTGCGAGCGCGAAAGATCCTGCTGGAACATAATTATCGGGCGTTAATTTCGTCTTTTTATTATTTTGACTATCTTCTTCACCATAAGAAAAGTTAACGGTCGCAATGGAATTAAAATTCTGTATGGGATTGTTATTTATACCATTATTTGAGGCATTGGGATTATTCGATCCATCCGAAGCATTATTAAAAGAACTAAACCGATTGAAACGATTGAATCGTTCGTGATTTAACCTTTGGGGCACTTGTGATTGTTGTACTTCATTTTGCAATTCAGCGACTTTTGTTTTGAGCGCTTCAATAGCGGACTGCTGCTGAGTCGCTTTTGATGTATCGTCATTTTTTGCATTGAGATCTTTAATCTGATTCAATAATTGATTGATTTGGTGCTGTTGCTGTTGTAACGCTGAAGTATTATCTGCTTCAGTAAATTCAGGGCTCATCACCCCATCAATGACTGGTTTTGCATCATTAGCCCCACTATTTTGTTGATCAACTTGTTTTTGTTTAGAGTGTGAGTGATTCGTACTTGCGTAATAACCTACAGTAATCAGCACGATAATAATAATGATCAAAATAACTAAAATACGTCGTTGTCGTAAGCGCGCTTTGATATTCAAAAAAAGCGGATGACTATCCTTCTTTGAATCTTCTACTTCTTTTAAATTCGCATCAGATCCCTGCTCAGCATTGATCGTTTCTGTTTGATAGCTATACTGGACAGAATCGTTACCTTCCATTGCATCTGTAACTTTTGGTTCTTCAGATGTTTCATTTATTTCATTTGCCTCATTAGCGATGTATTCGCCTTGCGATACAACAGGTTCAGAGCCTTCCTTCTGTTCTTTCTGATCCTGTTGCTCTTGTTGATTGATTGTCATAACGATTTACCTTATCTTTTTTATCACCTTCTCTTTCTTTCACCCTCCTTCGGTTATCTCAAGAAGGAGGTGAGTCAGCTGTGGGTTCGTTGGATATCACGACGTAAACCATGGCGCTCCCCTTGGCGGCTACGGTTTCTTGAGAAAGCGAAACAGCGCGAGTCCCTGCATGATAAAATTCGTTTGGAGATAGTGTGACTTCAGCATCGGTCGTATTATCGAATTCATAAGAAATGGTAGAAAGATGCGCGCCTTTTAATAAGGTAATCGGCTTTAAAAATCCAACGTTATAGAAATGGATTTTAGGCGCATGATGCGATATATCATAAAAACCATATCCAGCAGGCGCTTCTCCATTAATCATGCCACGCATTAATTTCATGATAAGTTCTGAATAAGGATTATCTTCTTCCCATTTGGCGACGAGAACTCCGGCACTTTTAGCATGAAATTCATAAGTAAACCCACCCACCTTTTCACTTGGTTTAACTAAAATTGAAAAATGGTGCCCTTCAGCGGTAGAAAGAAAAAGCGTGAAAGGATCACTGGTTTGTAACGCAACATAAATCCCTGCATCATCATTATGTGCTGAAAATGCTTCTGGAGGACCATTTAACGAAACAATATGATCATTGGGTAAATACAGTCGATTTAAATCCATCGTGCTAAAGAACAGCACAAATTGATCATTATCTGCAAAATTAACGATAATGGGATGATGCAATGATTGACCTTTCGATTCATTTTTTTCGTTTTTTTCGTTAGTTTCGTTTGCCTGGCTCGTGTTGACCATAGGAATTGCATTCATTGCTGGAGAGGGCGTTGCGTCAGTGCTTTGACCTATTGTTCCACTCTGATTAGTTAAGTTATTCAGATTCACTACCGAAGATTGTGCAAAAGGTGGGGCGAATGAACTATTTTGTATTTCAGAATTTTGGGAATTATCCGCAGGAACAAGCGCTAAAGTCGGTGGAGGTTGTGTTGGTGGCACCTGTGCAGAAGAAACAAAAGAAGCAGAAGAAGATGATGGAGATGGCGCAGTTTGTGGTGTGTTTTGAGCAGTAACCGTATCATCTTGTTTTGTTATTGTTTGAGCGTCTTTCGTTAGTTGAGTAGAGATATCATTAGCTGCGAAAATCGGATTTGAAAATATTCCTACGCCCATAAAAAAAACAAAAAAGGAAGATACAATCCAGGAAATCGCCACCTTCCCGAATCGTTTATGTTCAACGCGGCCCATGCTCTTAGCTCTAAGACTTTTATTCATTTTAATTACCTGCATTATTTTCGTTATTTTCTTCCGCCGAAGAATTAGAAGAATCAGCTGTGTTGGAAAGATCGATAAAAGACAGAATTTTCAAATCACCTAAATGATATTGAAACGTTAATAGGTATTGTTTATGGACTGCTGGTAAGGCGCGTTCACCAACATATCGATGTAAAATCCCATCGATTTCGATTCGCAACCCTTTGGAATCGATCGTCATTCCGAGCGGATAAAATACTGAAGAGATTTTTTGATCTCGAACAGCAGCTGCTTCGTCGGCTAAAACACCACTTAGGACATGATAGTATTTCGGTGCGATTGACTCTAATAAAAGCTGATGTGATGAATCAATTGTCTCGGGCGATACATTAAGTCGTTCATTAATAAAAAATAAACTCATCTGGCGCAAATAACTATCATCGACCGCATAATCAGATAATTTAAATCCACTCTGAATTGTCGTCGGGATAATCCATCGCGATTCGTGTAGTACGCTCCAATACACTAAAAACGCAAGCACAACATTTGAAAGTAATAACCCAGCACAGATAAAAACTAACAAATTAAATCGTTCTTTGAGTTGCTCTAGTTTTTCTTTTGCGATTTTAAATCTCATGATTTATCTCTTGTTAACTCAACCAATGCCGTTTTGATGAAGGAGGTGTTTTATTGAGTAAAACACCTCTCAATACAAAATCGGGCAAATGCCAATACATCAGGCTTAATAACCAATTGGCATCTTGCCCTTTCTTGAGCTGACGAATCGAAAAAAACACCACTGCGCCTAAACACATACCGACAAAAGGACTTCCAAAAAACCAACATAAAATAATCACGCCTAATGGCGGCGCTAATTCATCTAGCGTAAGACCGAAATAGCGGTTTTGGTCGTCGATACGCTTACAAATAATGTATTTCGATTCGTCAGCCATACAAATGCCCTTTTTGCGTCTTATTGCGCTCTTCTTATGACCCTAAAAAATGTTGTAAACCCCACGTCAGCACAACGAGTACGAGTGGGATTCCCACAAAATAGGCTGGGTTTTTAGTCTTGTGATAAAAGAAAACGCCCGAAAGAATCTCGGCGACCATGAGCAAATCAAAAAAAGTAGATCCAGTTCCGAAATCACCTGCTGCTTGAGCTTTTAATCCAGCAAGATCATCGGTTGCGAATGCGCGCGCTTGTATAAAAAGCATCATCCCGCAAATCGATAGTCTCCACGCTTTTAAATAAGCCTGATTACCTATTTCATTGGTTTTGTGTTTTATGACGTTTTTTAATGTCATGGCTTTGACGATATTCATCGTATTTCTCCTTTGTTCGTTTTTGTTAGGTTGATTGAACATTCGAGGCATAGTCTTTATGCAGTACAGAAACTAAAACTTTAGTGGCTGAGGTTCTTCCATGGAAAGATCGCAAGATCTCTCGAATTCTTTTTATCTGATCTACTATTTAAACGGCATTACAATTTTAGGAAGCCGTCTTCATGGTACTCATTGGGCAATGATCACAGTAAACATAATGATGCCCATAAATATCACCCTGTGTTTCAGGAATAGAAGAAACAGAGACAACAGATAATTCTTGTGGCGGAAAATTTGACTGATTTGCTACACATCCGCCCAACATAAATAACGTTGCACTCCATAACAGAAGCAACAGGAGTATTTTAGCGAACAGCTTTACTTTGGTTTTAATTAACTGCATACGCGCACTCTCCCTTCTTTAAGAGAAAATCATGACTGGCGAAATTATTGACGAAATGATCTTTGCTTATGCAGATTGCCTCCTTAGGTGAGACCGCATCATCTTTTTGATACAAAGCATCTAATTGGTTTTGAAGAAGTGAGGTTTCCTCTTGAAGTAATCGAATTTTATTCGCCCCTCTCTCAATGGCTTTGCGAAATTCATCTAAATATGCAGGATCTTTGCTAATAGGATTGTTTAAGGTATTTTTAAGCGAGCGTTGTTCGAGATTTTGTTCGTACAGCGCTTTTTTAACTTTTTCAAGTTTATCGAGAAGATCAGAAACAAGCTTGTTTTTTACAGCTGGCGATGGTTCTCTACTAGGTGCTTCATTCGATAGAAAGGGGCCATAACGCAATACTTTTTGAGAATCGGCATAACAAAACCGACACTCCCGAATTGCTTTTTTGATCGTGTTTAATTTCTTTGAGAAATCATTCTCTGCCTGGGTAAAGGTCGTATGATCCAACAAGCATTTTTCCAAGACTTCAAAAAACTTACGTGGCGAATGAATAACCAACTCTCGATCATGCATAAACTCCAAAACAGCATTACTAAGCAGGTCTCTTTGATTCTTCGTCAAATACCGATTGATCAGTTGATCCTGTTCGGTGAATGTCGGGGATGGAGCGAACGAAGCGATGTGTGTTTCACATTTTACATTATCATTTTTTAAAATAGCAGCAGCAAATGCGCCTGATTTTTGAAGAGTGCAATCGAGTGGTCCGTCTTTTACTTCTTTTACTTCCCTTGCTTCTTCTGTTTGTTCTGCTTCCTCATGTTTTTTATTTTCAAAAACAGCAGCAGCACTCGGTGTTTTTGAAAAGCACAATCCCTCTTTCTTTGCTTCGATGTAGATAGAATGCTCTGCTGCTGTTTGTTTAGTTATTTTATTCTTATTCTCATTATTCTTAGTTATATCATTACTTAGTAGTGTCGGGTTTTCCGTATCCGGTTTATCCGTATGCGGTTTTACCGTATCCGGAAAACCAGGATACGGTGAATCGGTCGTCCTCGTTTCGATAACCGTTTGTTTTAATACAGAATCATTGTTTTGCTCTCTCGGATTTTCCGACGAAGGCTGCAAGGATTGACTAGCGCTATTCTTGTTAGCGCAAAAATCTAAATCTCGTTCGTTTAATCCGACTGTTCGTTGCTGTCCTTCACCTTCGATTTTTTGAGGTCGCTCAAATACAACATAATTAACACCTTGGAACCTCCCTGAAACTCGGATTGATTCTCGTAAAATGTATCCAAAATCTCCAAGCTCTCTAAGCGCACCATAAAGCGTATCTTTTCCATCTGATGCATGTCGAACCAACTCTCGCGCGGAGATTCGCCAATCATCGGGTAAACTCAATAAATACGCGAGTAATCCTTTGCTCTTCCAAGATAAACGAACATCCTGCAAAAAAGCTTTGTCTAAAATAACAAAATTTTGCTTCTTTTTATTAATTCTGAAAAACGCCATACCTACCTCACCTCTACTGTGCGTAGAAAATTAATTAATATCCCTGTGTGTTTTCACCCATAAAATTAAAATATTTCTTTTGATGCTTTTGATGAATTCGCTCTAAATAATATTTAGATGCTCGAATCCCTTGAGCTAAAGAGAGCTCAAATATCGCTTGAGCTAACTTCAATTCATTGGCTTGATAAAATATCCGGCCTATTTCGAATTGAGCGTCTGGGGAACCTTGTAATAACCGTTGAAATAATATTTCATCAATAGAATATAATTTGGCAATGCCGTGATCTTTTAATATCTCCTGGACGTAATCTGTTAATTTACGACTTGCATTGCTCGTTTTAACTTTTTCCTGGATTTCGATTCTATCAATGGAAACACTTTTAGATGATTCAATACCCATACAAATATCATCGTCTCTTGCTCTGATAAGTGTCAGGGTGATTTCATCATTAACAACAATCGTTTCTCCGATTTTCTGCACAAACAATAACATAATGAACCTGCTCATTATTTACGTTATTATTTTCCTGGGGATAAATGTAAAATACATTTTTTGAGATGGCAGCGTTACGTTTATTTGTTGAAACATGTTGTTATCCCTCTGAAGCGAGGTGTAACGCTGCCAATTTCCTAGTGATATTTCAACAAACTGTCTAAAGCGATTTTTCCTTCTTCTCTTCTACTTCCTACTAATCTATTGTTTGCATTGTTTTATATTCCAGATCCGTATGGGCAAGTATCAACTCGATCTCGCCAAGGCGCTCTTTGGCTTGTTCTTCGATTTGTTGATTATCTTGCTTTGCCATAAGGAAAAATATTCTGGCGAGATGATATTGCCCTCGCTTAAATAGCTCTTCAGCTAATTCTAAGGTGGCATCCAGATTACCTGAGGCTACTTTATCAAGTAATTCATCAGAAATGCCTTCACTCGTTTTAATCAACACAGTTTCCTTATGTTCTTTCTGCTGGATTTGTTCTAATAGTATTTCTTCTCTCTTTAAAATAGATTCAATTTCACAGAGTCGATCAGTCGCTTGCTCGATGCCTTGTTGCTGAGCAATCTGATAGAAAATCCGAGCTAGTCGATAATCTTTTTGTTTGAAAAGAATCTCTGCTAATTTTAAGGTTGAATCAATATCGCTACTGGCCACTTCATCTAAAAGCTCTCCCATCATAATAGTGTTCATTCGTTGTCTCCTTTGATTTGTTCTTTTTGACGTCGATAAATGAGTCGATCAATATCAGCTAATCTTTCCGCCGCCTTTTGATTTCCATACTTGCTCGCAAGCATAAATAGGCTCGTTGCAAACCCGTAACGTTGCTGCTTATAAAAGATTTCGCCGAGTTCAATTGTGGCATCAATGTCCCCACAAGCCACTTTATTCAGTAGCACCTTATCGATGTCATCGTTAAAACTATTCATCGTCGTCATCTTCTTGCACTTGAACCGCTTCATCTCTTTCACAAGGCTCATTTCCTAGAGCATCTTGTATCCGCTGAAATATTTCTTCGCGATGAATCGAAATATCTTTCGGCGCTTCAATTCCAATTCGGATTTGATTGCCTTTAATTGCCAAAACCGTCACGACAATTTCTTTGTCGCCAATGATCAGGCTTTCTCCGATTCTTCGAGTTAAAATTAACATCGCATTTCTCCTTGAGTCTCCTCGTCGCTTATAAAAAATCACCTGAGAATTGTTACTGAATTTTTATATTCTCATATCGATATAATGCTCACAAAAACTATAAATACAGGCCTTAAAATTATATTAAAAATTGTTTCTTTGTGATCCATCAAATGATACAATATTAACAATATTGTTATTATATTAGCGTATAAATAATATAATAACAACTTATTTTGTAAAATAAATAATTCAGGAATGTTGCATGCTTTTATTTGAAAAAAAGAATACCGAAAAAGAAATCGAATTATTAGCTGAAAATTTAAATCTTCTTTTAACAAAAAATAACGTAGACGTTAAAACGCTTCACAAACACACCGGCATTTCCATCCCCTCCATAAACGCACTTAGAAGAGGAGAAGGCAACCCGACTCTTGAAACTTTATTAGCACTATCAAAATTTTTTAATATTTCAATTAATGAGCTTATATCTACAAATCATCAATCAATACAAAAAAAACCAATTTCAATTCCTTTGTATACTTTAAATGATTTCGCGTCGACTGATATGCCAAAAAATACCGATATAATTAACGTCGAATATGACGAGTTACTCAATGATGATTCGTTCGCTATTGAGCTACATAACAATGCATTGAGCCCCTTTTATGAAAAAGGAGCCATTTTTATCATATCGGCCGGCATCGCCTATTCTGATGGTGATATAGCGTTTATAAAATTCAATAGCAAAAAATACGGATTCAGAAAAATATTTCTTCAAAGTAATTTAATCCTAACTAAAATGCTAACAACAGAGGATCAAAAACCTACCATTCTTGATAAAGGCGAGATATTGGGAATCGTGATTAAGGTAATTCAAAATCTTCGCTAAAAAGGATTTTATGAAGAAACAGATAAACAAACGCTATAAATTATTACCTCTGTATATTGCATTACTTATTTGTATTATGAATGTTTGCGATGTGTTGATCTTTAAGGTATTTAATATTTATGGCTTAAAAATAGTTGGAAGTGGTTTTGTTTTTTCATTTGCATTCTTGATTATGAATATCATCACAGAATGCTATGGGTTTCGAGAAACAGAAAAAGCCATGATTTATATTCTTTTAGCTCAAGTTTTATTTATTACTGTTTTAAGCATAGCTATTAGAATTCCCTCGCCCAAATTCGTCAACACTTCAGAATTATATTACACATTGTTTAAAAATTTATGGTTGGTTATCATTAGCGGGACAGCATCGGCTGCAGCCTCTTTTTATTTTAATTCTGTTGTTATCTCAAAACTAAAAATATTATTGAGTGGGAAATTAATAATAGTAAGATTTATTTTTTCCAATATGCTATCGCAAGCTTTGCTTGTGGTTATTTCTTACTTTATCCCGTATTACAGCATTCTCTCATTTGAGAAAATAGCTTTACTTTGTTTTCACACATGGCTTTTCAAAATGGCGGCCACTGTAATCATCGTCAATATATCACCATTTTTTATAAAACTAACGATCAAAATCGAACATGCGGATATTTACGATTACAATGTTTCTTATAATCCGATAAAAATATTTGATGAAAGTAATACGGGTGAAAATCGATATGGTCGACAAATCAATTAAGATCATACAACTTTCAGATTCACATTTGTTTTGCTCTAAAGAACAGACGTTTTTAGATGTGCCCCCTTATTTTCATTTAGAGCGCGTGATACAAAGGATAAAAAACGAAAGCCCAGATTGTCTCTTTGCTACTGGCGACTTATCCCATGATGGAACACCACAAAGCTATGAATTTTTTTCTGATATGATATCAACATTAAAAATAAAAACTTTTTGGATACCTGGAAATCATGATGATTTTAATGTCATGGGGAAAGTTTTTTCAAAAAACCGTTACTTAATTTATCAAAAACATTTTCTTATTGGAAGATGGCAATTTATTTGTGTTGAGACGAATGTAAAAAATAGCGACCATGGTCATATTCCAAACACGGAAATAGATTACATAAGTCAATGTGTTCAAAACACAAAAGCGAATACTGTGTTATTGATGCATCACCATCCGCTACCTGTCGGAACACCCTTGATCGACCAGTTCGTCATCGATAACGGCGCGGATTTTTTGAATAAGCTGAAATACTATAATCAAATAAAATTAATTATCTGCGGGCATACACATGGTGATTATTCCATGTGCGCCAATAGCAGATTATCCATTGAATGCTGCCCAGCCTCATCGCTTCAATGGAAGAAAAACACAAGCGAAATGGATACGATAAATTGCCCGGGCTATAAAATATATTGGTTTGATAACGATTTTTTTTCTTCTCGCGGAGAACTCTTGGGATGAATATCTTAGTCTCTTTTTTAAAAAAATGGTTCGGTTTTTGCCCTCCTCGATACCCTGTAGCAGTGGAGGAAATCATTTGCAAAACAAAAAACTCAGAACCTGTTGCAATGCTAAGATTCAAAGATGAGCTTTTAGCCTCCAAAACAAAATGCTCTGAAATTCTCAATGGCCCCAAAAGCTTAAAAGAAAAAATCCATCCGGATGATTTGCTTTTATTACAAAAAAAATATATCAAATATTGTGAGCATAATCAGAATATCAAAATCATTGAGCACTTAAAGGACAATAAATACAAATTAGAAATTCAAGACTTCACTATCACTGCAAGCGGAAAAGATATTTGTAAAGATATCAATCTACTGGGAAAAATTGATATCCATGAGGCATATAAAATAATATATTCAACCGCGTATCTAGCTGGATATCATGATTACAAGCATGCAAATCTTCTCAGCATAGAAAAAGAAAAAAAACCAATCCGATTGAAAATTATTGCCGGTAACGGCAAATGAATTAAAAGCAATACATCCGATTTAATCGGACAAACTTTAAAACCGAAACATCGAAAAAATTTAAAAAAGACAAAATTCAGCTATAACATAATACTCCAAAATGACGTCAAAATAGTGTAAACCAACAGCATGGAAAAATGTAATAAGTTAACATTGGATCGAAGTTTAAATGTATTTAAAGACTCGCTTCAATAGCCAGCCTCCTAATTCTTTCTATCGCTGTCTTTGCATTCCCAATGGGTAACTCAGCATGGCTTTATGGAAAAGAAGAATTATGGATAAAGCAAATATCTGATTACAATAAAAAACAATCACCCTCTTGTAAAATAAACTATCTCTTCCCTGAAACGGGTATTATTCCTATTGATTCAAAGCACAATAAATTAATAATGACTTATGACCCCGGTGTTACAAAATTTTATAAAGAAAAATTAAAAAATATTAAAATTATTCCTGATTTAAGCTTTTGGGTAGCACAGACTAATTTCAAACATTGGTCTGTTGCCGGCTAAGCAAAAGCGCGTAAATATGGCGCAGTTTGCGGGAAACGGTCATTTGTTCTAAATTGGTCATAGTGAATAAATGAGATGATGAGGCAAATTATCAACCTCGATTCAAACCGATCGGTTTTTTTTGGTTTTTTAAAATGGAGTTTCTTCGTCCAATGTATCTTTCAAAATATCCGGTAAATTTGGTGGCATATTGTTGTTAATATGTCGCCGTATTTGCGCGTAATAAGTGGATTCTAATTCCGCTGTAAGATTCATAAAGAAATTCACCAGATAGTATGCCGTTTCATCAGAGATGGCCTCAGGGAGAAGATGATTTATGTTGATTGTCATGATTTTTCCCCCTTACCATTTTTAGAGCTGGATTTTGCTTTGCGCTCGGCATGCCGTTTAAGGTTTCGTTCTTCTGATTCTTTTAAACGAAATGATTTCGCTTCTATGCTGATAATTTCCGATTTATGCACTAATCGATCGATCAGCGAAACAACGCATGAAACATTTGGAAAAATATCACGCCACTCGGTGAAGGGTTTATTGGTAGTGACCACGGTTGATTTTTCCTCATATCGCCGAGAAATAACCTCAAACATCAGATCGGCATGACGATTAGAATAAGATAAATAACCGATCTCATCGATACACAGCAGAACGGGTTGCGTATAATACTTTAATCGTCTTCGTAATGCGTTATCGCCATCCTGTGCAGCCAAATCATTCAGCATTTGCCCTGCCGTGACAAATAAGACGGGATAACCACGCATGACGGCTTGATAAGCGATATTTTGAGCAATGGTGGATTTCCCAACGCCATTAGGACCACATAAAACCACATTCACGGCTTCTTCAATAAATCCTAATTGCATGAGATCTTCAATGGCTTCACGATCACATTGGGTTGGCCAATTCCAATCAAAATGAGCCAATGGTTTAAAACGCCCTATATGCGCACTATTGAGACGGCGCTCCAGGCTTCGTTGTTTGCGTACGGTTTCTTCCCAATGAATAAGATCATTGATCCAGGACTGTTTGATGGCTTCATCCCAATGAGCAATGAGGCCGTGTAATTTTAATGTTTTCGCTTTTTGTAATAAATCATTCGTCATGATTTATTTTCTCCGATAGTCGTTTTAAGTTGTCGTAATGACTTAAGTCATGGGGTTTTACACTGAGTTCGCGGACTCGTTTATCCTGAGGCAATTCCAAATGAACAATAGGCAGTTGTTGGCGCTCATCTCGCCTGCGCGTCAGGTTGATTCGAACCGCATTAGGGTGCGGCACCTGACGTGCAAGCGCTTCAACGATGGCGGCTTCCAATTCAGCGGCGCCATAATCATCTAATAATTGCAATAAACTATGAGTAATGGATCCCAAATTGTAATGACGGTCCGCCGCTTGAGTCAGCAAGCTGTGGCTGGATGGGACAGCGTTGATGAGACGGTCTTGACCCCGATGTTGTTTAGAATGCTTTTAGTATCGACGAGAGCCTTGATGTGAGACTCTTGTTCAATTTGCTGCGCGCGATCATAACAACGTTCGTGTTCTGCGATGATATTTACACCGTCGAGAATTAGAATTTTATTTGGCGTTCCCACAAAACGGTCAGGGTACGCCTAACCGCAGTATGAGGAACGGAGTAATCGTTTAAATCGAATCGTACATAGGGCGTTTTTCCAACGCTGACTTCTTCGCGCTCATCGGTGGAGTAAGGGTTATCGGGTAGTGAAATCAATTTAGGTTGTTCTTGATCAAAAGCAGCCCGTACAGAAAGGCATTGATCCTCTGGGCATGGCCGATGAGAAGCGGGTCCATCACACCACGACATGGCTTGAGCATTCAGATCTTCTAAATCTTTCCATTCCCGCGCAGCAAAAAAGTTATCGCGCACATAACGAATAGCCCGCTCCACGCGTCCTTTCTCATTACCGCGAGCAACAGCAACGGGTCTTGGCTCATAACGATAATGCGCAGAAAAATCCAATAACGTAGGATGAAAACGAATAGCATCTCCTTGTCTTTCCAGCACGGCGCTCTTGAGGTTGTCATAGAGGAGTACGCGAGGAACCCCTTGCCAAGTATTAAACGCGGCTTCATGTCCGCGCAAAAAGTTAGACATCTGCTGGTTTAAATAAAACCGTAAAAATATTTTGCGCGAAAAACTTAATACCATGACAAACGCTACGAGTGGACGCTTGGCTTTGCCAATCATCAAATGACCAAAATGACCCCAGTCAACCTGAGCCTGCTCTCCTGGCAATGTTCGTAATCGCAAGTACGCTTCTGCACAGGGACGCGGGCGATGTAAAGCAATCAGATGACGGAAATGATCGGGGCCACCGTCATAACCTCTTTCGCAAACCATGTCATATAATCTCCGAGCCGTTAAGTTTGGAAATTTTTTGAGCGTGTCTATGATAAAGGACAAAAACGGATGGATGGCGGATGTTTTTGATATTAACACTGTCTTAGGAACACCCGCTTGTGACAACACTCGGCTGACGACGCTGTGGTGAATGCCCAATTGGCGAGCAATCGTACCCACGCGCCATTTTTCGGCGTAGTAATAGCGCAAGATATTCGCTTCTACTTCTGCTGAAATACTCATCTCTGTATCCTCCAGTAAAATTTAATTACGGTCCATTTGGCCAATGAGCAGAAAAATAATCTGATAAACGAGCCTCGCGACGGGTTTGTCTATACAAAAATCCAGAACGAAGAAACGGAGCGCTGCATTTTCCGCAAAAATGACAACGAATTATCCCCGTAACGGATTCTTCCGGTTTTGATTTCTGTTCATTTGTCCAGAGCGACAGTAAATCATTGTTGGGCAAAGCGGGTGAAGTATGATGCGTCACTTTATTAATTCGTTGTCGATAACGTCTTTGCCGATCCGCATGTTTATGCCTTCCGATTTTACTGTTTTGATATCGCCGACCGGCATACAGCAGCGTTTGATGACGGGCAATTCTTGAACACTCGGCGCAGCAATAAATATTGTTTCGATCACAGCAGCTGCAAATGATCACCTGACGATGACAATGAGCACAATTGAATAAGCGGGCACTTCGTTCCATAGACAACTTTTTGTCGATGGACACTAGACTTAAGCAGGATAGCGGGTAATAATTGAATCAGGGTCGCCCGTATGTTTGATGAGGTTGGGATTGCTAGTCTTTTAAACCGAATCAGTGGGTGCTTAAGCCTATCTCAGCGACCCTAATTTTCTACCAAATTGATTTCAATTTGTCACTTCTTAATCATTCGGAAAAAACTTTTTACGCTGTTTTAATAAGAATTATCGGAAAGATGATTTTGATGAACATTTTTTGCGAAATTGAATCCTGCGCCATATTTACGCGGATTTTGAGAGCCACTTACATTGGTCAGCCAAGCAGTATAAAATTGCAGCCAACCAAATCGCTACCTATATTAATAATGATGATAACGCGGATGGGGTTTTTCTTGATTTAGCATCTTACACGCCAACACTGTTACCAGTTTACCGAAAATTAGTAAAAGATTTAAGAAACCAACATAAAATTCTCTCCGTTATTATTAGGCCGGGCCAAGAAAACACGACATGGTTTAACGCATTAGGCGATAATGCATTTGTTGTATTATATGGCTACGATTTACACAAGTCTGAAGATTTAAATTTACCTGAATCTCCTGAAATATACCGAGCGCGCCTGCAATTTGCAGTTAATCATCTAATGAAAATCGCAGAGATAACTCATACGCCAGTGATGGGTGGAATACCCGTAGTTGCGACCACCTAAGTGGGAGGAAAAGATAATAGATAAAAACAATCCCAGTAGAAATCTAAGGGGAAATTATCGCCAAATAGACTATTTCAAATCTGCTTTACAAGTATATAACGATATTCATTCGCCATTATATATAGGATTTTCAATTTGGGCTTTTATTTCAGATATGAAACCACAAATTGAAATTTACTTACCCTATATTATTTCTGATGAAAGCTGGGATTTGCTTTATCAAAATTGCAGATTTTAAAATTTAATCAAATTTTATTTATTTTTTTCTATAAAACCGAAGGATCGTATAATTTAAAAACGCAGCTATGATCAGCCTGGTTTTTTAGCACCAAAGTTACATAGAGAAATCAGCTCCGCTTGTTAAGTTATAATCCAATGAGCTTTTAAATTCACTAGGTTTTCTGTAGAAAACCCATATCTCCACACTTGTTTGATATCCTAGCATGGCCTTCAATTTCTGGTTGCAGCCTCTCTGACCCCCGAAATTTCTGTCAAAGTTTTAAAATAATATTTAATTCATAATTGGTCCCGATATTTTTTATGGCTATGAATTTTTCATAATACAACTTTGGTGGCTATCGTGCTTAGGGAGCCAAACCAAAAACCACGGCGCCCGGTGTTACTGACTCAGCTGGGTTGCTTGCTATCTCTTTTAATCTACTTTCTTCCATTTTCGTCTTTGTGTACTGGAGAACATGTGCGAAATTTGGTATGCCCGTAATCAAAATTGCATAGTTTCTACTTAGAACAGTTCTAGCTAAAGCTCTTACAGCAACCTTCGTGAAATCGTTATATTGAAGATGAATTTCTCGCAATTGGAGGCATAGAAGTAAAGCGCTTGCTAAAGCCTGCCCTTCTTCATTATCCAGATAAACCCCTTGAAAAGAAAGCGCGGTAAGTTTGGAACATTTAGGCAAAATGCCTGCTAAAACGCTTATATCTATCGTTATGTTACGACCATGCAGAAACAGGAATTCCAGCTTACGACAGTCCGGTAATACCTTTAGCAAAGGAATACTACTTTGTATTTCAGCACCCGCAAGATCAAGTACAGTCAGATTAGAACAACGAGGTAAAGCCTTTACCAAAACTGGTATACAGTTATCATCAATCTTTGTACTCCTAAGATCCAACCATACTAGGTGGGGAAAAAGACTCGGCATATCAGCTAAAAATTTTACCTCGGAAAGCTGAATATCAATATCAGCAAGATGCAGTGACACAAGTTTAGGGCAGAACGATAAAGCTGCCTGTAACTCTTGTTGAAAATTCCCCATAGAACCACTATTAAATCTAGTACGATTAAGATTAAGCAAAATAAGATCTGGGAAACGATGATTTAGTAAAGCATGATGCGAACAAGTCTGATTAGCAAGAGTCAACGCTTGAAGACCATCAGGCAAAGCGTTGACCAATCTTGCAGTAGCTTCTTGGCTAATATTCAAATCATAATCATCATAGCCAAGAGTAAATGCCATTAGGTTATGTAGGCTAGATAAAGCCTTTACTACTATTTCTATATCACTAAGCTGAAGATTGCAAAAATGCAACGCTGTTAGATTAGGACAGGAAGCTAAAATGTCTACTAAAACACTTGAGCTGCAATTGCTGCCTTGTTCAAAATAAAGAGCAAGCGTGGTGACGCTTCGATTGACAGATAACGCGCTTATTAGATTTTGTGTATCTTCAGGTTTTGTTAAACTTGCATAAATATAGGAAATACCAATAGACGACTGGCGAATTACCGTATTATATCGATCAAATATTTTTATGACATTCGCATGAAATTCATCTCCAAAATACCCCTGAAGGATAGAGATATTACGCTGGCAACCCGTATCCTCTTGTAGTCGTTTTGCTAATGGATAAATAGCTTTCTGCTTTTGCATTTTTTGTTCTTCAGAGGTACCCTGTAGGAAATTTAATTCTTGAGCAATGTGAAAAAAAATATCACATACAGCGCTTGCTTCGGCGATTATATGCGGCGTAAACGGCATGACGATAGGCGCACTTCCACCCGCCGGAATAGAAGAAAATAAGCTGCTCAACATAATCGCACCTAATATCTGCTGTTAAATTAATTACAATGGGGGCAATCATCCGTACGAGAAGTTACTCCAGGTCTGCAAGCGTCTGCAATCGACTAATTCAGTATTCTTGCAGAAAGGAATTAGTCCGTGCGGACTTTGGTGCGTTGTATACCAATTATCTCCGCATCAATGTCGGAGATTAAATCGTTTTTTTGCCTGATCTAAGCATAAATTTTAGATAAGGCAGCCCCCTTTGATGACTGTTTTTTGTTTTAAAAATAAACGTTGTCACATACGCAGGTTTTTGGACAACATTAACGTTCTGATTATTTATTAACTGCTGTTTTAAGTTTACTGCCCACTTTAAACGACGCAATTTTACTCGCAGGGATTTTAATTTCTGCACCTGTTGAAGGATTTCGTCCTGTTCTTGCATTTCGCTGCTTAACTGAAAAGCGTCCAAAACCAACAAGCGTTAAATCATCCCCTTTTGACAAGGCTTCTGTCAGTACTTCTATTGCCGCTTCGATGACTTCTCCAGTTTTATTGATCGGGAGATCCGTTTTTTCTGCTATCGCTTTGATAAAATCTGATCTATTCATGATTATTCCTGTATGAGTTGACTCTTTAGTGAAAAAAATGGAAGCACTCGATAACACAGGAAACAAAAATAACTTTGCGCCTGTGTTATCGATAGGGTTTATTTTTTGGTGAGGGTTTTCTTCACGACTTTTTTAATGGGCTTCTTAACAGTCTTTTTTGTTGCTGTACATGTGCATTTGCAAGCACATGGCTTTTTCTTCGTTGCGACTGTTTTTTTAACGATCACTTTTTTAACAACCTTTTTCGCTGTTGTTTTCTTTGCTACTGGCATGATGATCTCCTTATTCGATTGTAAAATTAAAAACAAATGCATCGATAAAGTATCATCCTTTTATAGTGCGGGCAAATATTTCCTTGTTAAGGAAAACACTTAAACCAGCTCTCTTTTCACCCAAATGAAATGCCCTTTATCGTCTTCTCCACTTTTAACCAACCCTAGTTTTTTCTCCACTCCTTGAATATCAGTTAAAAACAATCGGAATTCCTCTAAATCCAAAGGGATAATCCTTAGACGCTGACTTCTTAATTCAAACATTTTTTTATAACCTATAAAAATCATGTCATTTTTTAAAGACGACTTCACCCGTAGAAATCCGACTGGAACCTATATGTAAAATGGTTATTTTCACATATGCATATTTTTTCCTTCTTCCCAGATTTGTCCAACAGGTCTTTTGAGTCCACGACAAAGAAATATGGGTTTATTCTCGTAAGGAACAGCATATTTGTTATAAGTTTGTCCAACTTGTTTGATTTCTTTACAGGTTGGTTCAGGATTGCTCCAACCAATTAAAATGGCTGTTCCAGCATCGGTCATATTTTGATAACCCCAAACATAATATTGTAAATGTTGAGAAATAGGCATCGGCAATTTATATTTTTTTTCATAAAAATAAATCGCGCTTGCTTCGCCATAATTTCGCGTAACAATAACTGTATTTGCACGCTCTTTTTCTGAAAGAGAATAATATATCTCAGCGATTTGAGCGGTCATTTCCTTCCACCCAAAACTATCCGAAAAATACTGCGGCAAGAGGCCAAGACTGTATTTCTCAGTACTCATTTTGCTGTCAGATTTAAATAAATGTGTCGCATTTAAATATCTAATGGTGACATCAACCGGAAATATAGGCCGCGCTGCAGGTATAGTAATAATGCCAATCATAACCAATAAGCATGTGTAAACGACTGTAGTAACATATATCCATCTAAATCGATACGCGAATCTTTCAATATAAACAGCGCCGCCTGCAAATAGCACGGGAAAGATCGGAAGAATCGTATAATATTTCGCCTGTTGAATAATAATCACAGCAGCAATAAAGATATAAGCAAATCCAAACAATCTGAATCTTTTCCCTTCACGATCAAATAGAAAATAACAGAGTCCCAATGCCAATACTGGGAATGAAATAGGATTGGTAACATTAGTGATTTGATCGATGAGAAAACTGCATACAGTGAGCGGCGCTGCCGATTGTGCGTAAGCAGCAAAATATTCAAATGTTAAAAAGTGAGTCTGTACAATCCAGATTAGATATGGACTCAAAATAACGAGTGCGATAATACCACTCATCCAAAATTGCCAAGTGCAAAAATAACGTCTCTCTTTAGTCAATGGCATAGCGAGCACAATACCAAACATCAACCATAACATGCCAAATTTTGACATTAATCCTAATCCTGCAAAAAGGCCGAGATATAACCAATATTTTTTATTGCCGCTCGTTAGCAGTAAAACAAGAAGATATAAACACACAGCCCAAAACAAATGATCAAAACAATCATAAATAATGTTTGAGCTTAGAAAGATGCTTCCTCCGGCCGTCATTACACAGAGTAACGCCAATGTTTGTGCGAATAATTTCCCGCCAAATTTCTTAACTATCTCTCTCGTTAAGACAAGAACGATTGCACTAAAAATCGCCGGCAAGAGGTGCATGGAAAATATTGATTCTCCAAAAAGAAAACGCATACCAGCAATGCAAAACGGCATGAACGGTGGGACATCAACATAGCCCCATGCAAGATGCTTACTGAGGGCAATATAATAAAATTCATCTCTCCAAAAACCATAGCTAATTGGGAGTAGTCCTATCATCAGGGTAAATAAAATACAGAAAAAAAGGACGGCATTTTCTGCATTGATCTGAATTCCCAGAAAACGTTTGTTTTTTTGTTCTACGCTACTGCTTTCAATTGAATGGATGTTCATCAAGCCAACCCTCTTTTATTATTCATAGATGATATCATACGTAAAAAATCACTTCTCGTTATTGTAAACAATAGACCTTTTTCTCATCTCAGAATATCATAACCGCAATAATAGAATTGATTTTCTCAAAACATTAACCTGCTTAAAATAATAGCATAAATACATCTTTCTTCATCTGCTGATTGTAACTTATGTTAGTAACTTATTAAGAACAGCAACTATTGCCTGTTACATAAAACCAATGACCCTTTTCAAAATGAAATTCACTACGTTCATGAATGGATTGTGTCTTTCCTTGATAATGGAACCGCGCAATAAATTCAACATACCCTATTGCATCACACGGTTTTGGTGCATCAACAACAGTTAATCCTAGCCAGATTGATCGTTTCGCCCATTGCTTTGCACTGGCTACATCAAAAGTGTGTAGCGCTTCACCGGTCATCGTTTTAATAATGTAATCGATATTAGCTCTAGTATAGGCGACATATCGCGAGCGCATTAATTGTTCTGGCGTTTCAGGAATTTCCTGGCGCTCAATATATCGACCGCAACAATCTAAGTACTGTTTCCTTGAACCACAAGGACAAGGCATAACACTCTCCTCGGTTGAGATAATTAACTTAATTTGTAAAGTACCATCAATAAATCTCTCGCTCAATATCTTCGATATTTTTTGTAGTTTTTGTGGTTTCTTGGATAACTCTTTCAACTTCCACATTTCGCATTCGATCTGCTATTTCTGGAAGAGCGTTTTTATTAATTTGATCGATCGATTGCTTATTGCTTTTTACAAACTCAATGTCTTTGCTAGATAGGTTCTCTAATATTCGCTGCATCTTTTGGTGATCCTGTTCGAGTAGGTCTCTTGCAAGTTTTTCGAAATCCTCTTTTTTGTCGATTGCTTGGATTTTAACCGATTCTTTTTGCCATGTTTCATAAGGGATGGCTTGTTCGAGCCTCTGCGCAACAGCCTCATGCCCTTCTTTTCTTGCAAGATCATTGAAATCACTTTTTTCACCACCTCGTTCATCATTCGGCATAGCAATATAAACGTCCTTCCCTGCTTGCATAAGCCGCTGAGCTGATTCATGAATAATTGGATCGGTAAAAGTCTTTTTCCCGTCATGATCAAGACATAATACAACAGTTGTCGCCAATTGATTGGGATCGAGGTGTTTGAAATTGCTTTTCCCTAATGTGACTAAAACATCCTGTCCTTTTTTATCGCGACTATCTGATTGAGCAGATATCGCATCTCGAATACTTAACCCTGTCTCTAATCCTTCTGCAATAAAAGTAATCCCCGATTGTTTTGAAGGTTTCTGCTCATCGCTCTGACCTTTATCATTACATAGCTCAAGTCGAACAGAAGCAGATGATGGCGAACCGTAGGTGCGTTTTTTGATATCAAGATCGGCTTTGTTCCCAGTTTTTGGATCTAAATAAATAACTTGAGTACATTGAACTTGACCTTCTCTATCCTTTCCTACTGCTAAGAGCGCTGGATAATAAATGGGTTTATCCGATTTTACTTCTCGCTCTTTTTGTTCTTCTTGGCTCATTCGTCTTATTTGTCCTGCATAAACATTCGGATGAAAATAAAGATTATCAGCATCGATCGATTCAATCCCTCGATGTTCTTTTAGATACTTTTCAGCAAGTGTGCCTTCGATGGGTTTCGATTCGCACAGGAGTTGTTTTGCATAATCGAGTGTCTTTGAATTTCTCTTGGTTTTTTTGACGTCTCCAGGCTGAGAAGTGTTTTTTTCTATCCACCTTTGTTCCGTTTGTTTTGTTTGTTTTGTTTGTTTTGTTTGTTTTGTTTGTTTTGTTTGAGATTGTTCTATCGCCTGAGTTTTTCGGCCATTCCCAAGAAGCGTATTGGCATAAACTAATACTGCTTTAAAGTCTAAATTTAATTCTCGTTGGATAAGACCTAAGATATTGCCCGTCTCTCCTGTTTCGAAACTATGCCACTGCCCTTTATGTTCTTCATCCATACGAATCGATAGACTTCCTTTTTTTCCATATCGCCAATTGGCTTCATTGGATAATTGCTGGTTTGGTGCGCCTAATAAGCCCTCGATAATGCGTTCTGCTTGGTTTGCCAGGCTATGCTCTATTTGTTTCGCATCCAGGTAAGCAGCTTTTTTTACATTCTGATCTTGTTGTCCATATGTTTTTAAATGACTGGATTGCGCTATTAGCTCATCTGACTCTTTCGATTGCGGTATGCCGTCAATTAACTCTAATGCTGAATATTTATTCGCAGGATTTGATTCGACGCGCGATATAAACTTTTCTTTGTCATCGGTGTACACCATAACATGATGTTTAGCCCTGCTCTGCGCAATGTAGAAACCTCGTTGATTCGTGAGGTTTCTTCTAAAACTCGCTTCATAATCGATCACATAATCTTTCGTTGCCCCTTGGGCAGTGTATCCGGTCACTGTATAAGCGTAATCCCAATGGCAATCGCGATACTCTTTAAGATCTAACTCTATTTTATTGAATTGATTATTCTTAATACCGCTATTAACACCATCACTAACGCCACTACCGATTTTCTCTTTCTGTACTGGGCGAAATACGGCTTTCGTTTCTTTTTTTGTTCCCGTTAAGGATTCCACCTGATACTCAATATGAGTAAAAAGCCCTCGTTCTTTATCCGTTTTCGTGAGTCTGACGCGATCTCCAACCGTTAATTCAGCGGTTCTCACTTCATATAACTCAATACCGCCTCTATTTTGTTTCGCTTTACTTTGAAGTTTATTGATTCTATTGAATTGATCCGGCTGTAAAACAGTGATCTTTTGCTGTTCATCTTTGAGTAATACGATATTATTTTTATAATCTACTGCGTCGACCAATAAATAATGATTATCTACCTTCAAGATTTGACCGCTTTCGTATGTGTGAATATCTTTATATTCTGCCTGTGTGCAATTCTTCGAGATGAGCTGGGTAGTGGTATACCCCACTCGATCGATTTCTCCATAATCCTTCAACCCTCGCCGGATTAGTTCGTTAATATCTTTTCGATCTTCATGAGCATGCACAATGACAAATGTGTTTTCTCGTACTTCTTTAGTTCGGGTTAAGTAATCCAAAACCAATTGCTCTTTAAGTTTTTTCGTATCTTTTTCGGAGACGACTGATCGGTTGGGTAGTAATGGAAGGGATGAGAGGATTGAAAGATGGGTATCGTCTTGAATGCGCCCAATACTTTCTTTCGGATCTTTGGATTCAATACGATTAAGTGATTTTCGATATTGTCCGTGAATCGTATCGATCACGGCTTGTTTTAAATCCTCATTCTTTTGTCGAACGATATCTTTCTTTAAAAGCACATATTTAATGCTATGACTCTGTTGTAATAGCTCGAATGGCTTGCCACTTTCAATCGATAAATGCTGAGCGCGATCGCCCATCAATATAGCGCGACCGTGATTTTTTTCCGTTAAATGTAAAAACTGATCGAAATCTCGATTAGAAACCATCGAAGCTTCATCTAATACAAGTACTGTATTCGATAAATCTCTGGGGTTCTTCTCTAGCTCATGAATAAAGCTCTTAAGTGTTTGAGCGTTAATGTTTTTATCTTTCAATTCCTTAACCGCTTGGTGGGTTGGGGCCAGACCGTATAATTTCTTTGGTGTATCTGATGATTCAACCATCATCGATTGTAAAGCGCCTAACATCGTTGATTTGCCCGTTCCAGCATATCCTTGCACCATGACGAACCGATCTTTCGTTGACGCTAAAAAATAACAGGCGTTCTTTTGATCGCTCGTTAAAGCGCTATCATTCAAATAACGTAGAGCTTCTTCTTTATCGATTAAAGCATTCTCTGTTCCTTTGCCGTCTTGTACATTGGTAATAATACTTTTTTCAAGGTCGATCGCTTCTTTCGTCGTCCATCTCGTTCCATCACTGTAATATTGACCCATCACCAATTCGCCTGAAGCTTCTTTTTGATCTAAAACGGTTTTGAGTTCAGATAAGCTAATACCTGATTCTATTGCGTATTCGAGCGCTTCAATGACGAGGCTTGTATGCTTAAATCCCGCATCTCGCTCTGAAAGCTTTTCTATCGCGAAATTAACCGCCTTTTCGGCGATACGAATTGGGTCTTTTGCGGCCAGTGACTCTGATTCTTTAAATTGTTTTGAATCACTAACCAAAACAGCTATCGCGCTTTCGATATCGCCTCGGAGTGATTGATGGAGTGAATCTTTTAAAGCGCTATTTTCTTCTAAGCTCTCTCGTAATCGGTCGACATGCGATATTGTTGTTTTGGTAAGATCGTTTTTTTCATTCTGTTTGTTTTTCTCGTTTTGCTCATTCTGTTCGTTATTCGCGGCATGTGAAGGGGATTTTGATGCATGCGCCGATTCTAATAAGCGATCAATGACGCTTATTTTGTTCGTTTTACTTTTACTTGTCTCTTTTTCATGAGTTCTTTCCTGATAAGCAGATTCAAAGCGCTTTTGGGCCGCTTCAGCATGATCGGTATATAATCTCACTTCTCCAACTAATGGAATGCGCTTAGATAGCTCGTAAATATTTTCTTTGGTGAGCGATTGAGTTTTCGCCTCAATAAATACTCTTCTTTGGATATCTCGATGTTTGAAAACGGTCGTAGAAATAAAAGAAGATGATGATTGCACGAAGTCGGCTTTAGACAGCGTCGTTGCATAATTATAATCTACTGCGCTCTTTTCTAATTGCGTCGTAGGAATACGAATACGTTTTGTATGTTCGTTTCGTCTTCCATCGCTCGACTTTGCGGTATTGAATTCTTTTAGTACGACATGATTGGGCATTATCTTCTCGACTGTGAACCCTTGACCATTTTTGATCTTGTAATCTTTCAAAGCAGCATTGAATTTCACTTTTTCGCCTTCGGCAAGAAAGATCGTTTTTGGTTTGAAAACTCGGATTTCCTTATTCGAATTTGCGTCTCTTACTCCTGCATCCCCTATTCCGCTTCTTTCATTTCTTTCGTTTCCTTGAGGATTCCATTTCACTTGTTCGCCATGTTCATTGATTAATGTAAGAACATTCACTCCACGAGGTATTTTTTCGACCTGCCAATCTTGTGCTCGGCCTTGATCATCATAAAATCGCACGATCATGCCTTTTTCATAAGAGGTCGCATACCGTTGTTCTGTGCGCTTTAAATAAACGGGCTGATAGGTTGTAATCGCTTGTTCGAGATAACTTAATTCTCTTTGTTCTTTCAGCCCTTCTCGAATGGGCTGGGCCAGCTCCTCGACCGATTGTTTATTTGAGACGATGATCTTCGCGTATTGTCGTTCAATAGGCGTGAGTTTGAGATAGTCGGCGACTAATGCTTGCTGTCTATTTTTTTTAATTAATGTATCGGCTGTATTCTGAGAATCAACGAAAGTGAATTTCAATTGCGTATTCGCCTGTTCTCCCAATTCATGATCATTATTTTGATCAGTATCTTTATTGAATGAAGATGAAGAGAACTTGAATGTTTGGACGGATGTTTTCCTAAGAACTGAAAGCGGATTCCCTGCAAAGAAACCTTTCTGACTTCTTTGATCGTTGAATAAAATGACTTTAGCTCGATCTTTTTCAGTGAGCGTTAAAAGCTCTTTTAAATCATCATTACTCAATTGTTGTGCTTGATGCACTAAAATAACATTTTTACCGGCACTCCCTGTCATCTCACCTGCTTTGTTTGCGATTTTATCAAATAGTCCTGTTTTAGCGTGCTTCGACTTAAATAAAAATCCAGCGACACTTTCTCCAACTTCTGGTTTACCCCAGGCAATAAGGTGTTGCCACAATCCTTGAGGCTTTCTTTCGACATAATCATTAATTGCATTCGCCTGGGTCTTATTAGGCATTAAGATTCGTACTGTTTTATTTTCTTGTTCTGCGCTATTTAAGAAGGCAGTTAAAAAAGTACTGTTCAAAGGATCGCGTTTGTCTCCTACCTTATCTCCGCCCCTATCTCCGACATAATCAACGATACTGATTCGATCTTTTGTCGTTAATAAATCATGAAGAAGTTTTTCTTGTTTTGTTTTTTGTTGTATTTCTTGTTGTGTTGAAAGCTCAATAGGATTTTCTTTTTCTTCTTCCCTTTCTTGAGAGCTATTAAAAAAGTTATTAAAAGACATCTCATCGAAATGAATTTGATAATCTATTGCATGCGCACCATTTGAGTTCGGTTCTTTGAGATTTTGAGCATCTTGTTGAACGTCTTTTTGTATTGGCTGGGGCTTATAGAGCCCTCGCTCTGCTAAGCTAATTAAATCGCTTTCATCCTGTAATAATTTCGCTGTGGTATAAAGCGTGCGCTCCTGATTCAAAGGGATTATTGTTTTGCTTTCAATAGCCTGTTCGAGGACTTTCAAGAGATCATCATAATTTCCACTTCCACCCATCGTGAGTGAATATTCTAATGTTTGAGCGACGAGGCGTGGATGCGTAATGGACACGCGATTGCCGGATATATGCTCGATTGCATCATTAAACGCCTGAACAAGAATATTTTCTTTATCTTGTTTTATGCGATTTTCAGAATTTGTTAAATCATCTTTAGAAGGCTCCGCATCTAATAACTTCGCGAACTTCTCAAGAAATTCAAGAGAATAGCCCGATTGCTGCATTTGATCTTTCCAAAACGCCGATAATTCCTCACGACTAATCGGTCGTTTAGCCTGACGAGTATTTAATGCAGCAATGTCGCGTGCTTTTGGCGTATCAAATCCTAAAGTATCTATGCTGGTTAATACTTCTGCTCTTCGCTTAGAAAAGAACTCTATTAAATCCTTAGGGATCCCTTTGATTTCAAATTGCCCATGCTCACCTGCTGGTCTAAGCTCAACCCCCAATCCTTTTAACTCCTTAGCTATTTCAGAGCGATAGATCGAACTGAAATACAGTTGATAATCGTATATACGCTCGTAAAAACCCTGAACCACTTCTCCAGATTTTGCGCGATTCGACGCAAGTGCACGCCATTGACCATCTAATCGCTTCGTCATATTAGCAATGACAACATGTGTATGAAGCTGAGGATCTAAAGAACGAGAGGTATCATGAGGAAATAATGCAGCAACTAGATTTTCAGTGTTTTCGAAAACCGTTTTACCGTCTTCTCCAACCGTTCTCGCTTGTGCGCAAAATCGTTCGATTTCATTCACCGTCATTACAACTGCGCGATCATGTATTTCTAAGAATCGCTTATCTCCTACTAATAAGGCGAGTAAGGATACTGTTTTAGGCGCTGAGAATGTAATATCAAAGCCGGCTCGATGATTATATTCGCCATTTCTTTGAAGTCCGATCACTTGTCCATTCGGTAAAATACCTTCGAGTAACCGCTCGAATTGCGTTTGGTCGATAACGCCTTGAAGGCCTAATTCTTTAGCGCCCTTCCCCATCCAATGCGGAAGATATTTCGCTTCATCAGAAAGATAGTAATTATCTTTCTCAGCGAAATAGGCGGCGCAATCTTTAGCATTTCGAACAGCATTGAAAGTCATCATAAGAACACCTCATTAATGGATAAAAGACATAAAAAGACAGCCGGAAATAAAAGGAAGCAAAAGAAAACAAAGAAAGTAAAAAATAAACCCAAGCGCGTATCTAATCGATTAGATCTCCGATATTTGGAATTGCTTTTGGTTCGACAGACGCTTTGTCGTTTTTTATATCGTCTTGTTGAATAACATGATCTGTAGTTTTGATCGGATTTGCTTGTTTAGCCTTTGATTTATCCGATTTGATGGTTTTGAATAAAGCAGTGACTTCTTTTTTATCTGCATAGAGCTCTTTTACGATATTGGGCGTAAATGCACCCAAGCTCTGAATCAGTTTTTCTTCATCTTCATCCACGTAAATATCTCTTGGAATAAAAGATTTGCTGATTGCTTGAAGGCTATCGGTATAAGTCAGTTGAAGCTTAGTTGTCGGCAGTTCACTCGGATAGCGCACAAAACAAGTCAAATTTGGCAATTGCATCACTTCGGATTCGGATATAACAAAACGAGTCGTTTGTTGTACGCTGATGCTGACTCCATCTCTTATGGTATTAGCCCCATAGCTGTAGGTCTCTCGTGTTTCTTCGACATCTTGTTTTCCAAGCTGTCTCGACGAAAATTCAGCCATATCCGATGAAGGGCTTCGAAAGAAAAATCGGGTGTTGAGTAAATCGTTCATCGATTCAGCAGCACGTGCACCATATACCGCTTGAAGCTGCGCATAAGATTGCATCCCTAACACAAAACACCCGCCATATTTGCGCGCTTCGGCAATGGTTTCTGGTAATTCAGGCAATTTATGTAAACTCGGTAATTCATCCATAATCTCCCAAATGCGACGATCTGAGCTCTTTTCTAAGCTGAGAATAAAATTAGCCGCTAGTGCCAACCACATAGACATGAGAGGTCTTAATGAAGCCTGTTGTTGATCGTTGGACGTGATAAATAACCAACTATCGTCTTTGTCGTTTTGAATCCATTGCCGAATGGAAAAGCTCGGCACTTTAGTCGTTTCAGAAGAATATAAAAATCGAATGCTTTTTAAATAGGTAGCAAGCACGGATTTGATCGATATTGCGGTCTTTTCAATACTCTTATCGACTAATGATGCCGCTTCGGTGTTGGCTAGATATTGATTCATATCGTCCAATGATTGCGTTAAAAGCAATTTCAATAGTTTCTTATTGGATCGATCGGCATCTTCTCTCATCTTATAAGCCGCACTTGAAAAGATCGTTCTCGCGGCATTAACCCAAAAAGGTTCACTTTCTCCGTGCATCGGAATTAAAGAGTTCGACATGCTCTCAAAAATCGTTTCATCCGTTCCTTCAGACCATACATTCCAGTTAGCGCAACGTTTATCAAAGGGATTCAATATGTGATCTTTTCCTTCTCGATAGAAATGTTGAACGAAATTACATCCTTTATCGTAAATAATCGCTTTTTGACCTCGTGCACGAATCTGACAGAGAAGCTTTGTGATGAGTTGGCTTTTGCCAGCACCAGTCGTCCCGTGAATGAGAATATGTTGCACTTCGGCATCTTTTAATAATGGCAACTTGTCGATATGTATGTCTGAGGCGAGATCATTGCGCTTGAGCGCTTTAATAAAGGAACTGAGGGATGCGAATTGTATACCACGCATAAACTTCACGCCCGCCTGAGAATTTCCTTTTTTCGTTAACCATCGAACAACGAAATACAAAATAATACTGCTGATAATCAAGCTCAATACTCCGCTCAAGATTAAATAATGATTAAACGTTGTAGAGATATGATGAAAATAATTCAATTGAACAATTTGATCGGTAGATACTGGATACTTTTGGCCTTGATAAGGAACTAAAAGTATTTTATTAAATCCCATGAAATTCAAAAAGCGCGCGTACCAATAGGCTATTGTTTCTAAGATGACATCTCTTGGCGTGATGAAATAGATCATCGGAAATAACAACACCACAAATACCCAACAGAAAATCTTTCCAACCGTTTTATTGATTTGCAAAAGCATGCGCAAGTTATGAAATGTAATCTGCCCTCCTCTCGTAAAACTTTTAGCGCGATCGATATGATCGGTGTTTTGAGATGAATTCATTAGATGTGGCTGTTTTTTAGAAAACATAAGATCTCCTTTTTGTTTTTAATGTTTTTGAATGTGTTTAATTTTATTTTGTTAAGCTAATTGATTTTTATTTGATTGTTTTAATTTGAACGGGGCATAAAATCTCAAGACTTTTAGTCAAAGCTCATCGCTTTGTGGCTTTTAAATTGAAGCGAAGCGGGGGAATCCATTATTACGAGTAGTTAAATGATATGAAATTTTGCTCATTTGTAAGATAAGAAAAGTGGATTTAACCGAGGATTAGTTTACAACCTCCTTTTAGTTTGTACATATTTTTGTAATTATTGTGATTGTTCAGCCAATTCGTGGGAACGTTCATCTTTTGGCGGACTAAACATCTCTAGGTATTCCACATAATCATTCGATAATACTTTAAAACCGTGCGGCACATTACTCGGAATGTGATACGCATCGCCTGCCGTTAATTGTTTCACTTGACCATCAATCATCACTTCAACTTGTCCCGATAAAACATAACCCATCTGTTCATTCGAATGACTGTGATAAGTTTTTTCACCTACTTCGAGCCGAACAAAACAGCATTGCAAATTTTCACCGGTAATGATTTTCGCATAAACACGCTCGCGCTTTTTTTGATACGTCATCGAAGGAATGTTAAAAAAATAATCTGCCATTATTTCACCCCTATGTAAATATCAAATCGACCTTGCTTAAAATCGAATCCTGCGGGATATCGTTCAAAATCGGTCGCATACGCACGATTCAAATCAGACTGCCAAATCGTTTGCCCTGTTTTTATTAGCGATTGCGGATATTCACCGTCGACGTGATAAATTTCATACCTCGCCGCAGGAATCATTAATTGCTTTAATTCGCTTGGCACATTGTCGAACAAAGAAACTTGGCATCCAAGCATGCATGTGTACGGTTTTGTAAAATCTCCTTCATAATCGGTGTAAATCATGAAAATATCATCACTCAATCGATTCGGAATTTTGTTTTTAATGTCTTCGACGAAAAAAAATTTCCAGAGTTTAGAAATATCCTTCTGCGATTGGTTATTTTCGTTTGTGGTGCGAATGGAGAGACCGAGAAGGCTAAAAGTGGTAGCAACAACATATTCCATAATTATTCCCCCATAAATCACTTGGTTTTAAAAAAAAAATTTTTCTGAAAATTCAACCAGAAATTACTTTGTTTAAACCCGTGATCCGAATGCAAATTGGTATCATAATCACAAATTGATAAAGCGTACGTGTAATAACCGCGAATTTTATTTTGAATATCCATTACACCATCAGAACGGTTCTCAATGCCTTCGAGGTTCTCGAAAAACTTTCTTGGCTCATCCGGAGAAAGAATATGCAATTCCAACTCTTTAGCTTCACTGATAACTTTGTTGATATGCAGGTCTCTAAAACCGTAACCAATAATCAACATTTTCTTTTTCCCAGGTTTTTGTAACACTTCTTCAAATTTTTCAAAATTCCATTTTAAAATTGGCCATTGATCGATCATTTCTGTTTTTGATTTTGAATTACCAACGACAAGCAAAGAATCTTTTTCTTTATCAAAAAACCAATTGGAAGAGCCATGTAGCTTAATGTAAGGCAACCCATCCTGGTTAAAGGCATTGTCCGCGGCCTTAGAATCAAAATTTTTAACATTAATTTCCTCTAGCAATTCATTGCTGCTAAAAGCACTAAGGCCAGAATATAAAATGGGACGTTCCCAATCGTAATTATTTAATTCAGCAGAACAAATTCTTTCAATGAGCAGATCTTGATTCAACGTAAAAAAACACCCAAAATCATCGCAAGAACCATTCTTTAAAGTGAAGGCTTTCACAAAAACACGCAGCTTTTCCGATATGTTTTTATTAGGCTTTTTCACAATATCATCTACCAAACTATATGCCTGTTTCAAAGCCGCACTAAAAATTCTCTTTTCTTCATCCGCACACTTATCCAACACATCAACATAAACATCCTCATAGTTAAAATTATTCGCTTTCATCATTGCGTCACGCAAATGATGATTATCTTGAATCGCACGTTGGTTAAAAATAAGCGCCCACATTTCACTTCCCAACGGCGCTCCCCAATTGTGCGAAAACCCCGCTCCCGTAAATAGTATTTTTATCATATTTTAAGCCTTCATTTTTTTCTAGATGCTCCATTTCCTTTACCACACCTACATCACACAAAACCATATGCTTTCTGAGCGTTCAAATTGGGTCCTGCAGATTGACCACCAGAAAAATTTTGCATGCGATAATTTTTTGCATATCCCCTACTTTCTCTTTATCAATAAAACCGACAATAAAAACGATATCCCCATCAATAGCATATTAATTTGAATTACCACTTTAAAAGCATTCATGAAACTGGAATGCAAAAGCGGTATGAGAACCTGTAATTCATGCGGATTGAAATAACTGAGCATCGATCCTGTGGATCGCGCGCCACTCATAATTTGTTTGACCATCATCCATTGATCTAAGGATAGCGTCAAATGTGCGGCGTTAGCTGCTTGGTTAAGTCCATGTGAACCTAATAGCGTAATCAGCGATCCGGATATGGCAACACCGAAACTGGCACCTAAAAAAGCGAGCATATATAAAATACCCATGCCAACGCCTAGGGATTTCTCTGGTACCGTTTGAGCCACCATCACAGCACTGCCCGTACCAACGATGGGCATGCCTATCCCAAAAAGAATCAACCCACTCACCAACAAAGTCAATGAGACTTGTTCTTGCAAATAGGCAAATAAAACAAATGTGACCAGCGATAAAATCATCGCAAGTATCAGCGGTTTTTCAACTCCTCGTTTATCTAATAAAAATCCGACTGCCGGAGATAAAATCCCAAAAACAAATGTCATCGAAAATAAAACATAGCCTGTCTGTAATGGGTTATACCCATTAATCGTCTGTAAATAGAATGGAATACAAAACATAATACTCAACCAGCTACACATGTACAAAAATCGAATCAAATTAATCATCCAATAACGGCGATTGTAGAATAATTGAAAATCAATCAGTGGCTTTTTTGAATGTTTTTCAGTGTGATAAAATAAAATAAGAAAAGCAGCGCCTATTGCCATAACGCCCCAAAGTAAGTGCGATTTAACACCCCATTCCCCAAACTCATTGAGCGCTAGTAACCACAGCAATAAACCGATCCCCAACCAGGTGACACCGACATAATCAAGAAGCGATTGCGCATGAGCTTTTCGATCATTCGGGTAAAAAAGGAAGATCAAACTAATCGCAGCCAGACCTAATGGAACGTTAATGATAAAAATCCATCGCCAACTGAAATAAGTCAAAATAACACCGCCTAGTGTAGGCCCTAAGGCTTGCGATAGGCCGGCAACAGTCATATAGCATCCCAATGCAAACCCACGCTTGTTGCTTGGAAATACGCTCGTCACAATGACAATACCTAATGAAATCGTAAAGGCAAATCCAAGTCCTTGTAAACCACGCGCCGCAATCAATACCCATTGATTAGATGCGAGACCTGCAATTAATGATGCGACAGTAAATAATGCGATCCCGATCAAATAAACAACTCGTCGCCCCATTAAGTCTGCAAGGCGTCCTGAAAAGGTCAGGAAGATCACGCCCATGAGCATGTAAATATTTACAATCCATTGCAATTGACTAAGCGAGGCTTGCCAAACTTTAGCAATCGTCACTAACGCCAGATTGATAACCGTTGCATCGAGATTAATGATAATAGCAACAAGACTGACGGCTAAAAAAATAAGCCATCGATGAGGTTGTGGCTGAGTATTGTTAGGCATGCTGCCCGCCGTTTAAAGGAATAATAGAGCCGGTGAGATAATCGGGCGCTGATAAAGCAAGGTAAGAAACCACATTAACGATTTCATCAACAGTTCCTTTTCTCTTAATATGCGTATCATTCATCGCTTTTTGTTGTCGTTCCATCGTCACACGAGATGACATCGGAGATTCAAAAATACCTGGATCGACTCCGATGATAACAATACCTTTGTTCGATAAAGATTTTGAAATAGATCGGACAAGACCATTTAGTCCTGCTTTCGCAACACCGTACCCAATATCCTGACTCCCAACATGGGCGGCAGCAGATCCCACAATAACAGCGCGAACAGTTTTTCCTTCTTTGAGCCCTCGTGCGATCATTTTTGAAATAAATAAAGAGACTCCGACTAAATTAACTTGAAGGCTATTGATAAAGTCTTTTTCATTAAATTCGTTGTTGGAAAAAGACGCCTCTGAAAACACTCCGACTGCTGTAATAATTGTGATGTTCTCATATTCTGAGTAGGGTATTTTTTGTAAGCTACCATCAATATCCGCTTGAAAACGTAAATCACAGGGTGCATATCCGATCAACTCATGATTATCCGATTCTACCTGTTGATCCATTCCAAAAACGGGTTCTTGCAACTGGGCGAGATGACTAACCAATGCGCAGCCTAAATGCCCATGAGCACCCAATAAAACAATTAATCTCTTTTTCATGCCATTCCCTCTTCTTTATTTAAAAGTTTGTCAAATTCCATCAAATGGCCAAACTGATTTTTCTTCGATAACAAATAAGGCCGTAAGCGTTTATCTGGAACGATCGATGGAATGAGCTCTAATACATCGATCCCATGTTCCATTAAAAAATCTTTCTTTTGTGGGTTATTACTGATTAAGCGTACTTGTTGAACCCCTAAATCTTTTAGAATCAAGACACTGGCCAAGAAATCTCTTTTATCAGGTTTTTGACCGAGATGCTCAAAGGCTTCAAAAGAAGTTTTTTGATAGCGATCCATCACGACAAAGCTTTTCAATTTGGATACGAATCCATGCCCTCGCCCTTCATGATCAAATTGATAAATAATCAATCCGCCCTCTTCGGCAATTTTCTTCATCGCCTCTTTTAATTGCCAAGAACAATCGCATCGAGCGCAATGGAAAATATCGCCGGTAAAACAAGCGGAATTAATGCGTAACAATATCGGTTTTTGTGGACAAGCAATAGCGCCCTTATAGATTAGAGCACATTCCTTTTGTTCACTGCCTTGCTGCATTAAATATCCACCCAACTTTAAATGCAGCCCTTCTTCTGTACATAAGTCTGTATCTAATACTTTATCGATGATTTTTAGCTCGTTAGACATATAACCCTCTTTATCTTGAAGTATCATTTATTTTTATAGCGTTTTTTATGCGTTATGTCCTTTTTTTATAAAAATAGCGTTTAGCATCTGCCTTGGTAATCAGTGAGATGATATGTTCCCAGAGCACGGGCGATCCTTTTTCAATAGATTTATTGTTTTCTAATACCTGATCTTTAGTGATCTTGTTTTTCTTCCAGCTTTTCCCTTCTGTTAAATAATTGTGGAGTACGGGCATAAAGCGATCAATGGCTCGAGCGAATTTAGCTTCTTTGCTCTTTCCTGCCTCAAACTCTAACCATAATTTTAAAAAATAACTCGCTTGTTTTTTAGGTAATGTACCGAAAATCCCTTGGGCGGCTAGTTTTTCGCGAGCGGCTCTGGTTTTGTCTTTAAGCGCCTTATATAAAAGTGCATCTCCGACTTCGATTTCTGCAATATCATGGATTAAAAGCATCAGAATGACTTTTGTGATATCGGGGGCCCCTTTTGCGTAATCACTCAACACGAGAGCTGCAATGGCTGCATGCCAACTGTGCTCTGCGGAATTTTCTGTTCGACTCTGATCTAAGAGAAATGATTGTCGAAACACTTGTTTGAGTTGATCAAGGATTTGAATAAATTGGATTTTCTTTTCGAGTTGATTTGTTTTTGGCATAAAAAATTTCAGCGCTCCTCATTCAGGTGGTTTATTAAAACTGATCACTCTTTCAATGTTTTCATAAAGTCCTTTTTACCAACCAAGCTCCACCTTTCTTAGGTCCAACATGTTCGAGATACCCTTCTTTAACTAATTGAGCCGCCGCCCGCTCAACGACGCTAATGGATTTATTTATTCTTTTTGAAACCTCTACGAGAGTTAGTTTTGGATTATCCGCCAGCGCCCGCAAAATAAGAGAGGATGTTTTCCCAGACTTTTCTACCGTCATTTCTACCGTCGCTTTGTGGGTGATTAGCTTGAGGCTAAGCTTCTTTATTTACACAATCCTCAATATAAGCCCGTATTTTTTGTTTAATCACTACAAGCTCTTCTGCTGCTGTTTCTTGTTTGTATTTAACGGCATTCTTATCGTAAACACAACTAAGAATTTCCGATGTGATCGCAAGAATACGTAATACATTTTCGGGAACCTTTAAAGCCAGCTCTTCCATTTTCTTCGTCGCTTCATTTTTCGGTTGATCGTTCATATCATGAATTTTAAATTTAAGCTCAAGCGCTTCTGATATGACCGCCGAAAGAGTCTTTCCTTCTTCCGTAGCCAGCTGTTGTAACTTTTCGTTAATTTCGTCTGTTAATGTTACGGTAAACCTAGACATAGTAATACTCCTGCCATTTGTTGATTTTCATTAAAAAGGAATAAGTAGATCGGCATCCATGCCTTCAAAGAGATATGAACTTACCATACAATAACACTGTAGTTAAAATAAAATGCATGAAAACCAGCAAAAATAGGTGGTGCAGATCTGCACCGCTTTTCAATTATAGTGGTGCAAACCTGCACCAGAATATCTCAACTCATTGATTATATGCAACAAAAAAGTGGTGCACCTTGGTGCAGATCTGCACCAAAATACACCGCTTTTTTAACGGTGTATAAATCATACAAAAAACAAAAAATTGTAAAAACCATGATTTTACATTGTTAATCAATAAGTTACATGAAACAGCAACTTATTGCGAGGGGTGTGCTGTTTTTCTTTAGCCGTAGGCTGAAGACGATGGGGACAAAGACAATTATTCACCTATTTTTTCCGACAAAGAAATCTTAAAAATTATTTTATTATGGCAAGCCAATTTCACATTCGGCGTTTGAGATGCATAAAAAAATATCATAAGCAAAGACTGCAACCTTCAAGGACGACGGTTGCAGCTCGCAAAATTTAGCCAGGATAATTTTTATTATAATCCTCAACCCAGTTTTTGCCGGCTTCAGTAATCTTGTAAAACACTGGTGTTTTGTTGCTATCAGCTTTTGGCATTTCTTGTGCTAAAATTAATTTATCAGCAATAAGATTTTTAATTGCTTTTGCTCTTTCTTCTTTACTATACGGTTTAAAAAGTTGCGTTATATCGCTTTTGCTTTTCAAGCCAGTATCACATTTAAATAATATTTTTATTTCCAAAGTACTTAAATTTTGCTTCATGGCAACTCTCCTATACTTTGTTAACTGTATAAACCATAAAATCAAATAGGTAAACAAAAATGATAATAAACTTTTATTAAAATATTTCAATAAATAGCTTTACAAATAGTTAAATAAATAGTAATATTGAATTATAGAAAATTAAAAATTCTCTATAAAGCGAAGCCCCAAGCGGCGCCAACCGCAAAGGGCCTCTAACCAAAACTAACTACGTAGGAGTTAATTATATGGCTAATATCAATCTTATCAAAGATGCGTTATCAATCCTAAATATTCAATCAGATTTTGTAACAAAAGACGAAATCAAAGAAGCTTACCGAAAAGCTGCTTTTAAATATCATCCCGACCGTAACCTCGCCGGGCTTGAAATGATGAAATTAGTTAATGTCGCTTATGAAACCCTAAAAGATTTTGAAGGCGAAACAACCTCTATTAATAAAAATAAAAAAGACTTCGGCGAAATTATTAATAATGCTTTAAATGCGATTATTAATTTAGGGCTTGAAATTGAAGTTTGCGGCGCCTGGGTCTGGGTCAGTGGAAACACAAAACCACACAAAGAAGTTTTAAAAGGCGCCGGTTTTCTTTGGGCACCTAAAAAATTATGCTGGTACTTTCGCCCTAACGATTACAAGTCACACAATCGTAGCACCTGGCCAATGGATCAAATCCGCAATGTTTACGGTAGTAGTGAAGTTAATAAAGAGTACAGAAAAGAAGAATGCAAACAAATAACCAACGATTAAAAGTAAAAAATATTTGAGCGCTTCATGTTCCCTTACATGCCCTGCTTTTCACCTTTCAGGGCAATGTAAGTGCTTCTACGTAGCCAACACGAAAGTCTACTAAAGTTTACTTGGGAAAAAGACCTTAGCACAAAACAAGTAATGAGCACTGAAAATAAAGCGGCAAAAATATTTGAATGGCTCATTGAATGCAAATAACGCCTAAAAATGCTGTCTATTTTTTAAAAACACGGCTTATCAGAACGAAAAATATAAAGGCTTAGTTTTTAGTTAAGACCATCAAAACCAATGAATACGCAATACAGTTGCGAAGGGTAAGCCAATTCAAATTCGGCGCTTGAGATTAAAATTTTTGTTTTCCTCATTCAGATCCCTCAAAACAAACGTCAGAGACATTTAATCTTAATATCGGACCCATCGTGTAAATTATTTTGCCCAGCAGTTACAACCAAGTCATTTTCAGATAGTCCTGACAAGACCTGCACATACCCATCTTGCAGATTCCCCATTTTAATTGGGACGGATTTCACCCTGCCATTCATAGCCACATAAACAAAAACGTTATCTAATGATTTAACAACACTTTCCTCAGGAATCACTATGACGGGTTTAGCTACATCCAGATCCTGCTTAATATTAACAAACAAACCAGGCGCAAGAATGTTATCTGAATTCGAGATACCTGCTCTTAATCCAATAGTGTGCGTTTGATCGTTAACCGATGGAGATATAAAAGTAACCGCCCCTGAAAAAGACTTATTCGGCAATGAATCAACAAAAATTTGAATCGACTGCCCTTTTGTAATTCGTGAAAAATATCTTTCAGGTAGCACATACTCGACTTCTAATTGATCACGATTGACAAGCGTCACCAATTTTTGCCCCGATGAAACATAATCACCGGGATTAATATTTCGTTCGCCTAAAATGCCTGAAAAGGGCGCGCGAATTGTCTTTTTATTCAATGCATCTTCCGCTTCGTTTTGCAATGCTAGTTTATCTTTCATATCGGCATACATCGCATCGATGTCTTGTTTTGAAACAAATCCCTGTTTTTGCAGCTTTAATGATCGCTCGTATTTTTCTTTCGCGGTTAAATAGGCTGCTTTTGCAGACATCACATCAGCCTTAGTTTTCACATCATCCAATTGTAACAATACCTGATCACTTGTAACCGCTTGTCCGCTTTGAAAATCAACTTGCTTGATATAACCATCACTTGCCGCGCTAATATCAGTTTTCTCAGGGGCAATAAGTGTACCAATAGCGGTAATTGTATCCGCTAAGTTCTCAACTCGAACTTTAGCCACACAAACTAAAATCGCATTTTCTTTTCTCGGCTTCCTAATGCGATGGTTTCTATGAATATAAAAAATAGAAACGGCTATCACGATAATAGCTGTCGTTAAAATTAATAATTTCTTTTTCATGCTGGTTTCCAATTAAAGTTACTTTTTCTATGTGCTCCGTGAGTATAGTTAATGGCTACTGGGATCTGCCACGTTTCGTTTAACTCTTGCAAAAAGCGAATACATAACCGGCGTCAAAATAAGCGAAAAAAACGTCCCAAACAATAACCCGCCTACAATAACTTGCCCGATCTGAGATCGACTATTTGCACCAAATCCGGTAGCTAACAATAATGGCATTGCACCAAATATCATGGCGCCTGTTGTCATTAAAATAGGACGGAGTCTAATAGAGGCCGCCTTCACTACGGCCTCTTTCGCATTTAACCCTTCATTAATACGAATTTGATTAGCAAATTGCGTTATCAAAATACCGTGTTTTGACACCAAACCAATTAAGGTCACAAGTCCAATATCGGTGTATAAATTCAACGATCCGCCAAATAACTTTAAAAAAAACAACCCACCAATCACCGATAATGGGACGGTCAATAAAATAATAAACGGATCGATAAAGCTTTCAAACTGCGCAGACAGCACTAAATAAATAAATAAAAGCCCCAACAAAAAAATAATCGTCATGCTGCTGCCTGTCTCCAACGCATGCTTAGCATTACCTTCAAATGCAAATTTTGTATCTTGCGGCAACCATCTCGGTAAGTTGTCTTGTAAGTAACGAACCACCTTACTTAGTTGATACCCCGGCTGTAATTGCGCGGTGATTTCTGTGGAACGCAGTCGATCATAATGATTGAGTGATGATTGCCCTAACGTTGGTGTTAAAGTTGCTAATGTGCTAATCGGCACCATTTCTCCATTCACATTTTTAATATAAAATTGATCAAGTATCGAAGAATCACTTTTATCGCTACCTAATGCTTGCACAACCACTTTATAACGCTGACCACCCATTGTGAAATTCGTGATATTAGAACTGCCTAACAATATCGAAATCGCATTATCAATCGTTTTCGCCTTAATACCCATATTTTCCGCCGCTTCACGATTGATATTGACGTCATATTGTTGACTATCATACTTCATATCGGTATCAGCTTGCGACAACCCTGGATATGTTTTTAGTTGATTAACCACGCTATTGGCCACTTGATATAAATGATCATAATCTCCTGACGTCATGATTTGAAACTCTAAGCCATGCTCACTATATCCAGGGCCCATCACAGCAAAAAACCCGCGATAACCTGGAATGATGTCGCTTGCCTTTGTCATCATGTCGTTAACGACATTATCCGCCGATACTTCTCTCTGACTCTTGGGTTTTAATGGCAGCACAATTTGACTTTGATTCCCATAGGCAAAGGTCACTATCGAATCGACTGCCGAATTTTTTTTTGCCACATCTTCTAATTGTTTTGTGTATTGAAATGTATAATCCGTATTCGAACCGGTCGGTGTTGAAAAACCACCACGCACCATGCCGGTATCTTCACTCGGTAAAAACTGTTTGGGTAAGCCATAATAGAAAAAAACACCTGCGCCAACAATAGCAATACAAATTAACAGTATTAAGCCATATAAAGATAAACAACGTTTTAAAAAAACCGCATAATGAGCTTGTAACTCATTAAAAGTACGATCTAAAAAATGGGTATACCGATTTTCTGATTTCATTTTTAATAGCTTTGAACACATCATCGGCGTTAATGTTAACGCTAAAAATCCGGAAACTAACACCGCGCCTGCTAGTGTAAATGAAAACTCACGCATAATTAATGCGGTTTTATCATTTAAAAACCCAATCGGCGCATAAACACCGACTAAGGTTAATGTCATCGCAATGACAGGAATGACAATTTCTAGCGATCCCTTTAAGGATGCCTGATAAGCATCTAATCCTTTTTCTATATAACGATGAATGTTCTCTAAAACCACAATAGAATCATCCACCACCAATCCAATTGCTAACACTAAGGCTAATAAAGTCAAAATATTAATCGAGAAACCAAAGAGCGCCATAAAACAAAAAGCACCAATCAAGCAAACGGGGATCGTCACCACAGGGATCGCGATCGCACGAATAGAACCTAAAAATAGGCAAATAACTGCTATCACGCAAAGCATGGCCAAAATAATTGAGCCATAAACCTCATGCACTGAACTTTTATAAAATTGCGAAACATCCATTGAGACGTGTGCTACCATGCCTGGCGGAAATTGACTTTGCAATTGTGGAATTAAATCGCGAATTGCTTTTGAAACAACCATAGGGTTCGCATCAGAAGCCACATGCACATCCATTCCCACCACGTCTTGTCCATTATAGCGCGCAAAATAAGGATCAGACTCAATACCTAACTTCGCCGATCCAATATCATTTAATCGAATAACATGACCATTTTGAGAGGCGATGACCATGTTGTTAAATTCATCAACTGACTTTAGCTCCGTATCTTCGTTAATCGGGAACGACATGGTATTACTTTTGATTTCACCGCCTGGCATTTGAATATTAGTGTTTTCTAAAGCTTGGCGCACATCATCGACTGTGATACGTCTCGCGGCCATTTCTTCAGGATCCAACCAAATACGCATCGCATACGGCTGCGATCCCCACATGTCGACCTCACCCACTCCTTCGACTTCTTGAATCTTATTCGCCACATAACGGTTTACATAATCACGAATTTCTGCGGACGTCATATTGGGATTGGTTAATGCGACAATTAATAGAAAATTGTCGCCAGACCAATGGCTAATAACCGGCTCTGTAATACCATCCGGTAGGTCACCTCGAATCGACGATATTTTTTCACGCACCTCACTGGCTTTTTCTGAAAAATCAACGCCGGCTTTAAATTTAATTATAACGTCACCAGAACCTTGACTAGCTGAAGATGTTAACGTATCAATGCCCGAAATCACCGCTACGGCTTGTTCGATCTGCATATTCACGCTTTGCTCAATCAACTTGGCACTCGCACCAGGATAGTTAGTATAAATATCCAAAGAATACTCTGGCACATTCGGGAAAAACCGCGTATCTAAATGAATATAAGATAGAACCCCAAATAAAAGGACAATCAAACTTAATACAGTCGATAAAACCGGCCTTTTTATAAAAGTTTCAATTAACTTCATAAGTATCCCAAAAAAACACCAATAAAACTCTGTCTCTCAACCATTTCATTCAAAATGAATCAATTATTTTTGCTCAAAAAAATTAACAACCATTTTTCAACTAATGCCGTGTTAGTAATATCTTTTGAATATTCATACTGGGGTATAAACGGCTGATTGTTTTTTCTTACTCTATTACGGATAACCTTCATTGGGAAACTGATTTGAGCATAGCCACTAGATAAAGTTTCTCGCCTATTGTCAATATAGGCCGTATCCGCATTCGTCGACTCCCCAACCAGCATGGTGTTAGGCATTCTCAAGGCATCACCAATAAAATCTAGACAAGCACTCACGCACATTCTATCCGTCAACAAATACAAACTACCTTTGTATAAATTTTCTGGCTTCCCCTCAGCTTCTAAAGCTTGATTTTTAGCAAAAGCGTCAATCATTGCTAATTCATTATTGGTTTTTAGTGCATTTTGAATAGTCTGCTTTAATACAACATAATATTTATAATTGCCACTAGCCTTTCCATACTTTTTTTCAGCTAATGGAACCGCCATTTGCTCTATATATTGTAAATTACCGCTCGATGCTCGCCATAATTCATATTGATTTTTTTCATAATTTATTTTTTCATACATAGCATATCGCCCATATAGCGAAGTTAATAATTCATCTCCCAAGGCGGAATCACCACCATCATTTCCCCGCAAATCAATTACAATTTTAGATTTGCTTCTTAACGAGGGGATTTGTTTCAAAAAATTGTTATACTTAAGTATGGGCTTTTCTGAAAATAACCCGAATGTTGGAACAGTTAGCAATATGATATTATTTGACAGTTTTTTAATCCTAAATTTCAAGTTCGGTGGTTGATAATCTTGAGACTTAATGAACTGCCAATCAGTTTTTGATATTACATGCCAAGCCAAATCTAGATCATACCTCCTGCCATTGTATAAAAATCGACAATTTTTTATTTTTTTTACAAAGGAATTTCCGTCATACATCATTAGCCGTCTTGTCATCATTAAATAGCTTACGTACAAATTAGAATTTCCACCATATGGAAATACATTTTTTCCCATCAATGCATCAGGAGATAGCCCATCGCATTCTATCAATACTGCTCCACTTGGAGGTACATTGTTTTCTATTTGAATGGTTTTATTTTCAGACTGAACCGCAAATACCCCTTGATCATACCTCACTACAAAACCAGGCCATTCCATATTAACTTCTGACGGTGCTATTTTTTTATTAAATATTATATTGATATGCGTATCTTGGAACCCACTAATGTAGTAACGCATAACGTACTGGTAATCAATGGCCGATTTAACATCATCTGATAAATGCAACGCCTGCAAAAAACCTTGCTTCAACCACTCGCTGTATGTCGTATTTTCTCTATCAATAGCAAAAGCAGTTTGCTTGCTTAGGATTTCATATGAAGAAGCCAAATCAACTTTAGTAAGCTTACTCCATGGATTCAGAGAAAGTCTTTCGTATGTTTTTTCTACCATAAAAAAACATACGAAAAATAAAAATAAAAAAAAACAGTTTTATTCAAAAGCATCTCCAAATATAGCTTTAATTATGTTTTATAGTTTAACAAAAAAAGAGGTACAATGCTCTATCTCGTTACTAAATATATGTATGCTTCGTTGAAGACTTAAGCATAAATTATTATTAATAATTGGCCCTTAGTTTAATTGACTACAAAAACAAATTATTTTAAAAAAATAAAGGATTGAGGCGTGAGAATTTTCAAAAAAACACGACTACCTGTTATTTTGCAGGCAGAAGTAACTGAGTGCGGGCATGCCTGCATCGCTATGATCATACAGTACTACGGCGGAAATGCTCGACTATCGACTCTTCGTCGCATTTTCCCAACCTCGTTAAGAGGTGTATCTCTTGCCTATTTAATTAAGATTCTTGAATATTTCAACTTATCTTCTCGCGTTTATAGAATTGAACCGTTGCATTTAAAAACCTTATTACTGCCTGCGATTTTACATTGGGATATGAATCATTTTATCGTATTAAAAGCATGCAGGAAAAATTATTACATCATTCATGATCCGGCAAAAGGTGAAAGAAAAATTTCTCAAAAAGACCTTTCTGAACATTTTACAGGCATTGCGCTTGAAATTGATGAGCCAACTTGTGAAAAACCGATTAAAAAACTACCCGAAAGTGAAAAAAAACTGGGTTTATTTGGCCTGTTGACCGGCATATCTGGATTCAACCGTGAAATAGTTAAAATTATTTTCTTGGCGTTATTATTGCAGCTTGTCACATTAATTGGCCCAAAATACATGCAGCTTGTTATTGACAAAGTAATTGTTTCAAATAAATTGCAATTATTATATTTACTGGCCATGTCGTTTTTCTGTCTTAAAGTGCTCGAGACACTAATTACAGCTATAAGATCCATCGTTATCACAAACCTTGGGATCCTAATGAATCTTCATCTGGGCACTAAAGTTTTTAACCATATGATACGTCTGCCCATTGAATATTTCGAAAGACGGCACCTGGGTGATATTGTATCCAAATTCGGTTCCATTGAACAAATAAGGCAACTGGTAACACAGGGATTTATGGAAGGTGGAGTTGATGGTCTTATGGCCACAATGACCCTGATTATGATGTTGTTTTACAGCGTAAAACTATCACTTATCGTTATATTGACTTTAATTATCTACACAATAATACGGTTTATTTTGTTTGCTAAATTTAAAGTAGAAAACGAAACTCAGTTAAACTTACAAGCTATTCAAAACTCTAGCTTTATGGAGAATGTAAGAGGAATTCAACCTATAAAAATTTTTGGCAAGGAAGATAGCACTATAAAAAAATGGCGCAATAAATATTTGGCTTTCTTACATTCGTCCTTTAAAGTATCAAACTTAAACACTCTTTTCATGGCGTGCAAAAATTTTTTGTTCGGGACCGAGTTGATTCTCATTATATTTTTTGGTGCTCTTTTTGTAATAAAGAAAGATCTCACGATAGGTATGCTTTATGCTTTCGTTTTTTATCAAACTATGTTTTTAACTGCGGGTGATAGCTTAATCCAGAAACTTTGGAGCTATAAAATGCTCTCTATATATTTAGATAGATTATCCGACATAGTAAATAATAAAACTGAGGAGCTAAACACAAAAGAAGGGATTTTTTATTCAGGATTTAACAAAAAAATTCAAACGTTAAATTTATCTTTCTGTTATTCCAGCATAGAACAAAATGTCATAAGCGACCTTAACTTAACAATTAATAATAGAGAATTTGTTGTAATAACTGGGCCATCTGGCTGCGGAAAAACCACTCTATTAAAATTGCTCATGGGACTACTAAAACCAACATCAGGAGAAATTATAATTGATAATATTAGTCTTAATAAGATTAATATAAAACAGTATAGGCAGACCATTTCATCAGTGATGCAAGAAGATAGTTTGTTAGCCGGTTCAATTGCTGAAAATATAAGTTTTTTTGAGCAAAACGCCGATATTAGCCAAATAAAAGAATGCGCTCAAATAGCGGGCGTACTTGAAGATATTGAATCGATGCCTATGGGATTTTACACTTTGGTTGGAGACATGGGGTCAACATTATCTGGTGGACAAAAACAACGCATTTTATTAGCAAGAGCCCTGTATAAAAAACCGAAAATACTTTTTCTAGATGAAGCAACTAGTCACCTAGACATATCAAAAGAAAACACGGTAAATTTGGCAATAAAAAACTTAGGTATTACTAGAATTAGTATAGCTCATAGGAAAGAAACTATTGAAATGGCTGATCGTATAATTTATTTAGATAAATTGAATAAACAATAGTTCGATAAAACTAAAAAAAAGAAAATGCCCTTATGCTTTGAAATAGAAATTTGTGAGTATATAAATACATACAAATAATCACAGAATAACAAATAATGAACACCGCAGTTCCCCAAAAAATGCTTCTTAAAATTCTTCTTGTTTCATTTTGAATTGCTTCATCTGAAATAAGTGAATTATTTTGAGCAAAAAAAACTTCTTTTCTAAATAAATTTCTTGGGAAATGTTTGTCTCTCATAAAAACTGGATGCGCCTTAAATTTGTTTAAATTTTATCTTCTTCGCCCGCTGTTTGACATTTTATGTCAGAGCATAACTTTGATGAAAAGAAGGGGCACCTTAATGATTTTTTATCTATCGTTTTTAGGCCTCTAACCCAAAAATTAAATTTTTCTTGATCAACATCTAAAGTGCCGTCTGCATTTACCTGACCTACCCTGTTAATTTCTTTATCAAAAGCAACCGTACATTTGGCAATAGAGCCATCAGCCCTAATGATGAATTGGTTAGGGGATGAGGCATAACAAATATAACTACCTTGCTCTTTATCTTCAAGAACATACGGAGTTAAATGCCTTTCGCTCAACAACTCTAACATTTCCAAAATAATCTCTTGCTGTTTATTTTTATCTACAATTTTAATGCTATCAGACTTACTGCCACCAAGATTTGATATCCCTCTTATAAAAACTTTAAAACGAGGATCATCTGGAAAATTATCCCCGATTTGATTGATTAATTTTTTAATATGGTCTTTATTTTCTGGAGTAATATGAACGCGAAGAATCACCACGAATTTCTCTTTATTCTCTCTCATGTCGAGCAGGTTTTTCCATATTACATCAAAAGTTCCTTTCTTATCTGCTCTAATTCTCGACAAATCATGGAGTTCTTTAGGCCCATCGAGGCTCACCTGAAAATGCTTTAAATTTAGGGATATTAATTTGTCAAAAATCGGCTTAGTTAGTAGATACCCATTAGTGGTCATATCACTAATTAAAGTCACGTTATTTTCGTCACACTTTTGTTTTGCATACGACAAAATATCAAATACGATATCATGCTCAATTAACGGCTCGCCACCAAACCAACCAATATGGAGATACTCTAGCTCTGGATCACTTGTTCTTTTTTGTAAAAAATTTTTAATTGCCTCTGTTGTTGAATCAACCATTCTCCCAATCTTGTAATCTTCATAGCAATAGGTACATCTGAAATTACATTTTTCAGTTGGGAGCAAAACCAGCCCTAAAAATTTATTAGATAAACTTAATGCTAATTTATTCATGTTTACATCATAATTCTGGTTATCTAACATACTTTATCTCCTTAGTAACACAATATAAAAATTCAGGCGAAAATCCTACAAATCCAGCGTTAAGGCTTCTACATAAATAATCACATAGAATCACAAATCAGCTATAGGATTGCGTTTAAAAACAAACGGCAACCCTATAGTTATAAGGCTCTTGTAAGAAAATGCTATTTTTGTTCAAATAAATTGTTTAAAGCTTCACAGCCATGGCAACCAGCATCACAACCACCGCCACAACAGGTCTCAGGAAGCTCTTGCAATTTACCAACAGCACCGCTAATTTCTGAAATAACCTTCTCGTCATGTATAATAATTCTGCCATAATTATCTAAGGCTATATTATTTCTAGAAAGCCAATTCTTTAATTCATTGTTCATGAATTTCTCCTGTTATATTTATTCAAATACAAAAAACCATCTCAAGATTCACAGCCCGTGCACCCAGTATCACACCCAGCACCACAAAGCCTATTCCCGCCGCCAACAAGTTCCGAAGTTAATTCATTAACAGCCCCATTGATTTCGGAAAGAATATCTTGATCTCTAATAAGGATTCTACCTATCTCATCAATTGCCACACTATTACATAAAAGCCATTTCGCTAATTGTCCACTCATGACATTTCTCCTTAAATAAAAATATTTAACTTCAACCGCCGCAGCTAGTATCACAGCCGCCGCCACAACCCATATTCCCATCTGGAATATCTTGTGCCAAAGAACTGACCGCACCATTAATTTCAGATATCACCTCTTGATCCTTAATAAGAATTCTACCTATCTCATCAATTGCCACACTATTATATAAAAGCCATTTCGCTAATTGTCCACTCATGACATTTCTCCTTAAATAAAAATATTTAACTTCAACCGCCGCAGCTAGTGTCACAGCCGCCGCCACAACCCATATTCCCATTTGGAATATCTTGTGCCAAAGAACTGACCGCACCATTAATTTCAGATATCACCTCTTGATCCTTAATAAGGATTCTACCTATCTCATCAATTGCCACACTATTACATAAAAGCCATTTCGTTAATTGACTGCTCATAATCTTTCTCCTTAAATAAAAATATTTAACTTCAATCACCGCATCTAGTATCACAGCCTGCACCACAACCCATATTTCCAGCATCAACAAGCTCTGAAGCTAATGCACTAACGGCACCATTGATTTCAGCAAGAACGTTTTCATCATCAAGAATGATTCTCCCTACATTATCAACAGTAACTTTTTCTGTTAAAAGCCACTCTCTTAAATATTTACTCATAGCACTTCCCTCTATTTTAAAGTTTGAACAACAAGTTAAAATTAACTAATTAATCCTAACTTATCCCCATCTCGGTCACTATCGCGACCAAAATTCATTTTCAAAACACGATACGCTTATCGGCTTAAGTCTAAATATATATACTTAGCTCTCAACTTAAAATACAAATACTCAAGGGCCGCAGCCTAAGCCACAAGAGTCATCTTTATGGCACCCTAACCCACATGGAAAATTATGATTTTCATCGTCTAATTTATTTTCTGTTGCGGATATAGCCCCATTAATTTCAATAATAATTTTACTGTCACTAATAAGAACTCTGCCTAAATTATCAAGCTCAATTTCGTTTGTTAATAACCATTCTTTTATCAGGCCATTCATTTTTCAGTCTCCTATTTAAAAACCAAATACCCATTTTTTTAACCTTAAAATCTCTCGCGTTTTTCGCTATCCTCCTTTTGCGCTTTTTTGTTGCGATGAATCAGTTGTTCAATATCAGCCAACTTTTTGATCGCCTTAGGCCAACCACATTGGCTGGGAAGCATAAATAAACTGATCGCAAGATCACGGCGCTGTAGCTGATAAAAGATTTCTCCAGGTTCGACTGGCGCGGCGATATCGCCATAAACGATTTTATCAAGCAATTTGTTATCGATTGCATTATTGAAGTTACTCATCGCACTTTCCCTGCCCCTCTTGATCATCGATGTCTTTAGCGCATTTTTTGCTTTTGCTTTCTATTCCCTCTTGGATGAGTTTGTAAATTTCTTCGCGATGAACTGATACATTTTTAGGCGCTTCTATGCCGACTCTTACTTGATTACCCTTAACCCCTAATATCGTTACAATGATTTCATTCATTCCAACGATCAAACTTTCTCCGATTCTTCGAGCCAAAATCAACATATAAAACACTCCTTAATTTTTTATATGTTAAGCATCATCTTATAAAAAAGATATTTTCTATATTGGTGGAAAGTATGTAAGTAGAAAATACGTAGAGAATTTAATTTAATAACCCTATAACGCTAGTCATTCTGTAGACGATTGAGATTTCCAGTATATTTCAGCTAGCTGAACCTTACTATAGCAGCACAATTTTCTTTTAATATTGTGAATGTGTACTTCGGCCGTTCTTTCAGCTATTTCCAATTTTCTTGCTATTGTTTTTGCTGTCAATCCTTTTGCAATGAGAGCAAAGCACTCTCGCTCTCTCGAAGTTAATTTCTGTTCTATATCCTGATTTTCATTTGAGAAAGCCGAAGACGGCAATATAAATTGTTTGTATAAATCCATTAATTTCATGAGTTGTGATTGATCATTTTCATCTATTGTTATTCCAAACACCCCAATTCTTTCTCCATAACGATTTATTAGTGGTACTTTATTGGTGATTGGTTTAATGACTTTCTCTTCGTGATCATAAGGATGAAATATTGGATCATGGTAAAACAACAATGGCTCACCTGTGATGATTATTTTATTATTAGTTTCCTCCCAGCTTCTGGCTAGGCTACTGCTTATATGTCCATTCATAATTCTCTCTATAAAATAGGCTGTTTGTCCTATTAAATCATGATGTGAAGACAACCCATATAGTTCGGCAACAAGCTCATTACACCCTAAATATATGCCGTGAACATTTGTCCAATATACTTGCCCAGGAAGCATGTTAACAATATCGCTTAATATGCCTTTCAAATCTTCCTGTGATTTTTGATTTGGGCTCCTTAACAAAACATCCAACGCAGTAGATTTAATGGTGTTCTTTATTAGTTCCAATAATGCCTTTTTTATGGAGTGCTCAATTCCATCTGTATCTGTAATATACAGACCTGTATTAAATGCAGTTAATAAATATAAGCCCCTGCCAAACTTTTTTATTTCCCATTCTGCTATTATTTTAATGGCGTCTTTTTTTATAATACTTTTCCATATTACTGGAACCCCCTGTTCCAAATACGTTTGAATATTTGAAGGAAGAGGCAATAAATTACTATCTTGTTCACAAAGCTTAAAGATACTAATTTCTAACACAGCCTCTTCTGTCCAACCGTACAATTTTAGCGCCGCAGCATTAATTTTATAAATTGTAAATGTCTGTGTTAAGATGATAATAGGATTATAAAAGCTATCTATCGGAATAGCTAAATTGTTCGTCCTTACTTTGATGTCAGTCTCTTTCATACATATCCTTGAAGAAAATCCATATTAACTTTTAAAAAAATCATAGCTCGGTTTTCAAAAAGTTTAACATCATATAGCCCGGGTACAAAAAATCATCATATAAGGTATCTGTTGGATTTGTTTTTTCCAAAAAATCAATTAAACGAAAGCGTGACAACATAAACGGTGACAAATATTCTGATAGCATATGAGAAAATACATTAACCGAAACTGTTCCATTAAAAAATGTATCTTTGTACTCCTCTTGAATAAAATAATTTTTATTTGGTTTATCAAACAATTGTTTCATTGGATGTTCTACAACTAATAAAAGCTTCCCATTTAATTTTAAAACGCGATAAACTTCCTGAAAAACGTTTTCCAAGTTACCCTCATGTTCTAAAGAAAATTGGCTAAATACCATATCAAAAAAATTTTCTTTAAATGGCAAGCAACTATAATCTGTTAATATAATTTCTGCGTTTTTCGTTCGTTTTTTAGCCGCGTTTACCATAGGTGTCGATATATCAACCCCGTAAACTTCTGCTTTCTTTGCGGAAAAATATTGCAAATCGATCCCCGTCCCGCAACCAATATCTAAAATTTTTTTATTCTCCAAACACTCCCTCAACATTTGCCTGGCTTCAATTCTATAATTTAAGCCGTCTTGCTGCACCGAACAAAATGCATGAAAAACATCACCATCATATTGTTTCTTGTTTCTCACAAATAGCTCCTTTTGCTATTTAATGCTATATCGCTGTGGAATGATATTAAATCATATTAATAAGGACTTTGGTGGCATTTTTTAAAAAAGGCAATCTAAATATGGCGTCTACGTAGAAAATACGTATATGCTTTTATGCTAATTCAGGTAGCATTTAGAAAGAGGAGTGCAATGTTTATGGGTTTAAATGTTTCTTTTCCTTTGTTTTTGGATAAAACAATTCAAGCCATTACTTTATTATTGGAGCAAGAGTCTTTAGATAAAAAAATTCAAAAAAAAGTGTTTCATAATAAAATGTTAGGTGGATCATTCGAAACTTGCGGCTTCATTAGGAACAACCGCAAAGTTTTTGATATCTGCCTTTCCACTATGGCTGGATGCCCCATGGGATGTAAGATGTGTGCCACAAATTATTCAGACAAACCTTACGAGCGCATATTAACGTCTGAAGAAATGTTGGCCCAAATATATATAATGATCAAAAAAATCCCTCTTGATTTACTAATAGAACCAAATTTTGTTGTTGGCTTTATGGGAAATGGAGAGCCATTTTTGAATCTACAAAATATTATTAAGGTTATCAAATATATTGAAGAGACCTCACCTAATCTCATTAAGAAATACAATATATCAACCCTAGGAATTAATCTTCATAAGATAGACGAGATAGCAAAACTTTCTAATACAATAAAAAAAGACATAAAGTTACAGTATAGTCTCATCAGTATTAACTCAAAAAACAGAAGAAAATTACTCCCAAGAGCTACTCCTTTTAAACAAGCCATACCCTACTTAGATCAATATGCTAAACTTACCGGCATCCCAATTAAATATAACGTTCCATTAATAAAAACCGTTAATAACTCAATTGATGATTTTAAATTAATTGCTAACTTCATTCTCGAAAACCAATCATACAGAGTTTTAAAAATTTCTTCTTATAATTCTTCCCCTCAATGCCCCTATATTGGCTGTTCGGATAATGAAATATATAATGCTATTAGCTATTTTAATTCACAGGGAATTAAGCCAAAATTGTTCCTGGGTGACCGTAATCAAGAAATACATGCAACCTGTGGATTAATGAGAATTCATACGCAAATTAAGGAGATATAATTATGATGTCGGCGGGAAATGACTTTTATCACGCAATTGCAAAAGATTATGCGACTTATGGAGACGATGCGGTCACTGATTGGTTCCTTGGTTTTTTTAATGTGTATAAATATTTATCTTCTCCATCTGGTGATATCAAAGGGAAAACCGTATTAGATTATGGTTGTGGCACAGGAAAATTTTGTCGTTTTTTAAAAGACAAAGGGGCCAGGGTTATCGGAGTTGATGTTTCAAGCGACATGTTACAAATAGCTAAAACAATCAGCACGGATGATATTGCTTATCATCATATTCAAAGCGGATGTTTGGACTTTATCCCCTCAAATTCTATCGAATATGTCACAGTAAATTTCGTACTATGTATTTTAAATCTCGAATCCGAGATGCTAAAAATCCTAAAAGAACTTCAAAGAGTTTTAAAGGCGGACGGGAAGTTGGTTATGTTAAATGTAAATTGGGAACAGGCTCAAAATCGTGAGTTTATCTCTTTTAAACCAGAGCCAGTGAAAGAACTAAGCCCAGGGCAACATTTACATATTACTTTAAAGGGGAAAAACCCTATTCAGGTCGAAGAACATTTTTGGCCCATCACCTCTTATTGTTGTTTATTTAAACAAGCCGGACTAAGCATAGAAATGGTCGATCAGCCAAAAGCATCGGAAGACGACAAAGGACATCCTTGGTTAGATGAGTGTAACTACGCTCCTTTTTCTATTATCGTTGGAAAAAAGGGATGATTGTTATTTTGGTAAAATCAAATTTAACAAAACAGCAGTCATCCCTCCAATGGTAATGCTTGAGCTAAAAATCTCCTGAATACTACGCGGAAAATAGTTAAGGATTTCAGGATAAAAAGTTAGACTAAACCCTAGCCCAAAAGACAATGCCATTATGATTAATTCTCGTTGATTAATTTCACCCAATGAAATTATTTTAATGCCATAAGCGGCTATAGTACCGAACATAACCAAGGTTACTCCACCGAGCACAGGTTTAGGCATTAAGCTCAAAAAAGCACTTAATGCGGGGAACAAACCACAAAGTATGAGAATAACAGCTATAAAAACCCCTATATACCGACTTGCGACACCAGTTATTTGAATAATCCCATTATTCTGAGCAAACGTTGTTAAAGGAAATCCACCAAAAATTGAAACAAATATAGAGTTAATCCCACTACCTAACACGCCTCCAAAAATTCTATTCGAGTATATCTTCCCAACAATTGGCTCTTGGGAAATCAGTGACGTTGCTGTTAAATCACCAATGGATTCAATTACAGTAAGTAAGTAAATCAAAATTATTGGGATAAGATGAGTAAATCTTAAATTGAATCCAAACCGGAAAATCATGGGAAAATTAAAGATAGGAACCCCATTTAATGTGTTATGCAGTTGATGGTAATCGGATATGCCTAATAGAAACGACATTAAATAACCAATACCAATTGCTATAATAATTGAACAGGCTCGGAAATATTTATTTTTTGCCACATAAGATACAGCAATAGTAAAAACAACTATAAAAGCCAATAGTAAATTTTTTGTTGGATTTGATACAAAATTGCCTTCATTTAAACAATCAAATATTGATATCTTAATTAACGATATACCAATAATAGTAACTAAAATACCCACTACCAAAGGCGGGAAAATTTTCCTCGTAAACCGCAATAAAAAGCTTGCTGCAACTTGAAATAGCGCGCCCAAAAAACATAATCCGAAGATTAGCGGCAGACCTCCTTCACGCCCCGCAATAATTAATGGGATAATAAAGGCAGAGCTTGTTCCTTGAACACTGAGTAACCCTGACCCAATATTTCTTATTCTTTTTGCTTGGATAAACGTTCCTATTCCAGAAAAAATTAAATTCATCGACACAATATAGCTTGTAGTTTGAATATCAAAATGAAGTGCATTGCATATAACAACAATGGGAGCAACGATAGGTATAAGAACAGCTAATACATGCTGAAAAGCAACAAAACATGCTTGTGAGAATGGAAGCCTTTCGTCTAATGTAAAAGCAATGTCATATGTTTGCTTCTTATTTAACATACTTTAAAAATGGGCAAAAAGTTTATTTTTAATAACGGCATATTTTACTTCTTTTTCATTCAATCCTTAATCACTCACATTCCCATAACGCTTAATTTCCCCATGGCGCTTATAGTAATTAAAAGCATCTAATGAATTTGAAGTAATAGCTTGTCTTATCGTGACTACTTGCCGATCTTGATAAGATTTTGTTGATTCTTCATGAATAAGCTTATCTGAAAAATCAACGCCTGGAACAGCAGCATCATACCGAGTTGCAGCAAAAACAACTTCTCTTATCCCTGCCCAATAAATAGCAGCCAAACACATTTCACACGGTTCCGTACTGCTATATATAATACAATGCGAAAGCTCGCCATTTTGAGACAGCTTAGATTGTTCTCTATGTATTTCCCCTAAATTATCAACTCCTAATTGTTTTGCAGCTTCTCTTATTGCGCTAATTTCAGCATGTGCTGTAGGATCATGCTCATTAGCAGAATGATCATATCCAATCCAATACCTCAACACTTTCCCTGTTTTATTGTCAACCTGTACGATAACTGCGCCAAATGGTCCTCCTCCATGTTTCACTGCTTCAAGAGCTACGTTGTTTGCTAATCGTATCCACTGATCGCTAGCGACTTGAATCCCTTGGTAAGCCTTATCAGAATTAATATTTGCTTCTGAGCATTGGTACTTTTCACACAGACTTTGATTTAACAACGTACATTTTGGGCAATACTGATCCCAATTCTGATTATTATTGCTAGAAAGTATTTGGCTAGGTTTTTGGTATACTCCATGCCACTCAGTAGCTGTTTTTTTCGTATAGTCCGGCACAGACAGATTAATTATCTTGTCTTGAACAAGATTGGCATAGATTATTTGAGAAAAAAAACAGAATATTAATATAATAGATCTTATAATTAACTTCACTATCCACCGCCTATTTTAATGTGAAAAACTTAATGCTATATATTTTTTTTAAAAAATGATCAATATATTTTCAGTTTATCAGCGCGCTAAATTAACAACAAGCATTTCTTTTTTGTTAGCCGCTTAATGCAAACAAGATTTTTATCAATTAATCATAAAAATAAACCCCATACAGCTCCCGCTAAAGACAAGTAAGAATTAATGGAGTAATCTATTTACAAATTGCTATCAATGGGATAGCAAAATAGCTTTATTAGTTTTAAAATTTTTTATGAAAAAAACACGATTTAGTAAACAAATACAATTTATAGCAGAGATCGATAAATTAAAAACCATAAAGCGCTTATGTTGGCTGCTAGATGGATCACGACAAGAAAATGATGCAGAGCATTCTTGGCAACTTGCTGTAATGGCTATTGTTTTATGTCAACACTCTAATCAAGAAATTGACTTATTAAAAGTTATTAAAATGCTCCTTATTCACGACATTGTAGAAATAGATGCGGGTGATTGCTCAAGATACGATACACAAGCCAGAATAAATAAGTATTCGCTTGAGAAAAAGGCTGCTATTCGTATTTTTGGTTTATTGCCAAAAAAACAAGCAATTGAATTTAAAAATCTATGGGAAGAGTACTGTGAACATAAAACCCCGGAAGCTAATTTTGCTTCGGCAATTGACAAATTCCAACCAGTTTTTCATAACCATACAAACAAAGGAAAACCATGGGATGAATACAATATATCAGGAAAGCAAATTATTGACGCCTCAAAAAACATTTCTACTGGATCAGAAAAAATCTGGCAATATGCTCACGAGCTCATAAAGGATGCAGTCAAGAAAGGATTTATAAAAAAATAAAATCCGTAATTGGAGTACGTAGAGGGTGTTTTCGGATAACATTAGCTCCATTTATACTAATGTAGTTGTCATTTTATTTCGCCTAGTAAAATTTACTATCTAAAATTACTGACTATTTAATAAAATGGTTGAATTACTTAGCCACAAAAAAAACACCACACAGACACACAGCATTTCGATAAAAATTGGAATATATTTGAGCGCGACAATTAACTTTGCCGGCTAACTGTGCTTTATCTGATCGGCTTTATTCCCAGGCGCCAAAGCATCAATATGTTCATCAAATATAATCGTACCCTCTCTGCGTAATCATGAACAATCAAGCTTAGATCGTTATCGCTATTCATATCCAGAACATGCGCAGACCAAGGATCGTCAAGCGATTGTGTAATCTCTTCTAATTCTCCCAACGAATGATTTAAAGGCATGTTTGCTTGAAAAGACAGGATCCGTTAAAAACACCCGTCCATGATAATGAATTTTTAATGTTGCATTACGAATAAGTTGCACGAGCATATCTTTTTCTCTTCAACAAAATCTCAAGATTTTTTCGATACCATCATCATACAAATAAAATAATTACGCCTGTATAGTTATTTGAATTAGTCAAATTTATACTGCTGAAATACTTCTTTTGCAATGAACATCGCATTCAATGCAGCAGGAAAACCGGCATAAACAGCCATCTGTATAATCGTTTCAACAATTTCTTTTTTTGTGCACCCCACATTTAACGCAGCCTCAATATGAATTTTAAGCTGTGGCGCGGCTGTACCCATGGCTGCACAAGCGGCAATAGTCGCGATTTCCCGTGTTTTTAAATCAAGTCCAGGACGGGAATAAATATCACCAAAAGAAAACTCGATGATATATTTTGCTAGATCTGGCGCGATATCTCGAAGCGATTCAATAACTCGTTCGCCTACGCTGCCATCGATTTCTTTCAGTTTTTCCCACCCTCTTTGATAGCGATTATCATTCATAACATATCCTCCAACATGATTAATACAGAAATAACTATACAAGTTAGAGCGCGCTCTAAGTCAAGCGTTATGTTGTGTAATTTCCATTTTTTTATAAATTTTTATTTTGTTTGTGATAATAGCCAAGTTTTCTTGCAATAAAGAAATTTCAGCCATGACCTTTTGCTGATGAATTTCTAACATTTTTTTACGAGCACTGATCGTTTTATTGCCTTGCTTTCGTAGCTGAGCAAATCGTCGCATGGCGGCAATCGGCATGCCCGTTGTTTTCAATCGTTTTAAGAACTCAATCCATTCCATATCATTATTTGAATAACAACGATGTCCCACATTATTACGCCTAATGCCGATGATCAGCCCCTCCTTTTCATAATAACGCAACGTGTAGGCGCTTAATCCGGAAAGATTTGAAAGTTGCTTGATGGTTAAACATTGAATAATAGCGTTGTTTTTAACCATAGAACCACAAGAATTTTTTGTTGCTTTGACCATGGTATTTTCCTTTTTTAAAAAAGATTATAAGAATAATAAGCCGATTTATCCATCAATACACGCTAAGTGAAATAGCCTTTATTAGCTCTCACATAAATATGTCTTTTCAACCATTATCTAAAAAACTTGTAGTGATTCAAATTTATGGTTGTGATTTAGCGCGAATTTTGTTGAGCCCTTGCTTTGCAAGACCATATTCGGGAGTTAGCTCGAGCGCCTTCTCAAAAAAAGACTTTGCCTTATCAAATTCATTAAAAGCAAGATACACCTCTCCTCTTGCGGAATAAAAACCACTGGTGTACGTTTTACCCTCAGCGTGATTTTTCATGCAAGCTTCGACTTGATCAAAATAATTTTTTGCTTTAGCAATATCTCCTTCCTTTTCTGCAATCAATCCCAGTCCTTGCAGCGTCCCTGCTCGTGAAGGTTCATATGACAATGCTTTAAAAAAGCAATCTTTAGCATTTTGAATATCCCCTCGAAGCAAATAAACATTTCCCTTGTTAGACCAAACACGTGGATCTTTGTCGTCAAGGGCTATCGCCTTGTCACCGCACGCAAGCGCTTTTGCATACTGACCCAAATGAGCAAATAATAGTGCTTGGTTAGCAAAGCCCAGCGCAAAAGTTGGATTAAGTTTCAATACTTCTTCACTACATGTAATGGCTTCGTCAAATTTCCCTTGAGCATACTTAGCGCCTCCTTTGATTTTCAAAGCTTCTATGCATTTTGGATCGAGCGTCAAAGCTTCAGTGCAACAAAAAATGGCTTCGTCATAATTTCCAGCGTCATACGCTAAAGCACCTTGCTCAACCCATTCCTGTGCTGTTTTTATCTCGTTATATTTTTTAGCCGTCTCTTTACACCTCAAAGTTGTTTCGAGCGCATTCGATTCAAATGAATTCTTCCCTTTTAATTTTAGGCGCTGTCACTCCGCTTTACAAACAATTCGCGCGCCATTGCTCAATCAATCAAACAAAGAAAAAATACTAAGAATTAAGCCATTTTGTCCAAGTATAATGTCCTTCATCATCTTCGCCACTTTTGATCAAACCTGCTTTTTCTAAAACACGCCATGATGATGGATTATCCTTGCCTGTTTTTGCTGTCACAGCATTAACGTCTTTTTGTATCAATGCCCAATTGCTCAGTACAATAACAGCTTCCGTCATATAACCATGCCCTCGATAGGGCTCATTAATTCCATAGCCTATTTCAACCTCGCCTTTTTCATTCGGCGGGCCCATAAAACACGCACTACCGATCACGCGATTCTCCGTTATTAAAATGATTTGCCAACTCGTCAACCATTGGAGATTCGATAAATCCTTTTGGGCCATTTCCAATAATTCTTCCATGGCAATTTTAACTTCTCCTTCTAAATTTACGCCTTCAGCAACTAACCCTAATTTTTTCTCCATCGCTTGAATATCGGTTACAAACAATTGAAACTCAACCAAACTCAAAGAAATAATTCTTAGCCGTTTACTGCTTAATTCAATCATCGCTTCTTCTTTTTTATAAACTGTAAAAACTCTATGGGCGCGCCTTTGACCAAAACAAAAGCTACGATAACTCCTTCATAGGGACTGTTAGGCTCTATAATAACCTCGCGGCCTTTTATGGCTTTATAAATGTCGTCAACTTCAAATGCAACATGAGGTAATTTTTTTACAATATCAGGAAGCCTGCATTTTGATCCATAGCGCATCCATTCAATGTTGAATTCGTTTTCCTGATATCCGGAATGATACACATCATAATCAGCCAGATATTCTTCATTTTTTAACTTCTTAGTTGTTGGTATGCCAATATGGCTATACCGGTATTTTCGATGATCCATTGTTTCTCCTCTTGCTTCGCCGACTATTACTGTATAATAATAATTTGTTACTGTTGGATAGTATAAGCCGATTTTACACATCACAGGAACATCCAAATAGCGTGAATACTGAGAACGAAAAGAATGCCCTAAATAGCAGAAAACAAATCAATCAGTTTTTATATCGTTTCTTGATATTAGCAAGACAAAAAGAAACCTATAATTTCCGGATGAAAGGAACGACCTAAAGAAATTTGGTTAAAATACATATTCTATTGGAGAAAAAATAGTGAAAAATTCAGATGTCTTTGTTAATAAAAATAAAATTAAATTATTGATAAAATCGTCTTATCCTCAGGGCTGTCCCATTAAAATAAATTGAGAATGGATTTCAAAAAAATCAGTAAAGGGTGATAAGCTTCTTGGATTAATACAAGGAGTTATCGAATGGAAGAGGAAGAAAAGCCTGGTTTTTTATATTATTTTGATGCGTTAGAAGACCCGCGGATAGACCGAAAGAAGCTGTATCCGTTGTCTGAAATTTTATTAATTGTGCTCTGCGGGAGCATATGCGGGACACAAAGCTGGAGGGATTTTGTTACCTTTGGAGAAGAGAAATTAGAATACTTGCGTCGATTTTTGCCATTTAATCACGGGGTACCCTCAAAAAATACTTTTGCGCGGGTACTCGCGAGCTTGAATCCAAAAGTCTTTAAGGAATGTTTTATTGAATGGGTTCGGTCGATTCAATCATTAGGCAAAGAGGTGGTGGCGATCGATGGAAAAACGCTAAGAAAAAGTTTTGATAAAGCGACAGAACAATCAGCGATCCATATGGTGAGCGCATTCGCAACTTCTGCGAAGCTCGTATTAGGACAAGAAAAGACGAATGACAAATCCAATGAGATTACGGCCATTCCGAAATTATTGGATCTGTTGTTTTTAGAAGGGGCCATTGTCAGCATTGATGCGATGGGTGCTCAAAAGAAAATAGCCAAAAAGATTCGGAGCAAAAAAGCAGATTATGTTTTGGCTTTAAAAGGGAATCAAAGTACATTGCATGATGATGTTACGCTATTTTTATCGAAGGAAATTGAAAAAAAGCAACAGGGCAAGATGAACCGAATTAAGGATTGTCATGTCGCATGCGACAAGGGACATGGTCGCATCGAGAAACGGACTTGTTATGCTACGGATGATTTAAATTGGTTAGAGCAACGAGATGAGTGGTGTGATTTAAAAAGCATAGCAATGATAGAATCACATGTTACCACAGGGGGAAAAACAACGATGGAACGCCGGTATTTTATTAGCAGTTTGCCAGCTGATGCAAAAGAAATCTCGGAAGCTGTTCGAAGTCATTGGGCTATAGAAAACAGCCTACATTGGGTTTTAGATGTGACTCTGGGTGAAGATAATTCTCGTGTTCGAAAAGATCATGCGCCAGAAAATATGGCTATGGTTCGCCATATCATTCTTAACCTATTACAAAATGCTAAAAAGCAATTTAAAGACATGAGTCTGAAGCGACTTCAGAAAAAGGCTGGATGGGGGGATTCCACTCTCGATCTCATCTTAATGCAAAATTTTTAATGGGACAGCCCTGTCAATTGGACGGGCTAACATTTGCCGTCAAAGATAATATCGACATAGCCAATGAAATCACCGGTTATGGCAGCCCAGGCTGGGCAGCGACCCATTCGAAATCAACCGCTAATGCTATTTGTATCGAACAATTACTCTCTGCCGGCGGAACCTGCTTAGGTAAAGTAAAATTAGATGAATTAGCTTATAGCGTTATGGGCATCAATCCTTTTTACGGCGCGCCATTAAATCCAAAGGCGCCGGATAGAGTGCCCGGCGGCTCATCCAGTGGTTCTGCTTCAGCAGTTGCTAGTCAATTAGTCGATTTTGCTATTGGAACAGATACGGGCGGATCTATTAGAGTCCCTGCGAGTAATTGTGGGATTTGGGGATACAGACCATCACATGGATTGATTTCTGTTTCTGGCGTATTACCGCTTGCGCCAAGTTTTGATACCGTAGGCGTTGTGGCACAAACAGGTGAAACTCTCAAAAACGTCATGAGCGTTTTATTAGCCGAGGATAAAGAAAATCATAAAACTTTCCCATCCATTGGATTTATAGACGATGTGTTTAAAATCTCTCATGAACAAATTCAAGAGGCGATAAAACCAATCCGAGATAAACTTTCAAAGTTCACCAACACCCGCTCTTTAACGTTTAAAGATATCACCGACAAACAGATTACTTGTCAGCAGCTTTTTGAATTATCAGCTCACTTAATGTCAGTTGAAATTTGGAATACCTTCAGCTCATGGATAGAAAATGATAAACCTGAATTAAGCCAAGAAATAACCTATAATTTTAACAATTACGCAAAGATGGCTGATCGAAAAAACGTACAGAATAATCTTTGCATAAAAAAACTATTTTCAAAAAAGCTCAATCAGTTTCTTTGTCCTGGAAATATACTTTGCTTCCCAACAACCGCTGATTTAGCTCCCAAATTGAACGACGTTACCACTGGGTTTTTGTCAAAAGGGGACTATATTCCAAAGTCGATAGGAATCAATGCTATTTCAGGCTTATCTAATATCCCTCAAATTACCATGCCTATTGCAGAATCAAATGGTGTTCCTTTTGGGCTTTCATTCGTGGCGGGTTATGGTCAAGACATGATGCTTGTGAATTTCTGCAATCAATTATGGTCTTGCATTAAAAACACACATCTATGAAAACAATCAAACTATTAACAGCAAACAATACGATTCGCAATCATGTTTTCGTATGGAATAAATAAGATGCTAACTATTTCTATAGTTAGATAGATTCTGCTCGTGAGATTCATGATCATATGCTCTGCTTTTCGCCAAACGACTAATATTAAAACTTTTTCCGAATCTTTGTTTAATGCATATCTTTTATCACCATAGAAATCACCTTGCTAAAAACTACAATTTCAACGGATTAATTTTCCAAGGCACAATAAACTGTTTAGCTTCGCCACAAACCAACCCTGCTGGACGATCCTTGTCAGAAAATTTAACTTTCGGAATATAAAAAGTAGCAGGGTTTGGAGAAATTAAATTAACTTCAAACAACTGATTCATTAATGCAGATAGCGTTGTTCCACTTTGGAATAGAGAAAAAGGACTATACCGAACGCAAAATAATACAATGTTGGCTGTAATGGCTTGAATACAATTCCACAATGTTGCCTCGCCAAAATATTCAGTTCGATCATGCTTAGTCTTATTGTAAGAATCATACCATGACAGTGATTCTGTTGGCTTAGTAGGACTCCAATCATAAAACGGCATAATACTTTGCACATCCTTATACGGCTTTAACTTTACTTCATATTGAGATAGAAATAATGGCTGACACAACTTAACATAATCATTGGTAGTATAATCTTTCCTGGAGGGAGAAAGGTTTGCTAAATACATATACTGTCGCCAAGCATTCTCTATTTCAGTACAAGCAAGCAATAAAAGCTCTCTAGTCTTATGACTATATGCATTTAATCCCATTTGATCTGGTTCAATATAAAGAAACAATTCATCCAACTTATCTAGCAATATTTTTAATATCTGTTCTGCTGCTCGCTGATCGTGTTCGTTTATATTTAATGCTTGTTGAAGTTCGGATTGAAAATACAGGCCCGGCCTCCATACCCCACTAGTAACCTCGCCTGGTAAGTTTTTCGCAGGTAAAATTTCCTCCGCGCCAAAAACCTGTATAGCCCAATCTTGCACATTCATCTCGGTCTTTTGGCTCGCTGTTAATCCGGGAGAAATTACCCATAACCTTTCTGCCTTACCATAAATATGGATTAAGTAGTCCCCTTGCTTGTATGCCAAGCCTCTAGGCTGTTGGATATGAAGTGTTTTATCCCACGATTGCAAAGTGGTTTTTTTGTTTTCATAAAAAATAGCGCCATTCATTTATCATTCACCTGCGTTTTCATGATTTTAATTAGGTTAATCCTCATAACTATATGAGACCTTAAGTCAACATTCTGTATGTTTTTCGTACTGCAACATTTGCTTCAATATTTTAAATAGCTTTCTTGTTTAAGAAATAATGTTTTTTTCATTAATTTTATAAAACGAAATTTTTCACCGAATAGCTCTTTCTAAATAACCTCACAAAATTAACTCATCAAAGTCATATCTTGATATCTTGACTGCTAAATTAATTCGACATAGCAATCTTTTGCAAAATATAATCAGCAATTAGTTGCATCGGTTTTCTTAGCCGCTCAACATCAGTAATAATATATCCTGACGTTACATCGTTCGTCATTTTGTGGTTTAGCAGCCGTTTTAATGAATACGCCGCTATATCTAAACTTTCGGCGATCGTAATAAACGTACGACGTAAATCATGTACAGTAAAATTCACTCCCGAAAGTTCTGTTACTTTTCTCATTTGCACTCTTGGCTCGACCAAATACCCTCCACTACCGCTACCTGGGAAAACATATGCATTAACAGCATTTTGCTTTCGGCGCTCTAAAAGTTCAAAAAGATAGCCCGATAAAGGGAGAACATGATCAGTATGGTTTTTAGTGTCTAATACCGTTAATGTCTTCGCTTTAAAATCGATATTTTCCCACCTGAGTTTTGCGGCTTCGTGACGGCGCAATCCCGTAAATAAAATAAGCAATAAATAATCACGTAATGTTTCATTTTTAAGCTGCATAACAGCTTCATACCAAGCGGCTAATTCATGTGATCTAATGAAAGTTTGTCTGCGTTCTACGCGATACCACGCCCTCGTCTGAGACAGTCGTCTCACCGGATTTTCTGCAATTAAAGATCGACCTTGTGCGTCTTCATACTGTCCAGATGCAAAATTAAATAATGCTCGTAACAAACGCATCGCTAAATTAGCGTAAGCTTGCCCGCGCTCTTCACCTAACATGGTATGGCGTTTAATAATTTTATCTTTCGTAATTGTGAGTAAAGGTTTATTTTGCCAATCCGAAAAAGCCACTCGCATAACGTTTTCATAATCATAAAGTGTTTTTGGCTTTAATGTTTTTCTTGCCCTCACGTAATCTTGCCAGACTTCATTTAAAGTTGTCGTATGAACAGCATCTGATTTTTTCTCAGCGACCGGATCAATTCCTGTAGCAATTTTTCCTAGTAACTTTTGCGCTTCTTTGCGTGCCTGCTCAGCAGTCAATTCGCCATAACGCCCTAAGGTAATACGCCGTACTTTACCGTTAATTAATTTTTCTACGACAAAACTTTTAATACCACCTCGCGTTATGCGCAGAGCAAAGCCCTTAAGATTGTCATCTCGACAGAAGACCTGATCTTGATCTGTTGGGGGCGTTATTTTGTCTATTGTTGCTTTCGTTAATCGCATAAGTTGTTTTCCATGTAGAAGCTATGTAGAATGATTATATCAAATTCGTTAAAAGAACTTCTGACTAATTATAAGATATAACACTAAGAAACAAAAGGATTTTAAAAGAAAATCAAAATATGTAGAACCCATTAAAACACGGATTTTTCTAATTTGTAATCAGCAGGTTGCGGGTTCAAATCCCATCGCCAGCTCCATATTTTCAATGCATTACAGAAAGCATCGAAAACAATGTAATTCAGTATAATTGGCTGGGCCAGCCTATGAAGAACTCAAGAAATTCACACGCGGAGAGCCGCAAGAGGCGCGCCTTTCGCCAGCATGTGCCCAATTGCCTTTTCTAAGATAAGATAAAATTTTCTTTCCAGTGAGGGAATTCATTTGAAAGGAATCGGCGGACATCATAAAACCTCCTAACAATGATTAATAGCTTATATTTATTCGAATTTAGCAGTCGAAAAATAAAAAAACAATAGACCTGTCATACGCTGTCATACGCTGCTCCGTTTGATTATTTATTAATCATTCAAAGCGTTCCATTATACCCAAATTAATAGGTAAAAATAGTTGTCGCCGGGAGGGTGTTATTAGTGTCGCTGATCAATAGGTGGCTCTTTTTAGATCTCAGAGGGGTGCCGCATAGTTACCAATCCTCTTAATAAAACCTTAAGCATTAATCTCTATAATTCTTGTTGACTTAATTATTGCAAAAAAATTCGCGATTTTTTAGGTCAAATGAATTCTAAAACAGGAACAGCAAATTATGCTAAAAATTAGCGGCAACCCTACTCAACAACAAATTGAACTACAACAAGTAGCCACTGACCTCGAATCGGGAAAATTACTAATGAATGCCATGCTGCTTTTCAGACTCTTGGCAAAATATGAACCCGCTTTACTCGCTACAGGGAAATACTCAAACAGCGCAGCCATCATCAATGGCCAAAAATGGCTCACTATTGCATTATTTTATTTGTTATATGCAAATCTACTCTCAACACACAAAGCCCAAATTAATTTTGATACCGTTATGACCACCTTGCAAAGCCCAAACGGTCAAGATCTTGCAAACATCTTGAAACTTCTGACAAAAAGCAACTTACTCCCACAAGACGCGCCTGATCGAGCCCAAGCCAATTTTGACGCGATTATAACTATCTTAAAAACTCAATATGGCAACCATCTCATAAAAATATTTGGCCTTATCACGCCATCAACCAATCTGCTCTCAGCGAATACGCCAGATAGGACTCAAGCAAATTTTGAAAGCATCACCGCTATTTTAAACGGCCAAAATGCCGCTCATTTATACGTCGTCCTGTATTTCTTGAAACAATCCACGCTACTCTCTGCAAGCAATGCCCAGTCCAATTTTGATGCCGTCATCCACCTATTAAATCGCCCAGATGGTCAATATCTCGCGAGCATCCTAACTGGCCTGATACAGGCTGGCCTGCTCCCAACAAGCGCGCCAGCTGAAGCTCAAACTAATTTCCAAGCTGTTATGGAGTGCAGCAATCTTGCTTTCTTGCACGAAGAACTAACAACTCACGATAAAAGCGCTGCTCAATATCAATCCGTCTTATCCAGCATGAAAAGATTCAGCCTGTTTCCATCAACTATTAGTAGCGCTGATAGAACACCCGCATCTCAAGCAGCGGCGTCAACCCCCGCAGCACCAAGCAGCACACATTCCGCATAATATACCTAAAAGCGCGGGTCTGAGATAAACTTTTGGCCACAAATAACCATAACGTTGATCATCAAATCCGCTGGTGGCGTGCATTCCTCCACAGAGGATTCCACAGCGTATCATTGACATAATTTGCCACTTGCGCACTATCGATAATCATCCCGAATTCTTGCAGTGATGCCGGATAAATATTATGAGAGCCAATATAAAATACTTTATCGTCCACCATCCAAAACTTATTGTGGCTGCGAATGTCTCCTTTCTTATCGCTCGCATCATAAGCAATATTCGCTAGATGCAAAAAAGTTTTTAATTGTTCTTGCGCTGCTGCTGGATCAACACCACGGCTTTCTAATATCGTGCACAAATAAACATAAATATAATTCAAATCGACATAAGGAGAGTAATCCCCTTTCGCTTGAAGATTGCTCGTCACAATATAAACATCGACGCCATTTTGAATCGCGCCCGCTAAAGCTTGCATCACATTACCATCCACTGTGTCTATTGGATGCAAAATAGGTCGCGTGACGATATCGCCAACGCCTTTATAAAACATTGCTTGCTGGCTGATTTTAATACTTTTCTTTGCCTGCATAAAAGCAAAAACCCGAGCTGGCTCTGATTGGTCAGCATCATTACCTACGTCAACACCATTATTCAATTTGCTAATGGGCATCATACTCACATCAGTAAACTGTCCAGAAAAATCATTGTGCGCAAGCGCTGAATTTACATTAATAATCGCTGGACATGTTGTTGGGTGGATGATCTGTCCGTTTTGATACGTAACATAAATATTTCTCGTCAGTTCCTTATGATTACATAAATAACTCCAGACTGTATTGGCATACACCGTAGCACCATTGACGGCAGCGCCCGATAGTTCGATACTCAAATCATTGACTGGATTTGGCTGCAAATAATCTTGTCCTAAAAGATTGTGTCCACCTGTAATTAACAAAGAATTATCAATATCAATAATTTTTCCGTGATTAAATGCAAACTCAAGAGAAAGATCATGCTGTTGATCCTCATTGCCGCAGTTTTTAGAGAACTGGCAAGACCGCATACTACCCACCGTAATAATCAATTTATTGTTCACAGGAAGAGACTTCGTTAAATTTTTTAAATAGGTTTCTTGTGATAAAACAATATCCTGTTGATAGCGCTGTTGCTGATTTGCACTCATTGTATAAGGCAGAAAAGAACCCTGTAACAATCGAATATTGATAGGGGTTGGATAATCAACGCTTTTTTCAGCTAACACGGCGATGGCATGCTGAATGGTAGCTGTAAATGCATCTGTTGAAAAACTACTATCGATGACATTCTCTGGCTGCAAGGTGGTTATATCAATCGATTGTTTTGCACTCACAATGGCGTGATAAATAGTATCCAAAATTTTATAGGCCGGTGTTAAGCACAGTTGGCGCTTATTGCCGCTTAGGTCCGTCGTAAAATCTGGCGCTTGACACGTACTATACCCTTGGCAATCCGAATTGGTTTTACAGGTGGGAACAAGAAATTCTTTATCAATTATATTCCCTGCCGTAGGCGTAAATCCTTTCGCATATGTATTAATATCCAAGCCCCAAATATCGGGCGTTTGAATAAAGTCCAAACTATTTGAGCTCGGTTTAGCATAAGTAATTCCATCGTATTTTTTAAACTTCCCTCCGGCGACGGTTGAAAGATGTTGATAGATATCTTGAATACTAATTGCGTCCTCTGCCGCATAAAGCGAAACAGAAAAAAGTAATGCGACTAACAAAGCACAATATTTCCAGCGTTTTTTCATATCAATATTCCTTATCGAATTTATCTTACCCATACCCAAGCAAAAAGTAGAATCGCCATTTCGCGATCGCAGCACCATCAAAATACCACTTACTTCACCTCAATGATTTCGATTACAATTATACGAAGTAATGATTAAAAATAAAATAGACTTTCTTTGGCCCAAATATTGTTGCCACCACACGATTGCCGGCACCATCGATATTGACGATCAACCCATCTTCGGTTATCGCATTGGCACTTGTTAAAAACACATCAGCAGAAAATGCTTTCCTTCCTATTTCCATCCGTTCTTCTTCGCTTAATTCGGGATTATCTCTATCACAAAGACGAGGAAATTTTTCTCTTCGCAGATAATCCAAGATGCCACACTCATTCAATGTCACGGATCCACCCCACGCAATTTGCATCGTTTGATTGAGATTTGATTGCAAATACGCTAAAACCTCCTCTCTATCATTAAACTTAAAAAAACCAATGTTATGGCGGCTAAAATTTCTAGCCAATAATTCTAAATCGCAATGACTTATCATAAACAAACTCCTTCAGGGCCTTAAAAATACACTCGCCGGTAATCCATCCATACAGGGCATACACACAGGAATCGCTAATACTTCTCGATACCGACCTTCTGGCACATCCCTTAAAAATAATCCTTCAAGAATTAAAATATTTTGAGATAAAAATATCTGATGAATCGGCAACGCGGTATCACCATAACGATCGGGACTCAAATAATCAATGCCAATCATTTTTGGATGCTTCTTCGCTAACGCTTCCGCCGCATCTTTCTCAAAATACACGTATTGCTTGCTCGGTTTCTTTCTTCGATACAACGCTGAGTTACTCGTCTTAAATAAAACAATATCGTTTTTCATGATTTGTTTAGAAAAGCTGGTGATGAATGCTTTGGTAATACTTTTCATATGCGCTGGCACTTCGATCACAATCCCTTTTCCACAAAAATAAAATAACGGATAATCTTCACTGGTTTTGCCATGTTTAAAGACATGGCCTGGAAAATCAATATGGGTTCCCATATGATTATGCAACGTCATTTGCTGTAAACAAAAACCATGCTTCTCAATCGTGTTAATTTTTTTTATTTTAATTTTAGGGTCGCCTGGATAGACAATGAGTTCTGATGTCATAGGCAACGTGACGTCAAAAAATAGTGCTTTTTTCATGGTGAATAGCAAGTCTCACAAAAGTTTACTCACTATACAATCCCCTCGAAAAATTTCAACTTTTGTGCAGCTTAATATTTTGTTAAAAAAAATAAAAAGAAGTGGAAAAGAAAATGATGACTGGTACCATCACCGTCGCAAGTAATCACGTAAAAGGATCTTTGACTTATGAAACAGAAAATTGTTATTGGCTTGGTTATGGCGGCAATGGGTAGCGTCGCTTTTGGCGCCACTACTGCAACGAATGCTCCGCAACAATCAACATCAGCCTTTTCTCCCACGCTCTCCGCATTACAAAATTTTTATGCCGAAATCAAAACGGGTCCTTCCGTTTCGAGCGATAATACCAAGTTCGAACCCGATACAGGATCAGGCCATAATGCGATGTGGATCGTCCCCGATAATGGATTCAACGACGCCTCAATGGGAACAGAGCCCTTATACGGCGCTGTGCTGGGCTATCAGTTAAATCCTAATATTGGCTTTGATGTTGACTATATCTATCGCACGCATTTTAGCTGGTCACAACAATACTCATTCACCAGTGAGAATCCCTCGCTAAGCCGTGAAAAAGTAATCGATAATATTTCCGTGCAAACTTGGATGCTCAATACCAATTTTTCACCGATTACGTGGAATCACTTTACACCTTACGTTTCTATTGGCGCGGGTCTTGCTGTTAATAAAACATACGGCATGAGAAATATTGATTTAGATACGCGGGGACTAGCCAATCGATTAGATGGGGAAACCGATGAGAATTTTTCCTGGCAGGCAGGCCTCGGTTTTAATTATTGGATGTCGCCCAACTGGAAACTCGATTTAGCCTATCATTTCCGAGATATCGGGGAAATCGAAACGGGACACAATGACACCACGAGCGGAAACACCATCGACCCATTCAAAGCAAAGCATGTGCATTTGAATGAATTCTCGCTTGGGCTGGGATACCAAATTTAGCAATCGAAATACGTCCCGCAAATTTAGTAACTTATCGTAGGGGCGCCTTTTATAGGCGTCCAAAAAATCGCAGCAATTGAACATTGATCGAGAAAATTTAGATTGATTCTGGATTGCTTCATCGCTGCGCTCCTCTCAATGACGAACCTCGAAGTACCTTCATCCCTCGCATCCCACACTCCACAATCGCCGTCATCCCGCTGCTTGACCGTGACTATCCTTGTCTTAATAAACCTGAGTTTTGGATAAAAGAACGGGATTTTATATTAACACAATCATTACTCCGTGTGATGAATTCGTAGGGGCGGCCTTTATGGCCGCTCACAAAATTGCGAACACTTCAAGATCAGGCACCCTTTGTGGGTGTCCCAAATATCGGAATTAAAAATAACCATCCCGATTCAAACATTGTTTTTTTCTATTTCTTATCCAAAACTGAGGTTAATAACGAAGATCCGTTCGATCGGTACACCACTGAAAAAATAATAGGGCTTTATTATCTCCCACGCCATTAGACTGCTAATACTGATGCCGGTGTTGAACCCCGAGGAGAGGAAGTCGGCGATGCAGCCTCAGCCTGATCTGGTAATTGTCTACCTTCTTCTGCTGGCTTAAATAGCAATGATAGCACTGCTTGTCCTGTAAGTTGAGCTGGACTCACCTTAGGGGCTGATATTGAACCGCTACCTGTCAGAGAGTCTCTCCTGTCTAAAACGAAAACAGGCGATACCGCCGTCGGCGGCAAAGAACCTGACGCGTCTGATCCTTGTTTGGTTAGCGATTCACTGGTTGCTTCAGACAAACTGGGAGAACCTACTCTACCCAAAGGCGTTGACGGCGCGGGAGATACTAATGGATTTGCAGGCTGCTCTGACAACCCACTCCTTGTTTCAGATGGGTAGGGGGAACCTTCTCTGCTTGGAATCAACACCGGAGTAATACCCTTTCCTATTTGAGACGTTAAACCAACGGGCGATGTCGATGGTCGAGAATCTGGCTCTGTTTGGCTTGATTCATCGCCCATTAGTACTACACCTTGAATAACTAATAACGGCGGCAGCACGGGAGGAATTGGAACTACACGCGGCGGTATCGACAATGCTGGAGAATCTAGTTCTGTGTGACCAGATCCTGTTTGGCTTAATCCACTGCCAATTTGCGCGTCTTGATTCACTGCGACTTCATCAGTCACGCTAGTCGTGGGCAATACTGCAGCCGAAGGCGCAACAATAGCTGCGGGATTTTCAGCCCCTAAAAATGGCAACGGGCCTTTCGTCGTATCAGTGATGGATTGCTGCCTTAATACCGTTGGTTCCGATATCGATATCGGAACCATTGTGTCTCGCGCTTTTCTGGCGCTTCTATTTTTTTTAAAATCCCCTACAAATCCAGCCGCAATTGATAAGAAACCAATCCCCGCTGAAACTACAGCTACAACCGCTAATACAGGCAACGCTATCGGAAGCGCAATAATGCCGAAAAAAGACGCTGCCACGGTACCAATGACCATGCCAGCGCCTAGAAAAAATGGAACTGCCGCAAGCATCCCCAACATTTTTCCTATATTTCGACGAAAAAAACCTGGTTTCTGCGTAGGATTAAATTTCTTTAATTTTTTATCCACACCTTTCCAAGCTGCGTTGAAATTGGCTCGCCTGTGCACCTCTGCCACTAATTCAACATCCATATGCGCCGCAGATGCCATCAGTGTTTTTTTCGTCGCTGTCGCAGTAGCCGCTTCTTTAGCTGCATTTGCACAACACCAAACCAGCCTTCTGTCTTCTGCAGTAGAGCCCTGAGCGTCGTGAATTATTCTCAAATGTTTAACAAGCGGGTCGTTCTTTCCAATATACGTTTCAAGCCATCTAAGACGGCAGTCATCACTAATAGCGTAGGAAAGCTGATCCAACTCCTGAACATTTATGGGATTTTGCCAGCTCTCACGAAGACTCGATTCCCCTCTTAAAATATTTAATTCGTTCTCTAATTTTGGAAAATAGAGCGCCCTCGCCTCTTGGAATAATTCATATGCTTCTTGACTATCGTCCTCTACGCCGTCTTCCACCTTCCACGTTGTTGGTCGTTGAATTTCTGGTTCTTTGGCGAGCGCTTTCAGCTCTTCCGTCCAAGACTTTTGGTTTTCTTCCAGCGCTGCAACTAACTCACTAATTTTTAGTTTCTCTTCGCCACCTATATCTGAAGCTTCAAGAGATGCTACTTTTATCCTCTCTATGCTTTTTATGAATTGATCCCTTTGGTCCTTTGTTAAAAATCGCACCCTATGGTATTCGTTAATCAATTCAGCTAACTTTTCTAAGTGATCAGAAAATTCTTTTTTCCTGCTATCGAGCGTAGATGTAGACAGCATAATCTTCCCTCTCGAAAAAACTTCCACTGCATTTAGAACAGCGGTAACTCCATTTTTCATCCATCAAGGCAAATTCATTTCGCACGCCCTGTTCAATTTTTTACCTTTTTTATCTTCCGGCTATAATACCTCCGAAACCTTAAGGAAATATTAAGAAAATCTTTCTTCTCGCATATTTTGATCAAAAAAAGAGCGGGGCTTTTCGGGTATGCTTTTCAAGATTCAACGCTTAATTTGTCGGTATTTTTTATTGGTTTCGCGATATCGCCGTCATTGCGACCGCGAACGTAGCATGGCGGGAAGCCGAAACAATCCAATCCGCTTGTCATTGCGAGACGTAGTCGAAGCAATCCAGTTCTGATGCTGCTTCGTCGCTCGCGCCCCTCGCAGTCCTCTTGACGATAAGCCATTGTCATCCCCGCGGCACTTGACCGCGGGATCCAGCGACGCCTCAGGGAACCCTCAACTGAGCCTGACGTTCTCGCTCTTTGGCTAACCTTTCCTGCATCGGAATTTCAAAAAACCCGCACCAAGATTTACTGACCCCTCGCAACGATCTCAATGATTGCGGCAAAACATACTTCATTACCTCAAGCGCTAATGACCCAGGTAATACAGGCGCCGCTGCGCCCAATAAGGCATGCCGTGTGATATACGGTTCAAAAAAATACTTTAATCGAGGCGATAAATAATTTTTACTCGAGAATTTCTGATCGCCGATTGAGCGCTTCGGTAATGGTATGGCTATCGACGTATTCCAATTCGCCGCCCAAGGGAATACCTCGCGCTATACGGGTAATTTTAATTTGATAGGGTTTGACGAGTTCAGAAATATAGTGCGAGGTTGCCTCCCCTTCCACCGTGGGATTTGTCGCGACAATCATTTCCTGAATAATACGTTGTTCTAGCCGACTTTTCAGTAAATCCATGCCGATCGCTTTGGGGCCCACGCCATCGATCGCCGAAATATGTCCGTGCAAAATAAAATACAAGCCTTTATAAAAGCCGGTTTTTTCAATTGCGATCACATCGGCAGGCGATTCGACAATGCACAATAATGTCTGATCTCGGCGAGCATTAGCGCATAATTGGCACAAATCCGCCTCACAAAACATACGGCAATTTTTGCAATGACTGATTTTATCCATCGCCGATTGAATTGTATAGGCTAACTGGCGCGCCTTTTCCCGATCATGTTCCAATAAATAAAACGCCATACGCTGCGCAGTTTTCGGCCCAACGCCAGGCAAATAACGCAGCGCGTCAATGAGTTGATAGATGATCGGCGTCAATGCCATAAAAGTAGACTACCGTTAAGTGATTTGATCGGTTGTGTTTTCAGGCAAATTCAAGGTTTTCGCGAGTTGCATCATTTTGTCTTTTGTGCGGCTCGCCACTTGATCGGACGCATGATTAAAAGCGGCCGTCACCAAATCTTCGGTCATAGCTTTATCGCTGATGATTTTCTCAGAAATGATCGTACGCAACACGCGATACGCGCCGCTCATATGAACTTCAACCAATCCCCCACCCGATTTACCGATAACGGTAATCGACGTGATTTCCTGCTGAGCCACCTGCATTTGCTTTTGCATTTCTTTGGCTTTTTCCATGAGTTCCTGCATATTAGGCATTGTCATAAAATTTACCTCGTTTCGCTATTGGCGATGATTTAATGAATTAGAAGTGACAAGTATAGAGGCAATTTTCAACGAACGCTAGATCCTACTTGCAATTAAACTGAGTTCAAGCAAACCACCATGAGATAACGGCCTTGAAACGACAAGGAATACAAAAAAAATCATGACGGATATTTGAAAATTCTGTAAACTGCTTTGCGTTGATTGAGCATAAAGAAGGACAAAAAAATGAAGGGCATTATTCTAGGCGCTGGTAATAGCACGCGACTTTATCCCGCTTCGCTTCATATCAACAAATTATTGCTTCCGGTCTATGACAAACCGATGATCTATTATCCTTTGTCCACCCTGATGCAAGCCGGCATTCGTGATATTTTAATTATCACTTCTCCGCACGATAAAGCGCTATTTATTAAACTTTTAGGTGACGGCTCGCAATGGGGTATTTCCATTTCGTATGATGTACAAACTGTGCCTAAAGGAATTGCCGACGCTTTTATTATTGGCGAGCAGTTTATCGGCAAAGACGATGTCTGCTTGATCCTCGGCGATAATATTATCCATGGCGACAGTTTTGCGCGATTACTGCCTGATCTTTCTCATCAACACAACGGCGCAACCGTTTACGGTTATCCAGTCAATGATCCCGAACGATTCGGCGTATTAGGTTTTGATGCCGCCGGCCACGTCAACGATCTCCTCGAAAAACCAAAAAATCCGCCCTCAAATTATGCGGTCATTGGCTTGTATTTTTATGATAATCAAGTCGTCGAGATTTCAAAAAACCTGAAACCCTCCGCGCGAGGCGAACTGGAAATTACCGACGTCAACCGTGTTTATCTCGACAAAAAACAATTACAAGCACAACTGATTGAGCCGGGCACCGCTTGGCTAGATACAGGTACGCACGATTCATTATTAGAAGCATCGCAATTTGTTTCTGTATTAGAACATCGTTTAAATATCAAGGTCGGCTGTCCCGAAGAAATCGCTTGGCGAAAAAAATATATTACTGATGCAGAACTAAAAGCGCTCGCAGAACCTCTCGTCAAAAGCGGTTATGGAAAACCTTTATTGGAATTATTAAACCATGCACGTCACACAACATCCTAAACTCCCTGAGTTATTGATCATCGAGCCTAAACATTTTGGCGATACGCGCGGATTTTTTTTCGAAAGCTTTCAGGCAGAGCGTTATGCTGCACAAGGCATTTCAACAACATTCGTTCAGGATAATTGTTCCCGATCGACGAAAGGCGTCCTGCGCGGATTACACCATCAGAAAAACCATACGCAAGGTAAACTCATTTATGCAACGCGGGGTCAAATTTTTGATGTCGCCGTCGACATTCGACAAGACTCTCCAACTTTCGGACAATGGGCCAGTGTGATACTCAACGATCAAGATCATCATCAATTTTATATCCCACCGGGTTTCGCGCATGGCTTTTGCGTGCTGTCAGAGGAAGCGGATATTTTTTATAAATGCACAAATTATTACAACCCTTCGGTTGAGCTCACGTTGCGATGGGATGATCCGGATGTCGGCATTGAATGGCCCATTCAAAATCCATTGATTTCACCCAAAGATCAAAATGGAAAATTTTTAAAAGATATCGCCAAAAGTGATTTACCCATCTGGAAAAAGCTTTAAAACTATGTCCATTACCATGACCCCTTGTTTTTTAATATTATCCAGCGCGAAGCGATTCATTCCCTCAATCCTTAACAAGAGTGGTGTTACAGTAAGGGTTGTCCGCGCCCTCTATTATCGATCAAGGAAATATTTCTAACATGCCCGATCCCATCGTCACCATTTTGATTCCTAATTACAAAACGCTCGAAGTGACCCAATTATGTTTGCGACTATTGCGTAAATATACGGATTTTAATAAAGCACATATCATTGTAATTGATAATAACTCACAAGATGCGTCTTTAGCTTATCTCAAGACATTACCTTGGATTACACTCATCGAACGCAAATCCGAACCCGATGATTTTCCTGCATTAGCGCACGCACGCGCCTTGGATTTGGGACTGGCTCAAGCCCAAACACCTTATGTGTTATCAATCCATACCGACACGATTGTTAAACACGCGAATTGGCTGGATGTACTGTTAACTCCTTTCGAGAATCACCCCGAGGTCGGTAGCGTTGGCTCGTGGAAGTTGGAATCAAAACCCTGGTTTGAACGAGGCGCGAAGTGGCTCGAAAAACAAATACAACTACTTTGGTATCGCGCGATCGGCAGGCAAAATCATGCGATTCAAGGCCATGGAAAAAATTATTATTATTTACGCAGTCATTGCGCCTTATATCGAACGGATTTGCTTAAAAAATATCAGCTCACATTTTCAGCCGATCGCGAAAATGCCGGAAAAGTGATTCACAAAAAATTACAAGAACACGGTTATCAAACGATATTCTTGCCCTCTGAAACGCTCGGACAATACGTCGATCATTTGAATCATGCAACGACCGTGTTAAATCCACAGCTCGGCTCTCGAGAAAAAAGCATTGTCAAAGGCCTTAAACGCATTCGACGTGCGCTCAAAAAAATCGGTGCAGAAAAAATTCTGCAAGATGATCGGTTGGATCGATAAAAAAACGCTTAACTTACTCTTGAAGCAGCGTAATTATTCACCGTAATCGTGATAATACAAAAACGTTCCTGGGAGTATGCCGAAAGTTATGAAGCGGCTTTTTTAAAATGCTCTGTATAGTGATCCAACAATGCCCGAATCATTGACTGATAACGAGCATTATGTTTTTTGGCTTCGCCTTTAAAATAGTCAACACTCTCTTTGCTGAGCAATAAAGTCACTTTAACTGTGTTGTCCTTCAAAACAAGCTCATGCGGAGCAGGCAAAAAATCACGCATTATTTTTATTGTCATCCCAATCAAATTGCACCATAGCCATTGCATGTCAATTACTTCAAATAGTACTGCACTGTCGTCACAACCCGCACTTTTTTGTCGGGGCTGTTATCGCCGTAACTGTCGTCGGCATTTCGAACGGTAAATAGTCCTTGAGAAGCTTGTCTAATTCCGCCCAGCTGATTGTTGGCATTTTTCGCAAAGGTATTTGCCGCTTCTTTTGCATTCGCCGTCGCAGCCGTTAGCATCGTGGGCTTCACCTCATTCAATTTAGTAAAAAGATAATGCACCTCCGACCCACTCAACACGATCCCTGATTGAACTAATTCATTGGTTTGCTGCAACGCCGTATTCAGCAAATCGACTTGATCGCTCATCACAACCAAACTACTACTCGCACTGTATCGTTTCAAATTACTACTACTCGAGTAACTTTGCGCTTGATTGTCCGTAATCGCAATCGGTTGCGTTTGAATATCAATGGCGGGAATATGATGGGCCTCTAAAAATGCGAGGATTTTTTTCTGAGCGCTTTCCATCCCCTGATAAACATCCGGCAACGTGTCGCTCGCATAATTAAACATGAGTCGCCAAATAACACGATCCGCTTTGGTATTTTGCTCCGCCAAGCCTTTTACCGTGACAAATTGATCAAATGATTTAAACGCGATAAATCCAGATTGAATCAACGATCCGGCGATGATTACACCTAAAGCGATAATGATCGCTGAAAGAATAGATCGCACTGTTTTCATGAGATATCTCCTTTTTCTTAAAAAAATTATGGGCATCCACAAGAGGAAAATTCCTTTACCAATAAACGCCATACCACACGATCACCTCGGAAACCGTCATCCTGCGCCCCACGATCAAATAGTGACGGGCCGTGAAATCCAGTTCTTCGTCATTCCACGGCTTGACCATGGGATCCAGTTTTGGTTCTGGATTGCTTCGGCTACGCCTCGCAATGACAGTGGGTAGACTTCTTTCCTCAATCCTATTCAGTCTTTCTTGAACCATCATCCTGACGCATCCCTCCCAGCTCGGCTTCCTGCCTCGCGTTCGCCGGAAAAATGCTTCACATTTTTTTAACCCGGCTCACCCTCAATCCTGAAGTATACCCCACAATTTCCTCAATATTCAAACCAGCCGCCTCAAACCATGTCAAATTCGGCCAAGCTCGTAACCAAGTTAACTGTCGTTTTGCCAATTGTCGAGTAGCGATAACCGCGCGGTCCTTCATCTCCTCATAAGACAATTCGCCTGTTAAATACTGCCACACTTGTCGATACCCCACCGATCGAATTGAGGGTAAATCAGCATTCAAATCTCCACGACGATATAATTGCTCCACTTCTTTAATCAGTCCCGCCTGCAACATTTGCTCAAATCGATCGGCGATCCGCTGATGCAAAATCGATCGATTCGCAAAATGAATCGCGATATTGATCCATCGCACAACCTGCATTTCTTCAGGGGGTGATTGTTGTTGCAAATCCGTCATCGAGTAGCCCGTAATTTCATATACCTCTAACGCACGTTGTAATCGTTGCGGATCGTTCGGATGAATACGTGCGGCAGAAAGGGGATCAATACTTTTTAATCGTTCATGCAATGCTTCCCATCCCAAGGCTTGCGCTGCTTGTGCGATTTTTTCTCGTACATTTTGTTGCGCTTTCGGCAAAGGTGATAATCCTTGCTGCAACGCCTTAAAATACAGCATCGTTCCGCCGACTAAAATCGGTAACTTATTTTTTGCGTGAATCGACTGAATCGCCGCCCATGCGTCTTGTCGAAATTCTCCTGCCGAGTACGGTTCAATGGGATCGCGGATATCAATTAAATGATGCGGGATTTTCGCTAATTCTTCTCGAGAGGGTTTTGCCGTGCCGATATCCATCCCGCGATAAACCATCGCGGAATCGACACTCACAATTTCCGTTTGAAATCGTTTCGCTAATTCAAAAGCGAGCGCTGATTTTCCAGCGCCGGTCGGGCCCATCACACATAACACGGGAAGCGACGACATTACTGTCCCCGCTTAAATAGTTTATCGAGCTCGATCATCGACAATTGAATCCATGTCGGCCGACCATGATTGCATTGATTGATCCGATCGGTCGATTCCATCTCACGCAAGAGCGCATTCATTTCCGGCAACATTAATTTTCGATGCGCACGCACAGATCCATGACACGCCATCGTCGCCAAAAGATCATTAAAATGATCTTGCACGCGCGTGGTTTCACCGTATTCAATTAAATCCGCAATCACATCGCAGACCAATTCAGCAATATTCGCATCCATCAATAAACTCGGCACTTGCCGAATCGTAATCGTCTCCGGTCCGGAAAAATCAACGTCAATTCCAAGCTCTTTGATCGTCTCCAAAAATGTTTCGACCGTACGCATTTCCGTTTCGTTTAAATTTAAATGAATCGGCAACAATAATGTTTGCA